>OLOU01000527.1_pt1 | contig 33520 bp, 27 predicted proteins | sample 1672101 | NCBI WGS metagenome assembly OLOU01 (sample SAMEA3136645, study PRJEB25190) | human gut metagenome | biome: human gut; feature: human-associated habitat; material: faeces | place: Austria | collected 2013
ATAACGGTCCTAAGGTAGCGAAATTCCTTGTCAGGTAAGTTCTGACCCGCACGAATGGCGTAATGATTTGGGCACTGTCTCGACAGCCCGTCCGGCGAAATTGTAGTACTGGTGAAGATGCCAGTTACCCGCAACTAGACGGAAAGACCCCATGGAGCTTTACTGCAGTTTAATACTGGGAATCGGTAATTCATGTACAGGATAGGTGGGAGACTGAGAAGCATGGCCGTCAGGTCGTGTGGAGTCACCGGTGGGATACCACTCTTGGATTGCTGGTTTCCTAACCTGCGGCCCTGAATCGGGTCGGGGGACACTGTTAGACGGGCAGTTTGACTGGGGCGGTCGCCTCCAAAAGAGTAACGGAGGCGCTCAAAGGTTCGTTCAGCACGGACGGAAATCGTGCATTGAGTGTAAACGCATAAACGAGCCTAACTGCGAGACCGACGGGTCGAGCAGTAACGAAAGTTGGAGTTAGTGATCCGGTGGTATGTGAGTGGAAATGCCATCGCTCAACGGATAAAAGCTACCCTGGGGATAACAGGCTGATCTCCCCCAAGCGTCCACAGCGACGGGGAGGTTTGGCACCTCGATGTCGGCTCGTCGCATCCTGGGGCTGTATTCGGTCCCAAGGGTTTGGCTGTTCGCCAATTAAAGCGGCACGCGAGCTGGGTTCAGAACGTCGTGAGACAGTTCGGTCCCTATCTGTTGCGGGCGTAAGAGATTTGAAGGGAGCTGTCCTTAGTACGAGAGGACCGGGATGGACGTACCTCTGGTGCACCAGTTGTCCTGCCAAGGGCATAGCTGGGTAGCTATGTACGGACGAGATAAACGCTGAAAGCATCTAAGCGTGAAACTCCCCCTAAGATGAGATCTCTCATCCTTCAAGGAGTAAGGACCCAGAAAGACGATCTGGTTGATAGGCCGAAGGTGGAAGCGCAGTAATGTGTGCAGCTGATCGGTACTAATAGTCCGAGGGCTTGACCTACGAATGAAGCAGGCAAGGCCTTGAGAGGAGCTTTGAAGTTACATTGTTCGGTTTTGAAGGTTCGATTTGAAGACATGCACCTTTAGCTCAGCTGGTACTAACGCCCGCAGGCGTTGTATCGCGGGCAACCGCGGAGCGGCACTTAGCCCGCGATTGAGCACGTAGTGCGAGCAGGAGGAGCAGACAGAAAGATAAGCGCAATGAGCGAAAGAACATGCACCTTTAGCTCAGCTGGTAGAGCACCTGACTCTTAATCAGGGTGTCCAGGGTTCGAGTCCCTGAAGGTGTACCATGGTTTCAGCGGCTTTGGCCGATGGAATAGAAGAAAAAATGCGGCCCGTTGGTCAAGTGGTTAAGACAGAGGCCTCTCACGCCTTTAACATCGGTTCGAATCCGGTACGGGTCACCACTTTTTCTCCAATTTAATAGGTCGTGCTGTGAGAGCAGCTGCGATCAGCGCAGTTGGTGCTGATTAGGGCGAGGGTCCACCCGTTCCCATCCCGAACACGGAAGTTAAGCTCGCTTCTGCCGACAATACTTGGCTGGAGACGGCCCGGAAAGATAGGTAGCGCCAACATGGAGAGAAGCCACTCAAGAGAGTGGCTTCTTTTTTTGTTTATTTTTTGCCTTGACAAGTTTCGCCTGGGAGACTATAATCGCCCAGTTAAAAAATGATGGAGATTTTTATGATGCAGAAAAAAGGTTTATCTTCGCTCTTCCAGCCGGTGGAGCTCACGCAGGGCGAATGCTGGAAGACGATTTTGGCGTTTTCTTTCCCAATCATTGTTTCGTACTTGCTGCAGCAGGTCTACACGATCAGCGACGCGGCCATCGTCGGTCAAACGCTGACAGCGCAGGAAGTTGCGGGTGTCAACGATACGTCGTCGCTCATTTTTATCTTTTTGCAATTTGCCTTTGGCGTCAGCGCGGGCTTCTGCGTGGTCACGTCGTGCAATGTCGGCGCGCACAATCCTGCAGGCGTGCGCCGCTCGATGACGACGCAGATCGTTTTATCCGCCGCGCTGACGGTCATCCTGACGGTGCTTGCGCTGCTTCTGCTCGATCCGATGCTCGCGTGGATCAATGTGACGCCAGACAACGGCGAGGTCTACCGCGCGGCCTATACGTATTGCGCGATCATCTTTGCGGGCATCGGCGCGCAGCTGTTCTATAACTTCATCTGCTCGTTCCTGCGCAGCATGGGCGACAGCGTGACGCCGCTGGCGTTCCTTCTGTTTTCCACGGCGCTGAACGTGGGACTCGACCTGCTGTTTATCATTGTGTTCCGCTGGGGTGTCGCCGGGGCGGCCATCGCCACGGTGAGCGCGCAGCTCATCAGCACGCTGGGCTGCTTTGCCTATGCTTTCTCCAAATATCCCGAGCTGCGCCTGCATCAGGAGGACTGGCAGATCACTTGCCATGATGTGACGCGCCATCTGATCCAGGGCATCCCGCTCGGTCTTCAATTTTCCGTGCTGGCGATCGGCATCATTGTGGTGCAGAGTATCGTCGTCCAGTTTGACATGCTGAACGGCGTGATGGTCTCTAATTCCGCGCAGAATGGCTTTGGCGCGGCAAACAAGATCAATAGCCTCTTGATGACGCCGCTCAATGGCCTCGGCTCCGCGATGACGAGCTTCACGGCGCAGAACCTCGGCGCGGGCGACACGAAGCGCATCAAGAAGGGCACACTCCAGTCGCTCATCATCATGCTCATCATGGCGGCGTGTTCCATTCTGATTGGCCTCCTGCTGACGATCAACGGCACCTATCTTCACATCTTCCTCAGCGCGGATAAGGTGACGGCGGAGACGCTCCGCTTTGGCAATTCCTACCTCTATATCGACCTGTCGCTCTACGCATTCCTCGGGTTTATCTTTGTCGCGCGAAACTGTGTGCAGGGCATCGGCAAGCCGCAGTTCGTGCTGGGCGCGGGAGCGGCCGAGCTTGTCGCGCGCGTTGCCGTCTGTCTGCTGCTGCCTGCGGCGCTCGCGGGCGGCGTGGTCAGCGCGGAGGCACCGCAGGCGGCGGTCTACGGCCTGTGCGTGGCTGACCCGTTTGCGTGGATGTCAGCCGACGCGGTGCTGTGCATTCCGTTTATCAAGAACATCATACGCGAAAACTACGACTATCTTTACGGCAGCGGCCAGAAACTCATTGAGCGATAAAAAGAACCATAAAGTTGCCCCTCCGTATTTTGAATACGGAGGGGCAATTGTTGTCCATAATGAGACGGAGAAATTTGTTGTCAGTCGATGTTCTTCAGACCGTCATATAGATCGTTGAAGGACTTTTCCTGACGGCATCTCCCGTAGGAGAGTTCTTTGTTTTCGCCAAATTCCAGCAAGAAGCATTTGGCAAGCTCTTCCACGGTCTGCTCAAGCGTCGTAAAAAACTGTTCATAGGCAAACTTGTTTGCTGCCGAGCCTTCTTCAAAGCAATTCACGATCAGCGATTCGGTCACCTGATCGAGCGGATACATTTTGATGTGCATCAGCTCATGAACGATGATCTCTTCAAAGTTTTCCTCCCGCTTGGGATTCGCAATATTCAGAAGAATGATTGCTTTTCTGTCGGCGCAGTCGATCTTGATGTCGCCGGTTTTCGGCCACGCGGGGTCTTCCACAAATTCAAGGCGGATATCCCACGTGGGTGTGATCCTCAGTTTCCGGATATATTTTTCAAAAAGTGCGGTCAAGGCCTGTTTTTCTACCATGGTATTCCTCCTGAACGTTCAATTTGTTGCATCAAAGCGTAACGGATCAGTCCTCGAACCATGCCACGGCGCGGATGGGCGAACCATCGCAGTTTTCGAGCTTGAGCGGGAAGCAGCTGAACGAAAACAACCCCTTGCCGCATTTGTCGAGGTCCTTGAGGTTTTCGATGTTGACGATGTCCTTATTTTGGAAGAGCTTTTTGTGGCGTGTCAGGTTTTCGTCTGCGATGGGGTCGAGGCCGATGACGTCGAAACCGATGCCCTTGTAGTCGCCCGCGATGATGTAATCCATCGCCGCATCATCAAGGCAGGGATAGTCGCCAAAGTAGGCATCCGTCCCCCAGCGCTTGTCCCAGCCGAGGTGGAAGAGCAGAAAATCGGCGTTTTCCGCGTCTTTGCCGTATTGCAGGATGCGCTCGAGCGTGATGGCCTCGCCCTCGTTCAAGTCGCTGCACTCGATGACGAGCGCCTTGCCGATGAACTGCGAGGCGGGGAACGCGTCGAGCGTCGTGCGGCCGGCGAACAGATGCGCGGGCGGGTCCATGTGTGTGCCCGTGTGGGTGTACATGGTCAGCTTCGTCTCCTTGAAGCCGTCCTTTTCATAGGTGTTCGCGCCGGCGAAAATGGGTTTCTCCGTGCCGGGATAGACCGGCATATTTTCAGCGATGGTGTGGGTCAGGTCAAGCACGCGCATGGGAACATCTTCCTTTCTGTTGAAATCAAAATCAGAACACGAACTGCACCAGCAGCATATAGCACACCGTGCCGCCCGCGATGGAGAGCAGCATTTGTCTCTTCCACAGGTGCAGGCTGATCGTCACGGCGATGGCGATGAGCTCGGGCAGGCCGTAGGCAAAGTGCAGCACGTCAACATTGCGCAGGCAGTAGACGACGAGCATGCCGAAGATCGCGCCCGGCAGTGCTGAGCCGAGGTATTGGATGTACTTGGGCGTCGGCTTTTTCGGGTTGAAGACCAGAAACGGCAGGAAGCGCGTGAGCATCGTGCCGAGCGCGCAGAGGATGATGGTGATGGCCTGTTGTAAGATCGTCATTTTACCGCCTCCTGCGTCTTGGCTTCGACGGGCTTTCTCAGCGCGGTCAGCGCGACGAGGATGCAGATCATCGTGGGAATGAGGAAGTTGTCCGCACCGAAAATGATCAGACACGCAACACTTGCGATAAGACCGATCCACGCGCTGAAATGGTGCTTTTCTTTGAGCCACTGGTCCATGAAGATGACCACAAACATCGCCGTCATCACAAAGTCGAGCCCCTCGGTATTGAAGCGCAGAAGCCCGCCGAGGATGCCGCCGAGCGTCGCGCCCAGGAACCAGTAAAATTCATCGAGCAGCGAGACGAAGAAGTAGAACCAGCCGCGGTCCACGCCCTCGGGGATCTCCGCCGTATAGTTGACGCTGAACGTCTCGTCGCACATCGCGTAGATGAGGTAGGGCTTTTTCCAGCCCGTGCCCTTGTACTTGTCGAGCATCGAAATACCGTAAAACAGGTGGCGCGCCTGGATCATCACCGCCGTCAGGAAGACCTGCACCGGCGCAAACGGCGCGAGCAGCATGCTCGTCGCGACAAATTCAAGGCTGCCGCCGAAGATGACGACGCTCATGATCATCGGATACCAGAAGCTAAAGCCCGACGTGCGCATATAGACGCCATAGGTCATGCCGAGAAATAAAAAGCCTGCGAAGATCGGGATGGTGTGCGGAAACGCGGCTTTCAGTGCCGCAACTGCGGGTGATTTGCTGTGCATGGGAACGGGAAACCTCCTCGTGGTGATGAAACAAAGCAGAAATGCGCCGGTTATTTTTGCGCCCGGTGCATAAACTGACCTGAGGTGATACGATGCCCTGTCAGGACGCGCTGCCCGCCGCCGTCAGCGCCGCCGCGGCGGCCATGGCGCAGGAAAAGAGCGATGAAGAGGTCGCGCTGCTCGCCGCCATCTTTACGCAGCTGGGCGACAGCCTTGCGATGATCGTCGCTCTGCGCGCGTGCGGGAAGAGCGGCGACAGCGAATCGGAATAAAACAGCTCAGTCCTTGGCCGTCTCTTCTTTGGCTTCATTTTTTTTGCCGCCCACGGTGATGAACACGCCCGCGAGCAGTGTGATCGCCGAGCCGAGCAGAATGCGCGGCGTGAGCGTTTCATGCAGAAACAGAATGCCGAAAAAGATGCTCGTGATCGGCTCAAACGTGCTTAAAATCGCCGCGCGCTGCGCGCCGATGAGAAACGTCCCCTTCTGGAAGAGCACGACTGCGCCGATGCAGATCATCAGCGAAAAGGCGAGCGCCGCGAGCCATCCGGCGAGGGTCTGCGGCAGGCAGAGCTGGTGCGAGAAGAGACAGAGAAAGAACATGCAGACCGCACTGATGAGCGCCATGTAGAAGGTCATACGAAAGCCCGTGACCTCGCGGTGGCGGAAATGCGCTAAAAGCAGAATGTAGACGGCGTAGGTCACGCCGGACGTCAGCGCCAGCGCGACACCGAGCGGATCGACTGCACCGCTTGGGTCGATGAGAAGCAGAATGCCGAGGGAGCACAGGACCGCGCAGAAAAGCGCTTTTTTCTGCACCCGTTCGCGCAGGACCAGGCCGCCGAGCACCACGATGACGGGATAGGCGAAGTGGAATACCGTCGCCATGCCGGAGGCAAGATAGCGATACGAGCTGAACAGCAGGATCGGCGTGATACAGCAGCCGAAAAAGCCGGTCAGGCTGGTCTCGAGCAGCGCGCCGCGGCTGATGCGCAGCCCGCCCTGCTTTTGGCACAGCAGCGAGAGGACCGGGAGCGAGAGAAGATTGCGCAGAAACACCAGCGACATCGGCGTCACGCCCTGCGCGTAGAGAAAATTCGCGCCCAGCGGCATACAGCCGAAGACGACGGCGCTCAGGATCACGCAGAGATAGCCGAGCCACGGCGTTCGACGTTCCATGATTCTTCCCCCCCCTTATATGAATAAAGTGAATGCATTTATCATACGCGCGCATTTCCTTCCGGTCAAGTGGGAAAAAGAAAAAACACCGCGTTGACAAATATTCTCGCGGCTGATATGCTGTGATATCATCAGAAAAAAGAGAGGAAAGCTGTCATGTTTCTCTTTTATGTAAACCCGATATTGATCGCTGCGGCAGTCATTCCGGCCATTGTCCTGCTGCGCTTTGTCTACAAGGAGGACCGGCTCGACAAAGAGTCGCCGGGGCTGCTGCTCTCGCTCGTGATTTTCGGCATTCTATCGACATTTGCTGCCATCGTGACCGAGCAGATCGGCGAGGCGATCTTGGGCATTCTCCTGCCGCAGAGTTCGACCGCCTACAACGTGCTGCTCTACTTCGTTGTGGTTGCGCTGTCGGAAGAGGGCTTTAAGTACCTGCTGCTCAAGAAGCGCACGTGGTATTCAAGCGAATTCAACTGCCAGTTCGACGGCGTGGTCTACGCCGTGTTCGTCTCGCTCGGCTTTGCCCTGTGGGAGAATATCAGCTATGTGCTGATGTACGGCCTCGGCACGGCGGCCATCCGCGCGGTCACGGCCATGCCGGGGCACGCGTGCTTCGGTGTGTTCATGGGCACTTTCTACGGCCTTGCCAAGCGCTACGACAACTTTGGCGACGAGTACCGCAGCCGCCGCTGCCGCCGCCTTGCCGTGCTCGTGCCGGTGCTGTTGCACGGCACGTACGATTTCATCGCAACGTATGAGTACGACGGCTATGCATGGATCTTCGTTGTGTTCGTTGTGCTGCTCTTCGCCGCGGCGTACCGCATGATCAAAAAGCTCTCGCGCGACGACCGTTTCATCGACGGCAACGACTACTACCACTATGACGGCCCCGAGTTCTGAAGAATGAAAAAAGCGCCCGCTCACCGAGCGGGCGCTTTTTCTATTTGAAAGTTATAATTCCATTTCGTACAGCTCGTCGCTGGCCTTGTGGAATCCGGCGCGCTCGAACATCCGCTGAGACTGCGCATTGAACGAGTAGATCTCCGCGTGCAGCTTCAGAATCTGCTGTTCTCTTGCGAGCTTCACGATCTCGCCGTCGACAATTCTGCGTTCCATGACAGACCTCTCTTAAATGACGATTTTCGGCGGAAACGGGCTCAGATGTGCGCGATGCAGTCGTACGCGATGCGCTCTCCGCCGTCGAAGGCACCGTGAATGACGCCGCAGCGCCGGAAGCCATACGCTTCCAAAAGCCGCTGCATCGGGCGATTATCCGCGTGCGTGTCGGCGCACAGATAGCCGATCTGCGCGGTGCAGAAGTCAAAGCAGGCCTTCGACACGCCACGCACTTTCCCGTTGGAGGCGAGACGGTGGATCGTGCCGTAGGGTTGATCGAGATGCCACGCGCCGTCTTCGATGACGCGGTAGCTCTCGTCCTCGCCGAGAAAGAGGGCGAATGTGCCGACGATCTCGCCATTTTCAAGCATCACATAGCTGCTGCCGCATGCGATATCATAGGTGACGATGCTGCGGTCTGGGTACTCGTCGCCCCATTGCGAGGCATTGCCGTTTGCGCGCATGTAGCGCTTTGCGGCGGCGAAGACGTCCAGCACCGTGTCGACGTCCTGCAAGGTGGTTTTGCGAATTTCCATTTTAGCCCTTGTGCTGCTCGAACCAGCCGGTGATCTCATTTAAGCGGCGGATGCGGTGCTTGGGCTTGCCGCTGCGGGAGAGCTCGTGGTTCTCGCCGCGGAAGAGCACAAGGCGGCTCTCGACGCCGTGCGCGATCAGCGCAGAGTACATCTGATAGCCCTGATCGACGGGGCAGCGGTAGTCCTCGAGCGAGTGGAGAAAGAGCGTCGGCGTTTTGACCTTGTCGGCGTACTTCATGGGGCTGTGCCACCAGAATTTTTCGACATCCGGCCAGATGGTCGAGCCGCACTGGTCTTCGGAGAAGTCGGGGCCGATGTCGGACACGCCGTAGAAGCTTGTCCAGTTCGAGATCGAGCGCTGGCTGGCGCAGGCGCGGAAGCGGTCGGTGTGGCCGATGATCCAGTTGGTCATAAAGCCGCCGTAGGAGCCGCCGGTTTCGAAGAGGTTATCTGCGTCCATCTCGGGATACTTTGCGAGCGCCGCGTCGCAGAACGCCATCAGATCATCGAAGTCGACCGTGCCGTACTTGCCGCGGATATCCATGAACGCGCCGCGGCCGTCGGAGCCGGTGGGATTGCAGAAGATGACGAAATAGCCACTGCTCGCCCAGTACTGCATCTCGTGATAGAACACGGGACCGTAGACGGTCTTGGGGCCGCCGTGAATATCGAAGATGACGGGGTACTTTTTGCCCGCTTCGAAGTCCATCGGCTTTAGGATAAAGCCGTGCACCTCGTGGTCGCCCGCGGTGAGGTTGAGGGGGTCAGGCTGGGCAACGTATTTGCCGCGCAGCATTGCGTCGTTGAAGTGCGTGACGCGGCGGCCCGTCTCGTCGTAGAGCTCCTGCGGCTTCATATCCCAGAGCGCGCAGAGGAGCATTTTGCCGTTTTTGCGGTCAAAGCAGTCGACGCTGCCGTCGCGCACGAGGACGGGGGAGACGGTGCCGTCTTCGAGCTTGTAGAGCCCCGCGCCGTCGAAGCGCGTCGAGATAAAGTACAGCACGTCGCCGTCCATCTTGAACGCCTGACCGCCGCCGTGGCGGACGTCGCAGCCGACGGAAGAACCGATGGCCTCGCCGTAGACGGCGTAGGGCGTGACGGCAAGCGTCTCGTAGTCGAGCTTGTAAAAGTCACAGTCCGTGTTCATGCCGAACTTGCCGTCCGCGGCCATGACGAGCAGGAAGGACTTGCCGAGCGCGTATGTCGCGATGACGAAGTCGAGGCGACTCTTGACGACGAGCTTCTGACGGCGCGAGGCAAGGTCGATGCGGTAAAGGTCCTGACCGCCGAAGTGCGCGGGGCGGGGGACGGAGACGTCGAGAAGACTGAAATAGACGGTCTTCTGATCCTCCGCGAGCTGGACATCGGAGACGTTGAAGCCCGCATCCGTCAGGCGGGTGAGGGACTTTTTCTTCGCATCGTAGTAGAAGAGACTTTCATACGCGCCGCGCGTGTATGTGCCGCCGTTCCACCACCAGGGTAGCTGAGAGATGACCCCGTAATCCTCGTTTTCCTTTTTGTCGTCAAAGTAGGCTTTCACGAGCTTCTTGTCGCCTTTATAGAGGTCCTCAAAGCCGGGAAAGGTCGAGCCGACGACAAGCAGGCCGCCGTTTTTGAGAGGGAAGACCTGCGAGACGGGAATGGGAAACGTGTAGGCAAGATCGGCCTCGCCGCCGTCGAGTGCGATCTTGTAGAAGCGGCTCGTGAGCGACGGTTCCTTTTCCCCCTCACGGTCGCCCGCGAAAAGAACCGTGTTTTCATCCAAGTAGCAGAACGAGGATTCCTTGCCGCCGCCGGTCAGCGCGCGGACGCGGCCGCCTTTTAAAAGATAGAGGCGGGATTCGTAGCAATTTTTTTCTTTTTTCGCCTGACTCACGGTGAAGCAGGCGCTTGTCCCCTCGGGGGAGAATGTCACGTTCGCAAGTGAGCGGACGGCGCAGAAATCGTCAATGGCGATGGGCTTCATGGGAAAACTCCTTTCATCCGTCTGCGCGCAGAGCGGCGCAAAATCACGCAAACATCATACCACAGCGACAAATATATTGCAATCCGCGGCAAAATCCGTCGAAGCGCACAAAAAAACATCTGCGGAAACCGCAGATGTTCACAAAAAATGCCTTGACTTTTCTGTACCCATTTGGTAAAATAAAGCGCTTATAAACGGGAAAGGGCGAGGAGAATTCCCCACCCATTACCGAGAGAATAGCATACCGCGGCAAAAAAAGCAAGATGCAGTTCGCTTTGTTTTACAACAAAGCCGGGCGTGTCGAACTGAATAGAGCCGCCGCAATACATTCCTTCAAGCGGACAGGGCTTGAAGAAAAGAAAGGCGTGAAGAGCAAAATGGCCAAAGACAAGATGTATGGCAAAACCCTTCGCAAGAATTTCGCCCGACACGAGGAGATCGTGGAGATGCCGAACCTGCTGGCGCTTCAGAAGAAGTCCTACCAGTGGTTCCTCGATACGGGTCTGCGCGAAGTCTTTTCCGACGTCGCCTCGATCTCGAACTACGCGGGCAACCTGGAGCTGAGCTTCATCGACTACAAGATGGACGAAGCACCCAAGTACGACGTGCTCGAGTGCAAGGCGCGCGACGCGACGTATGCCGCCCCCCTGAAGGTGAGTGTGCGCCTCTACAACAAGGAGACCGGCGAGATCAAGGAGCAGGAGATCTTCATGGGCGACTTCCCGCTCATGACCGAGTCCGGCACGTTCGTCATCAACGGCGCCGAGCGCGTGGTGGTTTCCCAGCTCGTCCGTTCCCCCGGCATTTACTACGGCAAGGAGATCGACCTCAAGACCGACCTCCCGCTGCTGACGTCCACCGTCATCCCGTACCGCGGCGCATGGCTCGAATACGAGACCGACGCCAATGAGATGTTCTGGGTGCGCATCGACAAAAACCGCAAGATCCCCATCACCGAGCTGGTGCGCGCCATCGGCTTCAAGACCGACGCCGAGATCCTCGAGCTGTTCGGCGATGACGACCGCGTGGCCGTCACGCTCGAAAAAGACGCCTGCAAGACCTATGAAGAGGCGATGCTCGAGATCTACCGCAAGCTGCGCCCGGGCGAGCCGCCCACGGTCGAGGCCTGCGAGACCCTCATCAACAACCTCTTCTTCGACCCGCGCCGCTATGACCTGTCCATGGTCGGCCGCTACAAGTACAACAAGAAGCTCTCCCTGTGGGCGCGTATCCGCGGGCAGAAGCTTTCCTTCCCCGTTGCCGACCCGCGCACGGGCGAGATCCTCTTCGACGCAGGCCACATCGTCACCGACGAGGAAGCGCGCGAGATGGATGCCATCGGCGTCAACGATGTGACCATCGAGGTCGATGGCCGTACGATGCGCGTGTTCTCCAACCACATGGTCGATCTTGACCGCTTTGTCGACTTTGACCCCGTGGCCGAGTGCGGCATCAAAGAGCGCGTGCGCGAGAGCGTGCTCAAGGAGCTGCTCGAGCAGTACAGCGGCGAGGAGCTCAAGGAAGCTATCCGCGACAACGCCGACCGCCTCGTCCCCAAGCACATTCTGGTCGACGATATCCTCGCCTCCATCAACTACATGAACGCGCTGGCGCACGGCATCGTCTATAAGGACGATATCGACCACCTCGGCAACCGCCGTCTGCGCTGCGTGGGCGAGCTGCTGCAGAATCAGTTCCGCATCGGTTTTTCCCGTATGGAGCGCGTCATTCGCGAGCGCATGACGATCCAGGATCTCGACATCGTCACCCCGCAGAGCCTCATCAACATCCGCCCCGTCACCGCGGCGATCAAGGAGTTCTTCGGATCGAGCCCTCTGTCCCAGTTCATGGACCAGACGAACCCGCTCGCCGAGCTGACGCACAAGCGCCGTCTGTCCGCTCTGGGCCCCGGCGGCCTTTCCCGCGAGCGCGCGAACATGGAAGTGCGAGACGTGCACTACAGCCACTATGGCCGTATGTGCCCGATCGAGACGCCGGAAGGTCCGAACATCGGCCTGATCTCCTACCTCGCGACCTACGCCCGCATCAATGAGTACGGCTTTATCGAAGCGCCGTTCCGCAAGGTCGACCACGAGACCTGCCGCGTGACCGACGAGATCGAATACATGACCGCAGACGTCGAGGACCAGTACATCGTCGGTCAGGCTGCCGAGCCTGTCGATGAAAACGGCTGTCTCGTCAACCAGCGTATCACCTGCCGCCACCGCGACGAGATCGTCGAGGTCGACCGTGACCGCGTCGACTATATCGATATCTCCCCGCGTATGATGGTCTCCATCGCGACGGCGATGATCCCGTTCCTGCCGAACGACGACGCGAACCGCGCCCTGATGGGCGCGAACATGCAGCGCCAGGCCGTTCCTCTGCTCCGCCCCGAGGCGCCGATCGTCGGCACCGGTATGGAGCATAAGATCTGCATGGATTCCGAGGTCGTCATCCTCGCCGAGGGCGACGGCATCGTCACCAAGATGGACGCGCGCGCCATCACTGTCGCCTACGACAACGGTGAGACGAAGGAATACAAGCTCACGAAGTTCCTGCGCTCCAACCACGGCACGTGCATCAACCAGCATCCGATCGTCGACGTCGGCGAGCGCGTGCATGGCCGCCGCCTGAACGAGAACGGCGTGTGGGAAGATCCCACTGTCCTTGCCGACGGCCCCGCGACCGATCAGGGCGAGATCGCTCTGGGCCGCAACATCCTCGTCGGCTTCATGACCTGGGAAGGCTACAACTACGAAGACGCCGTTCTTCTGAACGAGCGCCTTGTCCGCGAGGACTATTACACCTCCATCCACCTCGAAGAGTACGAGCTTGACGCACGCGACACCAAGCTCGGCCCCGAAGAGATCACCCGCGACATCCCCAACGTCGGCGAAGACGCGCTCAAAGATCTCGACGAGCGCGGCATTATCCGCATCGGCGCGGAGGTCCACGCCGGCGACATCCTCGTCGGTAAGGTCACGCCCAAGGGCGAGACCGACCTGACTGCGGAAGAGCGCCTGCTGCGCGCCATCTTCGGCGAAAAGGCGCGCGAAGTGCGCGACACCTCCCTTAAGGTGCCCCATGGCGAGAGCGGTATCGTCGTCGACGCCAAGGTCTTCTCCCGCGAGGCGGGCGACGAGCTCGGCCCCGGCGTGAACATGGTCGTGCGCGTTTACATCGCGCAGCGCCGCAAGATCCAGCCGGGCGACAAGATGGCCGGTCGTCACGGCAACAAGGGCGTTGTCTCCCGCATTTTGCCGCAGGAGGATATGCCCTTCATGCCCGACGGTACGCCGCTTGATATCGTGCTGAACCCGCTGGGCGTTCCGTCCCGTATGAATATCGGTCAGGTGCTCGAGGTCCATCTGGGCTACGCCGCCAAGACCCTCGGCTACAAGGTCGCAACGCCGATCTTCGACGGCGCGAGCTATGAGGATATCCGCGAAGAGCTCATCAAGGCCGGTCTCGACCCCGAGGGCAAGAGCTGGCTGTACGACGGCCGCACCGGCGAGCGCTTCGACAACAAGGTCACCGTCGGTTACGTGTACTTCCTCAAGCTGCACCACCTGGTCGACGATAAGATCCACGCCCGTTCCACCGGCCCGTACTCCCTTGTCACGCAGCAGCCGCTCGGCGGTAAGGCGCAGTTCGGCGGCCAGCGCTTCGGCGAAATGGAAGTCTGGGCGCTCGAGGCTTATGGCGCAGCTTACACCCTGCAGGAGATCCTGACGGTCAAGTCCGACGACGTGACCGGCCGTGTGCGCACCTACGAGTCCATCGTCAAGGGCCACAACATCCCGCAGCCCGGCGTGCCCGAGTCGTTCAAGGTCCTTGTCAAGGAACTCCAGGCCCTGTGCCTCGATGTTCAGGTCCTCGACCGCGACGGCAACCAGATCGAGCTCAAGGAAGACGAAGACGCGATGGATACGTTCAACCTCGCCCGCATGGACGCCGAGGATGAGCGCCACCGCAGCAACCCCTTCGCCGATGAAGCCGAGCTTGAGGACGCAGGCTTTGAATATGTCGCTGATGATGAAGTCAACGCCGACTTTGCCGGCGACGATCAGGAAGACTGAGAAAAGGAGGAGCATATAGAAAATGAGTTACGCAACGTTTGACGCCATTAAAATCGGAATCGCTTCTCCGGAGATGATCCGTGAATGGTCTTACGGCGAGGTCAAAAAGCCCGAGACCATCAACTACCGCACCCTCAAGCCCGAGCGCGACGGCCTGTTCTGCGAGCGCATCTTTGGCCCCACGAAGGACTGGGAGTGCCACTGCGGCAAGTATAAGAAGATCCGCTACAAGGGCAAGATCTGCGACCGCTGCGGCGTGGAAGTCACGCGCGCCAAGGTCCGCCGCGAGCGCATGGGCCACATCGAGCTCGCCACGCCCGTTTCCCACATCTGGTATTTCAAGGGCATTCCGTCCCGCATGGGCCTGCTGCTCGACATCAGCCCCCGCATCCTGGAAAAGGTGCTGTATTTCGCCGCTTATATCGTCACCGATCCCGGTGAGACCCCGCTGATGCGCAACCAGATCCTCTCGGAGAAGGAATACCGCGATATGCGCGAGAAGTATGAGGACGATTTCGACGCCGGTATGGGCGCCGAGGCCGTCAAGAAGCTCCTCCAGCAGATCGACCTCGAATCCTTGTCGGAGCAGCTCCACGCCGAACTCAAGAGCGCGAGCGGCCAGAAGAAGGCCCGTATCGTCAAGCGCCTTGAGGTCGTGGATGCGTTCCGCATCTCCGGCAACAAGCCCGAGTGGATGATCATCGACGTGCTGCCCGTCATCCCGCCCGAGATCCGCCCGATGGTCCAGCTCGACGGCGGCCGCTTCGCGACCTCCGACTTAAACGACCTCTACCGCCGCGTCATCAACCGCAACAACCGCTTAAAGCGCCTCATTCAGCTCAACGCGCCCGACATCATCGTGCGCAACGAGAAGCGCATGCTGCAGGAAGCGGTCGACGCGCTGATCGACAACGGCCGCCGCGGCCGCGCCGTCACCGGCGCGAACAACCGCGCACTCAAGTCCCTTTCCGACATGCTCAAGGGTAAGCAGGGCCGCTTCCGTCAGAACCTGCTCGGCAAGCGTGTCGACTACTCCGGCCGTAGCGTTATCTGCGTCGGCCCTGAGCTGAAGATCTACCAGTGCGGTGTGCCGAAGGAAATGGCACTCGAGCTGTTCCGCCCCTTCATTATGAAGAAGCTCGTCGAGGACGGCGCCGCCAACAACATCAAGTCCGCCAAGAAGATGGTCGATAAGGGCCGCACCGAGGTCTGGGACGCGCTCGACGTCGTCATCAAGGATCACCCCGTCATGCTCAACCGCGCGCCGACGCTCCACCGTCTCGGTATTCAGGCGTTCGAGCCGGTGCTGGTCGAGGGCCGCGCCCTCAAGCTCCACCCGCTGAACTGCACGGCGTTCAACGCGGACTTCGACGGCGACCAGATGGCTATTCACGTGCCCCTGTCTGCCGAGGCGCAGGCCGAGGCCCGTATCCTGATGCTCTCTGCCAACAACCTGCTGCGTCCTCAGGACGGCGGCCCTGTCACGGTGCCGACGCAGGATATGGTTCTGGGTTCCTACTACCTCACGTTCGAGCGCTTTGAAAACGGCGTTTCCCAGATGGATAACGACGAGTTCTGGCCGCAGGACATTGACTTTGCCCTTGCCGGCAAGCGCTACGACGAGCTGACCGACGAAGAGAAGGCCAGCGTGAATCTGCACGTTTACCGCGACGAGGACGAGGCCATGCTCGCCTACAACGACCACCTCATCGGTATCCACCAGCCCATCCTTGTCCGCACGGTCAAGCAGATGCCGGACGGCACCATGGGCAGCAAGGTCGTGCGCGTTACCATCGGCCGCATCATCTTCAACCGCAATATCCCGCAGGACCTTGGCTTTGTGAGGCGCGTGGATGAAAACGGCGAGCCGACCGAAAACTACTTCGACTACGAGATCACCGAGGTCTGCGGCAAGAAGCTGCTCGGCAAGATCGTCGACCGTACGATCAAGCTGCACAACTTCACCATCGCGGCCGAAGTGCTCGATAACATCAAGGCCACGGGCTACAAGTTCTCCACCCGTGCGGCCATCAGCATCTCCGTTGCGGATATGACCATTCCGCCGGCAAAGTACACCCTCATTGCCGAGACCGAGCAGCGCGTCGTCGACATTGAAGACCAGTTCAAGATGGGCTTCATGACCGAGGACGAGCGCTACCGCGCTGTCGTCAAGGAGTGGGAAAAGACCACCGCGGACGTCACCGACGCCCTGCAGAAGAACATGGACCGCTACAACCCCATCTTCATGATGGCGGACTCCGGCGCCCGTGGTTCGATGAAGCAGATCCGTCAGCTGACCGGTATGCGCGGCCTGATGGCCAACACCGCCGGTAAGACGATCGAGATCCCGGTCAAGGCAAACTTCCGCGAAGGTCTGTCCGTCCTTGAATACTTCACCTCCTCCCGAGGCGCCCGTAAGGGCCTTGCCGATACGGCTCTTCGTACGGCAGACTCCGGTTACCTGACCCGCCGAATGGTCGACGTCTGCCAGGATGTCATCATCCGCTCCGACGACTGCGGCGCGACCCGCGGCATCACGATCAGCGAGATCAGCGAGAACGGCCAGGTCATCGAAAAGTTCTCCGAGCGCGTCAACGGCCGCTATCCGGTCCACGACGTGATGAAGCCCGGCACGGACGAGGTCCTCATTTCCAAGGATCACATGATGACCCCCGAGGATGCCGACCTCATGGAGAAGTTCGATATCCACTCCGTCGAGATCCGCACGGTGCTTACGTGCAAGGCCCACAGCGGCGTTTGCGCGAAGTGCTACGGCATGAACCTTGCCACGAGCAAGCCCGTCGGCCCCGGCGAGGCGGTCGGTATCATCGCGGCCCAGTCCATCGGCGAGCCCGGTACGCAGCTGACGATGCGAACCTTCCACACCGGCGGCGTTGCGGGCGGCGATATCACCCAGGGTCTTCCGCGAGTCGAGGAACTGTTTGAGGCGCGCCGTCCCAAGAAGATGGCGACCCTCGCCGAGATCGGCGGTAAGGTCCGCTTCGAAGAGGCGACCAAGGGCAGCCTGCTCAACATCATCGTCACCGCGGACGACGGCGACAACCGCATCTACTCGGTGCCGCACACCGGCCTTCGCGTGAACGACGGCGACGTCATCGCCAAGGGCACGCAGCTGCAGGACGGCGCGCTGTCCCCGCACGATATCCTGCGTATCCGCGGCACGTCCGCCGTTCATGACTACCTCATTCAGGAAGTTTTGAAGGTTTACCGTCAGCAGGGCGTTGACATCAACGATAAGCATATCGAGGTCATCGTCCGCCAGATGATGCGCAAGGTGCGCGTCGAGGAGTCCGGCGATACGAACCTGCTCTCCGGCTCCATGGTCGATCTGCTTGAGTATGAGGATGCCAACGAGGAGATCCGCGCGCGCAATGCCGCGGGCGAGGTCAACGCCGAGACCGGCGAGCCGCTGCAGGAAGCCATTGCCACGCAGCTGCTTATGGGTATCACGAAGGCCTCTCTTGCGACCGACAGCTGGATGTCCGCCGCGTCCTTCCAGGAGACCACAAAGGTCCTGACTGAAGCCGCCATCAAGGGTAAGGTCGACCACCTTGTTGGTCTAAAGGAGAACGTCATTATCGGTAAGCTTATCCCCGCCGGTGCAGGCTTGAACGCCTACCGCGAGTTTGCTGAGGAGATCGTTCCCGAGCCTGAGAAGCCCGAGGAAGAGCCGCACGAGCCGCGCATCATCACGAATGCCGTCGAAGTGTGAGTTAAGACCTCACGTATTGAATAGGTGGTAAAAAGAGACGCGGAAAATTCCGCGTCTCTTTTTTGCCATTTTGACGGAAAAAGGGAAAGCTTGACAGCCTCTTTTCAAAAGTTTGACGCGCCGGCGCGGAACGCACAAAAAAATTCGGGAAAAGCCCGTCGTTTCAGCGATTATTTTGTGTAGACAGCCATAAAAAACGCTTGACGGCTTGTGTGCCTCATGGTATAATTTCAACTTGCGTGGGTATGTCCCACGGAATTTGTCATACCGTCAGGAGGGACCTGCCGTGACGCCGGATCTGTCCACTTGCCGCAAGGTAGCGGGCATCAAGCAGACGATGCGTGCACTGCGGGAACACCGCGCGGAAAAGCTGTATATCGCCTGCGATGCAGACCCAGCCGTGCTTGCGCCGATCGAAGCGCTCGCACGCGAAGAGAACATCGAGATCGACGATCGCGCCACGATGGCGCAGCTTGGCCACAGCGCGGGCATCGCCGTTGGTGCGGCGGTGATCGCCGTTCTGAGAAATTAAGGTTTTTTCGGGATATTTTACCGATATCCTGTAAAAAATATATATCACATCATTTCAGGAAAGGAGAAACAAGAATGCCTACTTTTAACCAGTTGGTTCGCAAGGGCAGACAGCAGTCGACTTACAAGTCCAACTCCCCGGCTCTGCAGTATGGTCTTAACACGCTGAAGAACAAGGAGACCGACCTCGCCTCTCCCCAGAAGCGTGGCGTTTGCACCGCAGTTCGTACTGCGACCCCGAAGAAGCCGAACTCCGCTCTTCGTAAGATCGCCCGTGTCCGCCTCACCAATGGCTATGAGGTCACCGCTTACATCCCCGGCGTCGGTCATTCCCTGCAGGAGCACTCTGTGGTCATGATCCGCGGCGGCCGTGTGAAGGACCTCCCTGGTGTGCGTTACCACATCATCCGCGGCACTCTGGACGCTCAGGGCGTGCAGGGCCGTATGCAGTCCCGTTCCAAGTACGGCGCCAAGCGCCCGAAGCAGAAGTAAGGCTGCGACCTTGAAATGAGCTTTGCCGAAAAGGTTTGATATATATTTTTGTGTCATTCACCTCTTTGGCAGGCCGGAACACGATGGGGGAGAGCCCCATTCGCGAGTACCTATGATTTCTAAATTATAAGAAGGAGGGAAGCAAAGTGCCCAGAAGAGGTAATGTTCCCAAGAGAGAAGTTCTGCCCGATCCTATGTACAACAGCGTCCTGGTGACCAAACTCGTCAACAGCGTGATGCTCGACGGCAAGAAGGGCGTCGCCCAGAAGGTCGTCTACAGCGCGTTCGACATGATCAAGGACAAGACCGGCAACGAGCCTCTCGATGTTTTCAACCAGGCCATGGAGAATATCATGCCCAGCCTGGAGACCAAGTCCCGCCGCGTCGGCGGTGCCACCTATCAGGTGCCGATGGAGGTCCGTCCCGCCCGTCGTCAGACCCTCGGTCTGCGTTGGCTGACGGCTTATGCCCGTGCCCGTGGTGAGCGCACCATGGCCGAGCGCCTGGCTGGCGAGATCATGGATGCTGCCAACAACAGCGGCAGCGCCGTGAAGAAACGCGAAGATACCCACAAGATGGCCGAATCCAACAAGGCATTCGCCCACTTCCGCTGGTAACGGAGGAACGAGAGAATTATGGCAAGAAAAGTCTCTCTGGAAAACACCAGAAATATCGGCATCATGGCCCATATCGACGCTGGCAAGACCACGACTACCGAGCGTATTCTGTACTACACCGGCGTCAACTACAAGATCGGCGAGACCCACGACGGTACCGCCACGATGGACTGGATGGCTCAGGAACAGGAGCGTGGTATCACCATCACCTCCGCTGCCACCACCTGCTACTGGAAGGGCAGCAAGAACCAGTTCCCGCAGACCCGCTTGAACATCATCGACACCCCGGGCCACGTCGACTTCACCGTTGAGGTCGAGCGCTCCCTGCGCGTTCTGGACGGCTCTGTGACCGTTCTCTGCGCCAAGGGCGGCGTTGAGCCCCAGTCTGAGACTGTGTGGCGTCAGGCCGATAACTACAAGGTCCCCCGCATGATCTACGTCAACAAGATGGATATCATGGGCGCGGACTTCTACAACGTTCTGCACATGATCCACGACCGTCTCAAGTGCAACGCTGTCCCCATCCAGCTGCCGATCGGCTCTGAAGATACCTTCAAGGGCATCATCGACCTGGTGGAGATGGACGCTGATATCTACTACGACGAGCTCGGCAAGGACATGCGCGTCGAGGAGATCCCCGAGGACATGCTCGAGCTCGCTCAGGAGTATCGCACCAAGCTCGTTGACGCTTGCGCTGACCTGAACGACGAGATCATGGAGCTGGCGCTCGAAGAGAAGCCCGTTCCTCAGGACCTCATCCGCAAGACCATCCGTCAGGCCACCATCGACAATAAGATGGTTCCTGTCACCTGCGGTACCTCTTACAAGAATAAGGGCGTTCAGAAGCTGCTGGACGCGATCGTCGACTACATGCCGTCCCCCGTGGATATCCCCGCGATCGACGGTGTGAACCCCGATACCGGTGAGGAAGATGTCCGTCACGCGGACGATAACGCTCCGTTCTCCGGTCTCGCGTTCAAGATCGCGACCGACCCGTTCGTCGGCCGTCTGTCCTTCGTTCGCGTGTACTCCGGTATTCTGAATACCGGTACAGCCGTTCTCAACTCCACCAAGCATCAGAGAGAGCGCATCGGCCGCATCCTGCAGATGCACGCCAACCACCGCGAGGATATCGAGTGCTGCTACGCCGGCGACATCTGCGCCGTCATCGGCCTCAAGAACACCACCACCGGTGATACGCTCTGCGATGAAAAGGCTCCGATCATCCTGGAGTCCATGGAATTCCCCGAGCCCGTGATCCGCGTCGCCATCGAGCCCAAGACCAAGGCCGGTCAGGAGAAGATGGGCATCGCGCTGATGAAGCTGGCTGAGGAAGACCCGACCTTCAAGACCTACACCGATGAAGAGACCGGTCAGACCATCATCGCCGGTATGGGTGAGCTCCATCTGGAGATCATTGTCGACCGCCTGCTCCGTGAGTACAAGGTCGAGGCGAATGTCGGCGCTCCTCAGGTCGCCTACAAGGAGACCATCACCAAGGCTGTCGATCAGGATACCAAGTACGCCCGTCAGAGCGGTGGTAAGGGTCAGTACGGTCACGTCAAGATCCATGTCGAGCCCAACGAGTCCGGCAAGGGTTACGAGTTTGTCAACGCCCTCGTCGGCGGCGCGATCCCCAAGGAATACGTTCCCGCGATCGATGCCGGTATTCAGGGCGCCATGCTCTCCGGTGTTCTCGCCGGTTACCCGGTCGTCGATGTCAAGGTCACGCTGTACGATGGTTCTTATCACGAGGTCGACTCCTCTGAAATGGCGTTCAAGATCGCCGGCTCCATGGCCTTCAAGGAGGCCTGCCAGAAGGCCGGCCCGACGCTGCTCGAGCCGATCATGAAGGTCTGCGTCATCGTCCCCGACGAGTACATGGGCGACGTGATCGGCGACCTCAACTCCCGCCGTGGTCAGATCCAGGGCTTCGAGGCCCGCAGCGGCGCACAGCAGATCGACGCTTTCGTTCCTCTGGCTGAGATGTTCGGCTACGCGACTGACCTCCGCTCCTGCACGCAGGGCCGTGGCCAGTACACGATGGAGCCCGCGCATTATATCGAGATCCCGAAGAACATTCAGGAGAAGATCATCAACCAGCGCACGAACCGCGCCTGATAAAAAGGTATTGCAAAATACCGCGTTTTACGGTAAAATACCGGTGTATGTAAATGACACCGGCAAACAACGAAATTTTTTCATAGGAGGATCACTCTAATGGCTAAGCAGAAATTCGAGCGTACCAAGCCCCACGTAAACATTGGTACCATCGGTCATATCGACCATGGTAAGACCACCCTGACCGCCGCGATCACCAAGTTCCTCGCCATGCAGGGCGGTGCTGACTACACCGATTACAGCTCCATCGATAAGGCTCCGGAAGAGCGCGAGCGTGGTATCACCATCAACACCGCTCACGTTGAGTACCAGACTTTCGACCGCGTTGGCCACAACTACAAGACCGGCGAGGACAACGCCCAGATTCAGGGCCGTCACTATGCCCACGTCGACTGCCCGGGCCACGCCGACTATATCAAGAACATGATCACCGGCGCTGCTCAGATGGACGGTGCTATCCTGGTCATCGCCGCTTCCGACGGCCCCATGGCCCAGACTCGTGAGCACCTGCTGCTCGCCCGTCAGGTCAACGTGCCTTCCGTTCTCGTTTTCCTGAACAAGTGCGACCAGGTCGACGATGAAGAGCTGCTCGAGCTCGTCGAGATGGAAGTCCGCGAGATGCTCGACTTCTACAGCTTCCCCGGCGACGAGACCCCGATCATCCGCGGCAGCGCTCTGAACGCTCTGATCTCCGAGTCCAAGGACATCGACGCTCCTGAGTACAAGTGCATGCACGAACTCATGGACGCTGTTGATACCTGGATCCCCACGCCCGACCGTAAGGCCGACCAGCCGTTCCTGATGCCCGTTGAGGACGTCTTCACGATTTCCGGTCGTGGTACCGTCGCTACCGGCCGTGTTGAGCGTGGCCAGCTGAAGCTCGGCGAGGAAGTCGAGATCATCGGTCTGACCGACGAGCGTCGCAAGACCGTCGTCACCGGTATCGAAATGTTCCACAAGCTGCTCGACTACGCCGAGGCTGGTGATAACATCGGTACCCTGCTCCGTGGTGTTGCCAAGAACGAGATCGAGCGCGGCCAGGTTCTGTCCAAGCCCGGTTCCATTCACCCCCTCACCAAGTTTGTTGGTCAGGTTTACGTCCTGAACAAGGACGAGGGCGGCCGTCACACCCCGTTCTTCAACAACTATCGTCCTCAGTTCTACTTCCGTACCACCGACGTCACCGGCGTCATCACCCTGCCCGAGGGCACCGAGATGTGCATGCCCGGCGATAACGTCGACATGAAGGTCGAGCTGATTACCCCGATCGCTATCGAGAAGGGTCTCCGCTTCGCTATCCGTGAAGGCGGCCGTACCGTTGGTTCCGGCGTCGTCATCGAGACCGAGGCCTAATTGATCCACTGAGGGTCATCCAAAGACTTCAAAAAGCAGCAGGCCGCAAAGGCCTGCTGCTTTTCTATTATCGAAAGTGCAAAGGAAGTGCGAAGCCAGCGGCTTCGCACTTCCTTTATTCATATTTAGCCCAGACCCAGCGGTCGAAGTCATCTGCGCGGAAGGCGGCGAGCTTTGATGCATAGTCCGCATTGACTGTGGTGAAGCGCCGAAGGCCGTCGCTCGTCTGCACCAGCGGGTCGATGCTGCGCTTTTTGGCGGCGATCTTGACGGCGTATGTATTGTTCGGCTTTTCTGCGCCGGACTGTGTGCCGATGATGCGGCGATAATCCTGCCAGCGCGCGGCGAGGACCGGATCAGAGAGGAGCAGGGCGATGACATGAGGTTCGTCGAGGTAGAGATCATCCACCGTCAACACATTGCGCTGCCGTGCCTCACGCAGGAGATCGGCCAATGCCTGCATGCTGAAGCGGTCCTCATCGGAGACGAACCACTCCGACTGCCGCAGCGAGAGCTGGGTAAAGATGTCGGCAATCTCCGCGTGCGCAAAGCAGAGCTCATCGATGTTTTCCTCGTTTTTGCCGACAAAGATGTCGTCAAAAATGCGTTTCAGCTCTGCTTTTGGACAGTGGAAAACAAGATGCGCGTTGCCGAGCGTATATTCGAGCCGGTCGGCGGAGAGACGGGGCGAATCGTTGTCGGCGATGGGATAGCGGTGGTAGTCGTCCACATCGTCGAGCGTCAGGCCGCTTTTATCGAGCAGCGCCATGAGTTCCGGCGACGAGGCGATCATCATGCGTGTGCGGCTTTCGGTCGTTTCCTGCCGCATGTGGTCACCGTTCAGAAAGTCGACCACGTGGGCGAATGCGGGCGTCGCAATGTCATGCAGTAGTCCCGCGACAGATTGCTTCAAGCCATGCGTGAAGTGCCAGACGATGGCCGCTGTGCCGAGCGAATGCGTATAGCGCGAATACGGCGGAACGGCGTCGCGGTAGATGGGATAGGCCGTGTATTCGCAGCCGCAGTGCATGCCGACGCGCAAAAGCCGCTGCATCACGGGCGTTTCGGCCATGGCGAGGAGCTCCGGCGGCAGGGAAGCGGTGTAGATATCGGTATACATAATATCCTTTCCAAAAGAAAAGCGCCTTGCCGCGGCAAGGCGCTTTTTTGATTGAATCAGCCGATCTGGCGGGTCTCAACGGTCTCGTCGCACTCGACGCTGTCGATCTGCGCGCCGAGGTTGCGGAGCTTGCCGATGATATCCTCATAGCCGCGCTCGATATAGTGGACGTTCGAGACCTCGCTCGTGCCCTCAGCGGCCAGCGCGGCGATGACCATGGCGGCGCCCGCGCGGAGATCGTAGGCCTGCACGCTCGCAGCGGTCAGGTGGTCGACGCCTTCGATGACGGCGCTGCGGCCCTCGACGCGGATCTGCGCGCCCATGCGCGTCAGTTCGCCGACGTAGCGGTAACGGTTGTCCCACACGCCCTCGGTGACCATGCTCGTCCCCTCGGCAAGGCAGAGGGCAACGGTGATCTGTGGCTGCATATCGGTCGGGAAGCCGGGATAGGGCAGCGTCTTGACGTTGGTGCGGCGAAGCTTGCCCGAGCGGCGCACGAGCAGCGTGTCGTCCTGCTCCTCGACCTGCACACCCATCTCCTGGAGCTTGGCGGTGATGCAGTCCATGTGCTTGGGGATGATGCCGCGCACGAGGACTTGTCCGCCGCAGGCGGCGACAGCCGCCATGTAGGTGCCCGCCTCGATCTGGTCGGGGATAATGGCATACGTGCCGCCGTGGAGCTTGTCCACGCCGAAAATGCGGATGGTGTCGGTGCCGGCGCCCTTGATGTTCGCGCCCATGGAGTTTAAGAAGTTGGCAAGGTCGACGATATGCGGCTCCTTGGCAGCGTTTTCGATGACGGTGGTGCCGTCGGCGAGCGCCGCGGCCATCATAATGTTCATCGTCGCACCGACGGAGACCACGTCGAGGTAGACGTTCGCGCCCTTCATGCGGTCGCCGCTTGCCTTGGCGCAGATGAAGTCGCCCTCGCGTACCTCGGCGCCCATGGCGGCGAAGCCCTTGACATGCTGGTCGATGGGACGCACGCCGCCGAAGTTGCAGCCACCGGGCATCGAGACCTCGGCCTCGCCGAAGCGGCCGAGCAGCGCGCCGATGAGGTAGTAGGAGGCGCGGATCTTGTGCGCGAGCTCCTGCGAGACCTGCGTGGTGGCAATATGGCGGCAGTCGATCTCAACATCGCTGCGGTTGAGGAAACGGACATTCGCGCCGAGCTGCTCTAAAATTTTGAGCAGCGCGGTCACGTCGGAGATCTGGGGAATATTTTCGATGCGGCAGACGCCGTCGACCAGAAGGGCGGCGGGAATGATGGCGACCGCGGCGTTCTTCGCGCCGCTGATGTGCACTTCACCAAAGAGCGGATGACCGCCCTGCACGATGTATTTCGTCATAGTAACTCCTTAATAAGAGACGGTGAGACTTCTTTTCCTTATCGTAAAAACAGCAGGGGAAAACCGCCTGCTCATGGTATTCACATAATACATCAACAGTATACCAAAAAAAACAGAAAAAGCAATGCTGCACAGTAAGAAATTAGAAATGTTGCAAGAAAAATTTCATTCTCGTGTGATCTCACCGGTCTTGCAGTTCACATAATAACTACTGACATCCGTGGAGATGCGCCACACGCCTTGCAGCCGCAGCGGCGAGGCAGACGACGTCTGGAGAAGATACCCTTCGTCCAGCGCTCGGACCTCGGTACATACGACGCCCGAAACGCTGCAATAGTCCAGAAAATGCACAAGCGCGTCGACCGCGTCGAGGCCGTCTGTGCGGCGGCCCTCGTCGAGCGCGGGCAGAAAGGTACCGGAAACGCCGGTGAGCGAGCTGTCAGAAAACGTGAGCGTCAGCGAGGCGTTAAAGATGAGCTGACCTTTTTCGCTGCGCATGCCCGTGACGCTGCCGCTGCCATCCGTGAGCTGGGAGGTGAGAAAAGTGTAGCCAAACGTTTTGAAAAGCTGTTTGCTAAAGCTCTCGGGATCGTCGACCGGTCGGGAGAGAAGCGCGTCGGCCGTGCCGCCGGAGCGGATGGAACACGAGCCGTATTCGCCGGTGAAGCGGCTCACACCGCCGCCGGAATCGCTGCTCTCGGCAGTGCCGAGCAGGGCGGAGGCGAAAGCCTCTTCGCGTGCGGCGTCGCGCTCAAGCGAGAGGGAGAGGTGCGTTTCCTCATCGGGCAGCAGCGCGCGGTCAAAGGCGACGCCGTTTTTTTCAAAAAGCGTGCAGAGCTGCTCGACGCGGCGCTCGTTCGAGTCGCGCTCCTCGGCGCGGCGGCTGAGCAGCAGGAAGAGCAGAAACACGTTGACGAGCAGCAAAATGACGATGACGATATTTTTGAGCCGCGAGGTTTTCATGTTCGGGCGTCCTTTCCGGAAAGATCAGTCGGCAAACCAGCCGACGCCGACGGTGTCCGCGCCGTGCTCGTCGTAGCAGACGTGCAGCTCGGCGCTCAAATATTTGCTGTCCGCGATGGCCGCGGCCTGCCGGATGGGCAGCAGCAGTGCGGGCGAATCGCTGAGCGTATAGCTGCGGCAGTGGAGGGAAAATTCCGTGATGGTCTGGTCTTCGATCGTGACCGTAGCGGCGTGGCTGCCGTCGGAAAAGCGCAGCGGCGTACCGCCGACCGCATAGTCAAAGCTCACGGTGAAGCGCTTGTTGCTGCTGTCGATCTCGCTGAGATAGAGCTCGGCGTCGCCGCTTACGTCGCGAAGCAGCGTGAAGGCGAGGCGCTGCGCGCCCGCGACGGCTTCGAGCATCGTGGGCTTTCCGGTCGAGGCGGCGGAGACATAGTAGATCGAGCCCGCCTCGGCCTCGTCCGCGCCCTGATAGAAGACGCTGCCGTCGGGCTCAAGGCGCAGCGTGCCGTAGACCTCTTTGATAATGGTGTTGCCGGAGGAGTCGGTGTAGCCGCTTTCCGTGTGGGGGTTGAACTCCGCAAGGCGCAGAAATGTCGCCTGATCGGTGAGGGCATTGCTCGCCGAGAGCGTGTAGCGCTGCGGCGGTTCGCTGAAAATGAGCGTGTAGGGCGAGAGTTGAGAGAACTCGCCCGAGAGTGAGAACGCAAAGTCCGTACCGTTGCCGTCGAGCGATGCGAGCGATTCGCGCAGCGTCGCGCTGCTCACAGCCGTCTGGCTTAAGAAGAAGCCCTGATCGGCGTCCTGCAGATAGAGCGTTGCGCCGTTTTCCGCGGGGCAGAGCACAAGCCGCGTGACGCGCAGGAGCGAGGACTCCGGTGCGTCGTTGACGCCGAGAATGCGGCTGAGCACTTCGAGCGGCGTGGGGGCCTCCAGATCGAGGTAGATGATGCTCGCGTGCAGTGCGGTGAGCAGCTTTTCACCGCTGCACGCTTCATAAGTGGTAGCAGAGCCAAGCGCCTCGCCGAAAAACGTGCCGGCGAGCTCAAAATCTGTGTCAAGCGTCGTGATGGCGCTGAGCCCGTAGCGGGCGTATTCGTTCGTGAACACCACGCGCACGGGGAGCGCGAGCTCGGTCAGATCGGTGGTGACGGCGGTATCGGTCGAGGTGTCGCCCGCGAGCCAGTCCTGCGCGAGCTCGTAGGGCGTCTTGCCCGCAAGGTCGCCGACAAGCGGCGTCTGGATCAGAAGCAGCACGGCGGTAACGGTCAAAACGGCGATCGCGGCGTTTTGCAGATGGCTCATGAGCGTGGCGTTCTTATTCATGGGAATCCTCCCCGCCGATGGGCTGGGTGATGGGCAGCTCTAAGCGGACGGTCGTGCCGGGGCCGGGGCGGTCAACGAGCGTGAGCGAGCCGTGGTGACGCTGGACGATCTCCGTCGCGATGGAAAGGCCGAGGCCTGTGCCGCCGGATTCGCGCGATCTTGCTTTGTCGACGCGGTAGAAACGCTCGAAAATGCGGCTGCGGTCGGCCTCGGGAATGCCGATGCCGTCGTCCGCGACCTCCATCCAGACAGTTTCGCCCTCGCTGCCCGCGGTGACACGGATGTGGCCGCCGTCGGGCGTGTACTTGACGGCATTGCTGAGGACGTTGAGCATGACCTGCTCGATGCGGCCGCGATCGCCCATGATGAGCGGGAGATTTTCGGTATAGTCGTGCGTGAGCTCGTGCTTGTGGCGGCGGGCCTCAAGCTCCGTCGAGCGGAGCACGGAGTCGATGGCGGCGGAGAACGGGAAGCGCGCCATATTCATCTCGCTGCGGCCGGAGTCAAGGCGCGAGAGCGTCAGAAGGTCCTGCACGATGTGGGTCATGCGGTCCGTTTCGCTGATGACAACGTCGAGAAAGTCATTCTCTGTCTCGCGGCTCAGATCGTCGCCCGCCTCCCGAATGGTCTCGGCATAAGAGCGGACATTGGTGAGGGGGGTGCGCAGCTCGTGGGAAACGTTGGCGACGAACTCCTTGCGGCGCTCCTCGGTTTTGCGCTGCTCGGTCACGTCATGCAGCACGATCAGAACGCCGCCGCTTTCCTCGTCGGAAAATGGCGCAAAGTAAAGCTCCACGCTGCGCTCGCCGACGGAAAGTTCCCCTTCCACATAGTCGCTGCGCTGCATGGTGATGACATGGGAAAACGGGCAGATGGACTCGAAGAGCTCGCTGTAAACGCATTTGTCCGCCGTGCGGTTCAAGAGCTCGCACGCGGCGGGGTTGCAGTGGATGAGCTTGCCGCTGCCGTCGTAGGCGACGACGCCATCGCTCATGTGGAGAAACAGCGTGTCGAGCTTGTTGCGCTCGTTCTCCACGGCTTCGAGCGTGGAGTGGAGCACGGACGCCATGTCGTTGAATGTGGTGGTCAGAACGCCGATCTCGTCCGTCGATTCGACAGCAAGCGTTTCGTCGAAGTCGCCGGTCGCGATGCGCTCGGCGCCCTCGGTCAGTTTTTCAATGGGGTCGATCATGGTCTTGGCGAGCAGGAACGACAAAAGCACCGAGACGAGAAGACCGACGAGCAGTGCTTGCAGAATGATGAACAGCAGCTCAGAGTTCAGCGACGAGACCGTGGTGCGACTGTCGCGGATGTAGATGATGAAGCTGTTGTCGCCGCCGGAGATCGGGATGGCGACATCCATATAGCTTGCGGCAAGGTCGCTGTGATCGCCGACCTCGCCGTTGCGCGCGGTGAGGATATTTTCCGTCTGCTCAAGCAGCTGGCCGTCCTCGTTGCTCGAAGCGAGCACTTCGCCGCTACGGCCGTCGAGAACATAGTAGTTGCGGTTGCGCGAGTCAATGCTCAGTGTGCCGGAGTAGGCCTCGAGCATCGTTTGCAGGCGCGCGGCGCCGTCCTCCTGCGCGGCCTCTTCGCGCAGTGAGCTCACGAACGCGGCGTTGGACTCGCCGAACACTTCGCTCATCTGCTCGTAAAAATCGTCAATATAGAAGTTCGTGACGCTGGTCATCAAAAACGCGCCCACCACCGCCATCAGCGAGGTGACGAGCAGCAGCATGATCATCACGAGCTTCATATGCAGGCTGCGGAACATAGCAGGAGACTCCTTTCCCGGAAAAGTGCGCGCAACTTACGCCTGCGCGGAGAAATAATAGCCCACGCCGCGGCGCGTGAGGATGTAGGCCGGCGCGGCGGGGTTGTCCTCAATCTTTTCGCGCAGGCGGCGGACGGTGACGTCCACCGTGCGCGCGTCGTCGCCGACGTAGCCATAGTTCCAGACCTGCTCCATCAGGTCGACGCGGGAGAAGACCTTGCCGGGGTGGCTCGCGAGGAACGTCAAAAGTTCATACTCGCGCTGCGTGAGGTCAATGGGCACGCCGTTTTTGCGCACCTGAAAGCTGTCGGTGTTGATGGTGATGCCGCCGCCGGCGCTCATGGCGTTGTCCTCCGCCGCGGGAGCGGAGAGCATCGTTGTGCGGCGGATGTTCGCTTTGACGCGCGCGAGCAGCTCGCGCATGGAAAAGGGCTTGGTGATGTAGTCGTCCGCGCCGATCTCAAGGCCCAAGATCTTGTCCTCCTCCTCTTCGCGCGCGGTCAGGATGATGACGGGCACGTTGTCGCCCTCGGCGCGCAGCGCGCGGCAGACGTCAAAGCCCATCATTTTGGGCATCATCACGTCGAGAAGAATGAGGTCTGGCTTTTTCTCGCGCGCCATGGCAAGGCCCGCCTCGCCGTCGTAGGCCTCGAGCGTGTCGTAGCCGGTGCGCTGAAGGTTGAAGCGGATGATATCAACGATGTTTTTCTCGTCCTCCACGATGAGGACGGTCTTCTTCTGTTCCATTAGTTCTCTTTCTCCTGTCTCTCTTTTTGCGCTGTGCGCAGGGCGTGGACCTTGAGGATGCCGCAGACGGTCTTCGCGTCCTCGATCTCGCCGCGCATGACGCGCGCGAGCATTTCATCAAACGGCGTGCGGTAAAGCTCTAAAAACTCGTCCTCGTCAGGATTCTGCTCACCGAAGGTCAGACCCTCGGCAAGATAAAGGTGCAGCACCTCGCTGTAGCAGCCGGGGGAGACGAGGAGCTTGCCGAGATTCGTCATGCGCTTCGGCGTTGCGCCCGTTTCCTCCTTCAGCTCACGCAACGCGGCCTCATCGGGGTCCTCGCCACGCTCCAGTTTCCCTGCGGGAATTTCCTCAAGCACACGGGAGAAGACGTAGCGGTACTGCTTTACGGTGAGCACGTTGTCGTTTTCGTCAAGAGCGACGATGGCGACACCGCCGGGATGCTCGGCGACTTCGCGTACGCTCGTTCTGCCGTTTGGCAGGAGCACATCGTCGCGGTAGATATGCAGAATTTTTCCCTCGTAGATCGTCTCGCGGGAAAGCTGGCGTTCGGTCAGATCCATGATAAAACTGCCTCCTGAGTGCGGCGGATCGCCGCCAAAGCATGGGATAGATACTAAAATTATAGCACGGCGGCGGGCGGAATTCTACTATAAATTAAAGTGGATGGGCAGAATAGAGCGGAATGCGGCGTTTTTTCGAATTGTTACGTTTTTGTGACAGCCCTTGTGCTGGGCGAAAAAGTATGCTACACTATCATGGAAGCGCAAAGGAGGCGATGTGCCGTGGCGGAGAAAAAGGGAATCAAGATCGCGGCGCAGAACCGCAAGGCGTTCCACGACTATTTTGTCGAAGACCGCTACGAGGCGGGCATCGAGCTCAAGGGCACGGAGGTCAAGTCCATCCGCGCCGGCACGCTCAACCTGAAAGACAGCTATGTCATCGTCAAAAACGGCGAGGCGAACGTGCTGTCGATGCACATTTCGCCCTACGACAAGGGCAATATCTTCAACCATGACCCCGACCGGCCCAAAAAGCTCCTTCTGCACAAGCGCGAGATAGGCAAGCTCTATTCGCTCATCAAGCAGGACGGCTACGCGCTGATCCCGCTGAGCGTTTACTTCAAGGACGCGCGCGTGAAGGTCGAAGTCGGTGTGTGCAAGGGTAAGAAAAACTACGACAAGCGCGAGGACGCCGCCAAGCGTGACGCCAAGCGCGAGATCGACCGCGCGATGAAAGCGCGGAGATAAGGAGAGAAATTATGACAAATCCGATCGTGACCATCGAAATGGAAAGCGGTGCGGTGATGAGCGGCGAACTCTATCCAGAGATCGCGCCCAACACCGTCAACAACTTCATCGCGCTGGCAAACTCCGGTTTTTACGACGGCGTGGTGTTCCACCGCGTCATCCCCGGCTTTATGATCCAGGGCGGCGACCCGGACGGCAACGGCACGGGCGGCCCCGGCTACGAGATCAAGGGTGAATTTTCCGCCAACGGCTTCAAGAACGATCTTAAGCACACGCTGGGCGTTCTCTCGATGGCGCGCACGATGATCCCCGACAGCGCGGGCAGCCAGTTTTTCATCATGGTGGCCGACGCGCCGCACCTTGACGGTCAGTATGCGGCGTTTGGTAAGATCACCGAGAATGCGCAGGCCGCTGTGGACATCTCCCGCGTGAACCGCAACATGTACAACGACATGCCGAAAAAGCCACAGGTCATCAAGACCATCCGCGTGGATACGCAGGGCGTTGACTATCCCGAGCCGGAGAAGATGTAATTTCGTTTCCTTTTGCTTTCGCATACCTGACGGGTTTCCCGTATTCGCGGCGCACTTGTCGTGCGCCGCTCACACGGGGGCGTACCGGTTTCGACGGGGGTGTGGAGGCAGGATAAGCGGGCAGAGGCGCCTGGCCTCTATAAAACGGGTAACTTATAAATTAAAGAACAACAACGAAGTTGCTCTCGCTGCCTAAGTAGGCGGCCGTCTGAACCGGAGAGGCCACGGACCGGGGAAGGCGTCGTAAACGTGGCGTCCGTGAGGCGGGAAAGAGTTGACCTGCCCACGCATCATGACTCTACCAAAGCGTAAGGTCCGTCAGGTGTCCTTGCGCGGAGGGAATGTTTAAATCCTGACTGCGCCCGGAGAAAGTCCTGTTAAAGTGCTTTCGGACGCGGGTTCGACTCCCGCCGCCTCCACCAAAAGAGGAAGCGTCGAACTCTTCTTTTACAAGAATGAGTTTGCGCTTGTGTATAGGTTGGGGGACGCCTGATGGCGTCCCCTTTCCGTTTTCGTTGCCACGAAACGCCGTATTTTGCGTTTTAAGGCGTTTTAAGCCCGTTGGGGTACTCGTGTACCCCTCGGGCTTTTTCGTGCCTTAAATCGCCTCTGAAGCGGTCTGAGGACGTTCGAGCGCCCATGTGCATCTCGCATCCGCTCGATGCAAGGGTGGCCGCCCTGCGGGCGGCGGTTGGATGTGGGCGGACGTACAGAAGGGGTGCGGCATGGGCTTGGGAGGTTATGCCGATTTGCGCGTTCCGTCGTTCGTGCACACTACCCTGCACACCATGCACACTATCCTGCACACCATTTTTGGCCATAGTGTGCAGCTTAAATCTTGGTTTATCAGGGGATTTAGGGGTACTGCACACTATGCACACCATTTTATAAGTCTTATATATGAAAATATATAAATTCCCTCACGTATATATAAGTCATTGGAAAAAAGGTGTGCATGGCGTGCAGGGCGGCGAGAAAGCATCGGAAAAGGCTCATAAACGAGAGAAAACAAGAAAAATAGCCTGCACACTTCAATGAAAAATGGTGTGCAGCTAAGTGTGCAAGGCGTGCCGAAGGTGTGCAGCGCACGTCGGAATGACACCCCTTTTCCTTGGCGCACTTCTTCTGCCTCCGACTTTTTCAGGGGGCGCAAGCGAACTTTTTTGAATTGATTTCTGCCCATAAACGAGCGGAAATAGGCTCTGAGCAGGTGATATATGCTCTAAGTGACTTCTTAATCATGATTTTGTCATGGTTAGTGAAG
>OLOU01000533.1_pt1 | contig 33118 bp, 28 predicted proteins | sample 1672101 | NCBI WGS metagenome assembly OLOU01 (sample SAMEA3136645, study PRJEB25190) | human gut metagenome | biome: human gut; feature: human-associated habitat; material: faeces | place: Austria | collected 2013
CAGCCACGACTTCTACCTGTCGATGATGCTCGACGTTCCCGTGCCGCGCGTGCCCATGCTGCGCGCACGTCTGCAAGACTCCCGCCGAGGGGGTGCCGCATGAGCGTGAACGCGGTCGATTGGGCGCTCAGGTTCGCGCCCGTGGACGCCAGGCACAACGGTGCCGCTCGCGTGCTGATGTGTCTGGCGAACGTGGCCGACGACGAGGGACGCAACGCGCATCCGACGCACAGAAAGCTGGCGGCGTGGTGCAAGTGCAGCGTGAGCACGGTCAAACGCCACCTGTCATGGCTGGAAGCGAACGGGCTGATCCGTCGCGGCGACCAACGCCAGGCCGGGCATTTCAGCGAGTGGCACCGGCCCGTCGTGTGGGACCTGTGCCTAGGGAACCGTCTGGAGCTCGACCCCGACTTCTTCGACTCGAACGACATCGACGCGACCCGAGGAGGACGGCCCGCAACGGAAAGCCCCGGCCCACACGTGAACCCCGATTCCGACACGGAATCCGATGATAACCCCGGCTCACATGTGGACCGTGGTTATGGCGACGGGGACACGGGAAAACCCCAGCTCACGGGTGAACCACGGTTCACAGCTGTGACCCCACCCCCAGCTCACCTGGTGAGCTACAGTACGTCCCTAGTACGTAATAACCCCTCTGCCCCTACGGGGCATCTCCCCGCAAGCGGAGAGACCTCCCCGGACGATGACGGAATCCGCGAGGACGGTTCATGGGCCGACGCCGCCGGAGCCGAACCCCCGAGCAGCGAATCCGCCGAGGCCGGTTCCGACGCGGAGGCGGTGTGCCGCACGATGGCGGACGGGCTGCGCGCCATGCCGCCGATGCCGGTGCCCGAACCGTTGGCCCGGCCCGGCAAACGCGAACTCGACGCCGCCCGACGGCTGATCGCCCGCCACGGCATGCCACTGGTGCTGGCCGTGGCCGAATGGGCGTCACTGCCGCCTTCCAAGACCGACAAGGGCGACGCTTCCGGCAAACCGTATGACGGTTTCTGGCGTCGCACGCTCACCGGCCCCCGCTCCCTCGCACGGCACTGGGACCAGGTATGCCTCCAGATGGCCGACGACCCCCACGGGCGTCGCCTGCTCGCCGAACACGGCATCCTCGCCGACAAGGGCGAAACGGCGCAACCGCCAAGCGCGGAATCCACGCCGAAGGTGCCGAACTACGGCATCCCCGACAACCTGGACCGCCGGACGAGGCGACTGCTCGCCCCCTACGACTTCGATGCGGGCAACGACGGGTTCGAGGCACCGCGCACCCTGCGCCGGCTGTTGAAGCGCGTCCCCGCGAACGACGCAGAAGGCGAACGCAATGCCGTGCTGGAGGCATTGCGGGCGGGCCGCGCCTTCCTGGACGCGGAATCCAGGGAGAAGGACGACGGCTTCGGGCGGCGGAAGCCGTCCGGGACCGGGCCGGCATCCGTCCGTTTCGGCTTCATCGGCGGCCGTGGGCCGAAGGAGGTGCCGGCATGTTCCTGAAAGGCGAATGCGCGGATTTCCCCGACTCGTGGTCGGACCGCATGTGGGGGCCCGACGACCTTCCCAACCAGCGAACCCAATACGAGCTGCGCCGCGCGGCGGTGCGGATCTGCGAGGCCTGCCCGGTCAGGGCCGAATGCCTCGCGTTCGGCATCATGGTCCGGGACCAGTACGGCATCTACGGCGGACTGCCCCTGCGCGCCCGACGCCAGGTGCTGAAGACCGCGCAGGAGGCCGGATTCCGGTTCGACCCCGACGACCCGACCGCCGAACAGCGGCTCGCCCGGTACATCCGCGAGAACCCCGAGATCGTGGCGGCGGCACGCGAACGCGAATGCAAACGCCGCAAGACCGAGCAGCGCAACGCACGCCAGCAACGATGGCGCGCCACCACACGCTCGACCGGCAAGGCGAAGGCCCCGGCCGCCGCCACACACACCCCGCCCTTGCAGGACACCCTCTTCTGAAGACAATCCGATACAGATAACCGGTCCGGCCCCATAAGGACGAACCATTCCGGAAACCCGTATACGCGGCAAACCGTGGAACCGTGCACCCGTGGACACGGGAAGCCGGAAACCCGAATGAAAGGAACAATCCCAATGACCACGAACACGAAAACGGTGGCCTTCGTCAACCTCAAGGGCGGGGTCGGCAAGACCACCAGCGCCATCGGCACCGCCGAAGCACTCGCCCGACTGGGCCATACCGTGACGGTGCGCGACGCCGACCCGTCCGGCGCGGCGACCCTGTGGGCGCACAAGGCCCTATCGGCCGGCCGCCCACTGCCCTTCGGGGTGGAGGTCGTCAACCGGTTCACCGTCGCCGCGCCCGCCGAGGAGGAATGGGTGCTGATCGACACGCCTCCCTTGCAGACCGATCTGGTGGAGGCGGCGGTGGACGCGGCCGACCTCGTGCTGCTCGTCACCACCACCGGCCCCATCGACCTGGAACGCATGCTGGAGACCATCCGGCAGATCAACAAGCCCTCCTCGGTGCTGCTGACCCAGACCCGCTACGGCACGCGCAGCCTCAGGCACGCCGAGGAGTTCCTGGCCGAGAACGGACTGGCCCATTGCAGGGAGACCATCCCGTACAAGGAGGCCATGCGCCTCGCGCCGGACGAGGGCCGGTTCCCGTCCGCCTCGGGCTACGGGCTTATCGCCAAGGAACTCAGCGACGCATTCAACGCCTGACACCCGCAGAACCGGAAACCCGGAAACCCGTGTCCACGCAAACCCGTGGACACGGGGACACGGAAAGGAACAACATCATGGAGATCAACAAGCCGATGACCACGAGGAACATGCTGGCATCGACCCTCACCGACTACAAGAAACCGGTCAAGCTGCCCAAGATCACGGTGGAGCTCGACCCCATGCTCAAGAAACGGTTCAAGGCCGAGGCCGTGCGACGCGGCACCACCATCCGCGACATGCTCACGGCATGGATCGAATGCGACTGCCCTCCCCTCGACGCGGCGGACGCAAGGGCCGAGGCGAAGCAAGACGGAAGAAGGAGTGGATGATGACGGATGACATCGAGGAGCGGGCCGCACTGGCCCGTCGCGGGGTCATGGACCATTCGGATTGCGAGGAGTGCACGGAGGACTGGACGTTCCTGATGCGTCAGGGACGGCGGGAGTTCCCGTTGGGATTGCGCACGGTGCTTGCGTGCCTCGCGTTCGCCGAACGCGAGGGCGCGGTGCCCGAGCTGCCGGCGGATTGGTGGGTTAGAATCAACAGGAGGTATCGATGACGACGATGCGCGGCGAGGGGAGCCGACTATGGATGTGTTCAAGGCATGGCCGGGAAGGGCGGAAAGCATCGTGATCAGCCAGGAGTCATACATGAGGTGCACCGGCGGCGTGGCCCCGTGGCGTCGTGACGGCGACAAGGGGCCGTCCTACTACGCGGTGTGCCCGCTGTGCGACAATCCCATCCAGATTGTCGGCCTGTTCCGTCGGCAGGAGGAAAGCCGTGCGCGTCGGCCCTACGGGCGACACCACCGGGGCGATGTGCCGGGCCTGTGCCGCTACGACGAGGACGCCTATCTGCACTGCCCGTATGCGGATCCGAACCATCGGACGGACATCCGAGCGAGACGTCATCCGAAGGACCAGACCGGGCGGGCCCTGTATGGTCTCATGCGCGGCGAGTTCGACCGGGTGGCGCTGGCGTGGGAACGGTTCTCCGGCATCCATCTGGGGCCGGGGGCCGCCCGTGACATGCTTCGCAAATGGCGGGACGACCAGGGATGGCGCTACTACGACGCGACCTACGGCAATCTGCCGCAGATGCTGTTCTTCGCGGCCGGCGGACAGAACCTGGTCAAACGCTACATCGTGCCGGACAGCCCGTTGCACGAACGGCTGAAAGGCGTGCCGCGGGTGAGATTCACGCCGACGCGCTCCCGGTACGTGCAGGTGGACAAGGCCGGGCCGGGGTTCCTTACTCTGGATTTCCTGCTGTACGCCCGGCGCATCGAATGGGACGGACAGCACATGAACGAGACGTTCAGGCTACGCGGTCTGCTGGGCCGCGATGACGGGCAACAGGCCTTCGATGACCTGACCCTCGACGTCGATCAGGACTGGCTCCCCCACACAGCGGACGCCCAGCCCGGCCGCGACGAGCGGCTACTCGACATCGCGCGGGAAACGCTGCAATCCGACGCGGGTATCCCGGCAGATCAATAAAGCGTTATCAATGCAAGGAGAACAATGATGAACGAGAACGACAAGACGGAAATCCTCGAACCCGTCGAAACACCCGCCGAGAACATCACAGAGCCAAGCAAGGATGGAAGGAAGTGTCCGAAGTGGCTGCTGCCCCTGGTCGCGGCCGTCTGCGCGGTGATTCTGGTCGTGGCCGGCATCATCGGCTGGAACGCTTACAGCGGCGCGAAGCTCGCCGAGGCCAAGGAGGCGTGCGCCACCGCCGCCGACACCGTGCGCAACAATGCCAACGAATACAACGCGCTGCTCAACGGCGATGCCGCCGATGCCGCCGCCGTCAAGGCCGAACAGGTCAAGGACTCGAAGACCGTCGAATCCTTGGGCAAGGAGCTCAAGGCCATGGCACCCGAATACGAGGGCTGCGTGGCCGACGGCAAGGACGGGCTTGAAACGGCGATCGACGAACTGGACGATGCGGCCGCATGGTACGAGAAGCACGCCGGGAGCCTGAAGAAGGCGGTGGACGCGGTGAACGACTCGAAGCTGGCGAAGACCATCGACACGGCGAAAACCCTGTTGGAGTCCAGCAACGGCAACGTGCAGGATGACAAGACGCGCGAGGAACTGTCCAAGGCCATCGAAGCCAAGGACGAGGCCGCGATAGCCAAGGCATCCAAGGCGGTGAACGATTCCATCGCGGCGAAGCAGAAGGCCGACGAGGAGGCGAAAGCCAAGGCCCAGGCCGAGGCCGATGCGAAAGCCGCCGCCGCTGCGAACGCCCAGACGCAACAACAGCAGTACAACTATCAGCAGTCTCAGCCCCAGCAATCCTGGGCACCCTCATACCCCTACGGCGGAGGCTCCACTGGTGGCGGAAGCGGCACCACGGGAGGTTCCGCAGGCGGCTCCGCCGGTTCCTCCTACGGCGGGAGCTTCGGCTACAGCAGCAGCGATAACTTTGGAGGTGCTAGGCCGGGCGGAACTTGCCCGGAGAAAGCGTGCGGCGTCTGACTTGCTGACATGCAGGCATGAAACTCGTCCGATTCGTTCGGGCGAGTTTTTTTATCATTCGCTTCGGTATCTACCGAAATACCGAAACCGGTAAAATCGGTGCATACCGAAACGAACGATGAAAGGACACGAATGAAAACGGAACAGGAAACGGAAACCAACACCCCGCCGCCCACGAACGGAGAAACCGCCGCCGTCGAGGAGTCGAGGCGTGTTCGGCCGAAGTGGCTGGTGCCGCTGGTCGCGGGCCTGTGCGCGCTGGCGCTTGTGGTGGCCGGCGGCATCGGATGGAAAATATGGTCGGACCGCCGACTGGCCGAGGCGAAGGCCGCGTGCGCCACGGCCTCCGACGCGGCGCGCGGCGCGATGAACGACTGGAACACGCTCGTCAACGGCGACGCGGCCGACTTGCTGGAGGTCAAGGCCGATCAGGTGAAGGACGCGAAGACCATCGACGCGCTGAAAACCGCGCTGGACGTGGAAGCGCCGGAATACGAGGGCTGCGTGGCCGAAAACGCGCAAGGACTGGATGCCGCCACCGTGAAGCTCAATGAACAGGCCGACTGGTACGAGACCCACGAGAAGAGCCTGTCGAAGGCGGTGAGGGCCGTCGCCGAATCCAAGGCCGCGAAGAGGCTGGATGACGCGAAAACGAATCTGACGGCGAAGCTGTACGAGGCGTCGAAGCTGCTCGCGGATTCGAACGGCAAGGTCGCGGACAACGCCACCCGCGACGCATTGTCGAACGCCATCGACGCGGCGAACGGGCTGAAGGACGGGAACGATCCGGCGAAGATCGACGGAGCGCGCAAAACGCTGGAGGATGCCATCAACGGCGTGAACGCGAGCGTCCAGGCAAAGACGGACGCGGATGCGCAAGCCGCCGCAGCGGCAGCAGCGGCAGCCCAGGCTCAGGCGCAGGCCCAATCCACCTACAGCGGCGTCTCCTCCTACTCCGGAGGCGCGTACAGGCGCACGGAAGGCTCCACTTCCGGCTCCAACACATACCGTGGCACCACATCGGGCGGCTCCGGCCCGGCCGCCGCCGCCCCAAAGCCGAACCTCAACGGCGCTTACGGCTGCGGCAACAGCTGCACCGGCAAGGATGATGGCTATTACCATCACTGATCGATGAATGACTGATTATGGCTCGTATCGGGAAACCGGTACGGGCCTTTTTCATGGATTTCGCAAAGGAAAGCCATGTCCCTGTGAACCTGTGCCCCCGCATTCCCGTGTACCCGTATTGCCGGGAAATACTTCCGGATTTTTTGTAGATGCCATGCTCCGTGGTTCGGCGTGTCGTCTGTGAGGCTTGTTGGTGGCTGCCGGGCCAACCGGTGGCTACCTCCCGTTATTCCTGCGGTCGGAAGCCCCGCCACCCCTTGAAAAAAGAGGCGGCGGGGCCATGACCGGAACGATTGAGGGAGGGGATGAACAGACAAGGTTAATGGAGGTTCATTTACATGAACTTTGGCAGGAAGATGATGAAGGCCGGTGTCGCGGCGGTGGCTGCGATCGCCACGCTTGGTGCCGGCGGCGTCGTCGCATCGACCGCGATGGCCGACGGCGGCGGCGGCTGGGCTCCCGGCTCGGCTGGCAGTGTCGGCGGCTCGGTGATCGGCTGGGCCTATGAGGACAACAACAACGGCGGTTTCGGCGGCGCTACCCTTGACGCGTTCAAGAAGGCCGTGGCGAAGATGGGCGCGACCTATAACAACTACAACGGCGGGGCCGATGAGAAGGCGAACACCGCGATCACGATGGCCAACAATGAATGCGTGGCCCGTTTCAACGATAAGCATCCGGGCGAGACCGCGAACTGCCGCATGGTCGCCGTCGGCGTGGTCGCCACGCCCACCACGCACTCCTATTCCGGCGAAGGCTTCGCCACCGCCTCCTATTGGAGCGACGCATGGAACAAAAACATCGCACCGGGTGTATACCGCAATAATGGTGTGTCTTATGACACTGATGACGGTTTCTCTGATGCTCCTGAGCGTTCGGTGGACTCGATCGCGGCCTCCCAGTGGAATAACAGCCCGGTTGCGATCGTCATCATGTTGAACCAATACGAGCCGGTGCAGCCGAACTATCACTTGAGCGTGAGCACGCAGGCTGCGGAGATGTCGGGCCAGGCGGGCGACACCAAGGACGCCTCGGACACGATCACCCTGTCCAGCGACGGGTCGAAGACCGAGAACGTGAACGGCACCGCGACCCTGCACTGGCGTGGCATCGACGGCACCGAGAAGACGGTGGCGAAGCAGTTCACCGCATCCAACAAGGGCGGCGCCACAGTGAGCGCGTCCTTCAAGGACATGGACGCCTCGTGGGAGTCGTGGCCTGCGGGCAAGCGCTGGTGGGACGTTGACGTGGCGAAGCAGGGCAACATGGCCGAGGCGGTCTCCCACAAGGGAGAGAACGACGGCAAGGAGTCCGGCGAGAAGACCACCACCCCGCCCGAGAAATGGCTGACCAACGGGGCCGGCGACACGGTGCGGGACGGCAACGACTCCATCGCCTCCGGTTCGCTGTACACGGCGCACATCAAGGCGCATTCCAACGCCTCCGGCAAGTTCTGGATCTACGACACGATCGACACCAGGGACGTGGTGATCGGCGGCACCGAGCAGGACGACGTGAGCAAGGTGACCGTGACCGACGCGAACGGCAACATCGTGCCGGCGGACATTTCCATCGACGATTCCATCGATGGCAAGCGCGTGGTCAAGGCGCACGCCACCGCCCCGCATTCCGGCCTCTACACGCTGAACGTGCCACAGTCGGCCAAGCCCACCGGCGGCGACTACGAGATCAACGACGGTTCCGTGGCGTGCTGGAACGGCGACAACGGCACCGGCAGCCTGGCCGACTGCCAGACCGGCAACAGCGACGGCGTGGGCAAGGTCACGCCGACCCCGGACAAGGTGTGGGTGCTGGACGAGTCCGGCGCTCTCGTGGCCGAGGACAAGGGTTGGACCAACCAGCAGGGCGTCGATCAGAAGACTTTCCTGGTGGGCGACCAGGTGGGCGTCGTGGTCAACGGCAGCATCCCGAGCCACTTGCTCAACCCGCTGGCATCCTATTCCATCACCGATGATCTGACCGGTTCGATCCAGTGGATCGACTGGAAGTCCGGCAAGGTGTTCGTCGACGGCAAGGACGAGACCGACCAGTTCGATATCGTGATCGACCGGAAGGCCAGGACCGCGACCGCCACCGCGAAGGCTTCGTACATCGCCAAGACGATGTTCAGGAACAGCGCGAGCAAGGTCAGGTTCTACCTGACGGGCACCATCAAAAAGGGTGCCACCGAGGGCAGGAAGATCCAGCTGACCAACAAGGCGTACGAGAAGTGGAACAACGAGACCCGACCGACCAACGAGCCGCCGGTGTTCGTGTGGACACCCAACCCCAACAAGGCGTGGGCCATGAAGGTCGGCGGCAAGTGGCAGCTGACCGTCGATCCGGCCAAGAGCGACAAGGTGGGCGGCGACGACAAGTACTACCGTCTCGGCGACGAGGTGGCGGCGGTCATCTCCGGCACCCTGCCCACAGGATTGGGCCGCGTGCCCGAGATCGCGTGGACCGACGACTTCGCCAACGTCGATAGCATCCTCGACCTGAAGGACACCTCCAACATCAAGGTCTACGAGCAGGACACCACCGACGAGGCCAACGCCGGCGTCAACGACCTGAACAAGACCGGCAGGGACGTGACCGACCAGTTCGACATCACCGCCGAGGGCACCAAGGTCACGGTCAGCGCGAAGGACTCCTACGAGGCCGCGCAGAAGGACCTGAAGACCGCGAAGCAGATCAGCGTCGTGATCCCCTTCGACGTGAACTTCGACACCGTGAAGCTGCTCGAATCCTACGGCAAGTCCGAGGGCGACGAGCTCAACACGTGCGCGGACCCGAAGGGCGACGACCTCGACAACAAGGGCGGCCAGACGGTCGGCGGCAGCACGGTGGACACCAACACGCCGAAGATCTGCGTGACCGTGCCCCCGATCCACAAGCAGGTCATCGCCGAATCCTCCCAGGGCGGCGACCAGTCCAGCATCGACACCAAGACCGTGTTCCCCGGCCAGACCGTGGAATACACCGTGCGCGTGGACCCGCAGATCCCTGCGGACCAGGCATATTCGGTGACCGCCATCAAGCTGAGCGACACCTATTCCGAGTACACCACCGCGAACAAGCAGACCCTGGAGATCACCGACCTGGGAACCGGCGGCATCATCCCGAAGAGCGCCTACAAGGTGCAGTGGGACGAAGCCAACCACTCGTTCGAGGCCACGTTCGCCAAGGACTGGGTTGCCGCCAACTGGAAGGCCGGCTCCAACCCGCGCGTGCTGCTGCGCTTCGAGGCCAAGGTGAACGAGGACGCGCCCACCGACAAGACCGTCGACAACAAGGCCGCGCTGACCGTCAACAACGGCGTCACCCCGTCCAACAAGGTCGAGAACGAGCCGCCGGTCATCAAGCCCTCCAAGCAGGACACGCAGAAGGACCCGACCATCAGCATCGACGGCAAGACCGCGCTGCTGGGCGACAAGGTGTACTACCGCGTCAACATCGACGCCTCCAGGCTCACCGACACCGCCTACAAGGTATGGCGACTGGGCATGACGGACGACTACGACCAGGAGTACCTGACCCTCGACGCGAAGCACGTGGAGATCCTTGACGAGACCGGCAGGGACCGCACCGGCGAGTTCAACATCCAGGACAAGGACGGCGTGCTCTACGCCTTCGCCAAAACCGTGGACACCCAGATCCCCGCGACCGGCGAGACCGTGCCCGGCGACCCGCAACCCGACGACCTGAAGGCCTACAGCGAGAAAACCGACAAGGATTACGACCCGCTGAAGGACCCGAGCATCGACCAGTCGCTGCTGGGCCACACCTACCAGGTGGTCATGCCGATGACCGTCACCAAGGTCAAGGACGGCCACACGGTGGAGAACACCGCCACGCAGGTCACGAACGACAGGCGCGACAAGACCAACACCGTCACCAACCCGCTGAAGGAGATCAACCCGACCAAGGACGTGACCGTGCAGGTCGGCGGCGACAGCATCGACGGCAAGAGCGTGTATCTGAACCACACGTTCCTCTACCGCCTGGATTCCAGCATCCTGCCCCCGGACCGCGCCTACCAGACCGTCACGGACTGGGGCGGCACGGACCAGCTGAACACCGAGTACGACCAGTACCTGGGCAACTGGGCCGTCTACGCCAGCCGCGACCTGTACAGGGACGGCCAGATGCTCGCGGCCAGGGGCGAGAAGATCGCGGGCAGCGGCTTCGACTCCTCGAAGTTCGGCGGCAACCTGTTCACCGTGGACGCCGACGACAACGGCAAGGTCACGGCCGACGCGACCCAGGCCTACCTCGACCTCGTGAGCGCCGACAACGAGCACGAGGCCGGCTGGGTGCTCTACCTCCAGTGCAAGCGCATCGCCGTGGCCGACGAGGTGCCCAACACGTGGACCGAGACCATCAACGGCCAGCCGCGCGAATCCAACAAGGTCGTCACCAAGACCCCGGACATGACCCCGAGCATCCACCTCGAAAAGGTCGATACCCCGACCCTCAAGCAGGACGGCCAGGAGCAGGCGGACCGCGACGACCCGAAGCAGGCGCTGAAGATGGACGCCGACAGCATCGGCATCACGTTCATCATCACCAACACCTCCAAGACCGACCCGGCCACCGGCGACGGCGCATGGTTCAAGGCAAGCGACCTGAACCTCGACGACTCCACCATCGTCGGCGACGCGCACGTGGACATGGATTCGCTCACCTATCCCGCCGACTGGGACACCCTGGTGCTCAAGCCGGGCGAATCGGTCAGCGTGACCGGCACGCTCAAGGGCGTCAAGGAAGGCGAGACCCACACGGACCGCGCCATCGTCACCGGAACCCCGCTCGTGGAATGCGCGCCGTCCAACGGCGACCCGTTCAACGACAAGACCGACGGCGGCGAAGACACCGATCCGGAATACTCCACCGGCGACGTGACCGAGATCGACGGCAAGCAGCTGTGCGCCGACACCCAGACCGCCAGCAACACCGACGACTGGAACGGATACCGTGCCAAGCCGTTGGCCTCCACCGGCGTGGCCGTGCTCGGCCTTGCCGGCGGCGCTCTGGCGGTGCTGCTCGCGGGCGGCTCCCTGCTCGTGTTCCGCAAGCGCCACTGCGCACAGGGTTCCGGCCGCCACACGGCCGTGAACGCGGGCAAGTGACCCCGTGGCGTTCCGGCCTCGTCGTCCGATGACGGCCGGAACGCCCTCCATTGACTTCACATGCCGGAAAGGGGCATAAAGCTTTCCGAATCCCGTGCCCCGGACGGCGTGTGAACCCCCAGGCCCTTCGCCAGCCTCTCCCCCGGCGAAGGGCCTTTTCCATGCCCGGAACCCGTGAACCCGTGGAACCGTGGAACCGTGGAACCGTGGAGCCGTGCTCCCGATGGGGCCTGTAGACGGTGCGCCCCGCAGCGGCCCGCGACCCGACGCATCATCGACTCTGACATTGTTCGCACCATCATCATTCCTCTGGAGGTTGCACATGGCTGACAGGCAAACCGCATTGGCCGTATTCGATTTTCTCGACTCGCTGCGCGCCGGACAATACCGCATCGGCGCGGACGCGGAAAAAGACCATGCCACGGCGGGACTGCTGGCATCGCTGTCCGGCGACACGGGGCTGCGCGACGCCGTGTGCGCCAAGCTGATATCGCCGGGCCTGGAACGCGCCCGTTTCCTCATGGTCGCCGAGCACGATCCGCACGCCTTGCCCCTGTTCGCCTCGGGCCAGGTCAAACCGTGGTACCAGGCCGACTACAACGTGCGCGAGATCGCCAACAGCGAGTTCCACCAGGACATACCCGCACTGCTGTGGCGGCTGTCCAACAGCATCCCGGATTCCGCGCGAAGGGAGGGCATGCTTGAGGCCGCCGCGTACATGAGCTTCATGCAGGGCGATCCCGAAGCCGCGTTCACCGGCCATCTGGGCCGGCTCGCGGCGGTCTCGCCCGAGGGCGAGGTCACGCGCTGCCTCATGGACGCGCACGAGCACGGCCAGCATCCCGCATGGGTCATGGAACAGCGGCAGCTGCGCGAACGGCAGGCCGACGCCGCCGACGGCATGACCGCCACCGCGCCGGACCGCCCGAGCCTCCGCCAGCGCCTCTTCCCGAACCGATGAACACCTCCAGCACGGACCCATGGGAGATCGGCCCCATGGTCGCCGCCGGCACCGCCGTCGCCATCGAACCGGCACAGGAACCGGAACGCCGGCCACCGGCCGAACCCGAACCCGAGCCCGAAGCGGAGCCGGATGCGCGATGCGTGGACGACGCCGGAAGCGAAGGCCGGGCGAACACGGCCGTCGATCCGTGGGAGATCGGCCCGCTGCCATCGGCCTCGAATCCGGTGGGGAATGATATCCCGGCCGATGCCCCGGCATCGGAACCGCAGCACGTCGGCGGTGCCGTGGAGCCGGCCGATTTCGCCGACACGATCGACCTCACGCCGGGCGGCGAACAGGATGCCGCCATGCCCGTGCGCGAATGGAGGCGCATAGCCACGACCGCGGGCGGCATCCTGCTCGCGGCCTGCGTCACGGTCGCCGGCATGTCCGCGTGGAGATCGCATGAATCCGCCACGGCCGCACGCGAGCTGGAACAGGCGACGGCGGACTGCGCCACCGCGCGCGCTGCGGCGAAGAAAGCCGAACGGAAGCTGGTCGAATATCTCGACGGCGACCGGCTCGCACAGGCGAAAGCGGTCACGGCCGACAAGCTCGCCGACCCGGAAACCCTGGAAACCCTCAACGACCTGTCCGAACGATACGCCGCAGGCGAACGGATCCCCACATGCGCAGGCGGCACGGAAACGGCGCGGGCCACCACGAGCACGCTGCGATCCGCGGAGAAGCGGAACGCCAAACGGCTCGCACGGGTGAGGAAAGCGGTGGAGGCGGTGTTCGCCTCACGGCTGGCCCATACGGTCGAACGGGGCGAACGATTGTATTCCTCCTCCGAAGGCAAGGTGCAGGACGAATATTCTCGCGCCCTGCTGCGCGCCTCAATCGACAAGCGCGACGAGAAGGCCATCGCCGACGCCATGGACAAGGTGAACGCCTCCATCGACGCGAAGAACAAGGCCGACGAGGAAAGGAAAGCGCAGGAGGAGGCCGCAGCGGCTGCGGCGCAGGCGCAGGAGCAGAGCACGCCGGCACCGCAACAGTACTCGTACATGCCCTCCGGCTCCGCTTCGGGCTCGGGTTCCGGCCCGACGGGCGGCGGATACCATTCCTCCGGCGGTTCCGCCGGCTCGACCGGTGGTTCCGCGTCTCCGGGCTGGTCGGTGCCCGCGAACCCGGACCCCTCGCAACTGCCCGGCACCGACCCGAGCCTATGAAAGGACCAGCACCATGCCACAACTGACCACGTTGATCCCGTCGTTCGCGGCACCCGTCACCGACCGCGTGTGGCTGGTGGGCGCGCACGGCGGTGCCGGATGCACCACGATCCGCCATTCGGATCCGGAACGGTTCGCCGACGCCGGCCGCGCGCTGCCGGTGAGCCAGGATCCCTCCATGCCCTCGCGCATCATCCTGTGCGCCATGGGCACGGGGCGCGGCCTCGAATCGTTGCGCGCGCTGCTCGCCGACCAGTCGGCCGGACTGTTCGGCGCATCGATCCTGTTGGGCGCGGCCATCACCGACCCCGTGCCCCGTATGCCCCGGCCTTTGGTGGCGGCGCGCATCCAACTGTCATCCGCCGTCCGCGTGTGGCGGCTGCCCCATATCAAAGGGCTTGAACTCGACGGGTTTCCCCGGCGTTATCCGGCCGCGTACTCACGGCTCGTGAAGGACGTAGACGCCATGCCCCGCGCCACGGCCCATGTCGGCTGACGATGGTGCATGAACCTAACACGAAAGGAACAACCCAATGCTGCATGAAACATACGTGATCCTCGCCGAGACCCTTTCCGACCCGACCCCGTGCCTGCCTCCGGGATTCTCGGGCCCGGTATCCACCGCCCTGGGCTGGGTGAAGGCGCTGAGCCTGGTGATCGGCGTGGTCGCGCTGGTGCGCATCGGCGTGCACATCCTGCGCCAGCAGGGCGACGGCGTGCCAGACCGCGACGACACCTTCGACAAGCTCGTCAACTGGGTGATCGGCATCTTCCTCGGTGCGGGCGCTGTCGCCATCCTCGCCGCACTCGGCCTGTCCGTCACCGCAAGCTGCTGAGAAAAGCCATGAAAGGGATTCGACGCATACGGCAGCGCCTGTGCGCGCTGCCGCTCGCCCTCGCCTGCCTCATGGGCCTCGCCGCCTGCGGCGGACCCGACTTCGGCTCGTTCAGCAAGGAGCTCACGTTCGGCGACAAGCAGGTCAGCGACACCCAGACCACCTACGTGATGAAGATACCCGAAGGCAAGCTCGGCGACCTGATCGGCCCCAGCCAGATCCAATGGGTCATCGACCAGTACGGCGACCCGCCCGCCCATACCGGCGCGGTCGCGGTCGGCACCAAGCAGGCGGCGAAGGATCTGCTGAGGAAGTCTCCGGAACTGCAATGCAGGGCATTGGAGAACACGTATCAGGAGGAGTCGTCCGACGAGGGCAAATGGGAGTACAAGGACTCCTCGTGCCGGAAGCAGCGCAAGCTCTCCTGGCTGGAGAAGACCCTGTGGAACATGTACCAGGTGCAGTCGGATTCCACGATCGAATGGCTGTCCACCAGCCGCAACACGCTGGTCGCCGCGAACGACACGGTATCAACGTTGCAGGCGAACGCCACGCCGAACTACGATTCGTGGTTCGCACCGGTGAACCGGTACCTGCGCATCGCGCAGGGCGTGCTCGTCGCAGCCGCCGCGATCAGCCTGATCGTGCTGAGCGCGCGCATCGTGTGGAACATCGGCCAGGGCGGCGAGGGCCGTCTGCTCGACCGCATCGGCTGGATACTGCTCGGCGTGCTGCTCGGCTCCTCGTGCGCGAGCATCGCGCTCACGTTCTTCTCCCGCTCGTCCGGCGGCAATCCGGACCTGCCGTCATGGACGCCGGGCGGCGGCACCACGTTCTTCCTGTCGGACTACATCCGTATGCAGGTTGACCCGTTCCTTATCATCGCGGCCGTGTGCGGCGTGATCGCGGCCGGCTGGAAGCTCGTCACCCAACAGGAGGGACGTGACCTGATCCCGTTGGGCAAGGCGTTCATGTGGGCGATCCTGAGCGCCGTGTGCCTTGCCGGACTGGTCAACACGTTCCAGGCCACATTCGACACGTGGACCGCCGACGTGCTCAGGTCCGCAAGCGGCATGATGAACGACGCCTGGGAATCGAAAAGCCTGGCCGCGAGCTCGTTCTTCAATCTCGGCGCGCCCGTCGCCATCGTGCTCACCACCGTGATGTGGATCTGCGGGCTGATCAGCAAGATATTCGCCTACTTCCGCGCCGGGATGCTGCCGATCCTGGTGGGCGTGGCACCCATGTGGGCCGCCATGAGCTGGATGGAGACCGGCAAGCAGGCTTTCGCCAAGACCATCGGCTGGCTGGCCGCGTTCCTGGCCTACAAGCCCGTCGCCGCACTGGTCATGGCGACCGGCTCGGCGATCATGGCCACGGCCGGGCCCGGCGACGACAGCCAGGCCATCACGCTGATGCTCACCCTGAGCGTCATCATCCTCCTTCCCGCCATGATCCGCGTGATCGTGCCCGCCGTGCAATCCTCGGTCGGCGGCGGCGGCGGCGGAATCCTGCCCTCCATACTCGGCATGGGAGTCGCCGTGGCCGGCGGCGGCCTGCGCAAGGCCATGGGCGGCAAGGGCGGCAGGAAAGGCGGCGGCGACGGACGCGGCGAAGCGTCACCGGACGGTGCCAAACCCGGTGCCGGCCGAGGTTTGGCCGGACTGCTTTCCGGACTCGGCCGGGGCGACGGCAAACCACAGGGAACGAACGGCGGCGGCAAGCACGCCAAGCCGCTGGAAGGCAATCCCACGGGCGGCGAACCACAGAACACCGGCGACCAGCCACAGGGAGCGAACCGCAAGGGCAGCGACGGCAAACCGCAGGGAACGAACGGCAATGGCACGGGAAGCCCGGTTCCACCGGCACCCGATGGCGCGCCACCCGACCCGTCAGGCGGCAACAGGCCGCAGGGAACGAACGATGCCGGCGGGTTCGCCCGCGAGGGCGCACCGGACGGTGCCGACCGCTCGACCACTCGCAAGGGCAAGACATTCTGACGCATTAAGGAGATTCGGATAATCATGGCGTCGAACACGACATACGGGGATTGGATGCGGCCGATGCCGGGAGGCATCCGCAACATCGGCATACCGTTGACGATAGCGGGCATGGGCGTATTGACCTGCACGCTGCTGGTCAGCATGGCGAGCGTGGTCGCGGCCATCGCGATCCTCGTGGTCGGCATGGGCGTCATCCTCGTGCTGGCCATCCGCGACCGCGAGCACCGCAACATGGTGGATCGCACCGTGGAGAAACGCACGTGGATGGCCGCGCAGCGTACCGGCGCTAACCTGTATCGTTCCGGCCTGCTCGCGCCGATCGACGGCGGCAAGGCCATGCTGCCGGGCATCCTCTCACGGGTGGGCCTGACCTCCGCCCTGGACGGGCTGGGCGGCGAGTTCTGCCTGGTGCGGCATTCGCACACCGGCGAATACTCGCTGCTCCTGTCATGCCAGCCGCAGGGCGCGAGCCTCGCCGACGACGACGTGGAGGACTCGTACGTGGCCTCGTGGGCCGGGCTCATGGAATCGCTCGCCTCCGAGACCGGCGTCACCCAACTGGCCGTGACCGTGGACACGGCACCCGATTCCGGCGTGCGTTTCCGCCGCACGCTGAGCAAACGCATCGTGGAGGACGCTCCCGAGCTCGCGGCGCGCGCCATGGCGCAGATCATGGACCAGTACGCAGCCGGCGGCGCTTCCAACGACGTGACGCTCACCTTGACTTTCCGCTACACCGACCGTGACGGCAAATACCTGGAGGCCGGGGAGGCCGCGCGTCGCATAAGCCTGCTGCTGCCCTCGATCCGCGAGCAGATAGCGCAGGCGGGAGGCGGTGCCGCGAGGGCCCTGGGCATGGAGGAGATCACTCGCATGGTCCGCGTCGCCTACGATCCGGCCGCGCAGGAGACCATCGAGGAATCCGACGAGCCCCCGTACATCGCATGGGAGGATTGCGGGCCGCTCATGCACGAGGCCGGCTGGAGCCATTATTCGCACGATTCCGGGCTGAGCCGCACATGGGAGATGGTGGACCCGCCGCAAAGCAACGTGACCGCCGACACGCTCACCCGACTGCTCAGCCCATTGGCGGACTGCGACCGCAAGCGCGTCACCGTGCTCTACCGGATGCTGCCGCCCGACAAGACCATGTTCATGGCCGAACAGAACCGGCAGAAGGCAGCCAACCAGGTCAGCCAGGAGAAACGGGCCACGGTGAGGTCCATGAGCCAGATAGGCAAGGCCAACCGCCAGGCCGTCGAAACGAACCAGGGTGCGGTCATGGTGTTCTTCGGGATGCTCGTCACCGTCACCGTGTCCAGGGGCGAACGGGAAAGCCAACGGCTCGAAGCCGCGTCACGCGCCGTGGAACAGGCCGCAGGCGGCGCGAAGATCGACCTGCGCCCCTGCTACGGGGCACAGGACACGGGATTCGCCGCAAGCCTGCCCCTTGGATTGAACGTCAGATCATACACTCCAGCCGGCCCCCTCGGCCGGCTCCTGTCCTGAACGGAGGACACGTGATGCCGATGCCATGGAAGCCGTCGAAACGAAAAGGAACCATGCCGAGCGCCACGGCCACGGACCCCGTGGCTCGCATGGAATCCATGCTGCTCGGTCCGTTGAAGGCCAAACCGGACGAGCCCGTGCCCCCGATGCCGTGGCGGGGGAAACGCTCGCGTGGAGGCGGCTATGCGGCCCTGATGCCCACGATAGACGAGTTCTTCGGCACGTCGAACCAGGTGTGCGGCGGGTTCTGGCCGTTCGGCACCGACATGGCCCTGCCGGCCGAGGGGGTGCCGGTCGGGCGAAGCCTGATGACGGGTGCCGGCGTGTGCTGCGACCCGATCAGCTGGTTCAAGGCCGGCATCATCAAACAGCCCTCTATGTTCCTGCTCGGCCTGCCGGCCATCGGCAAGAGCACGTTCGTGCGCCGCGAGGTGCTGGGACTGAGCGCCCTGGGCATGAACGCGATCATCCCCGGCGATCTGAAGCCCGACTACGCCTCACTGGTCAACATGCTCGGCGGCCAGGTCATCCGGCTGGGAGCGGGCATCGGCGTGGTCAACCCCCTGGACCCCGGCGACCTCCATTATGCGCTGCAACGCTTGGAGGGCAAGGCGCGCAAGGACCTGACGGACTACTACAACGACACGAGGGCGGCGCTCATGGAGGTGCTTTTGACGATCATGCGCACCGGCCGCGAGGCCGACGACGTGGGCGGTGCCAGGGGCGTGACCGCACGCGAATCCGATATCCTTTCCGTCGCCGTGCGCGTGCTCCACGACCGGCATGGCGGCGATCCGCAGCCTCCCGTCATCGCGGACCTGCGAGACCTGCTGAGGGAAGGGCCCGACGAGGTGCGCACGGCGGCGGTCTGGGACGACCCGGAAAACGACGAGCTCTACAGGGCGCAGGTTCGCGGCCTTCTGGCCGACCTGCACGGGTTCTCGAACCGCATGACGAAGTTCGGCCGTCTGTTCGGCGACCAGACCACCGCGCGCATCGACCTGTCCAGGCCCGTGGACTTCGACATCAGCGCCCTGGCCCAGTCGGGCGACGATGTGGTCGCCGCCGTGCTGGCGACCACGTGGACGAGCGCGTTCGCCGCGAAGAACGCCGCCGACGTGCTCGCCGAGGAGGGATTGCAGCCCCGGCGCAACCACGTGATCATCATGGACGAGATGCACCGCGCTTTGCGCGCCAGCCCCCTCATGGTCGAAAAGCTCGACCTGCTCACCCGTCTGAACAGGCAGTGGGGCGTAGGCCAGATCATGATCACGCACACGTTCAAGGACCTGATGTGCATGGAGACCCCGGCGCAGAACACCAAGGCGCGCGGCTTCGTGGAACGCAGCGAGATCAAGGTGCTGGGCGCTTTGAGCCGCATCGAGGTGGACCGCTACCTGCGCGGCGAATGCGGACTGCCCGTATCCCGGCGCGAGGAGGACATGCTGGAGGATTGGGCCACGCCCGTCAACTTCGGCTCCGACGCCTCGCACAAGGGTCTGGGCCGTTTCCTGATCAAACTGGGAGGACTGCCCGGAATCCCCATCAACGTGGAGATGTGCCCGCTCGAAAAAAGCGGGTTCAACGATACGAACCTCAAATGGCACGCCTAGAAGGGAACCCTGCGATGACAGACCACCTCGCCACCGGCATGAAACGCATGATCCGCACCGTGGCACGCTCCGCATCCCTCTCCGACCGGCTCGGCGAGCAATCCCGGCTGCTGCGGCTGACGGGCAACCGCAGCACTCTCGACTTCCGCCCCGCCGAGCACGGCGCATCCTCATGGGACTTCGAAATGTCGATAACCCCCACCGAGCCCAAGCCGTACGGCAATGCGGAAACCCGTGAACCCGTATGGCGTGAGACGGTCGATTCCGCCACCTATGGCGAATCGAGGGCGCGGGTCGCGCACGCCGTCGAAACGTTCAGAATATACGACAACACCGGCATCCTGCCGGAAACGGAAAACCGGTGAAAGGACCACGATGAACGACGCCGCACTGCTCGACTCGCTGCACGCCGCGCTGCGCAATCCCGACCTCGCATGGTACACGGAATTCCATGCCGGCGAATCCATCGTCGCCGGCTACCTCGATTCCCTGACGGACCCGTATGACGACGATGCCATACAGGTTCCCGAGGGCTGGTTCCGCTACTCGGTCGTCACCCGTGAAGGCGACCACGCCCTTCCATGGATGGAGCACTGGAACGAATACGAGTATTCGATCACCCATCACATCGATTGGAACGGCAAAGGGTTCACGCCATACGACCTGTACTGCACACAGGACCTCACCGGCATGATCGCCGACGGCTCGCTGGCCTCGATCCGGGAGGACGCGCGAACCATATTCAAGGACCGGCCCCTGACGGACGACTGCCTTTTCGCCAACTCCATCTGGCCCGAACCGGAACTCCTCGGCCTCGTGGACGACCTGACCGGCCGCACGGGACGAAACCTGTAAGAACCCTGTAGACGCCATGCCCCACCCCGCCATGGCCTTGGACTGATGATCGGGGTCATGGCGGGAACAGCGGGTTGCCGCCGAGGATTGTCAAGGAGCCGAACATGCCTTTGGAGAACACCGATGCCGAAGAGCGGATCACACGGGAAACGATGATCGGATGGATCGAGCATTGGGGCGAATCGTATGACGACGTGCGACCCGATGACGGTGCCATGCGGCTGGCGAACCGCATCATCGAATACAACGCGGCGACTGAAACCATCGAGGCGTTGCGGAACCCCGATGCCGTGTACGACGAACTGGCATCCATCCTCCAGCCGGTGCTCTCCTCGATGGACGGCACCTATTTCGCGGGCTCCGAATGGTTCGCCGGCGAAGTGGACCGCATGGAAGCGGACCGCATCAACGGGGAGCAGCCGGAAGAAACGGACGGCCTGGCCTCCGAAGAACCCCGCATCCCGTTCATCGTGGAGAGCGAGGCCACAGCCGCCGATACGGACGAACCGCCGTTGGACGAGCTGATCACCGCAGCCACACACGAATATCTGGACTCAGGCATGACCTACGACGGATTCTCGGAACATGTGCGCACCACCTGGCGCAACGCCGCCGCCTACGACTGGTCGAAGCTCATGGCCGAACCACGCTCCACGGGCGAATGGTCGTCCGACGCGAACCGGCTCGCCGTATTGGGCGTGACGATGCAGTTCGCGCCCGAATCAACATGCATGATGATCGCCAGCGACATACTGGCCGAGAACGCTCCCCTATCCCTTCCGGCATTGCGCGAACGCATCAATACGCCGGACGGCATGGTGAACACCGACCTGCTGTTTTCCCGGCTGATCGACAACGGCACCACGCCCGATCCGGCGCGCATCGACATGGCGATGGGGATCCTCGGCCCGTTGGAGGCCAACGCGCCGACGGACGCCTGCTACCGGATCATCGGCCTGAAGGCCATGCTCAACCTCGCCATGGGCGACGGCGAGAAGGCGCGGGAACTCGCCGAACAGGCCATCGGCTACGACGCCTCGGACCGGTTCGCGTCAAGCGTGCTCGACCGTCTGCCGGAAACCGATCCCGCCATGGAGGCGGCGAACGTGTGGGAGAACGGCGGGCATTTGGGGCGCTGACGTAGACGCCGTACCCCGCGATGCCACCGGTCCGGCCGGATGATGGGAGTCGCCGCCGCCATTGAAGGCGCTGGTATTCCCCGAATGAAAGGACCATCATCATGCCACAGTCAATGCAAGTGGTTCGCGGTCTCCTCGCCGCGAACCCCGATTACTGGCCGGCGAAAACCAACGCGGACGGCACCACGAGCTCGGCGTACCTGCGCGCCACCGTGTATGAGGACCGCCCGCGAGTCCGTCAGAAGGACGGCAGCTATACGGACAATCCGCTCGGCCCGGTGAGAACCACCGTGAAATTCTGGGGCCAGGCTGCCGAGCTCCTGCACGGCATGGATTTCCGCCAGGGCGACGCCGTGGTGGCGACCGGCCGCATGGGCGATCCCGACGCCTTCATCAGCCAGAAGGACGGCAAGGCATACGCACGCCCGGTCGTGATCGGCGATTCCATGCAGATCGATTCCATCGTGTCCCAGCGCATCCAGCTCGCCCGCGAACGCAAACGCCAGAACAAGGAACAGGCCGGTGCCGTGGCCGATGCCGGGCGAACGGATCCATGGACGGACCAGGTTGACGCCTCGCGCGGCGAATACGTTGGCGACGGCGTTCCCCGCACTTTCAACGGCGAGCCCTTCGAACCGCTGTCGGGCTATCCGACGCCGGGCGCGGCCCCCGCTCCGGCGGACCCCGCGGCACCGGATTTCCTTTCCACCCCATCCGATTTCACGACGGGCAACGCCCGCTAGCCATGACGCAAGCCCTGGCGCATCGACGGCGGGACCGCTTCCATCGGTTCCGCCGTCATGCTTGAAAGGAGAAATGAATCTTGGCCGACGTCGATCCGAAACTGCAATCGAACCGAGTGAAGGATCTGGGCGGCACGGTCCGTCCCAGCCGCAAGATCGAACTGGCGATCATCGTCGCGGTGTCCCTGATCCTCACGACGTTCGCCCTCGTGTGCTCCCATGCGGGGCATCCCTTCCAGATCTTCGCGCTCATGTACCTGGTCTCCGGCCAATGGTCGCTGACCGCAGGCCAGTGGGCGCTGGCCGTGGCCGTGCTCGTCGTACTGGCCGTGGCGTGCGGCGTGGGCGCGTGGCTGATCGCCAGCAAGGCCGTGCCGTGGGCAACCGGCGCCAAGGCACGCACCCGCGTGGACGTGTACGCGCCTGCCATGGGCCATGGCGAGGCCGTGGAGAAGGTGACGCGCCAGCGCGCCGAGGCCATGGCGTCAAGGCTCATAGAAGCGGACCACTGGCGAAAGGGCATGTCGCCGGGCTATCCGCTGGGGCTCAACATCGTGGACAACACGTCGATGTACACCAGCTGGGAGGACATGGCTATCGTTCTGGCGGGCCCACGTTCCGGCAAGTCCCTGTGCTACGCGATCCCGGCCGTACTCTCGGCACCGGGCCCGTGCCTGGCGACCTCGAACAAGGGCGATATCCTCGACGTGACCGCCCCGATCCGCAGGCTCGACCATCCGAACGGCGAAATATGGACGTTCGACCCCGAACGCATCGCGGACCCGAACCGGAAGAGCGCGCCGTGGGTGTGGGACCTGATCGCCTCGGTGCAATCCATCGCCGACGCGAAACGCATCGCCGACTGCTGGCGTTACGCCTCGGGCCAGCCGCAGACCGGCGGCGACGACTTCTTCCCCGGCACCGCCGCCCAGCAGCTCGCCGACTACCTGTTCGCCGCGCATCTGGGAGGCCGATCCGTGTCCGACGTGTTCAGGTGGTGCTCCAACGAGCGCGACACGTCGCCGGCCGACATCCTGAGCGAATACCCGCGCTACGCGGGCATCGCCTCGCGCGTGTCCAGCGTGATCGCGCTGACGCCGGAAACCCGAAGCGGCGTGTTCGGCAGCCTTCAGACCATGGTCGCGTTCCTCGCGGACCCCGAGATCATCGACTGGATCGACCCGCACCGGGATACGGAAGGAAACATCGACGAGCGGCGCGGCCTGTTCGACCCCTACGAGTTCGCCACGAGCGAGGACACCCTGTACCTGCTTTCCGCCCAGGGCCGTCCCTCCACCGCGTTGACCGCGAGCCTGACGGCGGTGGTGGCGTTCACCGCGTTCCAACGCGCCCAAAGCGAGTTCACCGGCAACAACCGCCGTCTGCCGGTCCCGTTGTGCTGCGTGCTGGACGAGGCCGCGAACATCTGCCGCTGGCCCGAACTGGCCGACGTGTACTCGTATTTCGGTTCGGCGGGCATCCCGATCATGACGATCTGGCAGAACCCCGACCAGGGCAGGGCCGCGTTCGGCGAGACGAACTTCGGCTCGCTGTTCAACAACGCGAACATCACCGTCTACCTGGGCGGCATCAAGGACGCGAAATTCCTCGGCGAGATCAGCCAGCTGGTGGGCCAGAGGGAGATCGTGCGAGGCAGCGTCAACATCGACGGCACCGGCCGGCGCAGCGTGAACAACTCGATCCAGAAGGAGAACATCCTCGACGTTTCCGACCTGACCGAATGGCCCGTCGGCCGCGCGCTGCTGCTCGCATCCCAATCCCGGGCGCAGATCGTCAAGACCCTGCCATGGACGGGCAACAGGCAATGGGCCGACGCCCTGGCGCAAGCCAAGGCGAAAGCCCGAGAAGAGCAGAGAAAGGCCGCATAATGAGCGAACACACCTCGAACACCACGTCCGGCCCTGATGGGGAGGAATGGGAGCGCGCGGTCGGTGCCGCCAGGACCCTGCTGTCATCGGACTGCGGATGGCTGGAACTGTTCACCCGCGCCATCCTGGAGGAGAAGGGCGTGCCCTACGGCAAGGGACTGCCCAACCCCGAAGCGCCGCACATCCCCGAGGACAAGGAGATCGAAGAGGAAACCATGCCGGGCCAAGGCGAGCCGACGCCGACCGCACCCGAGGTGCCGGCAGGCCGGCACGCGGCGGAACCCATCCGATCCGGGATTCCGGCCGATGCCGGGGAAACCGGCAACGGCTACGAGAACCCGCCGGAAGACGCAACGGACCGTGACGACACCCCTCCAAAGGCCGGTGCGGAGGAATCCGACACCCGTATACTGCCCGCGCCGGAGGGGAAGACGGATCTCGGCCGAGACGAATCCGGCGACCTCGATCCCGCGCGGGCAAGGGACGTGTCCGGCCAGTTCGGCGCGCGAATGCGGCGCAGCGAGACCTACTATCCGAACCTCGCCGCGTTCGTGGAAAGGTTCGTAGCCAACGTGTTCTGCTACCACCAGAGCGCATCCGTGAACATGCAATGGGTGAGCGACTGGTGGCGCTATCCGGCGCTCGTGTTCCCGCTCGACGCCATGTGGCGCGCCTACGAGAACGCGCGCAAGGCACCCGGCCAGATGATGATCTTCTACATCCAGGCGGCGTCGATGCTCGACCGCGTTTTCGACAAGGACCGTGGCATCGTCGCCAGCCTCGACTGCAAGCAGAATCTCACCAGGAAGGGCGAACCGCTGCCCTGCGAACGCCCGAACCGGGCATGGCGCGAACCGATCCTGGAAACGTTGTCGGTCCCCGCCGCAGGCGGCAAGGAAAACAAGGAAACCACCATCACGCCAACAAGGAGGAGAAACAATGGCTCAAACTGATCCCGAGGACGGCTTCGACCAGATCATGGTCCAGAGCTGGAACAGCGTCGCCCAGCAGCTGCGCACCCTGCACAACGAGCTGAGCGGCGACCGCGCGCGACGCAGGGAACGCGCCGAACGCGCCGTCCAGAACGAACGCTACGAGCAGACCAGACGGCAGCAGCAATCCATCCGCCTCGAACAATGGGAGATGGACAACAGGGAACGCCTCAACAAGGGGTTCGAGTCCACCCTGAACGCGACCGTGCTTGCCGACGGCGACGGCTGGAGGAAGATGCGCGACTCGTCCCTCTTGCAAGGATGGATGGTCGCCGACCAACTGGAGGGCAACGACCCCGGCTACCGCAGGCAGATCATCGAGGCGAAGGCCCGGCTGAAGGACGAATGGTCGAAACGCCACCCGGAAACGCACATCGACGCCGCAGCCGACCAATTGACCAACCACGTGAACATCACCTACACCGACCAGTCGCCCGCGTTGCAGGCCACCCTGAACGCCTTCAACACGGCCGGCGTGCCCGTGGACCTGCAACGGGTGGAGGACGCGCAGGCGTTCCAGGCCGCGCACGGCGACGACGCCACGTTCTTCGTGGACTCGCGGCTCACCGGCCAATGGACGGGCTACGACCACGACAGGATCGTCGAAGCCGTGATGTGCGCGCCGGTCAACGGCGTGGACGACGCCGCCTCCCGAATCAGCTTCCTCAAGGACCAGGGCCTGCCGGAATCCTCGCACACGGACAACAAGGCCACAGGAGACGAGCCCAGCACCATAAGCGAGGCCGAACGCACCGAGAACGCTGACGCCGCACCCATCATCGAAACCCCCACACCCGTGCGGGAGCATACGAAGCCCGCCGCCGATGAACGCAAACCGGCATCCGAACCCGAGCCCGAGACCACGGGAGGCGGCGACCTGACGACCGGGGAGCCCGACGGATACGAGGAGATGCCACTCGACCTGAACGAACCCGAGGAATGGAACGGGCCCGACCCGTTCGGCGAATACAGTCCCGCCATGGAATCCTCCATGAACCCCACGGACCAGCCGATACCCGACCAGGCCAACGTCTCGACGCCGCAGATCCTGCAACCCGAGACCAACGGCAACGCACGCTGACGCCGACGCCGGCGCACCCCTTGCCATGAGGCGAGCGGGATGCGCCGGCACCGGATGGCCGTATCATGGTGTCAACGGCTTTCGGAACCGGAAAGGACGAGCATGGCACACGTGACGTTGGATCTGTCGAAATATGATGCCCTGACCGCCTACAAGGGCCTTCCCGACGAGAAGGAGGAAAACCCGGCGCGGTTCTTCCCCGACACCTCGTCGGTCCGCCGTTGCGTGCGCGAACGCATGTCCGTCATGGGTCTCGACGCCGCCGAACTCGCCAGGAGAGCCGGGGTCCCCCTCTCAAGCGCCGAAGAGCTCGCGGAGACCGGTCTGACCTCCATCCGCTACGTGTACAGGATGTTCGACCTGCTGCACATCCGCACCGAAACGCTGCCGTCCGCCTACGCGGGGAGACTGCTGTGAGGGAACTGCACGCCTGGGAGAACGGGCATCATGTGGGCGTGTTCTCGGAAGACGACGAGGAGCGCATATCGTTCGCGTACGACGCGAACGAGGGTCTGCCGATCAGTCTGAGCCTGCCCAGAACCGGCGGATGGAAAGACCAGGCACCGCGTAACTTCCTGGACAATCTATTGCCCGACAATCCCAACGTCCGCCAGGCCATGCGTGAGCACCTGAATGCCTCCTCGGCCGGCGTCTTCGATCTGCTGGACCGGGTTGACGCCACCGGCGGACTGGTGTTCTCCCTCTCCCCGGAACCTCCAATCCCATCGCCGACGCTTCGTCTGATCACCGATTCCCAGATAGCCAACGAAATCGACCGCATCGAACGGACCAGGAACTACTGGTGGGACGAGGACAGCCACTGCCGGTTCTCCTTGGGAGGGGCGCAGGGCAAGTTCACACTGTCCCGCGTGGACGGCAAGTGGTATTGGCCGGATATGATGCTGCCCTCCACCCACATCGTCAAACCGAAGCCCCATGACCTTCCCGAGGCGACCAAGGTGGAACTGGCGACGATGCGATTGTCGGAACTGTGCGGCATCGACACACCGGCACGCGGCGAGATCACGGCGCAGCGCAAGACGGCCTATATCGTGGAACGGTTCGACCGCCGCCTGGAGGAAGGCCGAATCGTCCGACTGCGGCAAGAGGACTTCCTGCAAGCGTTGGGATTGCCGACCCAAGACAAATACGATCCGTCGGCCGACGACTGCCTGGATCTCCTGCAACGCATCGACGCGTCGGGATCCCTGTCCTACCGGTGGCTCGAAAGGCTGGCCTTCAACACGTCGTCCGCCAACAGCGACGCACATGCGAAGAACTATTCCCTGATCCTCGATCCCGCATCGGGGATACGCCTGTCTCCCCAGTATGATGCGGTCGCCACCAGGTATTGGCCCGAGTTCAACTGGGAACTCACCATGCCGTTGAACGAGGATCACGCCTTCGCGGAGCACACCACGCCCCAGGACTGGGAGGATCTGGCGACACGCCACGGTCTCGACGGTCCGAGGGTCGCGGATATGGCCCGGCGCATGGCGGGGAAGGTCCTCGCCGGCATATCCGAATCCTGCGAGGGCCTGGACGCGCGGATGGCCAATCGCCTGAACACATGCTGGACGAAGGCGAACGAGTCCATCGAGCCGATCATGCCGGGAGACGAGCCGGCGAACTCTCTCGATCCAGCATCGGCTTTGCCCGATTCGCTCCGGTTTCCCTCCTCGGGCCATACCATCTGAGCTTTTCCGGGAAGCGTCCTAACGGCGGGGCCGGTTCTCCTCGTCAGAGGCGACCATGCTCCATAGACCGTATTCCGGCGCGATTCCGTAGCGTTCGCGCAGCATGTCGAACGTGTGCAGACCCTCGCGCATCGCTGCCCGGTATTCGTCGCCGTCAGCCGCGCTGTTGAGACTGGCGGCGATGCAGAACGCTTCGGATACGAGACGTTCCATGTCGTGCGTGGACAGATTCTCCAGGTGCCGTTCGCGTCCATCATCGAGGAACGGCGGGCGGTTCTCCATCGCGGCGCGCCATTCCTGCACGGCCAGGGCGCGGCTCCTGGCATCGTCCGCCCAATCATCGCGCAGTCGTTTCAACCGCATGTCATCGCCGAGCTCGAAGGCGTTGAACCGTTCCGTCCAACCATCCGAGCTACGCCACGTGATCCTGTAGCCGACCACCTGGCCGGGGTCGGTGAACGAGGTTTTGGCGGCTCCCCTGCGCAGCCTGGGGTCGATGGAGAAGCCTTCCCTGCGCACACGGCGTATGAACTCGTCCTCGCTGCGCGATGCCTTGGCGCACGCCTCCACGATTCGGGCGATGTATTGGCGTGGCATCGTTGAGGCGGCGACCGCCGTGACGAGCCGGCTTCTCTCGTTGCCGTCCAACGCATCCCATCCTGCGTCGTCGCCGTACTCGTTTCGCGCCTTCCATTCGGCCCATTGACGCCATTGCCCATACTGCCAGCTGACGCGCGTGCCGGTGTCGGAACGTGCGAGCTCGACCAGTTCGTGGCGCGTCTTCTCCATCCGCCTGCATGATTTCTGCGCGTTGATCCGGTCGTGGAACGGGTTTATCCACCCGTCGTCGGCGGCGAGCTGCACCATGATGTGCACGTGGTCGTTGCCGTTGGCGGACAGTCCGTGGCGGACCGCGAGCCATGTGACGCCCTGATCGTCGTCGCCGTCGATGATGTTCATGCGCGTCAGATAATCGCGGATGACGGCCTCCCATTCCTGGTCGGTCAGTATGCCCTGGCCGGCCTTGATGGCGAGCGAGCAGTGCCACACGCGCTTCCTGCCATGCTCTCGTTCGGGGTTGTTCTTGCCTCGCATGTCGGGCGGGAACGGATCGTCCTTGCGTTCCCTGACGCGGTAGCGTCGGTCGAACCTGCGGCCTATCTCCGCATACGACGCCGCCGGCTTGCCATCCATGTCAAACGAGGGAAACATGTCGCCGCTCGCGCACACGAGATGCTGGTCGGTGTGTTCATTGCGCCGTCCCTTGCCGAACAGGTAGCGCACCAGGCCGGCCGGGTCCGAGCCCCTGACGATATTCGGTATCATACGATGATTCTCCGCCCGCGCACCCGGCACGGCGGCGCATGGCGTCTATGAGAGATATGCGTCCTTTGCCGGCACGGCCACTTCGATAGAATTATCGGAAACGGACAAGGGGCTTTGATGGAACCGGTGAGGAACGATACGACGACGGATAGGCGCACGGCCGTGGAACTGGCGAAGCGGCTGCTGGTCGATTCGATCTGGCGCACCGCCAAGATCGAGGTTGATGGCGTCACCTTCCCCGACACGCAGGAGATCTTCGACGGGCGCGCGCCCGAGGGCATGAGCGTGGACGATATAGTCACGGTGAACAACATCAAGCGCGCGTGGGGATTCCTGCTCGACAACATCGACTATCCAGTCGATTGGCAGTACATCCGCGAATACAACCGCATCATCGGCGAAGGCCTCGTGCGCGACGCCGGCCGCTTGCGTGAATACGGCGTGAGGGTCGGCGGCACGGGATGGGTGCCGGAGATCCCCGCCGTCGAGTCCTCACAGGAAAGGGTTCGCGGCATCCTGGAGGAGTCAGAAGGGGAGGACACTGCGATGCTGCTGTTCGGCGCGGTCACGCGGGGACAATGGTTTTCGGACGGCAACAAGCGCACCGCGCTGATGGTTGCCAACCACCAGCTCATACACGACGGCATCGGCGTCTTCTCGATCCCTCCCGAAGACAAGGCGCAGTTCGTCTCTATGCTCCTGCGCTACTACGAGACGGGCGACTACTCCCGGCTCTCCGATTGGCTCTCACAGAACGCCGTCGGCCATGTGCCCGGCGGGCTGACTTTGGCCCAATCGTCTGGGGTCGTGGAAAAGACAAATGATGCCGTGAACGGGATGGGCACCGTGCCCGGCGTTCCCCTCGACGGCCTCGATGGAGGTTCCGGCTTACTGAGGTGACGGTCGTGGCGTCCGGGGGAAGTTTGCTCCCGAACGCCACGGGATTATTTACGCGATGATTTCGCGGGGTGTCGGGCCGCGCCCTTCTCATGTGCTATCCTGGGTTTCTCGGGAATCGGAGGAACCGTATGAGTGAGATCAGGATAGCGGATTTGTTCGCCGGCATCGGCGGCATCCGCATGGGAATGGTGCAGGCGCTGGGCGATGCCGCGCACGTGGTGTATTCGTCCGAGTGGAACAAGTACAGCGTGCAGACCTATGAGGCGAACTGGCACGACGAGAATCCCGTGGCCGGCGACATCACCAAGGTCGACGAGCATGACGTTCCCGACATCGACCTGCTGCTCGCGGGATTCCCGTGCCAGCCGTTCTCCATCGCCGGCGTCTCCAAGAAACAGAGCATGGGCCGTCCCACCGGCTTCAAGGACAAGACCCAAGGCACACTGTTCTTCGACGTGGCGAGAATCATCAAGGCGAAGCAGCCGAAGGCGTTCCTCCTGGAGAACGTGAAGAACCTGCTCTCGCACGACCGTGGGCGCACGTTCAAGACGATATATTCCGTGCTGACCGAAGACCTTGGATACCACGTCACCTACAAGCTGATCGACGCGGCGGGCTTCGTCCCCCAGCACAGGGAACGCACGTACATCGTGGGCTTCCGCGAGGAGAACGGGTTCACGTTCGATGACGTGAAGCCCATCGCGCACGGCAACGTCGGCAGCATCCTCCTGCCCGCCTCCCAGGTTCCCGACAAGTATGTTCTGAGCGACAAGCTGTGGACGTACCTCCAGAACTACAAGAAGAAGCACGAGGCCGCAGGCAACGGTTTCGGATATGGCATGGTCGATGCCGCCACCGACCACACGCGCACGTTGAGCGCGCGGTACGGAAAGGACGGCAGCGAGATACTGGTCTCACGCGGCGAGGGAAAGACCCCTCGAAGGCTAACCCCGCGCGAATGCGCGCGACTGATGGGCTACCCGGATTCGTTCAGTATCCCGGTATCAGACACGCAGGCATACCGGCAGTTCGGCAACTCGGTCGCAGTGCCGGTCATCCGAGCCATAGGCGAGGCGATGAAACCCTACCTGTCCGACTGATTCGCCCGAGGCGTTTCCTGTCCGATTGGTCTATGCTCATGGATTATGAGCGATTACGGAAGAATCGGCGACTACATCGGCCCGGTCGCGGCCAAGAAACTGTCGGCCGTCGATATCGACGCCAACAGCAGCAACCAGCACGAGTTCGGCGGCAACGACGCGCTCAGAAGACTGCTCGGCACCGGCGAGGATCGTAGAGCATCCCAAGGGCACGGCATACCCACCGCGCTCATGTACCTGAGCGACGACGACGCACCGGCGGTCGCCGACCTCGAAACCACATGGTACGACGCGCGGCGCAACAACCCGAACCGCAGCGCCGAATGGCGTCTCTACTACAAGGACTGCGAACCAATCCGCATGGCCCGCCCCGGCGACCTCATGTGCTTCGGTATGCTCAGGGACAATCGCCTGCTGATCATCATCGCGCAGCATGACAGCACGGCCGAAGCCCAAGCCAAATGGCTCTTCGGCATCGACGACGAACAGGAGGGCGCGTTCCGCTTCCACGACAACACGGAACGTGAGCTGGACGCCTTCGGCGCGCAGATCTTCGAAGCTCTCGGCATCAACGTCGAAGTGCGGGATGACACGCATCTCCCCGAGATGATCGGCAGATGGGGATACAGGTTCCCCAGCAACGAGGAGTTCGCGGCCTTCTCCCAATCCTCCTTGACGGACGTGGACCCCACGCACGATGACCCTGACGACGTGGTGATCGAATACTACGACCGCAGCTACCTGCTGTTCAAACTCTATGAGCGGGCGGTCATCCAACACGACTACGATGCCGCGCCATTCGTATCGGATGGCGTCATCGACGTTGACTCGTTCACTTCGTTCTACACCTCCGTGCGCAACCGGCGCATGAGCCGCGCAGGCAAGGTCCTCGAAATCCACATCGCCCACATCCTCGACGCGCGCGGCATCGAATACGAGGCGCAGGCCAAGACGGAAAACGGAAAGAAACCCGATTTCCTGTTCCCCTCACAAGCCGCCTACGAGGATCCGGCGTTCCCCGAGGAACAGCTGCGTATGCTCGCCTCGAAAACCTCCATCAAGGATCGTTTCCGCCAGGTCGCCGACGAAGCCAACCGGATCAGGGACAAACACCTGTTCACCCTGACTCCCGGCGACGTGACCCATCCCAAGCTCGCCCAACTCGATGAACTGCACATCCACCTGGTCATGCCCAAGGTAGTCAAGGAATCCTATGACGACCTGATCCAGGGAGAAACCATGACGTTCTCCCGGTTCATCGAAGAAATCCAAGGACTACAAGCGGACCGTCCGCAAAGCCTGACCCTCCTCTGACCGGTTCGCGTCATCAGGCACTCCCCCGGACTGCCCGATGACGGCATCGAGATGGTCTATCAGCTCCCGGCATTGCCGGACGGCGTAGGACGCCGATGCCTCGTCCTCGATGGTCGCGTTCATCTCCCTGTTCGCGTTGTGCGCGATCTGGTTGACGTTGCGGCCGATGCGGCGCAGCTGGTATTCGATATCCCTGAGCGCCTGGACGGTGGGCGAATCATGTTCCTCCTCCTCGACGTACAGGCTTCCCTCCAACAGCTTCACCGCCTCGATGACGGTGAGGGAGACGGTCTGGCCGCGTCGCCGCGCGGCATCCTGGATCATCCGTTTCTCGTCGTCATCGACGCGGATCAGCACCGCCTTTTCGCGTGGACCGTTTTGCCTGCACCGTCTTTTCCTTGCCATCGTTTCCTCCTCTCATGGATCATTGATTATCAGGCCTTCGGCACTCGGGTTGTTGCTCCAGCGCCGCAGGGCGCGGGAGGCTGCGGG
>OLOU01000545.1_pt1 | contig 32550 bp, 28 predicted proteins | sample 1672101 | NCBI WGS metagenome assembly OLOU01 (sample SAMEA3136645, study PRJEB25190) | human gut metagenome | biome: human gut; feature: human-associated habitat; material: faeces | place: Austria | collected 2013
TTCTATCTTTACCTCTTATTCTCTCTCAATGTTGTCAATGAACTTGGCCGTTTGAACGTGTTTCTGAAGCTTTTCAGCATCGTTGTTTCTCAAACGGACTGCAAAGATACGCACTTTTTCATTACCTCCAAATTTTTTCCGACTTTTTTTATCATTTTTTTCATAAAAAACATTTTATACACCATTTTCACCCCCAAAACCTGTCGAAATAAATGGATTTTGCTTAAGTTTGTATGACGCGGCCGGAAGAGTCGCGCTGACAAAACAACTTAAGATGCAGGTTGTTTTTTAAGGATTGCTAAAACACATAGACAGATAAGCAAATGGAAGAAAAAAGAACGACTCTGCCTGAGAACGCGCAGAGAGAACTTAAACCGGGCGAAAAGTACGAACCGCTTCTGAGCCCTCAGAAAAACTATCCTGAAGTCACACCTTATTCAGTATGCGTCGGCCTGATCATGGTCATCATCTTCTCAGCCGCTGCCGCATACCTCGGACTGAAGGTCGGCCAGGTATTCGAAGCGGCCATTCCGATCGCCATCATTGCCGTAGGCCTTACAAGCGCATTGGGCAAGAAAGGCGGCCTCGGACAGAATGTCATCATCCAGTCCATCGGCGGATGCTCCGGCTCAGTGGTTGCCGGTGCCATCTTCACTCTCCCTGCCATATATATATTAGGTGTAGAGGTGAACTTTATGCAGATGTTCCTGTCCTCCCTTCTCGGCGGCATTCTCGGCATCCTCTTCCTGATTCCGTTCAGAAAATACTTCGTAAAGGAGATGCACGGCAAGTATCCTTTCCCTGAAGCCACAGCCACGACACAGGTCCTGATTAGCGGCGAAGGCGGAGGAAACAATGCCAAGACATTGATACTCAGCGGTCTCGTGGGCGGACTCTACGATTTCACCATCGCCACTTTCGGCGCATGGAGCGAAACGGTGTCCACCACAGTCACCACCATCGGCCAGCACATTGCAGACAAAGCCAAAGTCGTACTCAAGCTGAACACCGGCGCTGCAGTACTCGGACTCGGCTACATTGTCGGTCTCAAATACGCGTTCATAATCTGCTGCGGCAGCTTCCTGGTGTGGCTGGTAATCATCCCGCTGATGAATCTCATCTGGGGCGGCCAAGTCATTGACCTCATGAACAGCGGCATCACGCAGACCATCGGAGACATGTCCGCTGACCAGATCTTCAAGGAATACGCGCGTCACATCGGCATCGGCGGCATTGCCACAGCCGGCATCATCGGAATCATCAAGTCTTTCGGAGTCATCAAATCGGCCGTAGGACTTGCCGCAAGCGAGTTCACGAAAAAGCCGGGCACAAAAGCCGAAGCCACCGAGCGCACAGACGAAGACATGCCGATGAAGACGATTGTTTTCGGCATTGTCATAGCACTGCTGGTGATTTTTGCATTCTTCGCATTGGGCGGAGTCGTGGAAAACATCTGGCAGGCATTGGTCGGCGTGCTGATCGTGGGCATCATCTCCTTCCTGTTCACGACCGTGGCTGCCAACGCTATCGCCATCGTGGGCTCGAACCCTGTCAGCGGCATGACACTTATGACATTGATCATAGCATCATTGATCCTCGTGGCGGTCGGGCTGAAGGGCAATGCCGGTATGGCGGCGGCGCTGGTGATCGGCGGAGTCGTGTGCACGGCGCTGTCTGTGGCGGGCTCGTTCGTGACTGACCTGAAAATCGGATATTGGCTCGGCACCACGCCTAAGAAGCAGGAAATCTGGAAGTTCGCGGGCGTCGCTGTCGCTGCTGCCACTGTCTGCGGAGTGATGCTCGTGTTGAACAAGACCTTCGGATTCACCGGGGACAATGCTCTAGTCGCGCCTCAGGCCAATGCAATGGCAGCCGTTATCCAGCCGCTGATGAACGGCGGCGGTGCTCCGTGGATTCTCTACGGAATCGGTGCGCTCATCGCTATTGTCCTGACAATGTGCAAGATACCGGCTCTCGCTTTCGCACTCGGAATGTTCATTCCTATCGACTTGAACCTGCCTCTGCTCATCGGCGGCGCCATCTCCTGGTTCGTCGCTTCCCGCAGCAAGGATGCCCAGGTCAATGCAGAGAGACACGAAAAGGGTACGCTTATCGCTTCAGGATTTATTGCAGGCGGCGCCCTGATGGGTGTTGTCAGCGCCATCCTCAAGTTCGCGAATGTGGATTTGTTCCTGACTTCGTGGCACGCAGAGTACGGTGAAGCTGTAGCGCTTCTTCCTTATATAGGTATTATCGCGTTCATTATCGGGGTCGCGATGAAGGTCAATGAGAAAAAACAATTACAATAACGAGATATGGAAAAGATATTGGACAGATTTCTGAGATACGTCGCCATCGACACTCAGTCTGATGAAAATTCAGAGTCACAGCCAAGCGCTGCCAAGGAACTGGATTTGCTGAAGTTGCTCTGCAAGGAGCTGAACGATATGGGCGTGGAGGCTACCCTGGACGAGTACGGCTACGTCATGGGCTCCATCCCGTCCAACATTGCCAAGAAAGTTCCTGCCATAGGCTTCATCGCGCACGTGGATACGTCTCCTGACGCTTCCGGAAAGGATGTCAAGCCGCAGATCATCAAGGACTATGACGGCGGTGACATCGAGCTGAAGGGTGTGCCGGGCCTGTTCCTGAGGCCGTCCGAGTTCCCTGAACTGCTGGCTCACAAGGGCCAGACCATCATCACCACTGACGGCACTACGCTGCTCGGAGCTGACGACAAGGCCGGTGTGGCGGAGATCATGAACGCGGTGCAATACATCATGGAGCACCCTGAGTTCAAGCATGGCGACATCAAGATCGGTTTCACTCCGGATGAGGAAATCGGCCGCGGCGTCGTGAAGTTCGACGTGAAGCGCTTCGGTGCCGACTATGCCTACACGATGGACGGCGGCGAAATCGGTGAGCTGGAGTTCGAGAATTTCAATGCCGCTTCCGCCAAGATCCACATCCAGGGGCGCAATGTCCACCCGGGTTACGCGAAGGACAAAATGAAGAATGCCATCCTTATCGGTATGGAGTTCAATGACTTGCTTCCTATCGGCCAACGTCCTGAGATCACCGAGGGCTATGACGGATTCTTCCACATCATCAGTTTCAAGGGTTCGGTAGAAGAGGCTGATTTCAGCTACATCATCCGCGACCACGACCGCAAGAAGTTCGAAGAAAAGAAGGAGCTTATAGGTCAATGTGTCAATTTCATCAATGTCAAATACGGTGAAGGCACTGCCACTTTAGAGGTCAAGGACCAGTACTACAACATGCGTGAGCAGGTGGAGCCATACTATTTCATTGTCGAAAAGGCTGTCAAGGCCATGGAGATGGCAGGCATCAAGCCGAAGATTCAGCCTATCCGAGGCGGTACTGACGGAGCGAACCTTTCCTTCAAAGGCCTCCCATGCCCGAACATCTTCGCCGGCGGCCTGAACTTCCACGGCAAGATGGAGTTCGCCCCTCTCGAGAACATCGAGAAGGCCTCCGAAGTAGTCCTGAACATCGTCAAGCTGTTCGCGGAATAGCCTGCAGGACAATGTTATCAAGCATTTATAGCAATGGCGACCTTCACGTGGAGGCCGCCATTTTAGTCAGCTAATCAGAAACACGAACAAATCTTGCAATTCGCTCATTTACAGTTCTCAAGTAAAGACGTTTCATCTTATCGTTCAGAAAACTGTTCCCTATAAGAGTAACGGCTAATTCAGGCAAACGCATATATTTATCAAGAATCCGGTTTATACGAGGCAATCGTAGTCCGATCTGCTCTCCAAAGCGTACAAAGTCAATGCGACATGGATGACCTGATTGATCATACACGTCACTTTTAAAGATATTCGGTGATAGACCGCCATCAAGACCAAAGTCTTCACCATTAACATGCAAACTGGTATTCAGCAAATCATACGCTGGTGCAAGCCGATAGTCATTCCCCTTCAAAACCAATGAAAAATTCTTAAAATGATCATCCCCATTTGCATATATATAGTTATACACAACAAGTTCGAAGAATTTCTCCATATCAACCATCCAGGCAGAAACATTTTTTCTGATCGCGATTGCAATATCCTCATAGCAACCACAGTATTTGAATTCTTTTCCAGTTTCCCCCTCATTTTTCCCGATTACCGAGGCAAAATCTTCCATCAGCAATTTGGAGCCATTCGGAAGCACATCGAATCTTCTGGTTATATAGACCATCTGACCTTTCTTGGTAAAGCATAATCCGTTGGCCGCCGTATCTATACCATAAACACGGAAAGCAATTTGCATTGTAAGATGCTCATTAGCAGGAATTTGTTTACGTTCGCGCAACGTTTCATCCCAAGGAGCCGGTTTCAGAATATATGTAGATTGCTCATTATCTTCCGCAATCCTGATATGTCCGGAGTCAACGATGGCAGGAAATTTTTCCTGTACTCCAGACACAGATATCCGATGCATGGCATCAATAATTGTTTGCTTATTTCGGACATTCTCAAGTTCAAAATCCAAATAAGGACTTACCTTGACACCATTGAACAATGACTTGACTGCATTCGGACAATATGTGGTATATCCCCTATCAAGAGATGAAGGACAGCATTTAATATCAATCATTTATCCTCGCATTTTTTAAATTGACGCCTCCTATGAAATCGCTTCCCGCCATAGCGATAAGAATGCCGAATAAATCATTGTCGTCAATTCTTCGAGTCCGGCATATTACATTGCGATTTGCTCCTTCCGGAAGCATATTCGCAAAGAAGGGAAATAAAAGAGCTGATTCGTAGATTCTATTTCTTTTTGACAATGTAACTGATATTGAAGGAGCATCAGACAAATAATAGTCAGCCTCATACTGGAAACAATATCCGTCGCCAGGATGCTTTTCCGTCAGCACCCCAGCCTTTATGTCGTTTACATATACATCTAACTGTCTCATATTTATTCTAAATAGTATTAGACCGTCTGACGCACCTGGAAGACGATTTCCATACCCAAGACCTCCAATATTTTCAATACCGTTGACATAGAAGGGTTTCCCTTTTTCCTCTCAACATCTTTGACTGTCGCCAAGCCCACTCCTGCCATTTCAGCGAGGTCCAATTGCGATATCTCAAGAGTTTTCCTACGACTTTTTAGCACATCACTAAGTTCCATAAGTCCAATAAATCATACTTTTGACGTAAAAATATACATTATTCTTCGGAATTGCAAGAAAAAGTATAATATCTTGGACTTTTTCAGGAATAGATTACATGAGGAGGGAAGCGGCTGATATGTCTCCAATCTGCTCAAGGGAAACTCAAACATGACATTGGAAACGATAGCACGTATCGAAACAGCGCTCGACATTGACCTCATCGGATCCGCATTGAGCGGCTTGGTCGATGGATATGACTCTGCTGAAAGTTCATCGCGCACGTGCTATCTGAATGATGTGGAACAACCTGCACTCGCACATTTCGAAGAACGCACTGATAATCAATAAGTTACGCAAAAACCAGAAAGCCAGGTTACCCGAAAAAACAGGTAACCTGGCTTTCACATTATTTGCTAATTCTCTATAAATCAATGCTTTCCACGATTAGGCAAAAGTCAGGTTGTTCTGAAAATTTCACACTCATAATATCACTGGACAGACACTAGAACAGTTCGGAGAAAATACACCAGACAACTAGCACTACCGCCAATATCGAAACTATGGTACTGATCAGACACCCGAATAACGACATCTTGCCACGCAGGACAGACACCACATCACCCAAAAATCCGCTAAACACACTCTTCAGCAAATACAGGATCAAGCCTATTACAGAAATAATCACAAACCATAGTGGAACACCCTCAACCATAATTTTTCATCTGTTTTCAAACATTGACTCTATCCGACTCAATGATTCATCATACTCCGCAATCTCTTTTTTCTTCATCTCTGCGTCAGGGAAGATATTGTTCAACTCGTTCAACTTCTTCTCGACGCCATCTAACTTCAATTTGATTTCCTGAAGCGACTTCATCTTGGCATCAATAGCCACCTTCAATTCCTTCTTTGCCGAAACCTGGAACACTCCCAACTTGGAATACTCCATTTGCAGCGCATTCAATTCTGACTCAACTAGCTGAGCCTCATGCTTTTGCACACTACTTTTCTCTTCCAGCCCTTCCATTGCAGAAATAAAGGCATCATAGTCCGACAGACTGTCACCAACATTGTCGGCAATGATCCCGCTTAAACCGGAAACCGCCTGAGAAGCAGTCTTTATGGCAAAAGAGGAAGGACTTGTAATCAGATTTACTACCGATTGGGACTTTATGGATTGACCTAAAACTTTAATCGACTTGTCTGCAATCATTGCTTTGCGCGAATTTCTCACAGCCGAGAAGATTTTATTTTTCAAATCATCCACAAGAATCTTTCTGTTATGAGAAAGGATACGATTCAATGGGACCGACGGGCCAATGACATGCGAATAAGCAGATAAAGTACTGAACGTATCTTTAAGCATATTCATGTACTCTTCGTGTTTTTTGGCCTTCGACTTACCATCCTTAGCCCAAGGAGCCGCCTTCTTGAAGAATGCTGACTGTTCTGCCTTTTGAGATAAAGGATTCCTGAGATCCACATTGGCAGATAATTCCGATGGAAGATTGCGTACAACGATTCGCAGCAATAAAGACAATTCCTCTCCTGCCATAGACAACAGACAATTACAGTTCTCCGAATTCCGATCTTCGGCATAACTGATTTTAGCCTCAAGGAACATAAGAAGGACTCTGATCATTGACGCAAATATTTCCTTCAAATCGCGCTTGGCTTTCTCATCTTCCGCCATTTCAAGCGCGTGTTCCAAAGAACGCACAATGCCCTCAACGGACATCGACACGGCATCAGGAGAATCAACCGTCTCGACAATCAGCCTCAAATCACTGATAGCCAAGCCATAAGGCTCTGACCGATTGCATTGCAGAGAACTGAGCCATTCCTCCAGGGCTTTCAAACCCCGTTCTTCTTTCTTGTCGCTGACCTTATTTTCAAGTCCAGCTGACAATTCTGACAACGCATGGTCTGTAGCGGAGGATGCCTTTTGCGCAGCATCCACCACCTTCTGAGCCCTATCCGCCAGTTTTTTAAATAATGCAGCCATAATTAGCAATTAAAACTTATAATCGCTTCCCCCCAAACCTTTAATCTTTAGTTCAGGAAGCGATTCGTTTTCTTTTTCCGGTTCAATGTGAGCCTTAATTGTATCCGCAATAGTTTTGCAAACCGCCATTCTGCGCGGATCATGACAAATCAGGCTCCATGCAATACGCAAGACAAGCCCATTGACATTATCTCGATTCTTCAGTTTTCTGATGAAAAGCCCCGAACTGTTCGACTGGTGGTATCTCTGCCTGTCACAACTGACGCCAAACTCGTTTTTCAAATTGGCTTCGATTTCAGAGAGAAGCCGTCTCAGTTCCTCCTTGTCTCGAACAAGCAAATCCGGCGCATCAAAACTTTCATCGCCTTTAGGTCCACCATATCCGAAATGAACTTGCGTGGGATATTCCGGTTCATTTGCACCACTCGCTGCAAGCATTGCGATCACCCAGCTACCTTCTCTACTGGACAATCTTTCTATGTCAGACAAAAAGATCGGATAGTCCGGATGCATACGGTTCGATGAATTAGAATAAAAAGAGAAATATGGATGAGACCGTCCTATTTCACGTCCCACATAATTAAATCCACCGATCTTCGCAAGATAATATGCAAAATGTCCTATTATAGGATCCGCCACATTTGAAGGAGACACTATTGTAACTAACGATCCCCTATCAATTACGCATCCATATTTAGTATTGACATAGAAAGCCTCCACCGCAAGTTTATCCTGTGGCAATCTATCCACCGGCACTGTAGCTGCAACATTGATAAACCTGAAATCCGAGCTGCTCTCTACAGCCTCAAAGACATCGTTTTCCTTCATTTTCATTCGGGCCTGAACATCCACAAGAGAAAGAAACTGAGGCATAATCTGATAACCCGTATAGCGGTCGAGAACGCGTTCAAACGCATTATGCAATTTCAGTTTATTCTGATCCAACGCCGCGCTATGGCGCTCATCTTCAAGAACTTCGACAAAGCCCGAGCCAATGAGACCTGCCGGCACTGCAAATATGGCAATCCCCAGTAATCCGACTATCGAAGCAATGACTTGACCGCCAACGGTCGCCAATGGAAAATCCGCAATCTTGCCAGGATCGCCTAAATACTTAGCGAATGCCCAGACAAGAGTTTGCCACCCATTTTCACAAAGCTCCGGCTGCGCATCATGTTCCGCATAATACAAAAGGAATGAAAGAATTACCGTCAGTATGCACAAAAACATCAGGCTTATGGAAAGCTCTTGCTTTTTTGCTATTATGACCTTGCCTAAAATCCGAAAAGATTTCATATACCGGAATATGCGGAAAAGCCTTGCGATTCTAAGAATCTTAAGCGCCGCAACCGGTATCTTCATGCAGAAGCTTAAATAAAACGGATATGTCGACAAGCAATCAATTAGCCCGTAAAAGCTACAGCAATAGCGCACGCGCCCCCAGAATCCTGCATATTTCGGATTGACAACATCTGCCACCCATATACGTAAAGTAACTTCAATTGTAAAGACAACTGTAGTAAACACGTCCACAAATCTAAGGACTCCACCATATTGTTCGGAAACGCCCTCAAATGTTGACAGAAATATCTCCAGCGAACTTATAAGAATCAGCGCAATTATCACCCAGTCAACGACATTGTGCCATTTCTTCGTATGCAGATTATCATCAAAAACGCAAGCAAGGTCTTTTTTAAAGGCTTTACACTTTTCACGCATCTTTTCCTCCCGCCCCATACTACTTGTTCAGTTTACCAGTAATGGCCTTCACTATAAATCCGCCAATTTTCCTTTCCAAACCTTGTTTGGTCATCGGAACTCCCGTTTTTCGCACAATTTTTTGTTTCAATCCCGTGATCCCTAAAGCGCGCTTCCACGAGAATGACAAACCCGGAATTTTCATATATTACTTTCTGGCTCTTTCTCTCGCAAGACTCGCTTTCGCCGAATCTATTTGACGTTTATACGATTCTATCTGCCTGTCGTGAGATGCAGCACGATCTATCTTGGTTTTACGATACGATGCTTTTGACGATGGTGAGGATGCGCTTTTTACAAGACTGGCATAGCGCTCATTATCACTTTTTTTAGCCTCTTTTTCCTTCGCCATTCTTGCACGAAGATCAATAATTAATTTTTTGTAATATTCTACACTCATATCAGTTTAATATTATCTGTATTCGCCTTTCTTACAACCATTTTTTTCACATTCAGCATTAAATGCAGACAACGTCTTTTCGTCCTGAGAACCTGATGTATAATATCGATGCCCAGTTACGTCTGTGTAACATACCTGCGCATATAGCCCGAACACTGTATCAAATTCCTTTTCTACAGATTTTATCTTTTTATTGCCGGATATGCTGATATCTCCACCAGAGTCTGCTCTTCTGACAGATGCAAGAGTCTTATCTCCAGGCAACTGTGTCTTAACCGGTTCTTTCCGCATATAACTATAATACAAACCAAGCCTTAGATACGGGAATCTCTTATTGAATTCTTTCTGAAGAGTAGCAATTTTCTTATTTCCGTTTACAGAAAGTTCCGTCACGGTTTTCGTAGTAGTCTTTGCTGCAGTTTTAGTGGTTTTCTTTGCTGTAGTAGTCTTTTTCGCAGCCGTCTTGGATGTGGCGGTTTTCTTTGCAGTCGATGTTTTCTTCGCTGCGGTTTTAGTCGTTGTTTTTTTAGTCACAGGCATAGTTCAGTTTTTTAAGGATTATTTTTCGGACATACAATTAAGCCGGAAGCCCAGAATAGACCTCCGGCATTAACAGGTTAGCAATTATTTTCCTGCTGCTACAAGTGTAACCTTGTCGTCTGCAAGTTTTGTATCGCTGGAATTAGATACTTGAACACCAATACCCCAAGCCGCAGCAAACTCAGTCTCAAATTTTCCTACAGTCTTGTTTCCACCGACTACTAATTCTCCACCTTTAGCGCCTTCAGAGCGAAGGCTTCCAAGTGTAGCCTCGTCATCAGCCATAGCACCTCTACAAGTCACGCTCTTGTAAACACGCAATGAGCTTCCGAAATTCTTTTTGAAATTAGCCTTAAGGGTCTTGACCTTCATGCGGCCATCGATTCTCAATTCTGCCATGATTTTAAAATTTAAGTTATTCAACAATAATAAATTCTGTTCTACGATTTGCTTCTCTATCATTAGGATCTACCGGCTCACTGCTACCCTTACCCTCATATGAAAGTCTGGAGCCGTCAACTCCCTGAGAAATAAGGAAATCAACAGCAGTTTTCGCACGCTTTTCAGAAAGTTCCTGATTGTGCTCCGCATTACCTTCGTCCGATGTATGTCCCTTAATAAGGAGTTTCAACTGCGGATTCTTAATCAGTACATTAGCCAAGTCATGCAGTGCAAACTTTGCTTTGTCGTTAAGTTCATACGAATCCGCCTTAAACTGAGCCGCATTGAAGTTCTTAGCGATTTCCTCAACCTGCTGTATATAAACAGTATCTACCCTTACTACCGTAACAGTATCTTTTTGAATCACAGTCACGACTTCCGGTTTCTTGTTCCATTTCATCAAAAGGAAGAGAAGAAGCAATACAACACAAGCGATAAGTGCCAACAGCGGCCAGATATTCTTTTTCTTAGTCTTTGGCGCACTCACTTTCACAGGAGTCTCCGGTTGGATGAATTCCAAATAATATCCACCCTTCTTTCCGAACCCTTTCTCAACATTCTCCATCTTGGAGACAACAATGCCATACTTAACTGCGTGCTTGACAAGTCTTTCATAACTTGGTTTGGTCCACATAGAGACAACAGCAACCTTAAGTCCATCCGCCATTGTCAAAAGGCAATCCTCATCGGCGAAATAACCGTTCCAGTTAATATGGTCCATCTGTGCCTGAATCTCGCTCAATGTCTTGAAATTGTGTTTCACTCCCGAATCAGGATTGAGAGAATCAGGAAAAGCTTTCTTAAGGTCATCTAATGTAGTTTCCGGATGCAAGGTCATATAAGCATGCATGATTCCAAGCGCCGTTCTATTCTGAGCTTTGCCGTAAACTTTAACTTTTACATCCATATTTAGCTATTTATTATTAAGATTATTAAGGAAATCAATCAGTTTACTTCCCATTTGCCTAGTAGTCCAGTTAGAATCGAATTCAAAACCAGTTGCAGAGGATATGCTCCTCAATGCTTCTTTAGTATTCTCATATGTGCGATAAGTATCAATGTGGCCATTGTCTTTTTTGACAATCACATAATTATCCACGTGAGCTTCACTGCCTTCACCAAATTCTTTAATCAACCTGGCGCCAAACTGTTGAGTATTCCATGACGGATCATACTCAAATCCCTTAGACTCTGCTATCTCGCGTAACGAGCCTTTCACATTGTCATAATTACGGAACACCTCGATTGCGCCATCGTCTTTCACTGAGACAACGTACTCACCATAAATTGCTGTTTTCTTTGCCATAATTTATACTGTATAATTATTTCTGTCTTGCAGCCGCACCGATAGTCAGGCTGTTGTCACATAGTTTCTTATTGTTGAAATCCGCAATCTGGACATTGACCCCAAAATGATCCTTGAATGTTTTTTCTGCATCCCCGACTTTCATGCTGGCTTTAATCTTAAGAGCACCAGCCTTAGTTTTCAAGTCAGTTTTAGTCGACACTTTATTGAGTTGAGCAAGGGTCAGTTCTTCATCAGCAATCACCTGTCCTTTATAGACACGAAGTGAAAGACCGAAGTTCGCTTTGAAATTCTTACAAAGTGTTTTGATTTTTGTCTGAGGCTTAATTTCAAAGTCCGCTGCCTTGAAATTATCACCTATTTTCTGCAACAGGTTACCTAATCCCATAATAGAGAGTGTTTTTATTAGTTGTTATTATACGCAAAAAAGGACACGAACATTATTGTTCTTGTCCTCTTATCAGGTCTTAGACTACCTTCCTTATGAACAAGCAACAATGCTCATGTCCAGATATCGGGTATAGACTATATGCTAACACGATACGGACACAAGCGTTGTCACTGCCCGCCGATAAGGATCAAAGTGTCTAAGTTTGATAAGAAGGCGGAAACGTTGAAACGCTCTATGTCTTTATTTGCACTCCCTGTGGGGAGGGAGATGCCACAAATATATAAAATAGTTTCAACAATTCAATCAATGTGTCAATGAATTTCAATCAGCATTGTCAGGAGCCAATTGTTTTCCCGTCAATGCTGTTGCAAAGTTCCAAATTAGTCCATTTTCATGAAAGCATTTTTTAGTCCTTGTTAGTCCTTGATTTGGAAATATGGGAGAATGGGAATAATTTTACATCGGATCAATTTGGAGACGACACTATGAACAACGAATCTGCAGAAATCATTGAACTGAAAAAGAAGATTGAAGAATCTGTGGAACGGGTTATGCACACGCCGGCAGATTTCGATTTTCTGAGCGGCGCGATATGGGAACGGATTCGGGAATACATCAGCCCCACGACATTGAAAAGGACCTGGGGCTACCTGGATGGGGTAAAGCAAATCCGCCATTCGACACTGGAGATCCTGTCCAGATTTGCAGGATTCAAGAGTTGGGACAATTATCTGGCAGAACGGAAAATTTCGTCGGAGCAGAATTCGAACATCGTCACGAAAGGAGTTGTCAATGCCTCTGAACTTGCTGAAGGAGACACCGTGTCCGTGGAGTGGGCACCGAACAGGCGGGTGAGTTTCAAGCATCTGGGAGGCTGCCGTTTCGAAGTGACCGAGTCCGTCTGGTCGCATCTCGATGTGGGAGACACTGCATCAGTAATGCTGTTCGTAATAGATGAACCTCTGTTGCTGAGCGACTTGAATCATCGCGGAAAGACCGGGCTGACGTACCTCTGTGGCGGCAAGGGCGGACTTACTGCGCTGAGGACAAACGATTTGGCATCGGACCTCTCGAGAACATCGAGAAGGCCTCCGAAGTAGTCCTGAACATCGTCAAGCTGTTCGCGGAGTAGGGATACGGAAAGTCGACGCAGCAACACGACCTCAGCGTGCCACCATAGGTAATTACTGAACCAATGAGCATACCTACAAGTTGGCAAATTCAGATGTAATAAATTAACATACAACCACTTACATACACTAAAAGCAAAATGCAAAGATGCTCATCACCCTATTTTTTAGGGGAGTGAGCATCTTTGCGCATTAGCTCAAATGCTCATAACCGCCTACTCATCAATGCATTACAACTACCATTACAGCATTAGCATTATGCTCATTGGTACAATAATTCCGCCGCTGGGATGCTTTTCAGTCAGTACCTCAGTCTTTCTGAGCGGGAACTATCTCCTCTGACGTCGTGCCGTTCTCCGCTCCACCTGCCGGCTCTGATTTCTCCGGCACTTCCGCCGACTGATCTACTTTCCGTGCAGCTTTCTCCGCCTCACGGGCGGCCTTAGCGGCGGCTTTGAGGTCGTCGCGCTCCTTTTGTTTCAGGTATGCGGCCTTGTATTTCTCGAGACGGGCATTCTCCTTCTCCTCCCTGGCTTTCAGGGCCTTGAGCTGTTTCAGCTTCTTCACACGAAGTTTGGCAGCTTTCTTATCAGCGGCGGCCTTGGCTTTGGCTGCATCCAGACTGTCGAGCCTTGCCCATTTGGCTTCACGGGCAGCTATCCTCGCCGCACGGATGGAATCACGCTGCGCCTTTTTCAACGCGGACGGATCCAGCACAGGAGCATTGACAGAAGACGAATCAGAAGACATTGACAGAGAATCAGTTGCGGCCTTTGTCGAATCCGCGGCAGACGGGAGGGACGTTCCGAGCGAGTCAGCAGGAGAGAGTGACAATGAATCCTGCGCCACGGACAGCGAGTCGCCAGCTACCTTCAATGAATCTGCGGCAGCGGCCTTAGCCTGTGCGGCAGCCTTCCTGCGAGCCTCTGCATTGGCCTTGGCCACCTTGCCCTCGCGGATCTGCTTCATTATGCCCGGGATGTAACCAGGATAGTATCTGTCTGTGTATTCGAAAGTTGCACGCGGACGGGCCGAATATGAACTGCGCTCCGATGCACGAAGAGAGAGTGTGGTAATGTCCTGTTTGCCACGCGGGCACGCATCTATCTGCCAGTCAAAGCCCTTCAGCACACGTTCATCACGCGTCATCTGAGCCACCGGATAGCCATCGTTTTTCGCGGCATCGAAGTAATAGACCTTGTCCAGTTCCCCGTTCAGGAACCGCGCGGAGAGCATTTTCGCCGCACTCTTGTTCACGGTCGCATAGACGCTGTCCTCCTGCAGATAGAAAACGGCATTCGCCTCGCCGAGAGCATCGAATCGTGTCAATGCCCCGGTAGTGTCGAAGTAGGCGAGCATTTCCGTGGCCCTGATCTGGTCAAAGCACAACGAGTCTTCTTTCACGATGATGAAGGCGTTGGACATCAGGCTGGCCTTCTGCATGGCCCTGTCCTTGATTACCGCATAGATGCTGTCGGCCGAATACTGCCTGTTGCCCTCATTCCAGACAAACGGCTTCTCATACATTCGGACCAATGAATCCAAGTCATTGTAAACCAATGAGTCACAAGCGAGCTGTATATCTTTGCGGAACATCTTCACGTTCTTGATGGCCGTGATGAAATTCAGTTTCGTGGAGTCCTTCGGTGCGGAAAGCGAGTCCGCGGCTACTGTCAATGAATCTGCTGTATTTGCGAGCGAATCTGCCGAATGCGAGAGCGTGTCAGCAACATGCGAAAGGGAATCGGACGCATGAGCGAGCCTGCCGGCCGGTTTCTGAAGTGCACCAGCTGCCGGTCCGAGCGATGCGAGCGCGTGAGAGACAGAATCTGCCTCAGAGGCCTGTGCACCAGACGCCATCGCGGTCGAATCCTTAGCCGAGGTCAATGTCCTGGCTGCCAATGAGTCTGCCGGAGCGCCCTCGGCCAGCTCCGCCGCATCAGTCACCTCATCACCATTCTTTCCGAAAGCCTCAGCCGACTCAGAAGCCTCTTCCGCCTCCGAAACATCCGAAGACTCAGATGCCTCACTCTCGGAAGCCTCGGACTCAGAAGTCTCAGCCTCGGAAGCACCAGCCGCCCCCGAAGTCTCCGCAGCCCCGGTCTCCCCAGTCTGCTTCTTGTTAGGCTTAGGACGGTTCGGGTCATTCTCCATCGCCTTGGCCGCAGCTTCAGCCGCCTCCTTGGCCGCCTTCTGACGATAAGCCTGAACAGCATCCACCGCCAGATCCTCAAGACGGGACTTGGAATTCTTTATCTCAGATTCATTGACCTGAAACATCATATAGGTACGGGCGAAGATGGTATCAGCCCCGAAATAGACCGTATCAGGCTGGTCCTCAGCATTTTTCATCACCCCGATCACAGCCGGGTCCCTCGTCAGCTTCACCTCGGACAACGAATCCGTATAGAAAATCCGCCCGGCCAGAGCCGAAACATCACGCGTAGTGTCAGTCACCTGCGCATTGCCGAGCAGCTCGATATTCTTAGATGACCTATAATAATATAAGGAGTCCGCCCAGCCTTCCTGAGTATCACTCATGCCGTGGACATTGTTCCGGAACAGGAAAATCTCACGTCCGCGGTCATACCAGCCGCCATTGGCCGAAAGCATATTGTCATCCTGCCAGGTATCCGTGTCGAACCCGAACGTCGCCACATTGGTCCTGGCATCATAGACGATGGTAGTGGACTTCACGAACACCGAATCCGTGAACATATTCACCCGGTCATTGAACGTGAACGTCCTTATCTTGGAATCGTAAGTACCTGTCCGGCTTTCGATTATCTGCCCCTCGGCATCCTTCATCGAACCGCCGTTGAAGAAAACCGCCACACTGTCCTTCGTGTTGTAGTCCAGATGCTCGGTACGCAGCACATTCCGGTCCTTGTCCTCGAGCTGCACCAATGTACCCCTGAACTCAGCCAGGTCCCTGTCAATGTAATAAGTCAGCCTGTCTCCCGTCAGCACCGTCTGGTCCTGGAGAATCTTCACATTGCTGATAGCGTAGATTTCATTGGAACTCATATTCCAGAGCGCCGTATCACAGATGAGATAAGTATCATTGTGCAGAAACCTCGCCGGGCCCGTCACTTTTCGGTAATCGACGCCGTCCTTCTCGATAAGCTCCATGGACTGCGCGCTCAGAAGACGAACAAGCGAGTCCTTCTGACTGCCATTTTCCTGTGCAGACAGACTTGTCAATGTCGAGAGAACCGTAACGACAGATATGAAAAGCTTACGGAAATTCATTGACCCTCAATATCTTACTTTTCAGCAGCCTCGGACGCGCACTGAGCCACTATCTTGTTCCAGCCCTCGCGAGAAAAATTGCAGTCCTTGAACAGCGGGTCGATAGTGATATATGTCGTCTTTATCTTGCTGTCAATGAACTCGTCGATAGCCTCATTCTGCTTCTTGACCTTCGCCTCGTCCAGCAGCTCGCTGTAGTCATTCTCGAACGAAGCCGTATGGGACGGAATGATCTTGTCCACGCGGATTATCTTATACACAGTATTACCGCTACGGCCCTCATTGTCAAGCGATTCCACAGGCTCGGAGATCTCCCCTTCCTTCAGATTCTTGATGGCAGCATAGTCCTGAGGCTTCAGCTGGTCGATCTCAAAATACGCGGAACCGGTATTCGGATCAGCCATCTGTCCGCCATTGGTACGAGTCTGATTGTCCTGAGAATAGAACTTCGCAGCAAGCTCGAAAGTGACAGCCTTATTCTGGATTTCAGTCTTGAGCGAGTCGAGCGTCTTGAACGCCTTCTGCCTGTCAGTATCCGTATAGACCGGCTTCATGAGAATATGGCGGGCATTGAACATATCCCCCTTCTTCTCGAGCACCTCGATAATATGGAAGCCGTCCGGCGTCTCCACAATCTGGGAAATCACACCAGGCTTAAGCGACATCGCCGCATCAGAAAAAGCCGGCCAGAAAATCGACTTCGACGCAAGCCCCAGTTCGCCGCCCTTCCTCGCGCTGCCCGGGTCCTCAGAATAGATACGGGCCAATGTAGAGAATTTCTCACCGTTGATAATTCGCTCACGTATGCTCAGCAGCCTCTCCTTCACCGCAAGATTCGCAGCCTCGCGGTCCGGATAGATACAGATCTGGCTCAGCTGATACTTCACCGGAACCATAGGCAGGTCCGCGGCATCCGTCTTGGAAACATACTCCTTCACATCGTGCGGAGTCAGCTCAGGCACCGCTGAAGCGATCTGAGACTGCATCTGCTGGGTAAGCGACATGTCCTCAAGCTGCTGCTTCCATTCCTGACGAAGTTTATACATCGGCTTGCCGTAGGCCTTCTCCACATTGTCATCACCCCCGAGCTGAGTACGCATCTGGTCGATACGCTGCGCCAGAGTGCTTGACACCATCTCCTGGTTCACCGTGAGAGAATCCACACGCGCCTGCATCAGGAAAAGCTTCGACTCAAGCATACGCTCCAGCTGCTCGCAACGCATATTCCTGTCGGAATACATCCCCTGCATACGCATATACAGAATCTCCTGCTCCAGTTCCGACAATGAAATCATCTCATTGCCCACGACAGCTATTGTCTTGTCAATGAGGCCATTACCATATTTCTGGGCATTGAGTGGCATCTGCGCCGAAGCCAACACCGCAACCACAGCTGCTGCAAGTTTCAGTATATTCTTCATAATCAATAAATCATCATTTTATAACGAAAGCGCCTTGAGCGCGCGCATTCTCTAACAAGTCCCGTTCCAAACCTGAAATCAAAGCCTGTTTTCTGGTACTCAGGAGAATATCTTTTATCTGTTCCCTATAATATTCCACCGGTCCGGTCTGCCCCGCCCTCATCATTTCGCTGACAAAGGCAATGTTCAGATTGCCGCTGCCGTCCGGAATCTCCACCATCCCGTCCTTCATCACCGCCAGCAACGACCCGTAATCCGTCCCGAACTCCCGCGACAGCCTCACCATATTCACCCAGCCTCCGCCGAAGAAGTTATATCTCAATGCAGATGAATACGTCAGGCTGTCACCTTCCATTATATCATCCGCATCAGACGAAAGCAGTTTCTTCTTGATGATGTTCAAGTTCGGCGAATCTGCAGAGATGCAGAGGAACTTCGCCTTGGCAATCGGCAGAGCCAGACGGAAATTCTCAATATGGTCCTCATAGTACTTCTCTATCTGCCCGTCAGTCACAGCCGTATCGAGCCTCTGGTTTATATACTTCTGCTCATAGCGGTACTTCAGCAGCGAACGGCGATAGTCCTCCAGTTCCTTGGTGACATTCTTCTCCGACTTGGACAACTCCCTGTCCACCACATCATTGAACACCATATCGGTAGCCCAGGAATTTATGTACTGGAGCGCCAGCCGAGTGCTGTCCTCAGCCGAAATGCCGTCCGGAATGAACGTCGCCAAATCCGTATCATACAGTTTTTCGGACCCCACCTCAGCCACGACCTTGCCGTCACGGACAAACGACATAATCGTCTTGCACGAATTCAACATCGGCAGGACGATTACGAAAAAGCATACGCCTATAATATTCAGGACTCTGCGAGTACTCAAATCTATCTCGAATAATTAGGTGATTCCTTGGTGATAGTCACATCATGCGGATGGCTCTCGAGGTAGCCCGCATTGGTGATACGCACGAACTGGGCGCCGCGCAGAGAAGCGATATCCTTCGCTCCCACATAGCCCATACCTGCACGCAGACCACCCACAAGCTGGTAAACAACCTCAGCCACAGTACCCTTGAACGGCACCTGAGCCACGATTCCTTCCGGAACAAGCTTCTTCACATCCTCTTCCATATCCTGGAAATACCTGTCCTTGGAACCATGCTCCATAGCCTCGAGCGAACCCATTCCCCTGTACGCCTTGAACTTCCTTCCGTTCAGGATGATGGTCTCACCAGGTGACTCCTCAGTTCCGGCAAACAATGAGCCGGCCATAATGGTGCTTGCACCTGCCGCCAATGCCTTCACGATATCACCCGAATAACGGATACCGCCGTCAGCAATCACAGGCACGCCCGTTCCCTCCAATGCCTTGGAAGCAAGCATCACAGCCGTCAGCTGAGGCATTCCGACACCGGCGATGATACGCGTGGTACAGATGGAACCAGGTCCGATACCGACCTTCACCGCACTCACACCTGCATCTGCCAATGCCTTGGCACCCTCGCCCGTGGCAACATTGCCAGCAACTATCTGTATATCTCTGTTCTTGAACGCCTCGCAAGCCTTGGAAATCACCTCGAGCACACCCACAGAGTGACCATGAGCTGTGTCAATGACGACCGCATCAGCACCTGCGCTCACGAGCATCTCGATCCTGTCGAGAGTGTCAGACTTCACGCCGACCGCAGCAGCCACGAGAAGACGTCCCTTCGAATCCTTGGAAGCGATAGGATTGTCCTTTATCTTCATAAGGTCCTTATAGGTGATGAGACCTACAAGCTTGTTGTCCTCATCCACGACCGGAAGCTTCTCCACCTTGCTGCTGCGGAGAATGCCGGTGGCATCCTGAAGACTGATTCCCTTCTTCGCCGTGATCAGATTATCCTTCGTCATCACATCCGAAACCGGAATCTTCTTATTGTCCTGGAAACGCAGGTCCCTGTTCGTGACAATGCCGATGAGCCTGCCTGCGCAGTCCACTACAGGAATGCCGCCGATATGATGCTTCGCCATAAGGGCCAATGCATCACCCACAGTAGCCTCCGGACTGATGGTGACCGGGTCGTAAATCATACCGTTCTCCGCTCTCTTGACCCTGCGGACCTGCTCGCACTGCTGGTCAATGGTCATATTCTTGTGAATCACACCGATACCGCCGGCACGAGCCATCGCGATAGCAAGATCAGCCTCAGTAACAGTGTCCATTGCAGAAGAAACAATAGGAGTGCAGAGAGAAATATCTCTTGTGAATTTGGTGGAAACATCTACAGCTCTCGGAAGGACCTCGGAGCGTGCAGGAACGAGTAGAACATCATCGAAGGTGAGACCCTCCGGAATTGCTGAATTTACGAACTGCATTTCTAACAAATATATTTTGGCAAATATACGAATTTTTTCAATGAAATTTACATTCCGAACATTTTCAATGCAAGATTCCCAAGATTTTCAATACCTCACTCCCAGAGTTTTTAATTTGGTTCGTTTTTCGATTTGTCGATAATAATGCGTAACTTCGGCGATTAGTCCGACATTTTGCAGAACGCCGCGACTGGCGTGAACTGATTTTTTCGCGGAATTATACCTCAACAATATGAATACAAGACATATAGCAACACTTTTTCTGGCAGCGTTCATTGCCATTGCCGTGGCCTGCTCGCCGGAAACGACAGTAAAACCTGACGAAGGAAACGGAACAGAACAGCCGGGGAAACCGGGAACCGGAGAAGAAAATCCGGGCGGCGAAGAGAAACCGGGAGAAGGAAACAAACCTGAAGAAGGCGGAAAACCTGGCGAAGGTGAGAATCCGGGAGGAAGCGAGAATCCCGGCGAAGGCTCGACAGAAGAGACTGTAAACGTGACAGTTCTGAACCCCGGAGCGACAAGGGTGGAGGCCAAACCTACCCCGCAGCATCCGGACCTCATCCACAACGAAGAATACCACGAGTTCTACAATCCCCTTCAGGACTACCTCGATGACTTCGGCAATATCGACTACGTCTGCGCACAGGGCAAGGGAACGGATTGGCCACGCGTACTCGACGACTACTCAGGCATCCGCTTCTATCAGAGCACCTCAGCATCGAAGAACGGAGGATACATCCGCGTCCGCGCCCACAACGGAGCCAAACTCTTAAGTGTAACAGTAGGTTCTGCAACATTGACAAAAATCGCACACTCGGTGGACGGGCGTGCGAAAAAGTCAGAGACGAAGAACATTGACGCAGGCGGCTCCTACACAGTCGAAGGCGAATACGACGAAGTCTGCTTCTACTGCATGGGCACGACACAGAGCGAAAGATGGGAGATGAACAGCATCAAAGTCTGCTACCGTGGCGGCTTCATCGAGGAAGACTTCCAGACCGGCATTGAAAAGGAATACGGACCGCTCGTGCGTGTGGATCTGCCTCTGAAAGAAGGCTTTGAGAACGGATTCCCGACGACAGACAAGCCGTCATACGACAAATACGGCCTGACCGCAGGACGCGAAAACCTCCAGTGGAGCACCTGGTTCGGCTCATTCTCCTGGCAGAATCCTATCGCAGGGAAGCAGAGCGCCCAGCTGCGCATCTACAAGGCAGACCCGGACTATTATGGACAGCCACAGTTCGGCCACCTGAAAATGGAATACTTCATCGAGAATCTCTCGAAAGTAAGCTTCAGTTACTGGTTCTCCGAGTTCTGGGTATCCGCAACGATTTCCTACTGCGAGTTCGACACCGACGAATGGAAAAATCCGCAGCAGATCGCCCTGAAGAGCTACAGCGACCGCAAGACCAAGCAAAGTTTCACCTACGACTTAGGGGCCAAGGTCAATGCCAAGATCCGCATCCAGATAGACCCGGACAGCGGCCATCCCGACAGCGGCCACCACGACCTGATTTTCGACGACTTCATCTTCGAATAAAATTTTTCATTTATACATATAATGACTAACTTTGCAAGATGTAACTAATCTGACAACTTGACGGTTACAGAAATAATGGAAACTGATAAATAAAAATAATTAACAACAATCATGAAAAAATCAACCAACAATTACGAACGCCCTGAAGTCCAGGTCGTTCACGTAGAAACGGAAGCCGGATTCGCGATCGAGAGTGGCTTTGGCGGAAAGAATCAGGCAGGTGCTCCAATGATCGAAGATCAAAATTACACGTACGATTTCTAATCCTTGCCGCCATGAAAAGAATTATTAAATCACTTGCAATCGCTGCAGTTTCAGCATTAGCATTTATTTCCTGTTCTCGGGAGCAGAATCCGATCAGCAAGGACAACGGTATTCATTTCACAATACGCACCTCCGAGAATCCACAGGTAAAGTCATTTATTGAAAACGACCTTAATGGAACTTATACCCCTAAATGGTCAAAGGGCGATGAGTTGGCGATGTTTGTCGGTACTATTGACGGAAACACCAAAAAAGCCACAGGCATTTTGACGAATACTAAGGAAGAGGACTTAACAGCAACGTTCGACGGAACAGTTACAGGACTCCCAGAAAAAGGCACTTTCAAATCATTCGCTCCGGCATCTGCATTTGCAGAAACATGTTATAATAGCGGAAATGTAGGCGTCACTTTGAAGGACGTGCAGAATCCAAGCAGCCTTACGATTGACGAAGCTTGCGATATTCTCGTAGCTAAAGAGACTTCCTATACGGCAGATGCAGCAGGCGAAGTCGCAATAGACGACCTCTTTTTCAAGAGAATGTTCTCCGTTGTTAAAGTCGCTCTCTATGGCCCAGCGTCTCTTAATGGAGAGAAAGTGTCGAAATTCTCCCTTTCCGCTCCAGAAGGCACTGTTCTTACCGGCCGATCTGCGATTGATTTAACCACAGCCACCATTGACAAGTGGAACATAAAGAACAACTCCGTAACAGCTACCTATGAGGCTGATGCTCCGGTATTTGGCGGAGAAGCAGGTCTTGAGAATGTTGTATGGCTCGTGGTGAACCCTTGCACCGTAGCAAATGGCGCAAAGGTAGTCTTCGCAGGCGAGACCGCAAATTACACATTCACAAAAGAAGTCACACTGTCTAAGGCACTTACCTTCCCAGAAAGCCAGCTTGCCGTCATCAACTTGACATTGGCAGAGGAGAATTGCACGAAGAAAGAAGTGCCAACGCCGGCATCTTGGATTGCAACTGATTTGGCAGACATCACAGCTACCGATGAGGTCGTGATAACGATGGCAAAGGGTAAGAGCGTATATGCTTTGACTTCGGCAAATGGATCATCTGAGGCTCCTACTGCTGTCGCTGTTACCGTTGAAAACAAGGAACTCACAGCAGCTCCTGCGGATGACTTGGTTTGGAACATAGCAAACAACAACGGAAATCTTACTATTTATCCAAAGGGACAGACAGCTACATGGTTGTATACTACGACAAGCAATAATGGCGTAAGAGTTGGTACGAATAAAGATAATAAGACATTTGTCGTTGATTCCGACTCTGGATATTTGAAGAATACTAAAACTAGCAGGTATTTAGGAGTATACAATTCTCAGGATTGGCGTTGTTATACGAGTGCTACAGGAACAAGTAACATCGCCGATCAAACACTTTGCTTCTATGTGAAGGGCACACCTAAGACCGCTCTCGAGACTCCTGCAAACCTTCAGGTAAGTGCCGAGAAAGTCGTTTCTTGGGACGCAGTAAATGGTGCTGCTTCATACGAGCTTACTATCGGAAAGGACGTTTTCACTTCCGAGACTAATTCTTATGGCGCAACTGATGTCGTTGATGACTACTATGACGTAGCTGTCGTAGCAGTTCCGTCCGATAAGGAAAACTACAAGAACTCCGCCGCCGCTACCCTTAACGGAGCCAAATTCGGAACACCTACACTCGCTACACCGACATTGAAAGAAGGTGTTATAGACGGAGCATCTATCAGCGTTAGCTGGTCTGTAGACGAGCGTGCTACCGCAGGATATAACTGCGAACTCTTCAAGGGCGACGTGAAGATAGGTGAGAGCAAGACCGTCAATGCCGGTGCCGTTACATTCACAGGACTTGATGCCGAGACAGAATACGTCGTAAAGGTTAATGCGATAGCAGTAGAAGGAGCGAAGGCTTATGCCGCTTCTTCAGTCGCCACTCTCGATGTAACCACTAAGGCAGCCAGCGCTACCGCTAACGACGGCTCATTGGAGCATCCATATACCGCTGCTGAGGCTATCGCTGCCATTGATGCTAACACCACCGGCTTGACTGGTAAACACGTGAAAGGTATTGTAACGGAGGTAGTATCTCACAACCCTTCTTATGGTAGCATGGTTTACATCATTAAGTCAGGAGAAAAAACATTGAAGATTTTCAACGGCTATGACTTTGGTCATACTAAGTTCTTGGGAACGGACGACCTGAAAGTAGGTGACGAAGTAGTTGTTTTCGGCGATTTGATTAAATATAATACAACTTATGAGTTGAATACTAACAATTACCTTATCTCTATCAATGGTGAGACTCAGATTTATAGAGGTCTTGCAGTTTCCGAGCCTAAGACAGCCTTCAATGTAGGCGATGCCTTCGAACTCGGAGGAAAGGTTCTTCAGGTTTGGCGCGGTAAGGAAGATGAGGATGTAACCGCATCTGCAACCTTCAGCGGTTATGACATGTCCAGCGAAGGCAAGCAGACCGTCACCGTTACCGTAGGCAACGAGTCCGTGACTTACGAAATTACCGTTAATCCTGCAGGAACCGTATTGGAGAAGAGTGAAACCATTTCTCTGAAGAATGGTAAGTTCAGCAATAACACCATCACTTGGAGCGGAACATCTTGCTCTTTCGTACAGGAAAAGGGCACTTCAAAAACAAATCCAAATCAAAGTAACATATCATCCCCTAGATGGTATCAAAACAACGTCATTACTTTCAAGGCTAACACAGGCTACAAGATTACAAAGGTGGTAGTAAATTGCGTGACTGATACAAAAGATAAATATAAATATGTTAACGCTTTAAAGAATAGTACATATTCTCCAAAAGAAACTACTAGCGCTACAGCATCAGACACTAAGGTTACCATTACTACAGCAGGTGATTTCACAATTACTATGGGTGCACAATCCCGTATCTCATCAGTAGTTGTTTACTATACTGACTGACTGCCCTCCGGCGGAGACACCGGCGGGCAAGAACCCACGGATAGTAAGCCATACGCGGAAGTAAGAAACATTGAGGCCAATGTGTTGAGTTCGACGGAGGTGACTCTGTCGGGCTCTTACACAGGGGCCAGTAACTCACCTGCCGAAGTAGGCTTTTATTGGGGCACATCCTCAAATTCATTGACAAACAAACTGACCGTCAGCTCGGTCACGGCGACAGGCACGGACAGCGGGACTTTCGAGGCTCACCTTTCGGACCTTGTTCCCGGAAAATCCTACGTCTTTCAGGCGTTCGCGCGCGTATCAGGCACAGGCGCATACTCGTCTGACGAGCAAGTGTTCTATGCCGGCACGCCGACCGTATTCAAGATGCCGGGAGGCGTCCAGCCTGCTGTGGACAAGGATTGGCTCGAACTCGCCTCGGCTAAGGAAGGCTCGCAGTATGTGGTAAGCACCACCTATGCCGGCGAGCGGAACTACACCGTCTTCTATGACACACAGATGACGACGCCCCTCTGGACCGCATATCCATTGGACAGCAGCCACATGGGATCTCTCAGCCGGCCATCGGGCTGGAGCTACAACCCGAACATTGACGAGAAGTACCAGGTCAGGGTGACTGACGGAAGCTATTCGAACAGCACGTATTCGCGAGGTCACATGTGTCCGAACGGTTCGCGCAACGGAAACGCCACGATGCAGGCCCAGACTTTCTACGTGACGAATCAGGTTCCGCAGATCCAGAACAGTTTCAACAGCGGAATCTGGAGCAATCTGGAGAATGCCGTCCAGGGCATTGCCAAGAGCCACAACGAGGAGATCTACGTGGTGACGGGCGTGGCTTTCGAAAAGGAGGGCGAGACTCGCACCATAAATTACACGAGTCCCAGCAAGTCCAGTTCGCAGAGAGTCCCCATCCCGAACTACTTCTACAAGCTGGTGCTCCGGGTGAAGTATTCCGGCAGAACGGTCTCCGATGCGTCTTGCATCGCTTTCTGGTTCGACCACAAGGCCTACTCCGACAGCTACCAGAACTACACGGTCAGCGTTGACCAGGTAGAAGCCTGGACCGGTTTCGACTTCTTCGTAAATCTCCCCGACGACCTGGAATCCGCCGCCGAGTCGAAGACCACCTCCTGGTCCTCCTTCACCAGTTTCTAGCCGGCACGCCAACACGATACACGCGGTGCACCATGTAAACATCTGAACATCAGAGATTTAGCCATTTTCAGAGTTGCATTTTTACCAACTCTGAAAACGGCTAAGTTATTAACATCCAATCGTTTACGCGATGCGCATCATGTAGGGCAGCGATAGGCAACAAGGTTGCCTCCGTGAGGACTTGCCGCCCTCGGCACTAGAGAGGGCGCTGAAAAAGTCCCCTGAATAGCATAGAATACTTTACAATAATCCGCAAACTTTCCATTGATTCGTTTGGTAGTTTGTGGATTATTGTATATCTTTATTGTATTGAAATACAGATAATTATGCTTCCAGTACAAGGCACGATACATTTCTCTGACTACTCATCATTGTATGATATTGTTGTCCCAAAGAACAACAAGCTTAGACTGATTAACGAACTTGTTGACTTTTCGTTTATTTATGAAGAACTGAACAGCAAGTACTGTCAAGATAATGGCAGAATGGCAGAAGATCCAGTAAGGATGTTTAAGTATTTAATGATTAAAAGCATTTCCGGATTGTCAGACGTAGACCTTGTAGACAAATGCATGTGTGATATGTCATATAAATATTTTCTTGGTCTAGCGCCTGAAGACAGGGTCATTGAGTCCAGTACTTTGAGTAAGTTTCGCAGAATGAGACTCAAGGATATGAACTTGTTGGATATGCTTATCAATAAATCCATCGATATTGCTCGAGAAAAAGGTATTGAAATCAGCAACAAGATAATAGTCGACTCCACCCACTCGCTATCACGATCAAATCCAATCTTGCCGGCCAACGCATTGCAGAAGCAAGCGAAGATACTTAGGAAATCGGTATATGAAGCAGATCCTGACATGAAAGATAAGATGCCTCAAAAATATGAAGGCGCTGACTTGGAAAAGCAGATGGATTATGTGTCAAGGTTGCTTGCCTTAGTAAGGGAACAAAAAATATCTATTTTGCCTTCCGTGTCGGAAAAAATAAATCTATTGTCGGAGATGATAGAAGACATAAAGGATCACTATACGGTATCTGCAGATCCCGATGCGCGAACGGGGCATAAAACTCCCACTTCTGATTTTTTTGGATTCAAAGGACATTATGCCGTGGTTCCAGAACACCTTGTGGTTGCCGCCACTATAACTTCAGGAGAAAAAGGAGATGGTCCAGAACTGCCGACGCTAATAAGTAAGGCTAAAGTAAACATTCCCAATCTGGAGGAAGTCATTGGAGATGGCGCGTATTCGAGTCAAAAAAATCTAGAAAATGCAGATCGAGAAGGCGTTTCAATCATTGCAAAGCTCAATCCTATTATTGCAAATGGCAATATTAGAGGATCGAGCGAGAAATTCACCTATAACAAGGATGCAGGGATGGTTGTGTGCCCAGCCGGACATATGGCTATTTATAAGTATTTAAAAGATCCAAGTACAAAGAAAAAGCGAAAGAATTTACAATACCGTTTTATCTTCGATGCGCATAAATGCAAAGTATGTAATCATACGGAAGAATGTGGATATAAAGGTAGCGGACGGAAAGAATATTGCATAACAATCTTAACTAAGCAGCAGGAGGAGTTGAAGCGACGACAAGAGACTAAAGAGTTTCAAGAAAAATATCGTGAACGATATATTGTTGAAGCGAAGAACTCAGAACTTAAGTATCCTTATCACCTAAATAGAGCATTCAGTTACGGCCTCAATGCGTTTACGATGCAGAGTGCCGTAGCAATATTTGCGTCAAATCTTGTGAGAATAAACCGAATACTGGACAATAAAAACGGAAAATAAGGGCGATATGCCCCGTTTTTTTTGATAATAACCTCTTGAGAACCGAAAATTTGAACAAGCTTGTAAAAATTTGAAAAGCTCTTCAAATAGACGATTCTCAAGGGCATAAAAATTATGCCCTTTTTCAGTGGCCTCTCTAGTGCCGAGGGCGGCAAGTCCTCACGGGGGCAACCTTTGCTGCCAGCCACATGTAGCGCAACCTACAAATAGCTGAATATCAATCATTTAACTAAAATCAGAGTTGGAATTTTGGCAACTCTGAAAACACCTAAAACACTGATACATAGTTAATTACGCGCTGCGCACACTCCATTCAACATCGGTAAATTTTTTCAGGACTAGGCAAGCGAAAAAGCACAGTCCGAAGGATTGACAGGGCATCATCAGAGCCTCAGGAGGCCTTTGTCAAGGATAATGAAACGGTGGAGGCAGAGGCGCTTGAGGATGCCGAAGCGGGGGTGACCGTGACTGTGGCTGTACCTCGGGAGTCGGTAACAGAGCAGGAGGCAGCGATAGAACTGGAGGCTGCAACGGAGCTGGAGGAAGCGAGGGAGCGGACTATGACTTGAGCACAGCCGTTGAACGGTCTGATTGTCATGGCGTTGCCGACAGGGCGCTCCACATCCTTGAATCCGGGATCGCCATTACCCCAGCCGAGGAAGACTGCGTTCTCGACTTTTACTTCCAGCTCTGTTTCAGGGCTGTAGATATCGATCACCACGACATCCTGGCCGTCTGATTTGAGGGTGGTCTTTGACGGAATCAGTCTTGTCTTATCATATACAGCAGGGAACACATCCTCGCAGACTTTTCGGCCTGAGCGGTATCCTACAGCACGATATGTCACAGCAGGGGTTCCGGAGACGCTCGACGCCGATCCACGTACAGGCCTTGCGGCGCCACCTGCAACTGAGTGCTCAGCAGAAGACCAAGAGCCAGAAGAGCCAGCGGCGCGACCTGCAGAGGAGACTTTCCAGACGAGGTGACCGTCCTCAGGCATTTTCCGGCGGCCGAGGCTTTTTCCGCTTTCGTACAGGCGGACTTCATCACAATTCGAATACACCCAGACCTCACCGTCATACGTGCCGCAGATGTGCACTGACGGCTCATCCTTCCACGCGGCCTTCAGGTAGAACGCCTCGTCCTTGGGGAAACCGCAATAGTCGAAAATACCGAACTGAGAACCAGTAGCAGGCCATTTCATCGGATTAGGCTCGCCACGGTAATCGAAACCCGTCCAGTAGAACAGGCCCAGCCCCCATGGCCTTGCCTTGTAGAACTTCCATCCGTATTCAATGACATTGACCCGGCCAAGTGTATCAATCCTGTTCAGCGGCACCATCCAGCCCTTTTCCGGTACCGTCCGGTAAACACCTCTTGTTCCTGCTCCGGAAGTCTCCTCCGTGCCCACGGCACATTTCTCCGGATATAGCCTATGATATTCATCCACAGGGTTTTGCACAATGTAATTATAGCCGAACACATCCACGCCCTTCACCAGGTCCGGCCCGCCGGCATTTCCATAGGTAGAAGGCCTGGTCCTGTCCATTCCGTGCACAGCCTCGCTCATCCTCCGCGCTATCTCCACACCCTTTTCACCATGTTCCACAGCCCATTCCTCATTGCCGACACTCCACAAAATCACAGACGGATGGTTCCTGTCCCGGTCGATCATATTGCGCAGCTGACGGAGCTGCTCCTGATTCACGCCGAACTGCCTGTTCTCATCAATCACCAGCACGCCCATCTCATCACAAAGGTCAAGCATCGACACGGAAGCGCAGTTATGGGAAGTGCGGACAGCATTGAACCCATACTCCTGCAGCCGCGAAATCCTATATCTCCAGAGCTCATCAGGGACAGCAACCCCGACTCCGGCATGGTCCAGATGCATATTCGCGCCGCGCAGCTTGACAGCCACACCATTGAGCAGCAGCCCCTTCTCCGGAGAGAACTCCAGCGTCCGAACACCGAACTGCCTCGTCACCACATCAGACAGTTCGCCATCATAGAAAAGCCTGACTGTCAATGTATAAAGATATGGAGAGTCAGTGCTCCAGCGACGTTCCGCCCTCTCTACTCGCCTACCTTCCGCATCACGGATTTCGATTTCACGGGTGACCTTATCCCTGTTTACAGCGGCGTCCGCCAGAATATAGTCGAAGTCAATGCAGGATTCATCCACATACACGTCCGCTGTCCCGTCAGAAACAGTCCAGATGGAGCCGTCCGCCTTTTTCTGGCTGATTTTCAACGAATAATGCTTCATGGACACAGGCCCTGACTTGTACAGCCTAACATTGCGGTAAATTCCGGCACCCTCGTAATACCAGCCTTCTTCCAAAGACGCGTCGCACCGGACTGCAATGACATTGTCCCCGCCGTAATTCAGATATGGAGTCAATGTATAGACACTTGGTGCATAACCGCTTCGCTCACCGCCGAGATAGAAGCCGTTGCAGAAGACTTCGCTGTCACGGTATATGCCTTCGAACTCTATAAAAAACTGCTTTCCCTTATCTTCTGCCGGGATTTCTATATGTTTACGGTACCAGCCGACCGAGTTTTCCGGATACCTCCAGCCGATGCATTTGTAGCCATGCGAATGACTCGCTTCCGGACTGTACGGAAGGTCCACAGCCCAGTCGTGAGGCAAACTGACTTTCTGCCATGAAGAATCGTCGAATTCCGGCATTATCGGAGCATGACTGTGATTGGAGGACTGCGCCTTGCAGATATACGTAAAGTATTCTGTACCATGCGTATAGTCCAGTTCCTTGGACGCCGCATTCCCCATCGCGAAGGTCCAGTCATTATTGATGACCACTCCCCCGAATTCTTCCCCGCCAGTTTCGGCAGCAAAAGAATACCGGACAATGCAGAGTGCACAAATCAATGTTGCAAATACTTGTTTCATCGGCGATTACATTTTTCAGGCAGCACAAAACCCGAGCTAGAGATCAAGTGTCAGTTTATGATAACCCGGTTCGTATTTTATGAACTCGGACTTTCCTGTAGCGGAATTATTGACAGTCAGATCATAGACGGCATCCCTGAAACGGCGGACAATATGATATTGCCCCACAGAAGCAGGAAGTCCCGGCTTCAGCAGCAAGCCGTCATATTCAGGGAACACGCCCAAAAGGTATTCCGAAGCAGTCAGCCAGTTCCACGCGGCAGTACCAGTAAGCCAGCTGTTCTTGCCCTCGCCAGGCTTGGCGGCATCCTTGCCGGCCACCATCTGGCAATACACATAAGGCTCCACCTTGCGCAGAGTCTGGTCCTGCACAAACGCCGGGGAGATTTTGCAATAATGGCTCCACGCATCATCATAGCGCCCGGCCAGAGTCTCGGCAATGATTACCCACGGATTATTGTGGCAGAATATCCCGGCATTCTCCTTATAACCCTGCGGATAAGATGAAATCTCACCATATTCCTTATAATACCTGGTATATGCCGGATTCAGAAGGACAATGCCATGCTCCGAATCCAAGTATTTCTTCACCGAATCCAATGCCTTGTCACACAACCCCTTGTCTTCACCTATACGGGCCATTGAACACCAGCCCTGGCTCTCGATGAATATTTTTCCCTCTTCATTTTCAAAAGAGCCTATCTTGTTCCCGAAGAAATCATAGGCGCGCAGGAACCACTCCCCGTCCCAGCCGTATTTCTCCACAGAACTGCTCATCCGCCTTACCCATTTTGCTATCTCGACAGATGTCCTGCCCTCCTGCAGTACAGGGACATGGCCCGGATGCCGCTCCAGATATTCCAGCAGTTTCACGAACTCATTTCCGACGAACACATAGAGTCCGGCTATCATAAGCGACTCCGCCTTGCTCCCATGCGAGCGATTTTCAGTAGTCTGGAACGAGTCATCCGGATTGTCCGAGAAACAGTTCAGGTTCAGGCAGTCATTCCAGTCCGCGCGACCGATGAGCGGAAGCCCGTGAGGACCGAGATTGCGGTTAGTATATTCAAAACTGATGAACAGATGGTCGAGAAGAGATTTTTCGCTGCCCGGAGCATTGTCAAACGGTATTTTCTCATTCAGAATCGAGAAATCCCCGGTCTCCTTCAGATATGCCACAGTCCCGAAAATCAGCCAGAGCGGATCGTCATTGAAGCCGCCGCCTATATCATTATTGCCGCGCTTGGTAAGCGGCTGATACTGATGATAACAGCCGCCGTCCGGGAACTGGGTGGAGGCTACGTCAATGATTCTCGCCCTCGCCCTGTCCGGTATCTGATGCACAAATCCGACCAGATCCTTCACGACCTCGCCCGCGTTGTATTTTATCCGGCAGAGGGGGATGCCGTCCGAGGACACCTCCAACCATCCGTTGCCGTCCATCTTGGTGTCATACCGAGCCTTGAGCCGTTTGGCTAATTCTTTCTGTAGCATATCTGATTTCTCCTTTTTAGGGTAATAAAAAAGGCAGATAGATTTTTGATTTCTATCTGCCTGTGTATCTGATATTTACTTTTCGGGAGTTCAAGTCTATCCACAAAGGGAAAACGGCGATTTTACATCTGTGTTTTGGTACAGAGAAAAATCGCCGTTTGGGTAGCAAAAAAGCCCGATATAATCGGGCTTTTCGCAGGAGACATCTTTTTTGTCTCCACATTCTGGTACGCCCGACTGGATTCGAACCAGCGGCCTACAGAGTCGGAGTCTGTCACTCTATCC
>OLOU01000546.1_pt1 | contig 32518 bp, 30 predicted proteins | sample 1672101 | NCBI WGS metagenome assembly OLOU01 (sample SAMEA3136645, study PRJEB25190) | human gut metagenome | biome: human gut; feature: human-associated habitat; material: faeces | place: Austria | collected 2013
CCCTAGTGGCGTAGTCTTTATTGAAGCCGTCCAAGTTTTGGGGTGCAGTTCAAATAAAGTGAAAGTACCCTTTTTCTTTTATGAAGCGAATTGGCAAGCGAATCTGGTCGCGCTTAGCGAAATTATGTGTGCCGCTTTATGAAATTGGCGCTATGACTCGGTTCCTGCTGTCTGAGCATTTTGATATTGGTGCAGCTTATGCGCAGTACGGAAGCCTGTAAATCTTTTATTCAGCAAAGCATTTTCGGCAGCAATTACGACGATGGGGTTAAGATGTAAAGGATTTTGAGAGCATAGAAAACAGAAAAGGAGTTGCGCAAGAAATGAAAATGAGCAATAAAAACAAATTCATTTCGAGCCTGCTGGGTGTTGCGATGTGCCCCATGATGTTGCCAACCGCAGCATTCGCGGCTGATGATGGCGCAGCATCGGAGGTTTCTTCATCCCCGACTGATTTGATTCAGCCTTTTGAGTCGCAAGGCGCTGATACGGGCGCAAGCTCAGGCGATACGCTTGCCGCGCAGTCCGAATCGGCGAGTGAAGCGGCCAATGCGACGATCGGCAAAGCAGCTAATAAAGAAGCAGCTCCCGCAGCCAAAACTGGCGGGGAAGGTGCTACGGCAGGGGTTGCAGAAGTCAACGGTGTGAGCTATCCCAGCTTACAGGCCGCAATCGACGCTGCCCAGGGCGCCGATACCGTCAAGATGCTGACGGATGCGACCGAAGATGTAACCGTGGCTACAGGCAAGAACGTCGCACTTGACCTTGGTGGCAAGACGCTGACGAACACGAATACCGGCAAGGCGACGCTGACCATTGCGAAGGGCGCCACGGCTACCGTGAAGAACGGCAGCATTGTTGGTGGCACGGGCTTCTACACCATCCAGAACAATGGTACGGCCACGCTCAAAGATGTCACGGCTACGGCAGGCAACACGGGTTCATCTATGCTTGACAACTGGGGCATCCTGACCATCGAGAGTGGTTCGTATTCGGGTGGTCTGAACGTTGTGAAGAGCGAGGAAGACTCGACGCTCACCATCAACGGTGGCAAGTTCGAGCTGAGCTATGCAACGTCGGGTTATACGGGCGTTGTTTTCGCCTACGGCAACACGACGATCACTGGCGGCGAGTTTATCCAGAGTCTGACTGCCACAGGACGGTGGAACCACCCGCAGGTTATCGCGACTGGTGTTGTGGAAGGCCATACCGCTATCACGCGAGTTACCGGCGGCCACTTCGTCAACAAGATGTCTGGGGAGGGCATTTTCCGCGGTGTCGGCAAGGGCACTTCTGACAACTTTGAGGTCTCCGGCGGTACGTTTAATAAGAGCATTTCCGAAGCCTACTGCGCCGATGGCTTCGTTCCCACCAAGAACGCGGATGGCACCTACGGCGTCAAGGAAGGCCACTATGTTGCCCAAGTCGGTAGCAAGAAGTACGAGACGCTGGCCGATGCGATCCGTCTGGCTGGAAAGGGTAAGACCATTACCCTACTGACGGATGTTGAGCAGAACACCCAGCTGGCCATCAACAAGGACATCACGCTGGATCTGAACGGCAAGACCATCAAGAACACGCAAGACATCTGGGGCGATAATGCCAACGCCATCCTGTCCATCACAAATGGCGCCAAGGTGACCATCACTGGCAACGGCACCATAGATGCCAAGGAGAACGACTGCTACACCATCAACGTGAAGAAGGGCGATCTGACCATCGAAAACGGCACCTTCTACGGTAACGTCAGCGTGGTTCAGGTGGAGGAGGGCACCTTGTCCGTCAAGGGCGGCACCTTCGACCTGCACCAGAAGTGGGAAGGCAGCAGCAAGTATCTGTTCAACTGCATTGATGATGCGTATGCGAACGGCAGTGCAAATGTCGCCATCAGCGGCGGTACGTTCATCGGCTTCGACCCCAACGCTTCCCCCGAGGGCGAAGGCACCAGCTACCTGGCTCCTGGTTACGCTCCTGTTGCCAATGCCGACGGCACGTTCGGCGTGGTTGCCGGTGTGGCTCAGATCGGCAGTAAGGCGTACGCCACTCTCGCTGACGCTGTTGCGGCGGCCAAGGATGGCGATACCATTACGTTGCTGTCTGATTGCAGCGGCGATGGCATTGTCGTCAAGGACGACACCTTCCCCAACGGTTTGACCATCGACTTCGCAGGTCATTCCTACACGGTGGGTGGCAAGCTTGTTGGTAGCACGGGAACCGCCTCAAACGGCTTCCAGTTGCTCAAGGGCAACACGATTGTGATGCGCAACGGCTTCATCTATGGTGATGCAAGCGTTGCGGGCGATGACACGACTCAGTGGTCGGGCGCGCCGGCAATCATGATTCAGAACTACAGCAACCTGACGCTTGACGGTATGACCGTAAAGGGCGGCAAGCAAACGTGCTACACGCTGTCGAACAACAATGGCGATACCGTTATCAAGGATTCGACCATCATCGCTGGTCAGAATACGCAAGTTGGCGGTCCGTTTGCGTTTGACGTGTGCCGCTATGCTTCGTATCCTTCCGTGAGCATTACGGTTGAAGGCAATAGCGTCATCGACGGCTGTGTTGACGTGAGCGGCACTATTGGTGAAGGTCAGAGCCGTCAGCTCACCATCACGGGCGGCACCTTTAGCAAGCCTATCTCGGTAAGCACACAACCCGCCAACATTTCCATCAGCGGCGGCACGTTCGCCAATGAGGTTCCTGCAGATTACTGCGCTGCAGGCTATGTACCTGCCGCTAATGCTGACGGCACGTACGGTGTTGAGAAGGCGGTTGCTGTCAACTTCGATTCCAATGAGGGTACAACGGTTGACTCTCAGCTTGTTCCCGTTGGTGACAAAGTGGCAAAGCCGGCAGATCCTACTAAGGAAGGCTATACCTTCTCGGGATGGTTCACTGACAAGGACTGCACCAATGCCTATGACTTCGATGATCCTGTAGACGGCACACAGCCTGAGTTCACTTTGTATGCAGGCTGGAAGGCGGCCCCTGCTACCGTTGAGCCTGGTGCTGGCGATAACGGCAACAACGGCAACAACGGAGGCACCGGCGATAGCTCCTCTGCCAATGCGAACGTAAACGTCAACACCGTTAACAACAACGGCGACAAGGCGTCAAGCGAAGCGAAGATGGCTACCGTGAAGACGGGCGACAACCTCGCTCTTGTCGGTGGTGCAATTGCTGTGATTGCCGTTGCGGCTGCTGGTGTTGCTGCATTTGCGCTGCGTCGCAGGAAGATGAACTAGTGCATTACGCTTGTTTATCTCTGTTTGCTGCACGGTAATACAGAATAGGGCTGTTTGATGAAAGGGGCCGAGCTTGGAGGTAGTCCAGGTTCGGCCCCTTCGCTTTGAAGTGCAATTAGGGTAGCCTCCAATTGCGGGTTATTTCCTAGCTAATGCATGATTTTGGAGTTAAGCAAAGCCGACTTCTGCCAACAGGCAGACCGCAGGGTAATGCGTGGCGCATGGCGTTAAATGAGACCGTTTTATTGCCGCTGTAGCGATTTTGCTCTTAAGCTGGTCGATGGTGGCATGGATGAAACCCCTGCAGGCGCTTTCACGTTCTCTCTTGTCCAGGTTGACGAAAACGGGAATTCCGTTGAGGGCGGGTAAGCCGCCGTCGAAGATGGCATCGACGGCGGCTTTATCATTCTGGCTTGCGTAATTGCAGAAGGCTGAGTATGCCGAAACAGGGTGACAGACAGGGTCGGTCTTATTATTTGCATCAGGAGTCTGATCTCGCAAAGCAAATTAATGCAAGTGCTGAGCTTTTCCTTCGAATTGATGCGGCATCTCTGGTAACACCTTTCGCCGAATCGTAATACTAAGTAGTGTTACGCATCTAAAAAACGTGTTACAGTCGAGCGGTATCGTCCCCAAAAGAGAAGGAACTCAATGGACAAGAAACTGAGTAAACTGCTCGCTGCGGCCTTTGCTGTCATGCTGGCAGTGGGTATCTTTGCACTCGCAGGATGCTCGTCATCAAACACGAATTCCGATAAGGCATCTGCTTCTGGCACTCAAACGGTCACCGACATGGTAGGTCGCACGGTTGAAGTGCCTACAGAGGCCGATAAAGTTATCGGTATTGGTGCATCTTCGCTTCGCATGATCTGCTACATGCAGGCTACCGACAAGGTTGTTGGTGTGGAACAGTCGGAGCAGCAAGATTCCGTGACCTGTGCATATCGCCACGTGAACCATGAAACGTTTGCCAAGCTGCCCGTTATCGGTGAAGGCGGTTCGAAGGGCGTGACTGCTAACGAAGAGGCGATTATTGACGCTGCGCCGCAGGTAATCATCGCCAATCTTGACAAAGACTCCGCTGATAGCCTGCAGCAGAAGACCAATATCCCGGTTGTCTGCGTAACTATGAGCGATATCGTATTCGACCAGGAACTTTACGACAACATTACGCTTCTGGGCAAGGTTTTGGGCAAGGAAGACCGCGGCGAAGAACTCATTAAGTATATGCAGGATACCGAAAAGGATCTGCAGGATCGCACCGCCAATGTAGAGAAGAAGAGCGCCTATGCTGCTGGTGTCAGCTACCGCGGCGGCCATGGCTTCTCTGGCACCGAGGCTGGATTCGCTCCATTCTCTATCTGCAATATCACCAATATTGCCGATGCTGGGCATGACAGCGGTTGCTTCGATATCGACCTTGAAGCAGTGACTGCGGCGCAACCCGATTACGTCTTCGTGGAGAGCGGCAATCTTGGCCTGGTCAAAGAAGACGTTGCTGCCAATCCCGATTACTTCACTAACTTGAAAGCTGTCGAAGCTGGCAACGTGTTCTCGCTTGTTTCGTATCGCTTCTATGCCACCAATCTCGAGCTGGCTATTGCCAATTGCTACTATGTTGGTAGCTGCGTGTACCCCGATCAGTTCGCTGATGTCGATTCCGCTAAGAAGCTCGACGAGATTTCGACCTTCTTCTTGGGCGCATCGCTCTCTGAAGACCTTGCTAAAGAGGGTTTGAGCTTCCAGAAGCTTGATTTGATGAGCAGGTAAGCCCACGGGAATGAATTGCAGTTAGGCTAGTGTTCAGTTGCCTTTGGCTCCCAACATAAAGGGAGCCAAAGGCTTTTCAATTGCGATAGCGCCTGAATGCTTAACGGCAAAACTTGGTTCCTTAAGGTACCTGCAAAAAGACCTCGGTATTTTTACCGAGGTCTTTTTTTGCCGTAGATGCTTGCTTGTTTGGCGGACATCTCTGGCGGGCATTCGTGAATTAGCTTGCGGTTGGGATTGCTAGCTTCACGTTGCCGATCTCTGCAATACGCATGGGCATATCGTAGGTTTCGGAAAGTGCTTTGTCGGTTACTGCTTCGATTCCTCCCTGCGCGACGATCGTGCCGTTGCGCATCAGGACGAACCTGTCGCAGAACCTTAGAGCTAGGTTAACGTCGTGGATGACCATGACCGTTGCAAGTGAAGCCTGTGTGGTGATGTCACGGACCACTTGTAACACTTCCATCTGGTTTTTAGGATCAAGCGCGCTCGTTGGCTCATCGAGCAGCAGCGCCTCGGTTTGCTGTGCGATTGCGCGAGCAATATAGACCTTCTGGCGTTCGCCGCCCGAAAGCTCGTCACAATAGCGATCGACGAACGGTTCAAGTTCTAGCTGCTTAAGAGCGGCAGCCACTACAGCGCGGTCGTGTTCGCTGATGTTCCATGAAACATGCGGCTTGCGACCAAGCAGCACTTCATCGTATACGCTCAAATGGGGAATGCGCTGCTGCTGGGTTACATAGGCGATGTGCTGTGCCGTTTCGCGTTTGTTCATGCTTCGAAGGCTTTTGCCGCTTACGTACACTTCTCCTGTAGATGGGGTAGTGATGCTTGCCAGAAGATTCAGCAGCGTAGACTTGCCCGCTCCGTTGTTGCCTAAAATGGCGGTCATCGTGCCCGCATGGGCTTCAAAAGAAAGCCCTTCGAAAACGGGTTTTACCGCATGAGGGAAGGCAAATGCAACGGTTCTTGCCTCTAGAACCGGAGCGCAATCGGGGTTATTGCGATTAGTGGGCTTCGCCAGCGCTTCGGTTGCCACTATGTTCTTCTTTTCGCTCATCGCTTGTACCCCTTGTAGAGCAGGAACAGGAATAGCGGGGCGCCCAGAAACGACGTGATAGCGCCGATTGGCAGGATAACGGGCGAAATGATCATGCGAGCCACCAGGTCGGATGCAAGCATGATCGTTGCTCCCAGCGCCAGCGACGCAGGCAAAAGGAAGCGGTAGTCGTTGCCTACGAACCGTCTTGCAATGTGAGGCGCAATAAGACCGATGAAGTTGACCAGACCGATGAACGACACCATGGTTGCAGCCATAAGCGATGCGACGAACACGCCCGCAATTCGCGTTCGAGCAACGTCGACCCCGAGCCCGCCAGCAACATGGGCGCCATTTTGCAGCGCGTTGTAGCTCCAGCGCTTCAAGAAGAAGTACACGCTGCATAGCAGGCCGACTGCTGCCATGAAACTGATTTGAGGCCAGGTGGCACGCCCTAGGTCGCCGAATTGCCAGAAGATGACCTTCGTTAGGTTAAGGTCATCGGAGAAGTACTGCATGATGGTAGAAGCGCCAGCCCACAATGCGGATAACGCAACGCCTACCAAGATAATGCTTTCCGGCGTGGCAAGCCCCATGCGCGAAAACAGCAATACCACGACGCTCGACACCATAGCTCCCGCAAATGCGCACAGGGCGATGGCTGTCATGCCCATTTCTGACGATGATCCGAAAACGGTCGGCACAATTACCAGGATGGCTACTGTGGCACCGAATGCCGCACCTTGGGAAATGCCGACGGTGGAAGCGGAAGCAAGAGGGTTTTCCAGCACGCTTTGCAATGCTGCGCCGGCAAGTGCCAGGCCGGCACCCGATACGATGGCGCACGCCGTACGAGGCAGCCTGATGGATTGCACGGTGTTTACGTCCTGCGCAGACCCGATGCCGAACAGGGCAAGAACGCTCTCGATTGGATCAATCGAGAGCGCACCCATTGATAGCTCCATGACGGCAACGGCAAGGCAGACTGCAACCATGGCCACGATGCAGAAGACATAGCGCCGCTCCTGCTTCTTGCGTGCGTAGGTGATATCCGCCATTAGAACCCTTCGCGCTGATAGGCATCGTAGCAGTCGCGGCAGACCAACTTTCCGTTCTGTACGCGAAGGCCGAATTCAGCGGTCTTTTCGCCACATTTGGCGCATTGCTGCGAAGCAAACAGACGAGCCGTCTCGGGCAACTCGTAGAAAGGCTCCTTTACATCGAAGAGCTCTTCGTAGGGATGCGTGAACAGATACTCGGCGTACTCTTCGCGCGACAGTCCTTCTCCGCACTCGGGTTTAAGAACCAGGCGGACGTTTTTGCCCGTATCGCGGCTGAAGAAGCTGAACGCCATTTTGCCGCGGATGCGTGCGATAAGGTTGGATTTACCGTATGTGCAGCCGAGCAGTACCTGCACGGCGTCAACGCCACATGCGTCGTTTTCCACGACGGCAACGATTTCTTCGTCGACTGCGGGCAAGGCTTCGTCGCTAAGGCCAAGCTGTGCGATTGCGCCCTCGACGGCTTTGAACCCGATAAGCATGCCTGGGCAGATGTGCCCGTGGAAGGCAGCGACCTTATCTAGGTGTTCTTGAGATAGCATGTTCGATTCTCCCTCGTTGTCGTTGTCAGACGTGTTGAGCGGAGTGTAACACGATTCAGTAATTCGTGTTACGGCTTAAAGGTGATTGGCTGGGGGAGAGGGCTGTTTGCCTGTCGAGCAAGTTTTCTCAGCTTCGTTGTTGATTTCCGGCATGGAATCCGCCTCTTTTCGTCACATACGCTATGACGTTACGTTGCGTGACGATCAAGCGCTTTTGCGGTTTATTTCCGCATTACGCTAGGTGTTATTTCTGCAGGGAAGGTTTTTATGGGGGATGTCGCCTGTTTTGCGACAAAGGACCACCTTCATGGAGGCGAAAGGGTGTAGTTCGCGGTAGGCAGATTATTTTCGTGACTGGTTTGGCGCTAAGCCATGAACAGCGCTACCCAAATCGGCATCGTTAGGATACAGCCGACCGTGGTGATTACATTAATAGCGCTGGCGTACGGTGCGTCCTTCTCGTAGATTTGCGCCATTTGCACCGTTGTTGAGGCGGATGGAGTGATGGTGGCAAGAAGCGTAATGAGCAGGATCGACTGGCCGTTTGCCACCAACGCGTCTATGCCGCTGAACTTAAGTGCAAGCGTGACTATGGCAGGGATAAGCACTAGCCTGATGAAGGCGACGAGCCAGACGCGCTTGTTGGCTACGATTTGCCGCAAGTCCATGCCTCCGATGATCATGCCCGTTACCAGCATGGCAGCAGGGCCGATCATCTGTCCTACGTCGTAGGTGAAGGTGCCGAAGGGCTCAACAAGCTTGACGCCGAGCACCATGAGCACGATGCCAGCGGCGACAGCAAGCAAGTTGATATTGAACAGAACGGCGCGGACATCAATGTGATGATTCTCGCTGATAAGGGACTTGCCATGTGTCCAAATCAGGATCGTTTGCACGCTCATGTAGGCAAGCGAGTAGACCACCCACTCGTCGCCCAAGATGAAGCCGACAAGCGGGATGATCAGATTACCGCAATTCGAGTAGATGCTTGCCGCCCGCTCAATAGGGGAGAGGTGAAGCGGCTTTGTCAGGATTTTCGTCAGGATGATTTGCCCAACCTGGAGCACGATAGCGCAGACAACTGCGAATAGAAAACCTTGCAGTACATCTGGAGTTAAATCAACCTGCGTTGCAGAAATGAAAGCGCACGGGCAGATGGCGTATACAGACAGGACGGAGAGCGTTTTGCTGTCTCCCGTTTTCAGGAGATGAAGGCGCACTAACGCGAATCCGACAGCCATGATTAGGAATAGCGAAGCGATTTTTTCTATAAGCAGGAGAGTGATCATGGCTCTGGATTATACGCCTGCGGCGCAAGGGGAATATGGAGAGGCTAATGAGGCCGATGGTTGTTACCCTGGCATTGGGAACCTACTTCGCTGATGGCTTCGCCAAGCAGGGGATTTCTATTGCTGGTAGATTTTGGCCTTATGCGTCGCCGCAGCCGCCGCAGCCGCGGCTGGCGTTGCTGCAGCAAGGCGCCACAACCGCTAGTTTGCGCCGAATGGCCACGTTCACGTAAGCAAAACAAGCACTAAGCGAATACTGTTTCATGATCATGGGCTGTGCTCGGTGCGATGGCCCTGACAACTGCGGGAAGCCTTCATTTGCGGGCCTTTGTGGTATGTTGGCACGAAGCAAACTAAGGCTGAGGTGAGGGTAAAAAAGCGGAGGGATGGCATATGGCTAAGATCGGCACCGGCGCTGCCGAGGGCAAGAGGACAGCGTACATCAACGCAAACGTTCTCGATGGAACCGAGGGCATGGAGATGCTTGAAAACCACGCGGTCGTGGTCGAGGGACGGCGCATCGTTGATGTCACACCCCTAGCCGATGCCGATTTGTCTGGATGCGAGACCTTTGACCTTAAGGGTGCCTATTTGCTTCCAGGCCTCATAAACATGCATGTGCATCTGGCAGGCAACGGCAAACCCCAGAAGAAGCAGCGTGATAACGAGGCGCTGGTAAGGAAAATTATGTCGAACGGTCTTACGCGAGCCGTCGCCTACCGCCTTGTCTCTGAATACGCGCGCCTGGAGCTGCACAGCGGCGTCACCACTATACGAACAGTGGGCGGCCTGGATGACTTCGACACGCGCGTGCGTGATGACGCCGCGGCGGGAAAGTTGGAGGCTCCGCGCATTCTTGCTGCCAATATGGGCATATCGGTGCCGGGAGGTCACATGGCCGGTTCGGTTGCCATCGCGGCAAATAGCATTCCTGAGGCGCTTGCGCAGGTTGAGACTGCCAGGTTGCAGGGTGCCGACCTTGTCAAGCTCATGATTACCGGCGGCGTCCTTGATGCCAAAGAAAAGGGTACGCCTGGCGAGCTCAAGATGGAGCCGGATATGGTGCGCGCGGTTTGCGACAAGGCGCACGGGCTGGGCTTTATCGTTGCTGCGCATGTCGAGTCAACCGAAGGCGTGCGTGTGGCGCTCGAGTGCGGCGTAGACTCGATCGAGCACGGCGCTGCTCCGACGGACGAAGTGATGCGCCTGTTCAAGGAGGGAAATTCCTTCCTGTGCACTACGCTTTCTCCTGCGCTTCCGTATGCGCTGTTCGATCGCTCCGTCTCTTGTGCAAGCGAGGTCGAGCAGTTTAACGGCAATATGGTCTTCGAGGGCATTATCGCCAATGCCAAGGCAGCCCTGGAGCAGGGGGTTCCTGTGGCGCTTGGCAATGACGTTGGGTGTCCCTGGATCACTCAGTACGATTTTTGGCGCGAGCTGTGCTACTTCGAGAAGTATGTTGGCGTGTCGCGCTCGTTTGCTCTTCATACCGCAACACTGCGCAATGCCCAGCTTGCCGGCATCGACGACATCACGGGCTCAATCGAGGTGGGGAAGGAAGCTGACATGATTGTCACAACTGGCAATCCGCTGGATGACCTGCGTGCGTTGCGCACAGTAAAGCACGTCATTCATCGAGGGTACTTCATCGCTAAGCCTCGCGTGAAGCGCAAGGCTGAGGTTGATCGCGAGCTCGACAAGTTCCTTTAGAAGCGGCAGTAGGTACGTGGCTCTGCTGGCAGCAAATGCAAGTGAATCAACGCGTGTGGCTTGCGCATCGTTCGCAAAACTGCAGACACCAAAATCTATATGTCACGTCGATGGTGGTTTTTCAAGAACCGATCGAACGCAGCATCCTCTGTGTCAGGTTTTATCGCAGCGAATAAAATGGAGCTATCAACATCAATCCTAATTAGTCGATGGAGGCAGGTATGCAACTGACAACAGAACGGCTGATACTCCGCCCATGGGCCGAGACGGGCGCAGAGGACCTGTACAGATATGCGAAGGACGACAGGGTGGGGCCGATTGCCGGCTGGCCACCGCACTCGAGCGTTGACAACAGCGCGGAAATCATACGTACCGTGTTTTCCGCGCCGGAGACGTACGCTGTCTGCCTAAAGGAAGACAACAGGGCCATCGGAAGCATAGGGTTGATGATTGGCGCGCGGTCCGACAAGGAAATCCCGGGCACCGAGGCGGAAATTGGCTACTGGATCGGCGTCCCGTTCTGGGGCAAGGGGCTGATACCGGAGGCGGCTCGAGAGCTCATTCGCCATGGTTTCGAGGATTTGGAACTGGACAAGATCTGGTGCGGCTGGTTCGACGGGAACGAGAAATCGAAACGCGTTCAGGAAAAATGTGGCTTTGTTTGGCACCACACCCGCAAGGACGTCTGCTGTGAGCTGATGGGCGACATCCGCACGGAGCAGATCTCTTGCCTGACGAGAAATGATTGGCTGAGTCGGTCTAAAGCTTGATAAGCAACATGGGTTCTGCGAGCAGCTCGCAAATCCCAGGTCGCAAGTCTTCGTCAGCGGTGAGCAAAGTGAGTGATCTCAGTTGGCTTGCCTATGAGTTGACGAGCGGGCTTTGGGATTCCGCTGACGTCCGGAAACGTTTCGAGCTCCCTTGAATTTTTGGAACCCGAGAAGTGCCCCCATGGGAGCGCTTCTTCGGAGACGCTAGCTCGTCCCGCCATCAGATACCCCGGGCAAACCCAGCTACAGCCTTTTCGGCATCTACGGCAGCTTGGCCCCGCAGGAAGAGCAGAACGCTGCGTCACCGGTCACTCTGGCACCGCAATAAGGACAGAAAGCCGCGCGCACTATGCGGTCCGTCGGCGTCCAAGTCCTAATCCCCTTGGCAATCAGATCTGCCACGCGTTCGGCTATGCCCGAGTCGCAGTTAGAGCTCGTCACAGTGTAGTCGCTCGTGAGGTGACCCTTGTAGTCGAAGTCGATTACGAACTTCCACGAACTGATGCCGCTGAGCGAAGCGACGGTCCCGTAAACCTTGTGCCCATCCACGGAAAGGGACTCGAGTCTTTTGACGGATTGCCCCGCAGCCGCGACGATCTCCTCGAACCCCTCCTGGGTCACATCGTCCCTGAAACACTCGCTCGCGCGGTCCCACTCGGCTTTTGCCTTGACCTTCTCGAGCTCGATCTTCCGCTTATCCTGCCTATCGCATGCGAACAGTATGATGCCGAGAAAAGCAAAAGCGGGAAATAGGGTCGTCAGCATGTTGGCCAGAGTTTCCATTCAAGGTCCCCTAAACAAGCCCGGCGCCGTGGGCAAAAAGAAACAGCGCGACGTGCAGGATGATGAAGGCGGGCAGCCCCGCTGCGAAATACCACTTGGACGTCTTATGGTGGGCGACGCGCATCCCGACGATACCGCCAAGGGCCCCTCCTGCGAGCGAGAGACCAAGCAAAGTGGCTTCGGGGAACCTGCTGCCGCGGTCAATCGCCCTCTTCTTGTCCAGGCAAAAAACGGCGAACGTGATGACGTTGATGGCGAGAAGGTATGCACCGAGTGCGACGATGACGGGCTCGTTGAACGAAGCGCTTGGCTCCAGATCGACGACGATGACGCCGGCCCAAACGAGCACGACAAGCCCCCACACAATCAAGAAGACTAGGGCACTGAACCACCAGGCAATGTTGTGCTTGTTCATGTGGTTCCTGGTGAAGAGCATAAGGGCAAGGAGCATCCCCAGGGCACCGCCTGCTACGGCGAACAGGGTCAAGATCCTGCCGTCCATGAGGCCGGTATCCTCGTCCTGGTTGTAACAGACTATCGCGTAGTCGATCGCAAAGAGAATGAACGTGAGGGCGTTAATGACCACAAGATAAATAACGAAGGGGTGAACGCCCTGGACAGCATCGCCCAGGGCAGATAGTGCCTGCTCCATAAGAAGAACTCCTGCCCGAACAACATGCCGCCATTATACAGGCAGATTGTGCCCGATGCGCCTGGGCCATTGATGCTGCAGGAATGGCGAGAAGAACCTTTCCACGGCCCAACCCGCATGACCAGCCGCAGGTCGCGCCAACCTCTCGCGCTCATTCGCCCCAGCCCCACTCCGCTGCTCAGCAGTATGCCGTCGTTCAGCCCCGGGGCTATCCCGCGATTCTCGCGCAACTGCGCGAACTCGACGGAGGATGTCATGTTTGAATCAGGCATTGCCAGGAAGCTGTTCCTGGAAGTATCCGGCACTCATGCCAAATACGTTTACGAAAGGTTCGTTCACAACCTCAAGTTATGCCACATCGACGAGAGCGACGAAAGAAACGTCATCGGACACGCTTGCGTCAGCGTGATACCGTCGCCAACTTTTTGCGGCTCACAAAAAAGAAAACAAGCGTATGAAAGCGTTTGAAAATTGAATATTGACGTGCATAAACGGACAATACGACATATTGCGAATCAGCACTACGAGAAAGGAACAACCATGGCTAAACATGGCAACAAGAACGACATTTCCCTTCTGTTTGACGCGCAAATGTGCGCGAAAAACCTTAGCGCAAAGGAGTTGGCTGATGCGTGCGGCGTGTCGGAGCAGACGGTCAATCATTGGCGCAATGGCAGTATCCCAAAAAGCTCTATGAAAAAAGTGGCGAGCATTCTCGACTTATCAATTGAAGAATTGCTGACCGGCAAGCGCCAGCTGCTTGATAACAAGGCGGAGGGCCGAGTCGAGAAGAAGATTAACGCTCTTTCATTTACGACGGGCACGTCGCTGTGCATCGTCATCGGAGCGATGATGATGTTCGTCGCGATGTATGTGACGTGCACAATCAACATGCTTTTCGGCGCAGAACTTGAGCACTCCGTTGGCTATTTTGCATGGACCGTCGTTTCTGCCATATCCGCTTTCGGAGGAGCGTATTTGGCTATTAGCGGGTTGAGAACCGCCAAAAAGGCGGGGTCGCAGCAGACCAGTTAACACGCTGATTCACAGGTTTTGACTGCGGGCCTGAGATATGGATGTTCAGTCTTTAGCCCGTAATCAAAACCTGGGTCATATCTATCCCTAACGCTGGTTGAATCACGCATAGGGCAATACCGCTTTTCCCTCAGCCTGCTAAGGCTTAGATGAGTGCGCTCTATTGTACCGAAGCAAGGCCGTCTCAAGCCGCACCGAATCGCTTGCTTGCAGGGCTCGCCACCCATATAGGTCCACAGGGTCAAACGCCCTGCCCGCGATTAATTGCATCTCGAATTGCGAGTCGCTTGCCTTTGCGCAAGCGGAATAGCGAATCGACGGCCGTCGGCAGGATGCGCCTCCGTTCTCACAACTTCGCCTTGCACAAAGCTCGAGGCCGCATGCGCATTTCGTGGTGGGTCGACCACCTCGACCCATCTCCGCTCCCGTCGGGTGCGCAAATCGCCATCAGGCGGTTCAATCGTCGCGCAGACGAAAAGGCATGCGAGACCGCGCGGATGCACCGCGCGACACGCGCAGAGAGATTGGAAGCAAGCATGGCGCAAGCGACGGAATGCGCCGCGCCCGAGAACAGCCAGGGCCGCGACGAGTGGATGACGGTGATTGAGATGCAGAACTACATGAGGGCGAGCCGGACCAAGGCTTACGACCTCATCTGGTCGGGCGAGGTCGACTCGTACAGGCTCGGCAGGAAGCTCCTGGTATCGTAGGCGTCCGTGGATGCCTACATTCAATCGAGGGGTGGGAAGAAATGAAAACAGCGGCGACCACCTCGGAAGCCGCGTACAAAGAGGCGCACGAGGGAGCCTCGAGACGAAAGGAGCTCGAAGGCGACCATGACCAAGAGCATTAGCAGAAGCCAGGTGAGGCTCATCGCATCGGCCGCGACGCCATGTACCGGCTCGCCAAGGACCCCAAACATATCGGCACTACCATAAGGCTATCAAACCGCAACACAAAGGAGACACGTTTCTTATTACTCCGTGCTGTTCCTTAATTAGGAAGAGCAATAAATGGCCAAGGGCGAAACGGCGGGCTATCGATAACTGCGCAGGGGGTGCGTCTACTTTCGATTCCAAAGATCAGCATCACTGGTAGGCATGTCATCATCCTCGAATTCGCCAAGATAGGTGTAGTGGTGATAGTGCTCCCCATCATACTCGTACCCAGTGTAATCATAGCCTCTCTGAGTTATCCCCTGATAAGACTTGAACTCCGCCTCGGCCTCTTCTTTGGTGTAATCGTCGGCATCGAACCAAATGCCCTCGGTCTTATCATCGCCCCAACCTAGCTTTTTGGCCTTAAATACGTGTCTCATGGTATCCCTGCTTTCACTATCGACTCTCATTGAAGCTATTGTACGCACTCCACCGTTCAGCCCCGCTCGTCTTTTCGTCGTGTCCAGCCAGCTAGTCTGCCGTCAGATATCCCAGCGTCCCCACAGCGTCCATCTGTGTCGCGCACCGCTGCATACTCATACTATCCGCTGACACAAGCGCCGAGGACCCGTAGAATCAATAGTTCGTACACAGCTATGAACCCACGTTCACATTACCTTCATTCGCTACGCACTTCACGTGCATGGCAACTTCCTTCCAAGGCGTGAATCGGATGGCGTTGTACCGACGGCAAATAATTCCCATGATTCGCTAGTTGGCCGCGAGGACGCGGGGCTTAGCTCCCAGTCCTTTCAGCGACCTTGCGCAGAGTTTCGCGATCGGCTCCTCCATGCGCCTTCTGAGCTCCCTGGCGGCGTCGGCTGACCCCGTTTTCTCCAAAGCGTCGAACTCCCGGGCCAGCTTGCCGGGGATCTCTTCGGCATAGAGTGCCAGCAAGTCGCGGCAGCCTTCGGCGGTTATGCCGAATCGTTCGAGGCCGCACTGCTCGACCAGCTTGGCGAGATCGTTTGCCGAGACACGGCCTGCGCGGTTCTCGCCGCCGATGGACATGGCGAGCTTGGGCGGCTTGACCTTCAACCTCGCCCCCTCGACGTAGGGGGCAATGGATGCCACGTCGTACATGGGCGCCAGCCTGTGCGACCCGTCGGCGGCGAGCATGATGGAGTAGTTCTTGGCGTGCGCGTCCGTCGCCGCGAGCAGGTAGTTGAGGAAGAGCATCTGCAGGAAACCCGCGGCGTTTGCCTGGGCAGTGGGCCCGGTCGAGGTGAGAAGCTCCAGCACTTCGGCGCAGCTTGGCCCACCGTACATGGTGTACTTGTTGTCGGGAAGGCATCCCAGGGCTTGGCAGAGGTCCTCCTGATGGATCCTCGTCACGCTGCCCCCCTCGACCAAGCGGTCGTAGCGCTCGATGACGATGGCGGGCTCCACGCCGCTCTCGCCCTCGAATTCCAGATACTCGACGCTTGTCGCAGGCACGCCTAGGCTTGCCGCAAGCCGCATGCAGACGTACTCGTTGAGCGCCTGATGGACCAGTCCGCGCACGCCGCTCTTCAGGATGTGGGTGGTTGCCGCAGAGCCCTCGCAGGAGTACCACCCGCCATCCATGCGCCGTAAGGCGAACTTGCTCTGCTGGCCGCCGAGGCTCCAATGCTCGTTGCTGGCTATCCAGCCGGCGCCATCCTGGCGACCTGTGGCCAGCCTCCGGGCGATTTCGGCGTCGCTCACGGCAACAAGGCGCTCATCGCGGCAGGCGTCGGAACCCTGGGGGACGAACTGCACCGCGCCAGGGCAGTCCAGGCCGATGACACCGAGGAGCGCGAAGGGGTTGTTGGGAGAGATGCCGGCGTCGGCGGCGACGTGCCTTCTCGCAGCCGGGTCCTCCGGCAAAAGCCCCCAGAGGTAGGGCAGCACGACCTTGTCCCGGTAGGGCCTGGTGGAAAGCGGCATGGACGACGACAGCGGAACGCCGCGGTAGCCTCTCTCGTAGGCGAAGGAAAGCGAGCCGGCCCCGTCCTGGGAAAGGGTTCCTGCGAGCTTGCCGGCGATGAGCACATCGAGGACGCCGGCCGTCATCGCGCACCTCCCGTCAGGATGGAGAGAGCGCCTGCGGAGGCATCATCGCGAGCCGCAGGCGCTCCGATACCCAACTGCTCGGCTTGCGGCTCATCTGAGGGGTTCCCGACGGTCAGCTCCAACCCCAGCCCCAGGGCCCCGAGCACGGCGGTGAGCTTGTCCAGTTGCACGCCGGGGTTTTGTCCCAGCTCCAGCGACCAAAGGCAGCGCTTCGACACGCCCGCGGCCTCTGCCAGCTGAGCCTGGGTCATCCCCAATTCAGCGCGCCTGTCCTTTATGGCGTAGCCTATCTCCAGCGCGTCGACCATGGATATCCTCCCATCTCAGGTGAATTATTCTTTCGCATCATTTTGCGATTATGATAGTTCGCAATATTATGCGAGTCAATATTCTCGCAACATTATGCGTTTGGCGGTATGTTTCTGGAATCCGTCATGGCGCGACGGATATCCGTCGCGTGGCGACCGGAATGCGCCATGGCCTGCTCCCATACGCAGATAGCACCCATGATGCAGTGCGCCATGGGTACTATCTTTGTTGTCATGCACGTATGCTGCACGTATTCCCGCTACTCCCACTCGGTGGTAGCGTTTCTGCTGCCCCGTCATTCCAGTTGCGCCCAGTATTCACTGCCGTCTCGAGCCGAGTGCCGCCAGGTGACACCATGTCGCGCTTCGTCGGCCTCGGGGACAAAAGCTGGGACAACTTCAAAAACTATTTTCAAACTCAGGGCCTTGAGTTTTTGTTTTTGTCCCAAGGCGCACAGCGGGCAGCGTTTAGAGGCTCGATATCGACGAAAACGCCCGTTTTGAAGCTCAAATGCCTTTTCGCGTGCGAGCCGCCAGCTGCAATAGGAAGCGAATCAACGCAGGTGGCTTTCAGGCAGTTTGCAAAACTGCAGGTCGCAGGTCTTCACTGCTAGTAGGGGAAATGAGTAGTCTCAGGTGACTTGCCCATGAGTTGGCGAGCAGGTTGGGGCTTCGTTGTTGGCGCGATCGCTTCGTGCGCGCTCGATAGGCCTGTTAACAAAAGGCCTATCGGATGCGACTGGCCGCCCATACGGCGACGACGACCGCGGCAGGCCGGGCAGGGGCGAGCTCGGCATCAGCAACGGGCGCGTAGAGGCCATCAACAACAAGATCAAGGTGACGGTGAGGATGGGCTACGACTTCCGCAACACCGACAACCTCGTGGCCCTGCTCATGCTCAGGTGCGGCGACTGCCAGCCCCAGCTCCCGGGTCGTCCGTTGAAGGCGAGGAAGAAGGGCACGAAGGGAGCGAAGAGCGTTCCGTCGGGAAGTCGGAACGCTCTGTTTGCATTTTTGGGATCGTCCCAAACCCTTGCCAGCTCTGTGACGGATGCCGAAAGCTTCAGATCGATTATCTGCGGATTGTATTAATCCATGCCTGAATATCTTTCTCAGAAGTACGGAGCATGGATTCATCGAACTGCACATTGAGGCCCGGCTTCACGATTGCGCCTTTGCAGGCTTCCTCAAAGTCCTTCAGCGCGTGTCCCAGCCAGCCGCCATTGGTGGCAAACGGATACACGATCTTCCCGGTCAGGTCAGCCCGCTCCAGGAAACTGCGCATGGCGGGCGCAAAGGTGTACCACCAGACAGGAGAACCCAGGATGATGGTGTCGTAATCTCTCCAGCCAATGTGCAGCGGCTTCAGCTCCGGGCAATAACCCTCAGCAATCTCACGCTGCCCCTGATTGACGACTTCATCATAATCGCCATCGTAGGGAACAACCGTATCCATACGAGCAATATCCCCGCCGATTTCCCTCTGGATCATCTCGGCGATGCGCTTCGTGTTGCCTCCGTAGGAGTAGTACAGAATCAAGGTTTTCATTTCACGCTTTCTCCTCATGCAAGAGGCTTTCCGCTGAACACGGGAAATGCGCTGAATTCACCATAGTTGGCGATGCGCTCCATGTTCTTGAGAGTTTCCATGTCTTCCTCGGAGATCGCGAAATCCACGTTCGCGTTGCTTTCCATGTGGGCGGGATCTGCCGTCTTGGGAAGCGCGACGGCTCCAAGCTGAAGGACATAGCGGATGCAGAGTTGGGCGGCAGATACGCCGTACTTCTCTGCCATCTTAACGATCGCCGGATTCTTCAGCGCCTCGCCGTGGGCGATGGGGGAGTATGCCTCCACCTGAATGCCCTGCGCCTTGCAGAAGTCCACCAATGCCGAATCGGTGTTGGTGATGTGCAGGAGGATCTGATTGACCATGGGCATCACGCGGCAAGAGCCCAGGAGGTTCTCAAGGTCATCTTGCAGGAAGTTGGACACGCCGATTACCTTGACCTTGCCTGCCGCCCGCGCATCCTCCAACGCACGCCAGACCTCTTTGTTCTCCTCGAAATAGCGCTTCTCCACACGGAACTCGCTCCACGGCTGGGGAGAGTGGATGATCATCTGGTCAACGTAGCCGAGCCCCATCCTCTCCAGCGTCTCGTCGATGGACTTCGCCGCATCCTCGTAGGTCTTCAGCTCTGCCGCGACCTTGCTGGCGACGAACAGCTCTTCCCGGCGAACGCCGCAGGTGCGCACGCCCTCGCCGACGCCGCGTTCGTTTCCGTAGGCCTGCGCGGTGTCGATCAGGCGATAGCCCAGCCTTACCGCCTCGCGAACGGCTTCCGCCGCCTCGGCATCGTCGATGAACCAGGTGCCCAGTCCCAGCTTGGGAACCTGAATTCCGTTTGCCAACGGGTAGGTTTCATTCAAGATCATCGTTCTACTCCTCGCCCCAGATATCCTTTGCCATGCGGAAAACCGCCCACGCCTTGGGCCAGCCGCAGTAGAAGGCTGCATGGGTCACGACCTCCGCGATTTCTTCTTTTGTAATACCGTTCTTCTTTGCCTCCGTCAGGTGATAGCGGACGCTCTCATCGGTAAGCCCCTGAGCCATCAGCGCGACGACGGTCACGAGGGAGCGGTCGCGGAGGCTGAGCTGTCCCTCTCGGCTCCAGACCTCTCCGAAGAGCACGTCATCGTTCAGTTCCGCGAATTTCGGGGCGAATTCGCCCAGGGCATCTCTGCCTGCCGTCTGCTTGACTGCCATGTTTCGTTCCTCCCTACAGCCTTGCGTACTCTTCATGGGATACCGGTTCGCACCACTCGTTCTCGCAATTCTCGCCGGGAACCTCCACGGCGATATGGCTGAACCAGCTGTTCTTCTTCGCTCCGTGCCAGTGCTTGACGTTGGCGGGGATCATCACGACGCTGCCCTCGTGCAGGCTGACGGCGGCCTTGCCTTCCTCCTGGTACCAGCCCTCGCCAGCCGTGCAGAGCAGGAGCTGACCGCCCCCCTTGTCCGCGTGGTGGATATGCCAGTTGTTCCGGCATCCCGGCTCGAAGGTCACGTTGGCGGCGAACAGGCCGCCTTCCGGATCGGTCAGCGGATTCAGGAACGAATCGCCTGTGAAGTACTGGGCATAGGCGGTGTTCGCCGTTCCCGTGCCGAATGCGTTGACCTTCTCGAACTGCTCTTTTCGTTCATACCTCATAATTAAAACCTCCTGCTAAGGATGATCGATTCACGCCATAGCGCAGCCAGACCGCCCCGCCGTCCATGGCCTTCGCCTCTTTCAGCGTAAAGCCAAGGGCCTTACTCTCCGAAATGCCTTCTGCAGCTCGGAAAACCGGAGGCGTATCCGGGCTCCCGTCTGCCGCCGCCGCCAACACGATGCTGATCTCATCGCACATCCCCGCTTGCAGGAACGACCAGTTCAGCACGCCGCCACCGCCCAGCATCAGGATCTCGATGTTGAATTCTTCTTTCAGCTTGGAAAGGGCCAGACCGTGATCCAGCTCCGTTTCTCCCGCGATGATGTACGAGATTCCCAGCTTTCTCAAAAATGCCCTGTAGGCGTTGCCGACCTGCTCTGTCAGCACCTCGACGACATGGGCGGTAGTGTCCACATAGCGCAGGGTGCTGCTTTTCCACCCCAGCTTGCCGTGGGGGTCCACGGAGACATAGAACATTCCGAAGTCCGGCTGCGCGATGAAATCACCTGCCGGAACGGCCGGCGCATCTTCGTCCAGGTCCGGCTTCCTGTAGAAGGTGAAGTTGTCGTCCGTTGTCACCCTGCCGGACAGCCAGCCCTGGTGATGGTAAAAGGGCTCTTTTCCGAAGGCGATGTCGTAGAACGCATCGCCCGCCGCTTTGCCCTGCGGCGTTTCCATGTAACCGCCCATGATCTTTCCGTCCAAAGCGCACATCATGTGGCAGAAAACATACGGCCTATTCACGTTCGATTTTCCTCCTTATGATTGACAAACATTCTGTTTGGAAGCATGCTTCCTTTGAACTTCATGTGCATTCTAGAACTTGAAGTTAACTTTAAGTCAAGGGTGTTCTGGAATAATTCGGAGGTGTTTTCAGATGGTCTATACGGTGGGGGAAATGGCGAAGCTGCTGGGGGTTGCGGCGTCCACCTTGCGCTACTACGACAAGGAGGGGCTGCTGCCCTTCGTGGAGCGCTCCTCCGGTGGCATTCGCATGTTCCGGGAATCGGATATCGAATGGCTGCAGGTGATCGGCTGCATGAAGAAAGCCGGGATGTCCATCAAGGACATCCGGCAGTACATCGAGATGGCGCTGCAAGGAGACGACACCATCGATTTGCGCCTTGCCATGTTCCGGCGCCAACAAGAAGCTCTGAAACAGCAGATGGCGGAATTGCAGCACACCATGGAGATGGTGGATTACAAGTGCTGGTATTACGAAACGGCGAAGGAAGCGGGTACGGTCGATGCCCCGCAGAAGATGGAGCTTGCCGAAGTCCCGGAACGCTTTCGGAAGATTCGGCAGGAGCTGCGCACTGCGCCGGGGACTGCGGCAACGATATGACAAGACTGCTTAGGCAACGGCAGTCAAGCGCTTGATTATCACGGTAACTTTATCGTTCAAAAAGTACTACCAACAAACGACCACCCCGGCTATCCGCTGTTCGCGGAAGAGCAGGGGAGCTCTTGTCGCCGGGGTGGAACCTTTTCAACTCGCAGGATAGCAGAATCGCCTCGCAAGCCAGAATCAGCACGGGACGGCAGCGGGCAGAACCGCTACTCCTAGATTACCCTCACGCTGCCACTGGCAGCCCTGATCCAGCTGCGGTACTTCGCCTTGACGGAGCTGCTCTGGCCGGAGGGCTTGGTAGTCTTGATAGAGCTCTCGTAGAGCATGTTCTTGAAGCATGCTTGGTTCAGCTTCTAGCCCTTGATGGTGACGGTCCCCTTTGCCGGCGACAGGACCCGCGCCGCTGCCCCAACGCGAGGTGGGTCATGGACCCCTTCCACGTGGTCCAGTGGATGAACGACGCGCTCGACGCCGTGCGCTGCGAAGAGCGTTGCCGCCTAGGCTAGCTCCCTGTCGCACAAACTACCGAAGCCTTAAATTTACTGAAGCGTGAGCAGGTGGCTTTGCCCCTTCAATTGGGAGTAAAGCCCCTGCTTTTCTTATGCCTGAAACCCATCATTCGAAACATGTTAAAGCCATTGAAATCGCTTGGGGAAGTAATTTTTTACTCCCCATTGTTGACCTGCGGTTTTGCTGAAAAGCTACCATATTTCGCCCCGTTGGGTTTCAATTGGTTTTTGTGGCGTGTTTCAGCCAACTGGGACAGGCGACCGGGGCAATTTACTCCCTCAACGAATCTTTTGCTCCCCGTCCGTGGGGTGCCGCCATGTCCGTCCTGTACGGCAATTAGGAGTAAACCTTCCTAAAACAGCAGGTCAAAAGCATAAAAAATACCCCCGATTCCAAGTGGAAATCGGGGGTATCTCATTTCATTTATTCCCCTAAGTTGCTGGGGCTTTGCGTTTCTTCCATACGCTGTGACACTCTGCGGTACTCAGCGGATGGAAATTCGACGCTTCAAAATAACCTTTCGGCCTACTCCCACTCAATACGAGGAAAATCGTGTCTCGTCTATCTCGTCACGTCTCCTCTACGCAAAACGGACGCGACGGCACCCTGCGGTACGCCGCAACACCCAACTGAGACATTATTGCGCCGATAAACGAAACTCAAATTGAACTCGGATGCGTTGAGTTTCAATTTTGTCCCAGTTAGGCAATCGCTGGAAAAGTCGATCAAAAACGACATGCAAGACCTTATGTTTTCACGACGAAACGTCGAGCCGCTGGCAACCATTCCAAGTGAGTGAATTCAAGCAGAGCAACCGCATTTTGCAAAACCGCATATCAACGCACTAAACCATCCGCTTCCGCTCATTTGGACTAGATGCAGGTGGTTTGTTCGTAATCGCCCATGAGTTGATAAGCCCCGCTGGGACAATTTGCCCCAGCGGGGCTTATCAAGAGGGAGCCATTATGGTTCTCCGAAATGCTCTACAAAGCGAGAACGCGAGGCGTTTAAAGATCTTCCGCCCCAAGAGCGACATCGCTGATCTCAGTGAGCGTGCTTTTCGCCGTAGCGCAGCATTCCTGAAGCGTTATGCCCGCGGCGTAAGGGTTCTTCCTTTCGTACTTTGCCCACTGCGCGAGCATGGCCGCGTCGCCGGAGACGTCATCGAGCACCTCGGCCCAACGGGCAATGGCGGCCTGGCTGCCCCTCTTCTCGCATGTTGAGTCGAGCGCCTCGCGGAGCGTGCGCATGTCGACGCCCTCTCCCATCGTCCTCATGAGGACGTGGATGTCGTAGAAGTCGCGGGGACGGGTGTTGGCGACTCCGCGGGTCACCACCGTTTCGAGCTTCTCCGCCAGTACGGTCTCAACCGGGTATACCATAAGCCTGATATCGCCCTCGCCGAAGAGCAGGGGGTAACTGTACTCGACGGCCTCGGGCGTGATCCTGTCGCCTGTGGTGACGTCCACGGTCAGCGGTACTGACATTGGGGCGTAGTTCGCCTTGAGGTGCACGCGGATGCCGGGATAGTCGTCGGTCTCGCGGATGTCCTCGGTCCTGTCGAACTCGAACTCCCAGTCGTCGTCCGCCTGTACCGCCGCGATCTCGCGAAACGTCCTCTCCGCAGACTCGTGGGTGAGGTCGAAGCCCCTGACCGTCGTGTCCAGGTCCATGGTGGTCCTGGAGCTTACGCCGACCAGCGATGAGATGAGCACGCCGCCCTTGATGACGACGTTGTCCCTCCATTTGGACCTCGAGAGGCGCTCGAGCAGCCTCTCCAAAAGGTAGCTCTGCATCATAGCCTGGGCGGGGATGCCCGCCTCCTTGGCCATGTTGTTGACACGGGCCTTGAGCTGCATCGCGTTCTTTGTCCTCACAGCAGCACCTCCAGGTAGTTTCTGATTTTCTTCTCGACCCCGAGCTTACGGGCGTAGTCGACGAGCTTCGCGGCATCCCGCTTGGGGCTTTTGGCGTATGCCTGCATCGCCGGAGTGACGACCTGCGCATCAACCGTGCCCTGGCCCCTGACGATGTCGCAGAGCGTCCTTTCCAGGTCATAGGCCTTGACCGTATTGCCGTGCGGGGTGATGAGCTCCGCATAGCCCAACTCCAACACTTCGTCAGAACAGGTACGGCAGATGATGCCTGACTCTCTGGCGGGCGTGGCGTTGTATCCCCTGGGAAACGTCATGGTGAGTGAGAACGGGGCGCGGTCGGTCATTCCGTGCAGGAACAGCGCGGTGTCGTCGGAGAACAGACCGCGTGCGAACCTGTGCTGCGCGACAAGATATGGGTCCGCCCAAGTTTCCGGCAAAGCGTACAGGCCGCGAGCGACCTGCACGAGGTCCCCCCTGCCGACGGCCTCGGCGAGCTTCCTTCTCGGGATGCCGACGGCGGTGGCCTGCGATGCGGATACGTAGCCGTTGCGGCTCTTCGCAATCTCTATCAAATCCATGGCACCCTCCCTTCGAACCGTACTTGTATGCTGAATATTATTGCATATTAAGCACAGAAGTACGATAGGGCAACCGCTTCTGTACAAGGGCGCAAGGGCAGGAAGGCCAAGGTGACACCTCGGACGTCACGTTGTCGTTTCCAAGAAAATAGAAACCACTGATGGCTAATGGGACACCACAGGTGATTTCGAGGTTGGGGGTTCGCGTAGCTGCAAACGGGTTTTATTCGATTGCAGCAGAATCATTCATACTAGCCAACTCTGAGGCATCGATTATTCTGACGTTCTGTAAATGTGGGAAAATACGAATAGCAAGTCTCATGTTATGTGAAAGGGCAATAATTTGTCATCTGGATACAACCAACCAGGTGCCGGTGATCCGTATTGGTATGAATGGTGCGTCGGCCTAGATTATGTGATCTCCATGCTTGCAGGGGACGATGACATCGAATCGGTCACTTTCCAGAAAGCCGGGATCGAAGGTGTTGATGACGTTGTCGTGTGCCGCTCGCGTGAGCTTCCAATGCTGTGCGTTCAAGTGAAGCACAAGAAGATTTCCACGTTGAGTGCGGACAATTTAACGTTTAGAGCATTGACGGTGGCGTCAAGCGAGGAAAATGGTTCGAAAAAATCCCTACTTGCCTCTCTTGCCGCAGGATGGAAACAAATCTCAAACGAAAAGGGCGTGAATCCCGAGGTTGTTTTATATACGAATCGCGAGATGGGTCCAAATAGGAGCGATGCAACATATGAGGGAGTGCCATACAAGAGGCTTCCGCTTGGGGAATTTTGGAATCACGTCTCCTCCCGAGTAGAGTCTGCAACCTCATTTGCCGATGTTGTTTTCCCTGATTCAGACCTCGAGATTCAATGGAAAGAGTTTGCTGACTCCACGAGGCTAGATGAAAACGATATTGTGCCTTTCTTGAAAAATCTCACGATTGAGGCTGGGGCACCTTCCCTCGAAAACAAAAAGACCGACCTCAAGAGACGGCTTAAGAATGAGGTATGCGCTGGTCACCAAGAGCTGGCTTCCAGGGTCTTCGACCTGTTACTTGCGGAGCTCATCAACTGGACTACTGTGGCGGGAAAGAACGTGGTAACCGCGGATATTGCTAGGAAATGCCTCATCAAGCTGAACCATAATCCATTAGAAGAGCCCATCGAAGTCCCCGTCCCTATCCCCGTCTTTCCAAGTAGGGAACGCGCATGTTTCTCTCTGTGCGAGAAAATAAAAACTTCAAATCGCAAGGTTGTCTTTCTTCGAGGATGCCCCGGTTCTGGAAAGACGAGGCTGGTCAGTTGCCTTTGCGAGCGAATGCATCCACGACCCATTAGGTTTTATGCGTTCAGACCTCTTGATGTCGATGATTTCAGCTACTCACCTGATGCGGGCATTGTATCGCCGAAGGACTTGTGGAGCACCTTGCTGAATCAGCTTCGAAGCATGCCTGAGCTTTCGGGAGTTAAGCCTCAGATACCCGTCATTAATGAGATCTGTACAGATGATGACCTTCGGCGCGAGGTGCTAAGGCTGGCCGAAACGCTATCAAGCAAACGTGGCCATATGACGACCATAATAATAGATGGCATTGACCATGCAGCGCGCGCCAATGACCAGCTAACTTTCTTAAAGCATTTACCTACTCCGAGTTCTATTCCAGAGGGTGTACGGATTCTAGTGTCAGGCCAGCCTGCCAGTCTGTACTCTTCTTATCCGAAATGGCTCAAGGAAAATCATGATGGCGTCGAAGTAGTCGATATACCCAGTCTCGATACGGAAGATATTTCGACTCTTCTCACGGAAAAGACCGATTTTTCTCCACACGAGGCTCTTGTTCTAGCCAATGAGGTCAATAGTATGGCCAAAGGCAATACGCTATCAGTGGTATATGCGGTTCACGCTATCAGTGGAGAAAAGGATTGTGGTCGCGCTCTCGAGATCTTGAGGTCATCAGGGCTTTCGGACAATATTGACGAATACTACGAGTCAATTTGGCAGAAAGCCAACGATGAGATTCAACGGCAGCATGGCAGCGCTTCAAATGCATTAGACCTAATTGCTTGCTCGATGCACCTCCTTGATGGCACCATCTATCCAAACCTTCTCAGCAAGGCGTTTCCTGACGCCTACTCAGGAGATTACGTGGTAAAGCGTGATATTTCCATTCTCTCGCCTTTGATGAAGGTTTGTGCTGACGGGTCAGCACGGCCCATCCACAATGACTTCAGACTCTTTGTGAGCTCAAAGGCATCGCAATCTGGCATGGAAGACTATTTGCGGTATGCATCAAGCATGCTTGCGGATGCCGCACTGAAGATGGAAGGCGATGTAGTAAGGCCCTGTTACGCCATACGATTGCTTGCTTGCTCTGGTCGAACAGATGAGTGTATTGACCTGTTTGATACGTCATACGTTATCGACGCTATCGCCCATGGGGTTCCTTGGCGCCTTCTTCGCGAGCATGCAATTAGGGTGTATAGAATGGCATGCGAATCGAGGAATTTGGAGCGCGTCTTTAGAGTTCAGCTTGCTTTGGCGACACTATCTCAGGTAAACGAGCATTTTGAGTACTATCTTGAGCGAAGGCCCTTCCTTCATTTCGAGGGGCTAGTGGGGATGGATTATATCGTTCCACCCTTCGGCGCAGAAACGGCTGATTTATACACAGCGATGCTCGGCAGATGCCTGTGGTTATTGAAGGATGCAGGATGCACGGAGCAAAGCGATGAATTATACAGCATCTGGTTTTCCGGCATTTCTCCTCTTAAGGCGGTTGAGATACTTACAAATCGGGACGGAGATGGCAGACGATACCAACAAGAGGATGCGTCCTCAATGCTGATGTCTGCGTGGGGGGAGTATGTCGCCGCTCGTGGTCTTGATTGCAGCGAGTCGATCGCAGTTCTTGGAGACACGCATGATGCAGAAGATTTGATGTCCTATTTTCGCGATGCCTACGTGAAGGCCTCTCTGAAGTGGTGCCAACCTGAAGAAGATACGGCTGAAAAGATTGCCGGAATACCGATTACGGAAGATGCAGCCGTGAACATGATGAGGGATGCGCTTACCGGTGCGCTTCCGGCCTCACGTGCTGCACGGTGTGCGTTCTTTTCTAGATTGTCGTCTCATGCATTTGAGCGAGAGCTTGGAACCATAGCCTACGCCCTCTGCCTGTCCGAGGGGGTTTCCATGCCTCAAGTAGATAGGAATCGTCCGTTGTTGTGCCCAAGAGAAGGCGCTATCTACCAGAACGACTTCACCCTTGGATTATTTGCCGAGGCTTTCGTTTTCGGATTCGAATCCAACTGCGATGAATTCGAGCCATTGGTGCTGGATATGCAGGAGGCTGTTGCGTGGGTGGATAGCTCTCATAGGGAGTATTTATCTTTCATCAGGGCGCTGCGGACCTCAACGTGTCTCGGCTATTCCATGGGGCACGATAAGGCTATACGGCAGGGAACTGGAGAGGCGCATATTATCGCGGAATGGGCCAAGGCTCCATCCTTGCCTGGTTCGATGACAATAGAGACGTGCGCCATACCGTATATGCTTTTTGCTACTGAAAAGGGAAAGGCTCTCTGCAAGGAAGCTCTTGAGGAGGCGGACTTTGAGTCCTATGTCTTCTCCAGCAGGCCTCTCTGCGTAAAACTAAGGATGCTCGAGCATCTTCAAAACGATGGCAGCAATATTTCTAAGGATTATCTTAAAAAGGAATACGGATCGGACGGGTCGGGTTTGCTGGCGTCTCAAGATGCAGTCGAAAGGCATAGCCTGCTGAGGCCCCTACTCTTTGATGTTGACGATGAGCTTGCATTGCATTGCGATAACGCAATCTTGTTTGGGTCGGCTAGGTTCACTGATCACAAAGACTACTCGATGTCTAATCTCGTTGAGGTTTTCAAAACGCTTTCAGATCTTGGAATGGCAACGGAAAAGCAGGCTTTTGATTTGCTGGAGATTGATCATGCTGCATCATGGTCAGGCGACAATAGGATGTCGGATGCAGTGATGGAGGCCGTGGTTGATTGGGCAGTAAACGAAGGGCCATCAAATTTGGCGAAAGTTCGCTCAACTCGTCCAGAATACAAGTATGATTACGCCCTTATCGAGTACCAACATAAAGCTCTAGTAGCTAGCGCAGAGAGTTCGAGTGACTTACTTTCGGTTTTTGCGGGTTTTCTTGGCCATGTGCCGTGTTGCGAGCCGAAAGACGTGGATACCCTTCGTATATACCTCGATATATGCAGAAAAAGGGCAGACGAGCTTGGATGTGGAAGCGATTTTGCGGATGCTGTTCTTGACATCGAGAACAGCATCAAGGACGCCCCGCTATACAAATCTAACTTGTCGTATACTGAGACGCCTCCCGCAGACAATTTCCAAACCCTCGGAGACCTGACCAATGATGAGGTAAGAGAAGCGGCATTCTATCGAAAGGTAGATCGCTGGCGATGGGAGCCTGTAGCTGAAGCATGCTCGGAGCTTGAAAAGCGGGGATTTGGAAAGAGCGATATCTGCAACAGCCTTGTCATGGCGAGAGGAGCAGCGCTTTCAAAAGAAGGATGGGTTCATTTCTCTTCGTCGCTTACCAGACTGATTAATGATATTGCGAGCTGCGCTGATGATGAACCGTTTTTTGAGCTTCTGGCGTATCGAGCCGAAGAGTTGGACAGATACGGCTTTGGGTCGGCATCGAATGACATTGCGCATGCCATCATGGTCAGGTCAAAGGCGAAGAGCCCAGCCCTTTTCGAAACTATGTTCACGCTTGAGCACGACAGTAAGCGAAAATGGATATCCTGCAACGGAAAATGCGCATTGCCTGCTTTTGAGAATGATGAGCCTGATTTTCCAAGGCCCGATTCCCTGCCCGAGCTTGTATCAGACATCCTCTTAGACTCCGTGGTCCCTCATGATCCGCATAGGACGGAAGATGCGGCAAGGGGAATCGTGTGGGGCGGATTACATCTACGGAGTATGAGAAGCCGCGTATGCGAGTCGCTGACGAACTTCGACTCGTATGGGCGCATCTTGCTGGAGAAGATTCTTGGTCTTTGGATTCGCGCTTTCCCGGAGGATGAAGTTATCACCACTTGCCTCACCAAGATCACTAATGAACTCCGCAGGGCGGGTGAGGCCGGCGTTCTTTCCGCAATTATCGGCGCACCGAAACTCATTGTCAGAGCCGATGTAGAAGATCCGAAGACCATAGGAAGTGGCCGGTCGAAGATTCCATCTTGCATAAAGAACTTCCTCTCAGAGATTCAGATAGCATGCAAAGATGAATGCAACGATATCAAAGATGCCATCGAGCAATGCGACGAAGGAGAGACTGAGCCCTTCGTAACGCGATACATGCGAAACGGAGAGACCTTCCTTCCAATTCGTCAGTTAGATGACTACAGCCAGGAGCTTGTCTATGCTGCGATTTGCCGCGGTCGTTGGCAGGGCGTCCCCAGCTACATCGTTGCTTCAATGCTCATTGATCCGGCTGATGCGTGGGTCCTCTCGCGTCTCCCCGTCTTTAAGGATCCCTCGACATTTCAGGTATCCGAGGCCATCAGCCTCTTTGAGGCGGGCGATCCTGTAGGCGCAGGGAGCCTAGTCGAAGCTCTTCCCGTGTTTGGCCTGAATGATGGCGAAGTATGCCTAGGTTGGAAGCTATATATTCCATATGGGGACCAAAACGAATACGAGTGCTACAGCACTGCGCGTTTGACAGCGCAAGAATGCAAACAACCTGACAACGTAATTGACAGGGAGTATGGATGTTATGGTCTTCTGGTTCATGGCGAAGGAGGCAAAGCGTCTTGCTTTTCGCAAAACAGCATATCCTTGTGCAACGCGCTGGCGGGCTGCATTACCATGGCGTTTTGCGATTGCCAGATATTCCCATCCATTTCGATGAGACGGCTTGGATTTGCGCCAAAAGCTGACAACCCATTGATATGGATTGACTATACGGGAAAGCCAGTTGCCTGGTTTGAGCAGTTTTCTTTTCCAGTCGAAAGAGGACACCGTCCTTCCGCGTATTATCGGCAGCCGCGTTTGTGGAGATGGGTTTGCGATGAGGCGATCGTTGAGAGTGCAGCGGCAAAGTACGGGTGTCGCATTTATTGGGCATTAGAATCGAGCAATCACGTTGATCAGATAAAAAGCCGACACGACAAAATGGAAGCGGTCAGAAAGAAGTCTCCATTTGAAAAGGATGCTGAGTAAGAGCTGGGGAGGCTTTCGCCAACGCAGGCACGCCTTGCATCCGACTTGTGATCTCCGCAAATAAAGCGCGTAGCGGGTTCACGCACTGAAAACCACAGCACAAGCATCGATTACTTAGAGGCCAATTGCTTCCTGTATCGATAGTAGAAGAAAAGAGGCAGAGCAATATTGACTAGCGGCACCACAATGCTCGCCTCGACTTTGAGCGCCCCGCCTGACAAAAGCATATTGCTTGACGGAACGAGAGTACAAATGCTGGGATAATCGTCTGCAAGACAGACTCCGCCAAGAATAATAGCTCCAAAGATATTCCAGATTGAGTGAGCGGCTATTGGCGCGAGAATCGTCTTTTCCGATTCATATAATGCAGTTACAAAGAGCGACATTGTGACAGCGTTAGCAACAGGCAAAATGCCAGCCTCGATTGCCCCTCCATGCATGAGCGTGAACAATAGGGTAGTTGTAACAACTGCGACAGCCAGGTTGAATTCCCTTCTCAAGAGCTGATAGATATAACCCCTCACAAGAAGCTCCTGCATTATGACATTTACGAACGCGGAGGCAATCCACAGCCAGAGCATTTGTACTCGATTTGTTTCAGAGATAGAAATTTGCTGCATCAGCAACAGAACTCCAAAAAGAGATTCCGATCCAGACTATGCCAGCAACTATGCCGACGAGCGTGCCGTGCCTAGCCATGCCGAAGATAGGTATGGTAATTCGATTTTTCTCTATCGAGAGAAAAGCGATTGTAAAAGCTGCAAGCACCGAAAGGGGGATAAGCTCAGCAAAGAATCGCCAAGTTTCCGGCGTGGAGCCCGGTATGCTGACCACGCTTGCAACAATGACCCAGCCGACAAAAAACACCATAACCTTTAGGATTGTTGCCATGATGCGCCTTATTTTATTTCGACGCTCGCTAGTGATTGGTAACACCCCCCCCCTAATTGCAATGGCAATAAAACATCAGTTGTTCTGTCCAGAATTTCAAAGAACACTATCTGTCATTCAAATTTCCTGCCGCAAAATATCAAAACATCAAACAACGCGCAACTCGCTCTATCTGCGCAATAAGGGCGATGCGCTGATGCAACTCGCGAAATATTCCGAACTATTCACATTGCTTCACCACCTGTATTTACGTCTGAAACCCATTATTCGAAGTGGGTTGAAACCGATGAAATCGCTTAGGGGAGTAAATTTTTACTCCCCATTTCTTGCTCAAATTTCATGTGTTTTCGATAATCTGTTCGGTGTTCAAAATTTTGTACCAATCTTTTACCGAAAAATATGCGATATTTTCTTGTTTTTCTCATTCTTTTTGCTCGAATATTATTTGCTTTGTACGATCATGGTAGAATTCTTCTTTATCAAGCCACGGCAACATACCTTACGTTTATCTTGCACATTTTCTCAATTTTGTGTATCATGGACATAGCTCACCCGATCGGGCGAAACGAATGTTTGCGAATTGTAAAATTAATCAAATAGTGGCACACTTCGTAGACATTACATCATTTTTATTTTGATAGGAGAAAAGAAAAATCATGAATCAGTATCTTGATTACATCATGGAACAATTAGAAA
>OLOU01000549.1_pt1 | contig 32418 bp, 30 predicted proteins | sample 1672101 | NCBI WGS metagenome assembly OLOU01 (sample SAMEA3136645, study PRJEB25190) | human gut metagenome | biome: human gut; feature: human-associated habitat; material: faeces | place: Austria | collected 2013
CCCCGGAAACGATGACCATCGACTATGGTACCCATGGGATGCCGGATATCGGCGCAAACCAGATGTACTATAACGCCAAAGAATCCGGACCCATTAGCACAATGCCGGACATCCCCGGCCTTGCGGTTTGGCATGAGGGACACATCGGTGTTTACATCGGCAACGGTCAGGTCGTTGAGGCCATGGGAACCAAGTACGGTGTTGTCAAAACAGAGTTGGCTGGCCGAGGTTGGACACACTGGCTGAAGATTCCGTATATCAATTATGACTGAGGAGGATCGAATGGAATTTCACAAAGATGAAGTAAAGAACAAAGTCGTCTGGACAAAAGGCGCAGACATTACTGACGGATCGCCGCGATACACCTTCGAGGGACGCGACCCCGCCACGACCTATGAACGATTTCAGGTCGTTATCTATACAGAGCGGGAGCGCCGATATGCACACGACCCCGGAAGCCTCTGTAATCACTATTATGGTTATGTGCGTGACGACAAAATGGAATGTGCCGAAACCATCGGACCGTACTATTCTGTCCGGGAAGCAAAGCAGAGAACGCTGGAATTGTTCAATTTGTTTATGCAGCAATACGCCGCTCAAGAATTAGACAGTGCCACATCGGAATCAGCGGTTCACGGACATGATGATCAGCAAAAGCATTTTCAACACCAATGGGCAGTGGGAACACTGCAGAGGAAGTATGCAGACATGCTGGACAAGCTGATTCCGCAGCACGATGGTCACACCACTGCCGCGTGGATCACATTTGCGGAGGAACTGGCAGATGGTGCGGAAACCGCCTTCGAGCAGGAAATGTCTTCTCTGGTAGCTGCGTTCCAAGAGATCTCAAAGCGGTTCAGTCCTCGTGCCGTGGAGACGGTCTATCAGGTGATTCATGCGCCAGGCAATGCGCTGCTGAGCAATGAGATCTTACCCGCAGCGGAAGCCGCGGAGCAGGGTGCAAGTTCACAAGAACTGTCTGATATGGCGGCAAGCGGACTGTTCGGTGGCGGACCGGTGCCTGAACTGAAGATGTAGGAGGAATATAGAATGGCCTATGTAAAAGTACCTGCACCATCGGTGGTGTACCACTTGGCAAAAGCAGATCGCCTCGACAGCATTCTGGATGACGGCAGAATTCGCCGTTTTTCGGATACGGAATGCTGGTTCTGCGAGAGCCTCGACAAAATGAAAGCGTACATGGAGCAGACCGTGATGTGCGAAGGCAAACCGTATCGCACCGCAGATGGGCAACTCTGCCATTACTCCAACTTTAACTCGGAAGCATACATTCTTCTCAAGCTTGCTCCCATCCGGCAGGAAAATGCCTGGTATCGCCGGACCCAGGAACAGCCTTCAAGCAGTTCCGATGAAGTAATGCAGGCAGAAAGAGAATTCTTCCCACTGAGTATTGGATATCGCGGTGATATGGCATTTCAAAATGCAGAAGTGATTGATGTGCCAAAATTTCTTGCCGGCGAAATCGTCAGCCACAAAGAACTGACCTCCAGTGAACTGTGGGGCCTGTTATTTGAGCGGACCGAGGCAGAGATGGCAGCCTATATGCGCGGGCTGGATCAGCTGGAACGGGATGAACTGATCCAGTCCGCGACGGAGATCTCCGCCATGCAGGTGTGCCGCAGAGGACTGATGGCGGAGAGGAAAAAACTGACAAGAAGAAACGTTCTATTTTTGCTGCAGGTGGAAAAGCCGCTGGGAATGATTTCTGAAGTGTGGATGGAGCAGCAAAATGCCGGAGAAGGTAATGCTTTTTTCCGATTGCTTGCGGAACTGTACAAGCAGAAGGGAAATGGGGATTTGATTAATGATGAACAGCCAGAAACCGTGAAGCAGATGCTGGAATCCTGTCCAAACAATTGCTTCATGCTTCTGATGCCGCAAGATGATTTGAAGCTTGCCGCCGATGAAGCTGAAAAGGCTCTGCGCGGTGAAGAATACACTGTACTTCTGGACTATTCCGGAGATTCGGAACCGATTAAGACAGCAGACTTGCTGGAAATGGTAGTCATTGATATGAGGAAGGATGAGCAGGGCTGCTGGTATGTCCTGGTTGTCCATCCAAAGCTGTTGGAGGCGCTTAGACGGGAAAAGAAAATGACCTGATATGCTCATTATTGACGAACACATCGAAACCCATGCGATGATCGACCACGGCAACGGACTCGTTACGCTGTACGGTCACTGCTCTCAGCTTCTGGCGAGAGTGGGACAAACCGTGCAGGCGGGAGACATCATCGCCCTCTCCGGCAGCACCGGGCGCTCCACCGGGCCGCACCTCCACTTCGAGGTGCGCGTCAACGGGGAGCGGACGAATCCAAGGGCATATCTGCCAAAAGGCTGAAAGGAGAAAAATGATTATGAACATGGCTCGTTATGAGCAGGAAACCATTATCAGCTTCAACGAGGAGGAAAAGACAGCCGGAATTTATACTCACAACAAGGTACTGCGTCAGAAGCTGGAAGCGCTGGCGCGGGACAGACCGGAGGATTGCAGGCTCGTCAAAGTGTCCCGCAGCGGGCGGGCAGTTGACTACACCATCCCAAAATCATGGATAAGGATCGCACCAAACAGGGTGCTGTCTGATGCCGAGAAGATACAGCGGCGCAACGCCATAAAAAAGGCCAATTTTGCCCTTGATAATGCCGGACGTCCGCAGGATTGAAACTTCGTGCGACCGCCGGAGGGTAGTGATACCACCCACAACACAAAAACACCAAAAAAGCATGGAGCACAGCGACATGGAGGCGCTGGGCTTCCAGCTCCGTGACTACTACCAGGAGGTTGAATAACAATCATGAAAAAAGAAAATGTCACGATCTCATTCGAGAGCGAGCAGCTTGCCGCTCTCGAATTTTCACTTAAAAAGAAAAACACCAGCGTGCAGGCGCAACTGGAGGAGCTGCTCAAATGTCTCTACGAATCTGAGGTGCCGGAGCCGGTGCGGGAGTATCTGGACAGCCGCGCGGCGCCCGCTGCCCGTCCCCGCCGTCCGGCAAGACCGGCGAAGCCGCAGCTGCGGGAGGAGCCTACCTCCTCGTTGGCACAGCCCACTGGCGAAAGGAATGGTGAGTGAGATGGCAGATCATGTAGACATCACACTGTGGATCGACCGGCGATGGAAAGATGCCATTGAAAAGCATCTCAAGGATGAAACCCTGCAGGAACATCTTGAGAATGTGCTGGATGAGCTGTGCAACCAACTCCCGGAGCAGGAATACAAACGCATCAGTGCCGAGATCTACGCGGAGGATGCCGCGCGGCGCGCAGAGGAAGAAGCAGCCCGTACCTACGCCGCCTACCATGTGGTAGAGAACGGGCAGGAGTGGTACTTCAAGACCTCCCCCGGTGAGGAACTGCTGGATGCCGCAGAAAAGCTGCGCGGCTATGTCGCCGGTGAGAAAGGCACCGGGCCGGATCTGTTCATCAAGCTGTTCGCGGACGGGCATCCCATCACAGCGGAAGAGTACAACGCACTCACCGCCCTTCGCATGGAGAACACCGGCAAGGTGCGCGGTGTGTTCGACATCAACTTCGACAAGCGGGAGTTCTCCGCCGTACACATCATGGACGGTTGGCAGACCTGGGCGATGCGGGATGTATCCGTGGCGGCGTACCATGCCACCCGGTCACAATTCGCATCGAGCGATGATCAGTGGCGCAAGCTGCTGGATCATCTGAGCGGTAAGGAAATCACCTCGGCGGGACACCTCTCCTCGCGGATTTTTTCTTTCGGTGATGAGATCATCGAGATGGATGGCAAGCTCAATTTTTATGTGCAGACGGAGTTCGATGTGGATGCTGTCTTCGGCACCTTCGTCTGTACTGACGAGAACGATGACTGGCTCAATATCTACGCCAACTATGACATCGCGGAGGATAGACCCTGCGACACGCTGGAACTGAATCTCTGCAAAGCGGATGGCACAGAGGAAACCTGGAGCTACCGGCTCAACGCGGCGGAGCGGGAGGTGCTGCTGCAGAAGATGGAGGAATACTGTCAGAAGCAGACTGACATGAGTCTCCGCGACTACGCACAGCAGTTCCGAGAGGAACCGGAACAGCGGCAGGGGCCGGTGATGAAACTGTAGGCACAAACACAGCAAGGCTGAAATGCTCGCGGCTGCGGAAACAACAGCGTCCAGGCTGCGCAGCCCAGCGGGGCCGCGACGCCGGAGAAAGCGGACACACGCCATAAGGCGTGCATCCACTTTCTCCGGCTGTTCTTTCGGTGGCAATTTCGCTGGCAGCACAAAGCCACGCTGTGGCCGATGGAGAGATAGCCTCCGTGTTTCGCCCTGTGAGCCGCTGTGTGCGCGGTTAGGGGCTGGGGTGGCGTGTGTACCCGCCGCAGCCCCTTGAAACGAACGTTGCGGCGTTTGTGGGTGACGTGTGAAAGGGCCCGGTGCATCCTGCTCCGGCGATGGGAAACCGAGCCTTTGGGGATGGTTTTTTGCCCCCGGCCATGCCCCGTTTCGGAGGGTTTCGCCCCTTATTTGCCCGTTCGATAAAAGCACAAGATAAAGAGAGGTGCCCCTAACTGGGCCCCTCTCAGCCACAAAGCCCCGCAGTGCGGGGCTTTCAGAGGTTTGGACAAGGTGCACCTTTTGCGGGTCTTGATGGAAAACAGGTGCACCTTACCCGCAAAAACGCAGGCGTGACAAGAGGTTGCGCCTTTTCAGAAAGGAGTGCTGCAAAAATGCAGGAAAATGACGAAAAGCGGATCGAGCGCACGGTGGTATGGCTGGATGCCAAGCTGGTTCCCCGTATGGACGGCTGGCTGGCCGCAGATAATTGCAAAAATCGCAGTGAATTTATCAACAAGGCCCTGCGCTTTTACATGGGCTATCTCGGCACCGAGGACAACACCGCCTACCTCTCGCAAGCCATCCTCACCGCCATTCAGGGTACGCTGGACGACAACAACAATCGGCTCTGCCGTATTCTTTTCAAGTGCGCGGTGGAGCTGAATATGCTCTGCCACACCATCGCCGCCCACTTCCGTACCGATCCCATCCACACGCGGGAGCTGCGGGCCTACGCCGTGGATGAGGTGAAACGCACCAACGGTCAGGTGAGTTTTGAAAACGCGGTGCGGAGCCAGCGGCGTATAGAGCCGGATGACGCATGGCCCGGATCGTACTGATTTCGCCCTACCTCAAGGGCGGACAGAACGCCGCAAAGCTGGCCCAGCGCACACGCTATGTCGCTACCCGTCCCGGCGTGGAGCTGCTGGCGGATGAGCGCAGTACACTCCCCGCGACGAAAAAGCAGCAGGACTTCATCGCACGGCTGCTGAAGTCCTTTCCCTCCTGCTGGGAGCTCATTGAGTATGAGGAATATCTGGATCACCCCACCCAGGGCAATGCCTCCGCGTTCATCCAGCAGGTGCGGGAAGACTACATGGAGGCGCTGGATCAAAAGGAAAATTTCATCGACTACATCTCCCACCGCCCCGGCGTCCAGAAAGACGGTGAGCATGGGCTGTGGGACGCTCACGGCAAGATACAAAGTCTCGCGCGGGCGGTACGGGAGGTGGCGGAGCACACCGGAAATGTGTGGACACCGGTGGTGGCGCTGCGCCGTGAGGACGCAGAGCGGCTGGGCTATGACAGCGCGGAAAACTGGCGGGCGCTGGTGAACGCCTCCGTCTGTGACATCGCCACGGCGTACAAGATCCAGCCGGACAACCTGCGCTGGTATGCCGCCTTCCACCAAAAGCCGAATCAGGTGCATATCCACATGATCCTCTTCTCCGCGGACCCCAGGGAAGGGTATCTCACCAAAGAAGGCATCCGTCAGGTGAAGTCCGTCTTCGCCAGACGGATCTATCACGCGGATCGGATGCACATCTACCAGCAAAAGGACATCGCGCGTCAGGAACTCCAGACGCGCACTCGCAAGGCAATGGTGGAATGCATCGCGCAGATGGAGCATGGCTCGGTGGATAACCCACGGATGGAGCAGCTCACCGAGGAGTTAGCAGAGCGTCTGCTGACGGTCAAGGGCCGAAAGGTCTACGGCTACCTGCCGCCAAGGGTCAAGACCATCGTGGACGCCATCGTGGAGGAACTGGCGAAGGACGAGCGGGTGTCCGCCGCCTATGAAACGTGGCAGACACTCTACGAGCAGGTGTGTCTGGACTACGACCAGCAGCCGCCCAAGCGGCTGCCGCTCTCCCGGCAAAAGGAGTTCCGGAGCGTCCGCAATATGGTCATTCAGGAAACGCTGCAATGGATGGCTGAGCGGCAGAGGTGTGCGGACGCGCGGAGAACTCCTTCCTCGCAGGAAGGACCTATCATCAAAAAGGATGCCGCAGAAGCCGCGCCAAAGAACTCTGAGGTCACGGCATCTCTCGCATTTGCGCAGACCAAATCTGACCGTGCGGCCAGCGCCACAACAGAAGATCCCGGCTCCGCTGACGCTGCCGCCTCCAAAGACACCGCGCCGCCCGTGGGCGAAATGACTCCGACGCGCTCACAGCCATCCGGTCAAGCAGGGCAAACCGCACCGGCAGGAGCAGAGTACCGTGCCCCCACGGTGGGCGAAACCGTTGTGCGGATGCTGCATCACATGAGCAGAATTTTTGAAGACAACAGCAAGATCGACCAGATCCACCGCGGCTTGCAGATCGACCGCAAGCGCCGTCAGGAATTGCGGCGCAAGCGTCTGGCGATGGGACACAAGCCAGATGACCATGAGGAACAGATATTCAGATAAAAAATGCTGCCGTAAAATCACGGCAGCGTTTTTATGAAATCAGATCTGTGTTTGTGTGGGGACAAATTCCAGCTTGAGCGCCATCCCCATACCCGCGGCAAGACGCTTGAGCGTCCGCAGAGAGGGATTGGCCGTTCCGCTTTCCAGCCTGCTGATATCAGCCTGCGTAATGCCGGTGATGTCAGAAAGCTGTTTTTGCGTCATACCGTTTTCCTCACGGCCCTCCACAATGGCGCGCATGATCTGACGTTCCGGCTCCTGCGCGTCCCACTCAGCACGGAACGCAGGGTCCTGCATTCTCTCGTTCAAGGTCTCACGGAAATTCTTTCCCATCGATCACACCTCCCCTTTTCGGCTAAAGTCCGCGCGATACCGCTTGGCGCGTTCGATCTCGCGCGGCGGCGTTTTCATCGTCTTTTTTACAAACCCATTTGTCAGGATCACTCTGTGTCCTAACACTGCACAGCCTATGCATTTGCCGCATTCTTATTTGCACTTCATCATATGTGATAAAACACATATTGTCAACAGAAAGAGCACTGATCTGAAAGGACACATCATGAGCAAATATATTTATTTTACGCCGGAGGAAAAGGCGCGGGCGCAAAACACAGACCTCGTGTCGCTGCTGCGCGCCCAGGGGGAACGCCCCGTGCGCTCCGGCCGGGAGTTCCGCACGCCCAACGATCCCAGCATCACCGTCCGGGGCAACAAATGGTTCGACCACTCCAAACGCGAGGGCGGCTATGCCGTCAGCTTCGTGCAACGCTATTACCGTCTCCCTTATCAGGAGGCGGTTTTGCTTTTGCTGGGCAGAAAGAATGGAAAATCGTATGAGCAGGCAAAGCCCGCAAAGGAGGCTCCGAAGCCCTTCGCGCTGCCGGAGCCTTACGGAACCATGCGGCGTATGTACGCCTACCTCATGCGCCAGCGGCACATCGACCGGGAGGTCATCTCCTATTTCGTACATGAAAAGCTGCTCTACGAGGACAAGCATCACAACTGCGTTTTCGTGGGGCTGGATGGCAGCGGCGAAGCAAAGCACGCCCACATCCGCAGTACCAACAGCGAGGGGCGGGTGTTCCGTATGAACATTGAGAGCAGCGCCAGCGAGCACTGTTTTCATAAGAACGGCACGGACAAGTCCCTCTATGTGTTCGAGGCCCCCATCGATCTCCTGTCCCACATCACCCTCTATCCCTACGGCTGGCAGGAGCACAGCTATGTTGCCTGCTGCGGGACATCCATCCAGCCGGTGCTGGAACGGCTGCGGCAGAATCCGAAGCTGGACACGGTGTACCTCTGCCTCGACAACGATGACGCGGGCAATGACGCCTGCGACCGCATGACGGATACGCTGGAGGACATGGGCTTGGAGGTACAGCGGCTCTGTCCGGTACGCAAGGATTGGAACGACGATCTCCGCGCCAAATTTGAGAAAAAGGAGGACCTACCATGAACGGGGATACCTGGATCTTCCTCGCACTCTGCGGCGCTCTGCTGGTGTTTTTGCTGGCAGCGTCCTTCCTCTCCAAAAGCTACTCCCTCAACAACATCAAGAGCAAGACGGTGGGCGACGGTCAGCACGGCACGGCACGGTGGGCAACGCCCAAGGAGATCGGCAAGACCTACCACACCGTACCCTTCCGCCCCCGCCGCTGGCGCAAGGGGAAGGAGCTGCCCACGGAGCAGGGGCTCATCCTCGGCAGCGTGGGCGGCGGAAAACGTAAAAGTAAGGGAGGTTTCCTGCGGAAAACCTCCCGCAAGCTGCTGGAAAAGCTGCGCCGTCCTGTGGCGGGAAAGCAGAAACGGAAGCCGAAGAAAAAATCAAAGGCGCTTTCAAAAGTCAAAAAGATGATCGAGGAGCAGGGGGATATCCGGGCGCTGGTGGACAGCGACGACATCCACTGTCTGATGATTGGCGCCTCCGGCGTGGGCAAGACGGCGTTTTTCTTGTACCCCAATCTGGAATACGCCTGCGCCTGCGGCATGAGCTATCTGGCGTTGGATACCAAAGGGGATCTGGCGCGGAACTACGGCGCCATCGCCTCCCGGTACTACGGCTACCGGGTTTCCGTCATCGACCTGCGGAATCCCACCCGCTCGGATGGCTTCAACTTCCTGACGCTGATGAATCACTACATGGATATTTCGAGAGCAGATCCGTCCAATTTGGCGGCGCGGGCCAAGGCGGAGAAGTACGCCAAGATCCTTGCCAAGACCATCATCAGCCCGGACGGTGACGCCTCCCAATACGGTGATAACGCCTACTTCTATGACAGCGCCGAGGGATTGCTGACGGCCGTTGTGCTGCTGCTGGCGGAATTCGTGCCGCCAAAGGACGGAGAGCCGGAAAAGCGGCATATCGTATCGGCCTTCAAGCTGGTGCAGGATCTGCTGGCGATGCCGAGCTCACGGGGCAGGAACGGCTTTCAGTTGCTGGTAGACATTCTGCCGCCGGAGCATAAAGCACGGTGGCTGGCTGGCGCGGCGCTGACGGCGGCAGATCAGGCGATGGCCTCGGTCATGTCTACCGTCCTCTCCCGTCTGAACGCCTTTCTGGACACGGAGCTGGAGCAGGTCATCTGCTACGACAGCCCCATCAACGCGGAAATGTTCGCCTCGGAGAAGTGCGCCATTTTTCTCATTCTGCCGGAGGAAGACCCCGCCAAGAATTTCATCGCGGGCCTTATGATCCAGAACCTCTCCCGTGAGCTGTTCTCCGTGGCGGACGAGCATGACGGCAGACTCAAGAACCGCGTGGTGCTGTTCTGCGATGAGCTGGGCACCATGCCGCCCTTCGACATCCTGCCCCTGTTCAGTGCGGGCCGCTCCCGCGGGCTGACGCTGGTTCCCATCATCCAGAGCCTTGCCCAACTGGAAAAGAACTACGGAAAAGAGGGCGCGGAGATCATTTGCGACAACTGCCAGGACACCATCTTCGGCGGCTTTTCGCCCCAGAGTAAAACCGCCGAGGCCCTCTCCGCCGCCCTTGGCAGCCGCACGGTGCTCTCCGGCTCCGTCAGTCAGGGCAAGGAGAGCAGCCAGTCCTTGCAGATGATGGAACGACCGCTCATGACGCCAGACGAATTGAAGTCCATCCCCAAGGGAGAGTTTGTGGTGATGAAGACCGGCACCCATCCCATGCGGACGAGACTGCGCCTGTTTTTGGATTGGGGCATCACCTTCGATCCAAACGGCTACCGGATGCCGGAGCGGGCGGCCAGAAAAATCGCCTATGTGAACCGCGACGAGCTGGCCCGCAGTATCCAGAACCGCCGCGAAAACAGCCCTTACAACACGGAGGATGCCAAATGAGCAAATTTAACTTTATTTACGCCGAGGATCTGAGCCACCGGGAAAAGACGGTCTACATCTACCTCCGGGACCGTGCGGACGCCTCCGGCGTCTGCTGGCCTGGGATCAAGACCATCGCCGGTGAACTGGGGCTTTCGCCCCGCACCGTCCAGCGGGCCTTGGCAGATCTGGAACACAGGCAGCTCATCGAGAAGCGACAGCGCCACCGCGCCAACGGCAGCCTGACCAGCAATCTGTACCGCCTGACAGCGGCAAAAAAGTCACAGTCTCCCGCCAAGGGGGGACTGTGACTTTTTCTCTCCTAAAATTCTGTCCATAGGGTGGCGTCATCATGGCGCATCCAGAAGAACCTACTCTATCGGAGGATATACCAGTACAGAGAAAGAACAAGAATTATACAGCGTGTCGTCACATTCCATATTGTAGTAATCATTGAACACATAGTAGCGGAAATTGGGGTGGTCGGTCTTCCCCGCGAAAAAGGACGCGCCGCCCTCATGCAGATGAGGCTTGTATTTTTCCGGATAGGCGATGGTATGCAGCGCAGGCAGCGCCGCAGCATTTTCCATTCATATGGTTTGCTCCTTGCGCTCAGACGCCCGGCATGCGGGTTTAAACAGGCACACACCTCCGCCAAAAGTGTCGGATCTCTGCCGACTGCCAGTATCTTCATTCCACGCCTCCTCCTTGCTGCGTGTTCCGCCGACAGCATTTTTTCCTGTGCGTTCGCATAGGTAGATGCTTTCCTTTTTCGCAGACATGTGCTGCAATGCGGCATATCCAGATACGCTGTATCAGCATCATTCATATGCACCATCATTACAGAGAGCACATCTGTTTCCCGCAGTACAGGTACGAGCTTTTTAGTGCTTACCGCTTACCATGAAAGAGCAAGGCGAGAATTTACGTTCTCACCTTGCTCTTTCGCCATGTTATGGAGCGGTACGGCTTAAGCCGCACCGCTCCTGCTCGTTATTGGGAATTGCATTGAACTGCTTCTGCTCTGCCGTGCGGGTCAGTTCTCATACCGGGTCCAGTCGGGGTTCTTGTTCATGCCGGTCCAGATCTCATAGTTGCCGGCCTTGTGCTTGAAGTCGTGGGAGTTGGTGGCTTCCTGCACTGCCAAATAGAACCAGTCGCCGGGGTTGCAGTCCGGCCAGACGTTCATGCCGGTCAGCAGGTCACTTTCCTCCTCCGGGATGCGGTTCAGCACCCGGTTGATCATGGTCATGGCCTGTGCACGGGTGATGTAGGTATCGGGACGGAAAGTCCCATCCTCAAAACCCTTGATCCAGCCCAGCTCCGCGGCCCGCTGGATGTACTTCTCCGCCCAGTGTCCGCTGATGTCGGAGAAGGTCTGGGTTCCGCTGCTGGTTCCGGTATCGAACCGGGCGCAGATGGCGGCGAACTGGGCACGGGTGATGGGGGACTGGGGGTCAAAGGTTGTGGTGCTGCGTCCCTGCACGAAACCCAGCCCCGTCATGGTAGAGATGGCGGTATTGGCCCAGTAGTTGTCCGGCACATCGGTATAGGTGTTACTGGTAAGAAGATTGCCATCCCGGACGCTGTCTTTCAGCAGACGGAAGAAGATGGTGGTGGTTTCCGCACGGGTGATCAGGCCGTAAGGTTTCACCAGACCATCCTTATAGCCGATGACATAAGCAAAATGGTCGGTGTCATTCAGCACATTGGGCGTAGAACTGCGGTAGTTTCGCACCGTTTCGGCTTTTCTGATGGCAGCGCTCTGGCTTGTGTAGAAATCGTTTTTCGTGATCTTATGCTCCGTGCTATCCAGTACATAGCCTTCGGGAGCGGTGACCTCGACATAGTACCAGTCGCCGCCATTGCCGGTAATGCTGTCCACGCTGAACAGAGCAATGCCGCTTTCAGAGCCGTTCCGGGATGTCTTCGCTGTTGTTCGGTTGACTGTTTTGCCATTGCTGCTGTACTGGTACAGTGCAAAAGTAGCGCCGTTCAATGCATGGCTGTCCTGCGCATCGATCTTTTCAATGGCGAAATAGTAGGAATCTTTGCTGTCATCGCCGCCAGGCTTAACCGGGTCTATCGGTTTAGGATCGCCCACACGCTCAAAGTGCGCAATATAGTGGGCCGTCTTCCAAATCCTATCCTCCGGCTTCCGCGGGGCAAAGGACGCGCTGTCACTGAGCTTATCGTCCGTCTCGCTGTACCAACCAATGAACCGGTAACCGCTTTTGGCGGCAGCAGTCGCGCCGGAGGCCGTTTCGGTCGTCACCGCCTTTACGGGCTCGCTTTCGGGGCTGACCGTTCCCATCGTCGCATCCGCCGTATCATAGAACAGCGTGACGCTTTCCTGCTGCCACACGGCGTAGAGCTTTGTATTCTCTACGATGTTCACAACCTGCTGGTTGTTGTAGGTGACTGGGCCGCCTTCCGTAGTTGCCCAGCCCAAGAAGCTGTAGCCGGGGCGGACAAAGGCATTGGCCGTGAGTGCCTCGCCCTCTCCATGGATAAAGGTCTGCGGTTCCATTTCTCCGGTGGCGTCTGCCGCATTGGCATCAAAAGTCACCTGATATTTTTTCTGCACAAAGCTGGCAACATAGGTTGCCGCCTGATACAGGCCGTCGGTATTCGGCTTCGGCTCAAACTTCAAAGCGTTTCCGACCTTCGTAGTGTTCAAATACCAGCCGTCAAACTCCCAGCCCTCTGCGGGTGCGGCGGTCGCACCTACGAATGTGCCGGTCTCCGGATTGCCGGTTTCCTCTACATCGCTGGTTAGCTGTGCGTCGTTTGGGTTCAGCGTGACCGTGCCGGAGCCGAACGCCTCATAGCGAATCGTAATATTCGGCAGGGCCTCCCAAATCGCATAGAGAGTGACTTCTCCCCCATCCCCAATCGGCTGATCTCGATAGGTGTGCACAGCGGCAAACTTAAAGCGATCCGGATAAGTGCGGCTATCCTGTGTCCGTCTTACGGCAGGATACTCGCTCCAGCCCTTAAACGCATAGCCCGGGCGATGGAACTGATTGGGATTGAGATAAAGCGACTCCTCCTCGCTGGCGGCGCTGAAGGTGAAAGGCTGATCGTTCATCGTGCCCGTCGCATCGCCTGCATCTTTATCAAACTTTACCGTGAAGCTGTTCGGCGCGAACTGCGCTTTGAAGACAAATCGATTTTCTGCATCTGCGGCTTCAAAGTTCGAACTTGCAATGGTCAGCGATGCTTTGGTCAAGGGCCCGAACGAAGCATTAATACTGTCAGGCACCATTTCCACCGTCCATTCGGTGAAATGGTAGCCGGGGTTCGCTGTAGCCACCGATGTGAGATCCATGCCGGTTACAGAATCACCAGCCACAGTGAACACGCCGCTTTTTACAGAAACACTTCCCATATTGGGGTCGTTCACATTGAACTCCACGGTGATTTTGTCGATACTCCGGTAAACGGCGTAGAGCGTGACCTTTTTGTCATCATCTGTGACTTCCAGCATATCTGAGTCCACAACGGCACCGGCTCCCTGTGTAGGGACCTTTTCCTTCTCATCTTCCGTCATACCGCTTGTGTTTGTCAGGCTCCATCCGGCAAAGTAGGTATTTTCCGGCGGCGTTCCCTCAAAGTTCTTGAGCGTGATGTCCGCGCCGAAGGGAATACCGTCTTTCGCCACAACGCCGGTTTTGCCATTAGTGTAGCGACTGTACTCGAATGTTGTATGCCCCTCTGGCGCCGTTCCCTCGACGCCTGCCAGATCGTACTGTACGGTGTAGGTCTTGGGTGTGAATTCCCACTGCGCCGTCAGCGTCAGATCATGGCCGGGCATTGTAATGTTTTGCTCCGCTGAAGCAATCTTCCCGGTATCGCTGCGCTTCCAGCCTGTAAACTCCCACGTGCCCTCCAGCTGAAGTGTGTCGCTCAGCATCACTTTGTTGCGAGACGTGGTCAATGCGCCGGCGACCGTCACATTGGCATTCTGATAATGGCTGCTGCTATTCGGTACTTCGCTCGTTTCTGTCGGTATCCAGCAGGTCGTGTTGTCACCGCCAGAATAGCTCAGCTGATACGCGCTGTTCGGTACCCACGTCCAGTATCCCACCAGCACATAATCCCGATTCACATTCAGAATAGAGCCGGTCAGATAGTTGCCGTCCGGGGCGTTTTGATCCTTCCATCCGTTGAACACCCAGTGTCCAGGCACGTCGTTTACCGTATCTTCAATTGGATGGCCGCTTCTGTACATGGTGCTGATCGCATAGGAATCTCCCCGCAAAACAAAGTTGCCAGTCGGGCACGCAGGCTGAATTCCTCCTGCCAGAGTCCATTGGGGATTTGCCCATTCATATGTGACTGCATACTTCTTTGCAAAGCGGGCGTACACCGTCCGAGTTTCCTGCCCGGATACACGGTAGGTGTAGGTGGGGTGGGTGCTTACATATTCATCTTCATCAGACCCCTTCACCGCCCAGCCGAGGAAGTAGTAGCCGTCGTTGGCTGTGGCGGTGGCGGTGACGGCGGCTCCGGTCTTGGCGTAGCATTCGCCACTGCTGTTGGCCACAGCAGCATCGTTCGTTTCAGCAGCACTTGTAATGGTCACCGTTCCGGCTTTATCGTTATCCGCAAATTTTCCGTCCTCGCCGCGCAGCTGCACCTGAGCGCACTGACGGTAGCTCCACTGCGCCACCAGTGTCACGCCTCCGTGAGAGATGGTTGCATCATTCTCACCGTCGATTTTGAAGGTAAAAGCGGGGTTTGCCGAGTCATAGTTGTAGGACACCGTATGTTTTGCCGGCAGCAGAAGGCTATCCCGCACGGACAGCCAACCGTCAAAGTGCCAGCCGTCTGGTCCCGTTGCAGCATGAGAGGTATAAGGGAGCCTCTCATGTTCTCCGGCAGCATCCGTAGTTTTCTTGAAGCTCACGACGCCGGAAGCATTTCCGGACTCTGCTTCATAGGTTCCGCCGTTGGCAAAGTAGGTCACGGCGGGTGACTGCACAAAGATCAAACGGATGGACACCGGATCACTGACGTTCAAGGTAAATCCGTAATGCTTCTGTCCGTATTGGTCCTCTGTTTCTACCTTTGTCCACATATCCGCAGGGTCTCCAATGGGATAGAACTTCGAGCCATCCGGCCCAATCACCAGCGCGCCCGCGAACTCCGTGTCCAGTCCATTCTTCAAGGCATTTTTGTTCTCCCACACCGTCAGCGTAAGATCGTTGTTGTTGCGCACCACGATGGAACCGCCGTTCTGGGAAAAATCCAGTTCCTGCTTCTGCCCGTTGATCTCCGTACTGGCCGTGATCTTGCTGCTGCCGGGCGTGGCGGAAATCGTCACAGTGTGGTACAGCGAGAACTGCAAATCGTCGATCAGGTTGCCGAAGGTCTTGGGAACCAGTGAGCCGGCCGGAGCCGTAGAGGAATACGAGCAAAACGCAAAGGTCGTCTGCGTCTGACCGTCCGGCACCAGATAGCTGCATTCGTAGCTCAGTCCGCCGCCGACGCCCTTGTCTCCCTGATAGGCGTTGTCCTTGATGCCGTATCCGACCCAGCGTTGGTTATCAGTGGCGATGATCCACACATCCCAGCGCTCGGTATAGATATTGGAAATCTTCGTACTGAACGGAGATTCCGAGCCAGAGCCGCCCAGAAACGCACCGTTTTCCCCAAACGGTTTGGAGTAGACCGTCAGTCTCTGCGAACAGCCGTCATCGGGGATCGTAAATCCCAGCGCCGCCTGATTTGCCTGCACCCAGTCCGTCAGCTGCATATACTGATCCCGGCCGTTTTTTCTCGGCTTGGAGGGTGCGGTCTCCTGTTTCGGCCCGATGATGAGCGCCATTTTGTCAACGCCGATGCGGCCGCGGTGCTGCAGCCCCCACTCATACACATTGCCGCCGACGGTCGTCACATTCTGATAGAGTGTGCTTTCCTCGTCGGCGTTCAGCTCAGCGAACTGGTACCCCTCCGCATTGTTCTTGTCCCTGGAGGTACTATAATGCGGAGCTGTATGGCCGTTCCAATTTCCGCCGAACTCGATCATTCCTTCCTTTGCTGTGGTTTCCCAATCCTGTACGTTCTCCTGGGGCATTTGTGATGAAGTAGTGCGGATCGACGGGGTTTCAAAGCCGGGATTTTGGATGGCGTTCTCCACGTTCAGTGAATCATCCGCCGCTGCGGACGGCGCAGGGAGCAGCGTCACCGTCAGAATCAACGCCAATAAGGCACTCATCCATCGCTTTCCTACTATTTTCTGCTTGCCCATAACTTCCTCCTTTGTGCGGCTTCTTATCGAAAACCAGTGCCGCTTAATTTGTATTTATTGCTTTCTCAACGCATACAGCAGAGCTCAGATTCACGGATTGGGGCCTGTGCAGTTTGCACGTCTATCTTACGGCAGGTTGTCCGATTCCGGACTGCTTAACGCAATACTGCCGCAGTCTTTGCATCCTGATTTTGCTCTCAAAACTGGGAGAAAGCGGTTTCGAAAGAGGGATTGCACCGGTATATACCGGTGCAATGGGGGTACCCCCATTGCAATGCCTCTCTGTTGCCAAATCAAAACAGGGGTGCTTCCACCCATGTCAAAGCACAGGCAAACGTATCTTAATTGGGTATCGGATCTTCCTTCTTCCGGGCTGAAAAGCATATCACTCTTTCGCAGATAAGGGAAAGTGCTTGACAAAGCTGGTTTTCAGGAAGTATATCTTCTAATACCTTTATAAAAAGCGGCAAAGACTGACCGTACCGTGAAGTCTTGCCGGATATTCTACTACATTTTATTTTGCTTCAACGCGGCAGAAGTAAAACCCATCTCATACTGAGATTTTACCACAATTATACTATATACATACTTTGGTTGCAACGTTTGCTGGGGGGGAATCAAGAAAAAACAGGTCCAGCATAAGGACCTGGGGCTTGTGGTGTAGGCATCCATGCGAATGGATGCCTACACCACTGCTCAGCCACTGAAAAACAGTTATTTTAGGGAAAAGTCCAACTTTTTGTCCGCATCCCTCGCTTATTCCGCCAGTGCGCGATAAATAAAGGTGACGATCTGGGCGCGGGTGCAGTCAGCATTGGGGCTGAACGTCGTGGCGGTGGTACCGCTGGTGACGCTCTCTTTCACAGCCCACAGTACCGCGTCGGCATAGTAAGCGTCAGCGGAAACATCGGTGAAGGGGTTCACGCTGCCCGCCGCCGGGGACTTCTGGCTGCGCCACAGGAAGGTCACGATCTGGGCGCGGCTGCAAGTGGCGTTGGGGCTGAAGGTGGTGTCGCTGGTGCCCTTGGTGATGCCGTTCTCCACGGCCCACAGGACGGCCCGCTCATAGTAGCTGTCTGCGGCCACGTCGGTAAAGGGCATGGCCGTGGACTTGGGAGCGGGGCTGCCGGCGGCGCGCCACAGGAAGGTGACGGCCTGAGCCCGGGTGCAGATGCCGTTGGGGTTGAAGGTGGTGGCGGAGGTGCCGCCGGTGATGCCCTTCTCCGCTGCCCACAGGACCGCGTCATAGAAGTAATCGCTCGCCTTGACGTCCACGAAGAAGTTCAGCATCGTGTTGTCGTCCATAAAGGTGGCCTTGACCTCCACATTGCTCGCGGGCATGGTGAAGGTGTACTTGCCGTTCTTTTCGGTGAGCTTGATCTCCTTGCCGCTCTTGTCGAGCACGCTCAGGGTCTCGAGCGTGTAACCCTTGTCGGGGGACACGGTCAGGGTTACGGTGGTCCCCTTGGCGGCGGTCTTGCGGTTGGCGTCCACATCACCGTTCTTGGCCTTGTTCACGGTGATGGTATACGTGGTGGAACCGGAGGAAGAGCCGCCAGAGGAGGGGGCGCTGTAAGTGAAGCTGTACTCCGTTTTATTAGTGCCGGCGCTGGAGGTGGAAAGGGTGGTGCGGCTGCCGGGATTGATGGAGCCGGTGAAGCTCATACTGTTGGTCTTCAGCGTAAACTTCACGGTGCGGGAAACGGTGACGGTTTCATCGCAGTCAGCTTCCAGCTTGATGGTCTGGCCATCGGTGACGTTGGCAACGGCCTCGGCCAGAGAGGGATACATCACGCCGTCAATGGAAGCCACAGCGGCGGAGATCACGAAGGGGCTGAAGCCCTTGGTGGTGAAGGTGACGTAGGCCTGCCCATTTTCCTGGATTACAGTGCCGGTGTAATATTCCACCTGGCCGTTATCCTTGGTGTGTTTGACGCTGACCTGGCCGTTGATTTCTGCGGCGAAGTCGTTAGGCACATTCAGACGGATTTCGTACTCGGCCTCGGGAAGGGTGAGCTTCTTGCCTTTCTCAATGACCACAGCGTTTGCCTGGGTGTTGCCGCTCTCTTCGCCCTTGACAACGATGTCCTGATTGGCCTTGACAACGTCCTTGGTGGTGGCAACCACGCGGTACATGGGGGTCAGGTTGACTTCCAGTTCGGTGATTTTATCAGTGGTGGAATCCTTCTTGGCGTCGGAAACCGCAACGTCCACATAGGTCTGGTAGACGATGGCGACATCATTGGCGGAGGTGCTGGTATTGCCGGTGGCTTTCTTCAGCTGCTCCACAACGGTTTTGTTGCCGTCCACCTTCGTGTCGCTGGCGATGGTGTTCTTGTTTGCCAGATCCTTGGCAGCAGCTTCGGCAGCCTTGGGGTCAACCATTTCTGCGCCCTTGATTTCTTCGGCAGCCTTCTTGACAACTTCGCTGTTGCTGGTGGCCTTGGCGGGAACGGAAGCGGAATCCACGGTGGCGGGTTTTGCGTCGGCAGCCTTGGTGCCAACGGTGTAGGGATAAGCCGCATCGCCGCTGGCAACACCGGTCATGCCGGTAGCGCAGTAATCAGAGGGGTCAGAGGTATAGTAGCCGGCAGAAAGGGAAGAACTTACCTTGCCGGAAAATTCGCTCTTACCGTAGTTGCTGTCTGCAGCAGCACCAGGGCGCTTCATGATATCCGCATGGGAGATGACGGCATAGGCGCCCTGGTCAGAATTGGTGCCCACCTTGACGGTTTCACCGGAAATGGTGACATTCATGGTCTGTTCAACCTTGCCCAGATCATAGATGGCAATGCCGCTGCCCTTGCCGTTGGTGCAGTTGAAGGTGCCGCCGGTGATGTTCAGATTCAGGGAATTGCCATGCTCCGTGTTGTCGCTGGTATAGGTGCCGCCGATCACATACAGGGCATCGGGGAACCACACGTTGCCGGAGTAGGCATATGCGGGTGTGCTGCCGACTTTGCCCTCAGGCATATCGATATAGGCAGCCTTATCAGCGGTCATGGAGTTGATGGTGCCGCCGGAGATGTTTACCTGACCCATGCGGAGAGAAACGCCGCCATTGATGGTGCCGTCGGTGATGGTGAGGTTTACTTCGCTGGGCATATAAATGGCGGGGCCGAGATTAGTAGTCAGGGTGCCGCCGTTGACCGTCAGGTTCATATCGCCGGTTTGATTGTTGCCGGACAGGGCAGCGCCATCCCCGGTTTCAATGGTGCCGCTGTTGACCACCAGGTTTCCGCCGCCGCTGGCAGTAAGACCATAGTGATTGGAGATGATCTTACCGGTTTTTCCGGTGCTGTTGTCTTCAATGGTCAGGGTAGCGGCCGTGCCCTGCGCTTCAATAACGGAATAGTAATCGTTAAATTTTGCGGTAATTGTTTTGCCGTTAAGATCCAGAGTAATCTTCTTACCAGAGAAGTCGATTTCCTCGGAAACGGTGGTGTCATTCACCATTACAACGGTTTCGCCATCCTTAGCGGCATCGATAGCTGCGGCCAGGGTGGCATAATAAGTGTCGCCAATTTTGGCGGCGGCAGTGGATTCGCCCAGCGGGGCAACCGTGCCGTCCGCAGACTGCACATAATCAGAGGGAATATACGCCTTGACATCGACGGAGAACTTACCACCGCGAATGTCAGTGGTTGCGCCTTCGGTTGCGTAGACGTTGCCTTTAAATTCGCCGCCAGTAACCGTCAGGTTGCCTTTGTTCATAGTTCCGTTGAAATTTCGGTTTTGCAGAGCGTAAAACCCGTCGCCTGCATCGAAAGTACCGCCGCTGATTTCAGCAATGTTGTTGTTCTGCACCACTGCCTGGGTGACGTTGCTGAACGTACCATCCTTGATAGTCAGGGTAGCGTTATCATCATTCTTGATGGTGTTGATTCCGCCTCTGAATGTGCCGCCCTCAATAGTCAGCTTGGGGGCAGCCTGGCCGACGTTATCGATATAAGCGGTTCGATCGCCCTTATCCTTTGCGGAATAGTCATAGTAGCCGTTGGCCACCAGACTGGAGAAATGACCGCTGGAGGTGACGCTGACGCCGCTTCCGATGGTCATTTCGCCGTGGTTGAGAATATTGTAATAGCTGTTGCCGCCGGAACTGGTGGTGGTATTGTCGGCGGCCTCCTTGCTGCGGGTGTAATTGCCGCCGGACAGCGTGCAGGTGCCATTGTTATAAATGGGAGCGCGTCCATCGGTCACGTTATCAACCGTGCCGCTGCCGGTAATCGTCAGTTTGCCGCGCTTTTGAACCGTAATGGTATCGCTTTTGGCATTGGTGATGGTGTGTCCGTTCAGATCCAGGGTGATGTACTTTCCGGCAATTCGCCCCTCACCCACGACAATGTCTTCCTGAACGTCATCCAGCAATTTAAAATTACCGTAATAATCATTGGTGCCATTTGTGATGGCAGCCTGCAGCGTATCATAATGATATTCGCCGGGATTCTCGCCAGCGCTGCCGTCATATATCGCTGCGACCTTGTGATTGCAGCCATCCCCGCCGTCACATTGGACGCCTTTCACATCCTCAGCCATGGCTGTGGCCGGCAGGAGTGTTAATGTCATAGCCAACGTTAACAGGATGGATAGAATCTTACGTTTCATCATGCTTCCTCCTCGTATAATCAGTTTCAAAGTTAATAATTTCAGGGATCAACAGGCTTTGGGATGCCCGCGATACCATAGCTGTAGGGCAGCAGGGTCAAGCTCTTCTTCATCCGGTTAAGCCGTAAGACTGCTTCACAGATGGTCCGTTCCCCTGAGCCGGAAGTCAGGTGCTGCTTTTTTTACTGCCTACGCAGCTCTTTCAGCTAAACTTTTGCACTATTTTTTGCATCACCTACTTGTCTTCATACCATTGGACTTTATACAACGGGGATTCGTATTCCATGGAGCGACTTTGAAATAGATATGGAAAATCCATCCTATGCCCCGCATTTTACTCCCCAAAAATCCAATGCGCAAGAATCTTTTTGTAAAAATAGATAGCTAATAGCGCCGCCGGTGCTGAACGTGTTAAACTCATCCAGCGGCATGATCTGCCGGGTAAAGAACGCCGCCGCTTTCTCCATGACGCCACATTCAGCGTGTCGGCTTCGTCCTCCGCTGCAAGTGCCGCTGTTGGGACCAACCCCACCAGTAGGCAAGCACTTCAGACTTGCTAATATTCATTTTTCATCGTGCTGTATGCCTCCTATATCTCCGTTTTATTTTTTTGCCCCGCACTCCGGGGCCGGGTCAACAACATCAAAAACCGCCCCTTTGTGGCCTCCCCGGTTTGCTCCGGCAGGCTGTCTGCCAGATATTCCAGCGCATTGTTCTGCTCGGCAGACCGGCTTCTCTGGGTGGCAGCCGCTTCAGCTCCACAGCCAGGACGTCCCGCTAATCCCTGTTTGGAAACCGTGCTCAGGGCTGCGGGGGAAAATACGCTCATACAGCAAGACCCCTTCCGTTATCTGCTCTCCGAGGCTGGCGAACCTTTCCCGCGCACACCGGGCAGCCGCACTTCTGCACCCCGGCTCTGGAATAAATGATGGCTTTCCAGATGTGGCCGTTGGCGCACTGCCACCAGACCTTACGATGGCTGCCTGCGGTCACCATCTGCGGGGTAAAGCTGCCATTCAAAGTGGGGTGCCACTGTGCGGCTACCGTTGGTTCCGCAGTGGCCAGGTCATTGAAGCCCGGCAGAACTCTCTTGTTGGCACAATAGGGGCAACCGCTGCCGCGCATTGTGCGGGTGGCAATGACCGCCTGATAGCTGTGGTTCTTTTCGCATCGCCACCATGCCTTCCGGTTGCTGTAAGCGGAGATGGAATCCGGGGTCAGGGAACCGTTTCTCTCCGTATCCCACTCCTTTGCCAGCTCTGGGTATTGAGAAGCCAAATCGTTGAACCCCGGCAGAATCTGCTTCCCGGCACAGACCGGGCAACCGGCACCGGAGACCGTCCGGGACGCGACGGCGGCCTGCCATCTGTGTCCCAAAGAGCACCGCCACCAAACCTTGCGGCTCGTTTTAGCCGTGACCTTTTCCGGCGTCAAAGCACCATTCTTCTCTATATCCCATTCCTTTACCAGCCGTGGGAACTGAGAGGCCAGATCGTTCTCGCCGGGCTGCACCAGCCTGCCAGCGCAGACCGGGCAGCCGCAGCCGCCGGAGACCCGGGAATTGATCTGGGCCCGCCAGGAGTGTCCCTTCTCACAAACCCACCACGCAAGGTGGTGGCTTCCTGCCGGGAATTCAGACGGCTTTCGCGGGGCATTTTTCCGCGTATCCCACTGAACAGCAAGATCCGGGTACAGCGATGCAAAGTCATTGCTCTGTCCCAATTTTTTACCGGCACAGTAAGGACAACCGCTTCCGGCGGTGCGGGTATAGACCAGCGCCTGCCAGGAATGGCCGCTTCCGCACCGCCACCAGACCATGGTGTGACTGCCGTGGGTCACCCCATCCGGTGTCAGAGGGAGATTTTTCTCACCGTCCCATTCCTCCAGTAAATACTGCCGGTCATACTTCCGGCAGAAATCATACAGGCTTTCGCTCATGTGTCCGCCTCCCATGTCCGGGACAGCATTTCCATTGCGGCCCATGTCAGCGGCTCCATCCCGGAAAAATCCTTCCCCAGCAGATAGGCGCGGAACGCTTCAGCAAAGTACTCCTCCACATTCTTTCGACAGTAATCCCTGTGCAGAAATGCGGCCATCAGAACCTGCTCTTTCTGGAACGCGTTCGTTATAGCGGCTTCTTCCTGTGCCGACGCATATTGCTCTTCAAAATGTCCCATCTCATGGAGAACTATGGTGTTATCCTCCTGCGCCTCGATGGCCACGGCGGGTACAGACACAGCTGCTGCAAAAAAGCACACAGAGACAATCGCCGCAGCTAACCGCTGAAAAGCCGACTTATACAGGATACTTAACTTCCAACAGGGCAAAACGCTTCGCTTCATGGAACTCCCTCTTTATACAACGGAATCTATATTCCGTTGTGCAATTTTGAAATAGATATGGAAAACCCATTCCTACATTCCGTATTCTACTCCCCCAAAATCCAATGTACAAGGATTTTGTCGAAAAAACAGGTAAAATAAGCACAAAGAAATGAGCCATGAAGAAGGCATCTGCATGGCTCCTGGAAGAAGCGCCCATTTCCCTTTTTGCAAAGGAGAAATGGGCGCTTCTTTTCTGTTTCAGCCTGCCGAAAGCCCGGTCAGGCTGTTCATGGTTCACATACGGAATATAGATTCCGTTTCAGAGCACCAGCTGCAGCCGTTCCAGCTGACGCCGGTGCTCCTGTCCTGCGGTCATCAGGTAGATGCGGGTGGTTTCAATGCTGGAATGGCCCAAGATGTCCGCCAGCTTTGCAATGTCCTTGTAGACCCGGTAATAAATCGTGGCAAACAGATGCCGGAGATTATGGGGAAATACCTTGGAGGGCTCCACATCGGCTTTTTGACAGAGCCGCTTCATCTCCGCCCAGATCTGGCATCGCCCCATGGGCTTTCCGCCTCTGGTGAGAAAAATCTCACCAGAGGTGATTTTTTGCTTTTTCGCGTATTTCAGCAGCCTCCTGCACAGCTTTCCCGGCAGCAGGATGGTGCGGATCTTTCCCTTCAGAGAGATGGTGGTACGGCCTTCCTTTGCCGCCTCCACGGTGATATAGCGCACCTCGCTGACTCGGATGCCGGTGGCGCAGATCGTTTCCATGACCAGCGCAATCCGCTCCCGTCCTGACTCGCGGGCTGCCATGATGAGACGCTCATAGTCCTCACGGCCCAGTTCCTGTCCGGCGTCCCGGAACAGACGATGCTGAACCTTCAGATAATGGGCACGGCAATCCGACCAGCTGAGAAAGGCAAACAGGTCGTTGAGAGCAGCCAGAGATGCGTTGACTGTGGAGGGCGAATAGCCACCCATGCTTTGCAGATGTTCTTTCCAAGCTACGACAGCGTCCTTGGTAACAGGCCGCCCATCCAGGTACAGGAAGAAAGCCCGTACGCTTCGGAGGTATTTTTCAATGGTTGCAGGGGATCGTTCCGCCCGAACAAGGGAGGACGCAAAGGCGGCGATCTGTTCGTTGGTAAGATAGTGTTGTTCCATGGCGGTTCTCCTTGTGATAAAGCGTGATGGGTTTCATTTTACCGGTTGGAAGATATCCTGTGCAAGAGAAAGCACAACGCATCAATGTGGGCACTTCTTAGGTGGGTGTGATATTAACTCTGTTGGAGAAGATGTTCAAGTCTTTACCGATTCTTTCTGACCTTTGGATACTGGATTTGGAAAAAAGCCCAGATTGGCGGGTATGAAGCCAACGCCGCCATAGGCGGCGCAGTTGCAAGCATCGCATTTTGATATCAAAATGCTGCTTGCTGGGGTAAACCCCAGTCCCCCATGCCGCCCGCGGGCGGAAACTTCTCGACAGATCGCCGGAAAGTAGCATATAAAATCGGGTTCGGCCATATGGGTCTGTTGACAAAGTACTGCAAAAGCCAGCGCCATATGGTAAAATTTAACAGGGTGATGCTGAATGATGACCAGAAGTCCTGAAAACAATGCAGACTGCTTGCAGTAATATATAACCCCCCTTCCCTTAAAAGGTCATAGTTTTGAAGCATTTACTTCAAGCCAAGCTGCTGCCACTGTGAACGATCCGTTGATACGCAAAAAGGTTACCCCACTTCTTTTTCAAGAAGTGGGGTAACCTTTCGTGCGTCAGCTATTCTGCATATCAACCTTTCCTCGCAAAGAATTCCGACATGGTGATGCCCAACCCATCGCAGATCCGCTCAATCGTGTCGACAGATAATTGTCCGCCGCGGCGTTCGCTGTTTTTCAGGGTCGAATGAGATACATCGCATATCTGAGACAGCTTAAAAAACGTAAGACTCCGCTCATCTGCCAACTCTCTCACGATTGCAATCGTGTTCATCAAATCCCCGCCTTTCAGCATTTTAATTTTCAAAGTTTCTTACAGCACACGCCCAATGACTCGAAATCCTCGTTCCGGGCTGATGATCCTATCAGAATAGTCTTTGTTATACGAAATCAGAACCGGCTGCATGTGGAGCCTTCCGTAGCTGTCCGTAAATGCGTCACGGTCGCTCTCGTCAGGCTCCCGCTCCCCATAGGATTTCAAATAGCCTTCACCGTCATAGACGAATACACCGACCTGGCCTATCGAAAGCGTCTCGCACCGCTCCACCCAGACGATCTGCCCGTCATGGTAGACCGGCTCCATACTGTTGCCGGATACTCTAACGCCAAAGTCCGCTTCCGCCGGAACCGCGTTTTCCGGAAAACTGACCATCTCAAAGTTGTCCTCATCCAAGAAACTGCCTGTACCGGCTGAGACTCTGAGATTGCTGACGGGCTTATCGATATAGCGGATCGTATTCGTGGGCGTTGGCATGGGATTGTATTTGCCAGTAGCAATCAGATCCTCTCGGTAAGCACGGACCTTTTCCGCACCCGCTTCGTTGAGCAGAGGCGTGTGTTCTCCGGTAAAGGCAGCAAGGCCATCCTCAAGATCCAGCGCATAGCAGATCGCCAGCAGTTGGTATGCATTGGGAACAGTCAGGCCATTCGTCCACTTCCCCAGCGCGGATTGGCTTACATCTACACCAAAGTCCTTCAATGTTGTGCAAAATTCTTTTTTACTCAGCTTTCGGTTTTTGAGCTCTTCCGAAAGCCTTGTACCAATTACATTGTTCTGCTTCTCAGTCTCAGCACTGTATCTCACACCGTTCTTTGAAGGAGCCGGAAACGGGATAACCGTTGTTTTATGACTGTTCATAAAGAAACCCTCCGTCTTAGGATGATCCCATTATACAAGGGGGCAGCTATTCTTGTCAATCGCAAATAGCTTGTTACGCTACAAATGCGACATTGACATAGCTTTATAAGATTGCTATGATAAAGCCACAGTCAAGGGAACACCTTCCCTTCCATGACAGTCACGATGTGAGGAGGAACGCAGATGCCGATTTTATCTCGGAAAGATCTTGAACGGATATCCCGCAGAGTGCTGTTCCGCTATCTGACGCTGTCAGACCGCAAAATGGATCGCATCGACCCGGTCGACTTTGCGGAAAAGATCTGCGGACTTCATTTCGCGTTTGCGGATATGAGCGTAACGGGCTCGATCCTTGGGCTGACCTCCTATAGCGACGTCGATCTCACCATATCCGTTCCCCGTGGAAACGGGTCAGTCCAGGAATTTCACTTGAACGGCAATATCGCCTATGTGGATCAAAACCTCGCAAATGCGGGATCGGTGGGACGGTTGAATTTCACTCTGGTACATGAAGCCGCGCATCAGATTCTCGGTATGCTTTACCAGGAGGAATACAATCCAAGCGCGCAGCCGTTCATCTGCCGCCTTGCGGATGAACGCTGCTCATACCCCATCACCGATTGGGTAGAATGGCAAACAAATGTGCTGACGGCGTATCTCCTACTCCCCCGTGAGCTGATCGACCGCTACATGGATGAGCTTGGCCTTGGCCGGCAGATCAAACTCCTGAACAAAGTATTTGCTCCCAAGGAATATGCGCTGTTTTCTGAAATGGCAAAGCGTTTGGGCGTCTCGAAAACAGCATTATCCATTCGTCTGGACAATCTTGGCATGATCGGCCGAAATGATTTTAGTGATCCGTATGCGCCCATCCATATTTATGCGGATGACTTTGACACAGCATAGGAGGTAGTTGTTATTATGGCAAAAATCAATTCCAAAGCGCTTGACCCGCAGCGGTATGCCTGCATCCAAGCCGAGCAGCGGGAGCTTGAGCAGCAGTACTCCACCCATATCACCATGGCACGGCTTTGCCCGTATTGTAAGCTGCGGCTTGAAACGCTCTGCAAAGGGGCCCACGGCGCGACATACCTGAAGTGTCCGCAATGCGGAGAGGCGGTTTTCTTCCCGCCTGTTGTATTCCGCATCGCATAACCGCGAATAATCGATCTGTCCCCAACAATTAAATACCAAGTATGAGCCTCGGAGCCGCTTGATGCGTGACCATCCCATGTGCCGCTTGATTTGTAACGATCGTTCCTTTTAGGAACATAGTTCTGTCAACGCGGCCAATGGTCAGACAAATCAAGCGGCTCTTTTTTTGCGCATGCAGCTCCGGAAAAGGAGTTTGCAATGCGCTTTTTTCATATCCTCCCCCTTTTAGCGTGGGAGCCGTATATCGCTGAATACCCCTGATCTCCCGATTTTTTGAACCTCACCAAATTCAGAAAATCACAAAGGAGATCAGGAGTATGACTGAAAAGAATTATTTTCTCAACATTTACAACACCATGACCGGCGAATTTGAGCTCGTCCAGGTCACAAAAGAAGTCTTCCAGACCTACAGGCGGACGAAATGGCACATTGAAGACAGCACGGAACGCTTTTACAAGCACGAAACGCAGATGAGTTCTCTGATCGGCGGTGAAAATGACGGATACGAGCGGTTCCATGAATTTATTGATTATGACAACACCCCTGAAAATCAGGCAATTGAGGAGATGGTGCGCCAGTCCCTGCGTAATATTCTGGATCTGCTCCCGCCGAAGGATTATGAGCTGATCTACGAGCTTTACTTCAAAAACCGCTCCGAAAAGGAATACGCACAGATGCTTGGGGTCTCTCAGCAGGCCATTCATGTGCGGAAAAAGCGCATCCTGAAAAAAATTAAAAATAATTTGGATGAGCAGGGTTGTTAAGATGCCAGTTTTTTCCCGTATACATACGAGAAGAAAAGAATCTTCTTGTGAACATTGAAAACTGAATATCCGGTGACGAATAACGTCAGTTGACGGTCCCCCGGCGAGGGGGAACAGCGATGCGGCGAATGCGCGAAGACCACCTGCATCGGAATTACTCCGATGTCAATGAACGGCCAATAAGGTGCAGAGCGAAACTCATTCAGCCAAAAGCGGGCATGGCAGCCCGTCTCGCAATGATCCCGTCAGCCTATAATGGTACATTCTGTCCAGCCACAGCCGCAAGCAATGGGGGCAGCTCGGAGAGATCCTCTGAGGGGTTAGATTCCCGATGGGCGCTGCCAGGCGCCGGTTCGTTCAACCGCCCGACAGTCCGGGAAGTAGTGTCGAATAGGACTGAGCAAAAGAACTTTAAAAAATATAATGAGGGCCGCTCCATATCCGGGTATAGCAATATGCTTCCAACCAAGACAGGAGCGGCCCTCTGTTTTTATTTCTGAGCTAAAAGATGTGTTTTCAACAGCACATTCTCTAAGGCTCTATGATCTTCATGTAACTGCCACCAGCAGGGCTTCAGAAAGCAGAGAACATTCTCTGCCCATCTGTAGTCATCCGGCTGCAGCGTTCCCATTATGACACCGCGCTGAAACGCGGCGTTTCGTTTCCGCACAGACACTTCCACACCGGCCTGCGCCAAATGCGCGTTCAAAAAACCGCAAATGACAGCCGCTTCTTCCGTTGTATAAAGCATAGTTCTCATCCCTTTCCACAAACAGGCATCATTGTAACACGGTGCTCTTGTTTTGAAAATGGGCTGTTTCCACAAGTTTTAAAATAAAAGTTTGTTACAAACAGTTGTTCGATTTTCGATGCTGTGCTATACTATTTTCAGAGAGGAGGTGCGCCATGCAGCAAAACGGACGAACGTATATTGCCATTGACCTGAAAGCCTTCTACGCCTCCGTGGAATGCATGGAGCGCGGGCTTGATCCTCTGACCACCAATCTGGTGGTGGCTGACGCCAGCCGGACAGAGAAAACTATCTGCCTTGCCGTGACTCCCTCCCTAAAGGCATACGGCATCTCCGGCAGAGCGAGGCTCTTTGAAGTGGTGGAGCGTGTCAAGGAAGTCAACGCGGAACGGCGGCGCAAAGCTGGCTGCCTTTCCGAAAAGAGCTTCAACGCCAATGAACTGACGGCTGACCCATCCAGAGAGGTAGATTATCTCATTGCCCCTCCTCGGATGGCAAAATACATCCAGGTCAGCACTCAAGTCTACAACGTATACCTGAAATACATCGCCCCGGAGGACATCCATGTCTATTCCATCGACGAGGTGATGATGGATGTGACGAACTATCTGCAAACTTACCGCATGACCGCCCGTGAGTTGGCAAAGGTTATGATCTCGGACGTCCTGCACACCACGGGCATCACAGCCACGGCGGGCATCGGCAGCAATCTCTATCTCTGCAAGGTCGCTATGGACATTATGGCGAAACACGTTCAGCCGGACAAAGACGGTGTCCGCATTGCGGAGCTTGACGAAATGAGCTACCGTGAGCAGCTTTGGGCGCACCGCCCGCTGACAGATTTCTGGCGTGTTGGGCGCGGTTACGCAAAGAAGCTGGAAGCCATCGGCATCTACACCATGGGGGATGTTGCAAGGTGCTCTATCGGCAAGCCGAACGAATACTACAATGAAGAACTGCTCTATCGGATGTTCGGCATCAACGCTGAACTCCTCATCGACCACGCATGGGGCTGGGAGCCGTGCCGGATGCAGGATATCAAGGCATACCGGCCGGAAACGAACAGCATCTGCTCCGGGCAGGTTCTCCAATGCCCGTATTCCTTTGAGAAAGCACGATTGGTTGTACGTGAGATGGCGGAAGCCGTCGCGCTGGATCTGCTGGAAAAGAAGCTGGTAACGGATCAGTTGACCCTGATGGTGGGATATGACATTGAAAACACCGCAGGCGGCAGCTACCACGGTGAGACCGTGACAGACCGCTATGGCAGGAAGATCCCCAAGCACACCCACGGAACAGCAAACCTGCCGAGAAAGACATCTTCGGCCCGGAGCATCACGGACGCCGTTCTTGACGTTTATGATACAAAGGTCAATCCGAAGCTGTCTATTCGAAGACTTACCATCACCGCCAATCGGTTGGTGGGCGAAGATACGGTACAGCAGGAGCCGGAAGCCCCGGTGCAGTTTAACCTGTTCGATAATATCGAGGTACAGGAGCAGCGGCTGCAGGAGGAAGAATCCAAGTTGAAACGGGAACGCAAAATTCAGGAAGCCATGCTCGACATTAAAAAGAAGTTCGGCAAAAACGCCATTTTGAATGGTGGGAGCTATCTGGAAGGCGCTACCGCTAAAGAACGGAATAAGCAGATCGGAGGGCATAAGGCGTGAGCGGACAATACGATGACATCATTCGCCTGCCCCATCCGGATTCGTCAAAACATCCGCGAATGTCCCTCTATAACCGTGCGGCGCAGTTCTCTCCCTTTGCCGCCCTGACCGGCCACAGCGCAGCCATTGCGGAAACCGGGCGGCTGACGGACCAGCGCATGGAACTGGATGAGTACGAAATGGCACGTGTGGACGCGGAATTGCAGCGTCTCCAGGAACTGCTTCCCGGCAGGCCCACGGCGTCCATCACCTACTTTGTGCCAGACGAACGGAAGAACGGCGGCAGCTACCAAACTGTCACCGGAGAGGTCAAGCGGATCGACGCAGTTAACGGTGTGATCCAGATGACGGATCGGCAGTGTATTCCCATTGCGGATGTTTTCAGCATCGAGATCATCCCATAAAGACACTATAACGAAAACTCCCAAACCCATTTGTGAAAGTGGGCTTGGGAGTTTTCATTATCATTCAAATCAAATCACAAAAGGAGGAATCCGAATGAATCCAAACGCAGATTATCTTGGCATTGTCACCATGCTTCGCAGCCTGCGGGAGCAGGGTCTCGTCAGCGGCAGTGAAGCCAAAAAAATCGCCGCGCGTCTGAGGGTACAGCTTGGCGCGGACATTATTATTTCTCTTTGATTTCTTCGCTTTTAGGATAGCTATTGCGGATGTTTTATGGTATTGTGTGTTGCTGACGAAGGAGGTGGTAAAGGAATGAGTGATAAAGAGAAAACCAACGGTTCTCTGGCGATGGCTCCGCGGGTCATTACGATCCCGGCAGCGAATCAGGAAACCGCACGAAAGCTCCGCGTGGCGGCATATGCCCGCGTCAGTTCCAACTCTGAGGATCAAAAACACTCCTTTGCTGCGCAGAATGCCTACTTCTCCAAATTCATCACAGATAACCCCGATTGGGAACTGGCGGACATATACGCCGACCAGGGCATCACCGGCACGTCCATAGACAAGCGGGAGGACTTCCAACGGATGATGGAGGATTGCCGCGGTGGAAAAATCGACCGCATCCTTGTGAAGTCATCCTCACGCTTTGCCCGCAACACCAAAGAGAGTCTGGAGGCGGTGCGGGAATTAGCTGCGCTGGGCGTCAGCGTCTACTTCGAGGAACAGAACATCGACACCGCGCAGGTATCCGGCGAAGTTCTTATCGCCATGTTCGCGGCACTGGCCCAGCGGGAGAGCGAGGCTATCTCCGAACGGGTGCGGTGGAGCTACAGAGTCCGAATGAGCAAAGGGAGATTTTCCACCTGCAAAGCACCCTATGGCTATCGGCTCGTTAAAGATCATTTGGAGATTCAAGAGGATGAAGCGTCAATCATCCGACATATCTTCGACCGTTACCTTGCAGGTGTCAGTATGGAGAATATTGCAAAGGAAATCACGGCGCTGGGCTGTCCAACGCGGGACGGCACTCAATATTGGCAGTTAACCTCCATCCAGTACATACTGCAAAACGAAAAATACGCCGGAGATTCTCTGTCTCAAAAGAAATATACCACCCGCAGCTTTCCTCGGCAGCAAAAAATCAACCACGGCGAACGAAAACAGTATCTTGTGATAGATTCTCATCCCGCAATCATCAGTAGAGAGATTTTTCAAAAGGTGCAGGAACTTCTGACACAGAGAAGTGCCGCGATTCATCCACGGTCAGATGTCCCCCACGCTTTTGCGCGTAAAGTCGTGTGCGGTCACTGCGGCACACTCTGCAAAAGGAAAAATTGTGGTGGCTCTGTAAATTGGGCGTGTCGCAGACACGACAAGTCTATCACCGCCTGCCCCAATACGCAGGTTCCAGAGGAACAGATGAAAAACGCATTCCTCCATGTATATTACAATCTTAAACATTATGGAACGAGCATTCTCACCCAACTCATCTCTGACCTCTACGCCGCCAGAACCGGCAGTCTCCTCTGGAGCGAAAACATCGTGGAGATCAACAAACAAATATCAGATATTGCCAGTCAGGAACGAC
>OLOU01000552.1_pt1 | contig 32286 bp, 27 predicted proteins | sample 1672101 | NCBI WGS metagenome assembly OLOU01 (sample SAMEA3136645, study PRJEB25190) | human gut metagenome | biome: human gut; feature: human-associated habitat; material: faeces | place: Austria | collected 2013
TTCCGGCCACGGGCCGTACACCACGGAGCAGCAGAACATCTCGGACCCGCACCTGGAGCAGGCCCGTGCCCACCGGGGCGGCCCGTCCCAGTGTCCCCACCGCCGCGGCGAAACCTCAGCCCCTGTACAAGCCCCACCCGGTGAAGCCCACCCCCGCGGGCACCTACCGGGCCGGCGACACCGTGAAACATAAGACCTTCGGCCAGGGGATGGTGCTTTCCGCCACCCCAATGGCCAACGATACGTTGCTGGAGATTGCCTTTGAGAAGGTGGGCACGAAAAAGCTGTTCGCCAATTTCGCCAGGTTGGAGAAGCTGTGATACGGGCGCGTGCTTGCGCCAGCCGTTCCCTTGGCCTGTGATGTTCTCCCGGCAAAAGGAAAGCCGCCCTTTTGGGCGGCCCGGGTGTGTCTAAGAAAGAAAAAAGTAAAGTTTTTGCTCAAGCTTTTTACAAAAAGCTTGCAGGGTGTGGGGCAGCGCCCCACGGTCTTAAAAGCCGCGCAGCGGCTAAAAAGGAAACCAGCAGACAGGGGCCAGCGGCCCCGCCTCTGCGGCCGGTTCCCTCCCATAAAAAGGCTTCTTCAACAAACTGAGAAAGGCTGCCGCAGATGCGGCAGCCCTTCTTTTGCTGTTGGGTGGGTCACTGGAAAAACTCCTCCATGGCGCGGCCGTACAGCTGGGAGAGCAGGTATAAATCCTCCACGCTGGGGTGGTTTTCCCGGTTTCGTAATAGGTGTAGGTCGCCCGGTTGACCCCGAGCTGCTGGGCAATCTGCTCTTGGGAAAAGTGGGCCTCTTTGCGGAACTTTTTCAGATTTTGGCGCAGGGCTTCTCGCAGCATTTCCCCGTGTAATTTTTTCACAATAACCACCTCTTTGCTCTCATCCTATCACAACTCGGCGTATTGTGCAACATTTTGTAATGCAATCGTAGTACATATTTTAGGGGGAGTCTGTAATACGCTATGTATGTCAAACGCATTACAAACTGAAATGCCGCTGAGGTGCTTATGAGAGACTTCCACATCCCCAAAATTCCCGCAACCACCAACAAATCCATCCGCTTCCCCAACGATGTCATCGACAAGGTGGAGGAAGCCATTCGCGGCACGGACTGCACCTTCTCCGCTTTTGTAGTGGAAGCGGTTCGCGTTGCGCTGGAGAACTTGCAGGAACAAAAAGAGCGTGCGCAACAGGAGAACGAGTAAAGGGAAAGCCCTCCGGGTTCTGGCCGGGGGGCTTTTTTGCTGCCAAGCAAACAAAAAACGGAGGGGCTGGTGCCTCTCCGCTTTTCTATTTCTGGGCAAAGCGCTGTCTCTCCCCTGCCGCTGTTCCGGTTACAGAGGGAGGTAGCCCACCTTTTTCATCACCTTCTGCAAGGTCTTGCGGGCGATGCGCTGGGCCTTGGGGGCGTTGTCCTTGTAGCACTGCTCCAGGTAGGCCTTGTCGCCGATGAACTGCCGGAAGCGCTCCTGGATGGGGCGCAGCTCCTCGATGACGGCCTCGGCCACGGCGGGCTTGAAATCGCCGTAGCCCTTGCCCTCGAACTCCTGCTCGATCTCCTCCATGGTCTGGCCGGTGATGGTGGAGTAGATGGCCATCAGGTTGCTGACGCCGGGCTTGTTCTCGGGGTCGAAGCGGACGCAGGCGTCGCTGTCGGTGACGGCCCGCTTGAACTTGCGCAGGATGGTGTCCGGGTCGTCCAGCACGGCCACAAAGGCGTTGACGTTCTCATCGGACTTGGACATCTTCTTGGTGGGGTCCTGCAGGGACATGATGCGGGCGCCGTGCTTAGGGATGATGGGTTCCGGCACGGTGAAGGTGGGGCTGTACAGGCCGTTGAAGCGCTCGGCGATGTTGCGGGTCAGCTCCAGGTGCTGCTTCTGGTCGGCGCCCACGGGGACGTAATCCGCCTGGTACAGCAAAATGTCCGCCGCCATCAGAGCGGGATAGGTGAACAAACCGCCGTTGATGTTGTCCGCATTCTTGGCGGACTTGTCCTTGAACTGGGTCATGCGGCTCAGCTCGCCGAACATGGAGTAGCAGTCCAGCACCCAGCCCAGCTCCGCGTGCTGGTGGACATGGCTCTGGATAAACAGGGTGTTCTTTTCCGGGTCAAGGCCGCAGGCGATGTACTGTGCCAGCTGCTCCAGCGTCCGTCTGCGCAGGTCAGCCGGGTTCTGGCGCACGGTGATGGCATGAAGGTCTGCCATGAAATAGAAGCAGTCATAGTCGTTGGCGCGTTCCGCCCAGTTTTTCACCGCGCCCAGATAAGAACCCAGGGTCAGATCTCCGGAGGGCTTGATGCCGGAGAGCATTCTCTTTTTCGGTGCAGCAGTTTCGGTAATAACCTCACTCATGGTCGTCACATTCCTTTTTTCAAATCTATAGCCATATTCTAGCACAGCCCGGGATGTTCCGCAAGGGGGTATTTTGCCCCAAAGGAAAGCAATTGTGTCTACTTGATTTTTCCACTGCCCTATGCTATACTTTATGACAAAGAAAATGGAAAAGAGGTAGTTAGTTATGGATTATCAGGCGCTTGCCGAATTGCTTTTTCCCGACGTGACCGAAACTCCCGAGCAGCTGGAAGCCCGGTTCCCCCAGCGCAATCTTCCCGAGGGCGCGGTGGTTTCCCGGATGGCCCCCTCCCCTACCGGATTTGTCCATCTGGGCAATCTGGTGCAGGGTACGATTTCGGAACGGATGACCCACCAGTCCGGCGGCGTGCTGTACCTCCGGGTAGAGGACACCGATGCCAAGCGGGAGATTCCCGGTGCGGTGGAGGTGCTGATCAACACCCTGAAATTCTACAACATCAACTTTGACGAAGGTGCCACCGTGGACGGCGACGACGGCGCTTATGGCCCCTACCGTCAGCGTCAGAGAGCCGCAATTTACCACGTTTATGCCAAAAAGCTGGTGTCCGAGGGCAAAGCCTACCCCTGCTTCTGCACGGAGGACGAGCTGTCCGCCCTTCGGGAAAAACAGGAAGCGAACAAGGAGACCACCGGCTACTACGGCAAATACGCCGTCTGGCGTGACCGTCCCATGGAGGACATCCAGGCGCAGCTGGCCGCCGGAAATCCTTGGGTCCTGCGGTTCCGTTCCGAGGGCAGCATTGACCGCCAGTTCAAATTCGACGATCTGGTAAAGGGCAAGCTGACCATCACGGAGAACAACGTCGATCACGTGCTTCTCAAATCCGATGGCATCCCCACTTACCACTTTGCCCACGCCGTAGACGATCACCTCATGCGCACCACCCACGTCGTCCGGGGTGACGAGTGGCTGCCCAGCCTGCCCTTCCACATTCAGCTGTTCCAGGCGCTGGGCTTCAAGCTGCCCAAGTATGTTCACATCGGGCCGCTGATGAAGATGGACGGCAGCTCCAAGCGCAAGCTTTCCAAGCGTAAAGACCCGGAGCTGGCGCTGACCTACTACAAGGCCGAGGGCTTCCCTATCCCCTCCGTGCGGGAATATATCATGACCGTACTGAACTCCAATTTTGAGGATTGGCGGCGGGCGAACCCCGACGCGGACATTGAATCCTTCAAGTTCAGCCCCAAGAAGCTGAACCCCGCCGGCAGCCTGTTCGACTACGCCAAGCTGGTGGACGTATCGAAGAACGTCATTTCCCGCATGAGCGCGGAGGATGTGTACACCCAGCTGCTGGATTGGGCGAAGGAGTTCGATACTGACTTTGCCGCGAAGCTGGAGGCTGACCCGGACTACGCGAAGCGGATTCTCGCCATCGGCCGGGGCGGCAAGAAGCCGAGAAAAGACCTTGCCGTCTGGAAGGACGCCAAGCCTTACATGGGATTCTTCTACGACGAGTATCTGGAAGCGCCCGTCTGGGACGAGAAGTTCTCTAAAGCCGTCATCCGGGACGTGCTGGAACGCTTCCTGAACGTCTACGACTTTGCCGACGACTCCGCCGCGTGGTTTGCCAAGGTCAAGGAGATCACCGAGGCCATCGGCTTCACCACGGATATGAAATCCTACAAGGCTGACCCCGCCGCTTTCCCCGGCACCGTGGCCGACGTTTCCACCTTCCTGCGGCAGGCCGTCACCGGGAAGACCGACAGCCCCGACCTGTACACCATTATGCAGATTCTGGGCTATGACCGCACCGTGGCGCGCATCCGCGGCTGCATTTCTCAGCTTTGATACTAGTTTTCAATAAAACGGTTAAGAACCGTTTTATTTGGCTGCTGTTTCAGCAGCCAGCGGCGTAGCCGCAAAAAACGTAAGTCCATACATTTCTCGCCGCCACCGGCGGCCTGCGAAGGATTCGCAGGATAAAATGGTGTTAACCATTTTATCGAGAAATAGTATGATGGCTAAAACTGCCCGGCGTTGAATCGACGCCGGGCAGAAATATTATACCAACAGCTGCCCGTTGATTACCAGATGGAAGATCAGTCCCAGCGCCTGCGCCGCCTTCTGGCACAGAAGCATCCGCTTCATGAAAATTTCCAGATATTCCATCACGGAACCAAGCTCCGTATCCACCGTCAGAATCAGGCAGATGCTGGTGTGCTGCTCGTCAAATTCCAGATGGCAGTCCGTTACGGAGTAATTCACCCGGTCGTGGATGTCCAGAGCCACGGTAGCCTTGTCCCGCACTCTGGAACGGCGAACGTCGGATTTGTCCGCCAGAATCAGCGCTGCCGCGAAGGCGCTCACCGGCTGGCCGGTGCCTTCGTCGTGGTTGCCGATGGCCGTGACAATGGCGGCAATTTCCTCCGGCGGAAAGTTCATTCTGTCAAGGATGCGGAACGCCATCACCGCGCCGCTCTGGCTGTGATCGACCCGGTTCACCACATTGCCGATGTCATGGAGATATCCGGCGATTTTCACCAGCTCCACGGTTCTCTCCGGGTAGCCCAGCGTTTCCAGAATCCAGCCAGCCGTCTGGGCGACCCGGGTCACGTGCTGGAAGCTGTGTTCCGTAAATCCAAGGGCTTTCAGCGACGCATCCGCCTGATCGATGTACACCCTGACCGCTTCGTCCTGTTTCACCTGTTCGTAAGTCATTGTTTTCCTCCTGTGGTATCCCGCCGGGATACCTTTTTTCTCTATCATTTCTGTTTCCTTTTTACTTTATCCAATCTATGTAAAATTTGTTACCGGGAAATTGTAAAGCTTCTTTACAATCACGCCTTCTTCTTTACTTCCCCCGCGGACTGTGCTATACTTTAGGAAACGATTTCCGGTTTTCCGGTAAAAATAAGGAGCATCCGCTACTATGTATGAACAATATTCTTCTCAGGAATTTGAAGAAAAATACACCTATTCCGGTAATTTAGGCGCATTCTGGACGCCGGAAAAGACCGCTTTCCGCCTGTGGGCGCCCACTGCCGGGGCCGTTTCCATCCGCCTGTACCGCAGCGGCGACCCGGGTGCCGACGACCTTCTTGCCCAGCTTCGGATGCAGCCCGACGTCTGCGGCACATGGACGGCGGAACGGTTCGGAAACCTGAACGGCATTTACTACACCTACGTCGTCACCGTGGACGGCCAGACCCGGGAAGTCTGCGACCCCTATGCAAGAACCACCGGCGTCATCGGCTGCCGGGGGATGATTCTGGACTTGGCTTCCGTCAATCCCCCGCAGTGGGACACCGATGCAGACCCCCACGCCGGTAAGTCCATCACCGACGCCGTAATTTACGAGCTGCACGTCCGCGACCTGTCCTCCGACCCCAGCGCCCATATTGCGAACAAGGGCAAGTTTCTGGGTCTCACCGAAACCGGCACAAAGACCCGGGGCGGCCATCCCACCGGCCTTGACCACATCAAGGCGCTGGGCGTCACCCATGTCCATCTCCTGCCGATGTATGACTTCGGCTTCACCGACGAAAGCCGCCGCCATCCCCAATACAACTGGGGCTACGACCCGCTGAATTACAACGTCCCCGAAGGGTCTTACGCCACCGACCCGTTTCACGGCGCTGTCCGTGTGGCGGAGGTGAAGCAGATGGTCAAGGCGCTCCACGACAACGGCCTGAGTGTGGTCATGGACGTAGTATACAACCACGTGTATGACGCAGGGGCGTTCTGCATCAACCAGATCGTCCCCGGCTATTTCAGCCGTATCAGCAGTGACGGCAAATACTCCAACGGCTCCTTCTGCGGCAACGACACCGCTTCCGAGCGGAGCATGGTGCGCAAGTACATCGTGGATTCCGTCTGCTACTGGGCGGACGAATACCACATGGACGGCTTCCGCTTCGATATCGCCAGCCTGATCGACACCGTGACCATCAACGAGATCATGGCCGCCGTCCATCAAAAGCACCCCAACGTGATTTTCTACGGTGAGGGCTGGGATATGAAGACCGAGCTGACCAAGCCCGGTGTCCAGCTGGCGGTGCAGACCAATTCCGCGATGGTTCCCGGCTTCGGCTTTTTCAGCGACACCATCCGCGACTTGCTTCGCGGGACTACCTTTGAAAGCACCGCGCCGGGCTTCGTCGCCGGCGCAGTCGTACCCAAAAAGGCGCTGGAAGTCTGCTTCATGGGAATGCCGTCATGGGCGGCTCAGCCAGACCAGTGCGTGAACTACGCCTCCTGCCACGACAATACCACTCTCTTTGACCGTATCGCCCTCACTGCCCCGGACGCGCCCGTTGAATCCCGGATTCGGATGAACAACCTCGCCGCCGCGTTTTATATGCTCTCGCAGGGCGTCCCCTTCCTGCAAGCCGGTGAGGAAATGCTCCGCACCAAGCCCGGGAAGCACGGCGGCTTTGACGACAACAGCTATCGCTCCCCGGACAGCGTCAATTCTCTGAAATGGGCGACTCTGGACAAGCCGGAATATCAGGATGTTCTCAGCTACTACAAGGGCCTGATTGCGTTCCGGAAAGCCCACGGGGCGCTTCGCCTGTCTACACGGGAGGATGTTCAGCGTTGCGTCCATCCGGTGTACTGTGAAAATGAACACTGTGTGGCGTTCCGTATCGACGAGCCGGAGGGAGAGATTTTCGCCGTCTTCAACGCCGACGCCCAGCCCGTCTCCGTTTCCCTGCCGGATGGACATTGGAACGTGAACATCCGGGACGGCCGCGCCGGAACGGAAACCATGGAAACGGTGTCCGGAACGGTTTCCGTCTCCCCCATTTCCGCCATGGTTCTGACCCGCAGAAAAGCCATCGAGGTCGTGGCGGGGCTGATCTGGGACAAAGACAAATTTCTGATCTGCCAGCGCCCGGAAAACAAGGCGCGTGGACTGCTCTGGGAATTCCCCGGCGGCAAAGTGGAAGCGGGCGAAACGCTGCCTCAGGCGCTCCAGCGGGAGTGCATGGAGGAACTGGCCGTCAAGCTGGACGTCCGCGACCGGTTCATGCAGGTCGAACACAAATACCCGGACATTTTCATCCGCCTGACGCTGTTTCACTGCGTTATTTCCGAGGGTGTCCCCCAGGCGCTGGAACACAACGCCCTGCGTTGGATTCAACCCAGCGAGACTAAAAATTTCACCTTCTGCCCTGCCGATGCGGATATTTTGAAAGAAATTGACCGGGTATACGGCGACAGCAAGCCGCTCTGAGGTAGCACCGTCGGCAATTCTGCCAAATGAGCGAACCAATTCTTGACATTTGACAGCATTTTTACTATAATACAAGTAGGAGAAGCCACTGCATTCTCCGAAGGAGGTTCTTTATGGAAAAGAAAATCATCACCATCAGCCGTGAATTTGGTTCCGGCGGACGCACCGTCGGCCACAAGGTCGCTGAGCGTCTAGGCATTCCCTTCTATGACAAGGAGCTGGTCAATCAGGTCGCCCTGGAATCCGGCTTCGCCCCCAAATTCGTTGAGGAACACGGCGAGCATTCCCCCAGCAGCAGTCTGTTTTCCTACGCTTTCGCCCCCCAGGGCGTTCCCGGCGTGATGAACGGCCTGTCCACAGCCGATTTCCTGTGGAATATCCAGTGCAGCGTGATTCTTCAGCTGGCGGAGAAAGGCGCTTGCGTCATCGTCGGCCGGAACGCGGACTACATTCTGAAGGATCGTCCCGATGCGCTGCATACCTTCATTTTCGCGGATATGGCCTTCCGCGCCGACCGCATCGTCCGTCTGTACGGTGAGTCCGACAAGAGCCCGGAGGCGCGTCTGAACGAGAAGGATAAGCGCCGCCGCGTGAACTATCAGCACTACACCGGCCGCACTTGGGGTCAGTCCCAGAATTATGACATCTGCCTGAATTCCGGCGTCCTCGGCATTGACCAGTGTGTCGATATCATCGTCGGCGCCGTGGAAAATTCCAAAAAGTAAATTACATAGGTTTGCCCTGCACCTTCCGGTGCAGGGCAAATTTTTTCGCTCAGACAGTGGCCGTTTCCTTTTCGGAATCGGCAATGTTGATATTGACGCCGTTGACCTCCACGTTCTCGTCGGCGGAGATCAGAATGTACTTCACGCCGCCGATGACGCGAGTCTCGATCAGGTCGCTTCTGGCGGGGTCTACCTTGATGACCACATCCGGGGTCTTCACCTCAAAATGCTTGTTGTCAATGATGTTCTTGGGGTGCAGGTCGGCCTCGAAGCCGAAGGTCTCGTCGTAGTCCACGCTGAATTTCGCCAGATGCTCCTCGGAAACGCCGCAGGAGGTCAGCACCTCCTTCACGTCCTCCTTGGAGATCATCAGCGGCTCCGGCACTTTGCTCTCCTTGTGCAGCTCGATGCGCTGGCACAGCTGGTCGTGAACGGTCTGCACCACGTCCAGACTGCAATCATCCCCCAACGACGAAGTGAGCAGCGCCTCGAAGGACTTCTTCTGCTCGGCGGCCGGCTGAGGTACCGGGGTGTTGAACACCGCTTCGATCAGCCCATCCTGAGACGCCGTGATGTCGTGGGTGTAGTACAGGGCGTTATAAATATTGGTCGCCCGGTCGTCAAAGGCCGGGAACAGGAATCCCAGCGCGGGGGCGGAGACCATCTGGTTCATCGCGCCGTCGTGGAACAGCTTTTCCTCCGGGACATAGTGAAGATTCGCCTTGGTCTGCTTGACGGGGCAGATGGCGCAGAGGATGAAGGTGTAGGTCTCGTCGGAATTGTCCGCCTGAGAATCGCCGTCCTTGCTCTTGAAGGGAACGTCGTAGCTGTCGCAGCACAGCAGAATCAGGTAATTGCCCTCGATGGTAACGGTGTCGATGATCTTCTGGCAGAATTCCCGGCGAAGCGCGTCGTCCGCCAGCTTGGTCTCCCGCAAATCCATGAGCATTTTATGCTCCGGGGAGCCTGCCACCTGACTTGTCTTGAAGGTGATGTCAATGAGATTCTTGCCGATGGCGCCGGAAAGGGAGCGGCGCAGAAGGGCAAAATATTTGTCGGACTCGTTCTCCGGCATGATGCCGGTACTCTGGCGAAACTCGGAGATGACCTCCTTGTTGTCGTTCACATAGCAGCCGTAAATGGCCGTGATATTGCTGCGATCCCGCCGCAGATGCCGCCGGATCTCGCCGATTTCCTTATCATTCATGGTTTTCCCTCGCTTGTATGTTGAAATGCCCGGATATTATATCACATCAAAACGGAAAAATCCAGTCAAAATCGAAGGCGGGCGCTTTCGCCCGCCTTCGTCAGGTTATATTTCTGGGAGTGCCCTCGCGTTGCAATCGCTCATGGTCATGCGGGGATAGGTGTCCACGATGCGCTGATATTCCTCATTCGTGATGGGTGTCAGGTCTTCTTTCATAAAGTCAAAATCTCTGTCCCGATACCATTGGTCATTATTGCCGCGGTAAGTAATACTCTCTATCGGAACAGCCGTTTTGTTTTCCAGCTGATAATAGGTACAGCCGCTTCCGCCGGAACCCTCGCCCCAGTACTCCAGAACATTTCCAGCACACAGATAAAGCGCACTTCCGCTCAGAATTTCCCGCGCGGTGCCGTTTAGAACGCCGGCCACATTGCTAAGCGTCTTGTCCCTGTTAAACAGCAGCAGTTCATCCTGCCCGTCGCCGTCCAGATCACGAAGCGCGTAGTATTTTATCCAATACGTGTCGATTGAAGAAAGATATCCCCCGTAATTGGCCAACAGCTGGGCATCTTCCGCCGCACTGCTGTCTGCGGAATTCATTTTCTCAAGCGGCTTTGGGTTACAATCCCAGAAGGACATACCGGGATAAGTGTTAACGACCCGATTATACTCTTCCTCGGTGATGGGCGTCAGATTTTCTTCATAAAAGTCGTAATTACTATCCCGGTAGCATTGGTTTTCATCGATATTATAAATAATGCACTCAAACGGAACTGCTGTGTGGTTTTCCACCCGGTAATACGTCCGCTGTTCCGCGCCGGAACCGCCTTCCCATGCTTCCAGAACATTGCCTTCGCAAAGATCAAGCACATTGCCGGACAAAATCTCCTGCGCAGTGCCATTTTGAATTGCGGCCACCTTCATCAAAGTTTCTCCTGAATTATACAGCAGCAATTCGTCCTGTCCGTCACCATCCAGGTCACGAAGCGCATAGTATTTTATGGAACTTGTGTCAATCGTGGAGAGATATCCCTCATAATCGGCCAGTGCCGGGTCATGACTCCCGGCACTGGCGTCTGCGAATGGTGTAATTGTAATGGGAAGGCTGGCGGCGGCACTGTAAATTTCGTCCTCCGACCAGTTTTCGTCGGTGATCGGCGCAAGATCATTCTCGCCCGTTCCCCGGAACCAGGGGTGATCCGGGTCTGTCGCCGCGTCAAACCGGATAAGGCTGTCTGTGACAAGCTGCCCATTGCTCAGGTGGCAGTACACATAGTCTGCGGACGCCGCGCCGTTCGACCCGATGTTCAGAATGCGGTAGCCTTCCCGCAGCTCATAGGAATTCCGATCCCAGCCGGTGAACACATGCACCAGCTTGCCGTCCACCAGAGAATACAGGTCGTAAATGACCTGCCGTTCGGCGTCGTTGGCGATGACCAGCTCGTCCGTGCCGTCATTGTCCAGATCAAGGAGCGCATAGCCCAGCTCGCTGGGAGAGGTTGCGTAGCTCACCAGAATGCTGATATCCGCGTTGCTGCACGCCTCCCCGCCCCAGTGCTCCGTAAGGGCGGTGACATATTTGGCGATAACCGGCTGATAGGCTTCCGGAATCGCGGTGCCGCTTTCGGTTGGCGCGGTGGTTTCAACGGGGGCGTTCCGGGTTCTCGGGGCGAGGGACAGGTCAAAGGTGTTGGCAAAGGCTTCCAGCGTCGCCTTTCCCGTCTGGGTGTCCCCCGTCGTGGCGTTCATCACAACGATCACGACAACGGAGTCGCCGGTGTCCGTCAGCACGAGGGAATTGTTCTGCCCCGCGGCAATGAGGACATCCGTCCCGGCGGTGGTGACATAGTTCGACCACTGGTAGTCGCTCGTATTCTCGATTTCCCAATAGGCCGTGGAGAGGGTCTGCTTCATGGCGCGGTACACCCGGTATTCTATGGGGTAGTCTACGCCGCTGACCGTGGTCGCGCCCCAGAATTCAAAATTGCCGTCGGCGGAATAGCTGGGATTGCTGGTGGTCACGTCCCCGTTCCCGGAGTCTCTGACCATGCTTCTGACATCCAGCGCGGTGAACATTTCTTCGGTGGTATCCGGGGAAATTCCGTCTCCGACCTTGTTCAGGCCGTATTTCGTGCAGATTTCGTCCACCTTCTGCGCCATTTCCGTATTCCGGCAGCCATAGGCGCGGTAGGCTTCGGAGAGGGTCTCGTCTACATCGCCAGTGGCGTTGTAGCTCTGGACGTAGTCCTTGATCTCCATGCTGGCCTTGTAATTCGCCGAGGATTGGAGGCTTTCCAGCGTCAGCGGCTCGGTAGGGACATTGGACATGGACGGCGGAGTCTTATCCGTCCGTCCGAGGACAAAAATGCCCAGCAGCACCACCGCAAACAGCGCCGCGGCGGCGGGAATGATCGTCCACCAGCGCTGAGACGATGCTTTCTGCTGATGCGCGCCCCGGCGAGGGGGCTTTTCGGCGGGAAGCTGGGCTTCCAGAGCCGCGCGCATTCTGGCTCTCTGGGCAGGCGTGGGGTTGACCGTGTTCAAAGCGCCACAAATCACTTGACTTTTCATCTGTCAGCACCTCCTAACATGGTCATAAGCTGCTTTCTTGCCCGGGACAGGCGGCTGCGGACGGTGCTTTCCGGACAGTTCTGATGGGCAGCAATTTCCGCAGTGGTGTATCCCTCGTAGTAGTACAGATAGACGACGTCCTTGTAGTCCTGGGGCAGCGCCAGAATGGCGTCCAGCACGTCGTTTCCCGTTTCCGCCCGCTCCTGGGGCAGGGACGTGTAATCGTCTATGTTCTCATTTTTTCGCCACCACTTTTTCAGGGTGTCCTTGCAGAGATTTGACGCCGTGATGATGAGCCACGCCTTTTCGTGGCGTTGGTCTGCAAAAGGCTTTCCGTTGGACATCAGCCGCAGGAAGGTCTCCTGAGTCATATCCTCTGCTTCCGGGGCGTTTTTCATGTATGCATAGCAGACACGGTAAACGGTGTCTACCTGGCGGTCATAGATTTCCATGATTTCTTTGTTGGTACGCAGCAAAGTAGGCATTTGCCTTCCCCTCCTCTCAGATAAGAAACGATTCAATGGGTCAAAATGTTGCATGGGCAGATTATTTTTCACAAAAATACTGTCATCCCGCCGCAGCGGGATGACAGCGCTTCGTTTTTCAGCTCCAAAGGCACTTCCAGTTCTGGATAAAATATTCCACGCCGGAGTAAACCGTGGTGAGGACAATAACACCGATAACGACCCAGTTGAGCACAGCCACACCGGGCAGCGCCATCATGACGCAAAGCCCCACCATGGTGCTGGCGGTCTTGACTTTGCCGCTCCATCCGGCGGCGATCACGTGCCCCTTCTGGACGGCGATCAGACGCAGTCCCGTTACGGCAAATTCCCGGGTCAGCACGATCATCAGCGCCCACGCGGGAAACACGCCCCACTGGCAGAACATACACATGGCGGCGATCACCAGCAGCTTGTCAGCCAAGGGGTCAAGGAATTTTCCAAAATCCGTGACCTGATTGTAATGCCGGGCAATGTAGCCGTCTAAGGAATCCGTCAGGCTGGCAACGATAAAAATTGCGAGGGAAATGTACATCCACATCCCCGGCGCGCCGCCGGATAAGTACATGGTCACCATAAACGCCGGGATCATTGCCACCCTCACCAGCGTGATTTTACTTGCCAGCGTCATGCTTCTTCCTCCACCACATAGCCGCACAGATCGCCGTCGGTGCAGCCGTCAATTTTTACCATGACGAAATCGCCCTCGTGAACCGGCTCGTCGGACGCAATCCAGACCCGGCCGTCAATGTCCGGGGAGTCGGCAAAAGTGCGGCCGTAGAACTGTCCGCTTTCCTCGTCGTAGCCGTCCACAAGCACCTCCATGGTCTTGCCCAGTTTTTCGGCGTTGTAGGCGTCCATGATCTCCGATTGCAGCATTTCCACGATCTCCGCCCGCTTGACGGCGGTGTCCGTGTCCACGTGCTCCATCTGCGCGGCAGGGGTGCCTTCCTCCGGCGAGAACGCGAACGCGCCGACGCGCTCCAGACGTTCCTCCCGCAGGAAATCGCACAGCTCGGCGAATTCTTCCTCCCCCTCACCGGGCAGGCCGGTGATCAGGCTGGTGCGGATGACCAGTCCGGGAATTCCGGCTCTCAGCCTTGCGAACAGGGCTTTCAGGAATTCTCCGTCCCCCCGGCGGTTCATCAGCTTCAGGATTTTGCTGTTGCAGTGCTGGATGGGGATGTCCAGATATTTGACGATCTTCGGCTCGGAGGCCATGACCTGAATGAATTCGTCGTCGATTTCGTCAGGATAGACATAGTGGACGCGAATCCAGTGCAGCCCGTCGATCTCGCAGAGCTTCCGCAGAAGCTCCGGCAGAAGCCGCTTGTGCCCGGGCAAGTCTGTGCCGTAACGGCTGGTGTCCTGGGCAACCACGATCAGCTCCTTCACGCCGCTGCTTGCCAGCATCCGGGCTTCGTAAAGCACGTCGTCCATCTGGCGGCTGCGGTATTTGCCCCGAAGGGAGGGAATGACACAGTAGGAGCAGTGGTTGTCGCAGCCCTCGGCGATTTTGATAAAGGCGTAGTGTCCCGCCGTGGTCATGATGCGTCCCGTTTCCACTTCCGGGGCGTCGATGGAGCCGAACTCCACCACCTGCTCCCCTTCCAGCAGCTTTTCAATGGCGGGGACGATTTCCGTGTAGCTGCCGGTACCCAGAATACCGTCCACCTCGGGCATTTCCTTCAGAATGTCCTTCTGATACCGCTGGGACAGGCAGCCGGTGACCAGAATTTTGCCCACCAGGCCCTCCGCCTTCAGGGCGGCGGTCTGCAAAATGTAATCGATGGCTTCGGATTTCGCCGAGTCGATAAAGCCGCAGGTGTTGATGACCACCACGTCGCTGCCGACCACATCCGACTTGACGGTATGTCCCGCCTCCTGCACCCGATACATCATCCGCTCGCAGTCCACCTGATTCTTGGCGCAGCCGAGGGAGATAAAACCAATATTTGCCATAATTCAGAATTCCTCCTGAAAATCTTCTGTATCAAAGGAAAGCGCATCCAGCGCACGCCGGATGGTCCCGTAACTGTGACCCCGGCGGATCAGCGCGTCCACGGCACGCCTGACCTGCTTTTCATCGGAGTCCGCGTCCAGACGGCTTTTCAGAAACGCCGTGATTTTCTCCGTCTGGTCGGGGTAGTCCGCAAGTGCCTCGTCCCAGTATTCTTTTGGGATACGTTTCTCGTAAAGCGCCTGTTTGGCGCGGGCAAGGCCGTAGCCCTTGGAGATACAGGAACTGACCACCTGCTCCGCCGTCGCCCGGTCGTCTACAAGATGCAGTTCTTCCATCCAGGCTACCGCTTCCTTTGCCTGCTTGGGGTCTTCCCCCTTTCGCACCAACCGGGCTTCCAAGTCCCGGCGGGAAACGCTGGCCGCGGAGACAATGCGGACTGCCCGCATTTTGGCGGACATCTGCCCGGCGGCGGTGCGGAGGGCTTCCGTCTCCTGCTCGTCCAGCTCTTTGCCGGAATAGAGGGCGAAATCCTCCACCGTCTGGCGGTACAGTCCCATTTTGCTGCCGTCGTCAAAGGTCACCCAATAGCGCCCTGCCCGGTCCGGAGCCGTTTTCAGGGACTCAACCTTCATCGTCGAAATCGTCGGCGCTGACGGCTACCGCTTTATCGGCAGCCTTGGCGGGGGCTTTGGGTGCGCCGTTGTTCAGCTTCCACAGATTTTCCCGTACCTCGGCTTCCACCTTCTCGGCGATGTCGGGGTTGGCGATGAGGTAATCCTTCACGGAGTTCGCACCCTGACCGATGCGCTCGTCGCCCATGGAGAACCAGCTGCCGCTCTTCTGGATGATGTCCAGCTGAACCGCCAGATCCACCAGCTCGCCCCACTTGGAAATGCCCTTGCCGTAGAGAATCTCAAACACAGCCTCCCGGAAAGGCGGCGCGACCTTGTTCTTGACCACCTTGACGCGGGTCTTGTTGCCGATGACGTTATTGCCCTCTTTGATGGACTCAATGCGGCGCACGTCCAGACGGACGGAGGAATAGAATTTCAGCGCGTTGCCGCCGGTGGTGGTCTCCGGGTTGCCGTACATCACGCCGATCTTCATGCGCAGCTGGTTGATGAAGATGACCACACAGTTGGTCTTGGCGATGGTGCCTGCCAGCTTCCGCAACGCCTGAGACATCAAACGCGCCTGAAGGCCGACAAAGGTGTCGCCCATTTCGCCCTCGATTTCCTGCTTGGGAACCAGCGCGGCCACGGAGTCCACAACCACCGCGTCAACGGCGCCGGAACGAACCAGCGCGTCGGTGATCTCCAGCGCCTGCTCGCCGGTATCGGGCTGGGACACCAGCAGATTGTCCGTATCCACGCCCAGCGCGGCAGCATACACAGGGTCAAGGGCGTGCTCCGCGTCCACGAAGGCCACTTCGCCGCCCCGCTTCTGGGCTTCTGCCAGAATGTGCAGCGCCAGTGTGGTCTTACCGGAGGATTCGGGGCCGTAAATCTCAATGATTCTGCCCTTGGGCACGCCGCCGATGCCCAGCGCCGCATCCAGCGCCAGAGAGCCGGTGGGGATGGCCTCCACGTTCATTTCCGGGCGGTCGCCCAGACGCATGACCGTGCCCTTGCCGAAGTTCTTGTCGATCTGGGCAAGGGCCGTCTGCAATGCCTTTTTCTTGTCCGACGCGGGGGCGGGGGCTTCATAAACCGTTTTCTTTGTAGCCATAATCAATCTTCCTTCCTGCCGTACTGGGCAAGCACGGCACGTTCTCTGTCATTATAATCTCTGGTTCGTTCCAGAATGGTATACCCATTTTCTTCCAGAATCCGGCACACATCGTCTCCCTGTCCCATGCCGAACTCGAAGCAGACAAATCCGCCCTTCTTCAGCGCGGGCGTGTAGTTCTCCACGATGGCGCGGTAGAAGTCCAGACCGTCCTCCCCGCCGTAAAGCGCCATTGCCGGTTCAAAATCCCTGACGCTGTGGGGAAGCGCCTGCATTTCCGCCCCGGTAACGTAGGGCGGGTTGGAGACGATCATATCATATTTCCCGAGAAATGCCGGGGCTTTCTTTGTGGCGTCCGCCTGAACGCACCGCACCCGCCCGCCGAGACGGTTCAGGCCGGTGTTTTCCTTGGCGATGGCCAGCGCCTCCATGCTCAGATCTGCCAGCGTCACCTTCGCGTCCTTGACCCGGCTGGCAATGGCAAGGCCGATGCAGCCGGAGCCGCAGCACAAATCCAGTATCCGGGGATCCTGCTCCAGAAACAGCGCCTTGCGGATGGCAAGCTCGGCCACGGCGCAGGTATCGTCCCGGGGAATCAGCACATCCGGCGTCACCCGAAGGGGCAGGCCGTAAAACTCCCACTCCCCCAGCACATAGGCCAGCGGCCCCCCGTCCAGCAGCCGCCGGACGGCGCGGCTCATGTCCCGGCAGACTTGCTCCGACGCATACAGGTCACGGTCTGCCAGAATGGCCTCCTGGCTCTTCCCGGAAAAATGGCACAGCAGATGCCGCGCCATCATCCCCGCCGTCTGGGCGTCCTCGGTTTCCAGCAGCGCATGGCGGGTGTCCAGATACAGCTGGCCGTATTGCTTCACCAACGATCAGAACCCTCCTTCTCCGGCAGCACGGCCTGTACCGCCGCAATGCCCACCTCGATCATGGAGTCGTCCGGCTCGTTGGTGGTAAAATGCTGCATCCACATACCCGGCGCGGAAAGCGCCCGGGTAAAAGCGTTGTCGTTTCTTCCGCACCAGCGGTTGATCTCGTAGGTGATGCCCACCACCACCGGCAGGAGCAGCAGCTTGAAGACGATCATCAGCATCCGATAACCGAAGGTGCCGCGGATGGTTTCCAGTCCGGGGAAGATCGCCAGCAGCGCTGACGACGCGATGGAAAACACAAGAATGGAGATCACCATGACCACCAGAAGGAAGCTGGTGCCGCACCGGGGGTGCAGCCGGGTCATCTTACGCACATTTTCCACCGTCAGGGGTAGTCTTGCCTCGTAGCAGCGGATGGTCTTGTGCTCCGCGCCATGGTAGGAAAACACCCGCTTCATATCCGGCATCCGGGACACCAGAATCATATAGGCCATGAAGATCACCATGCGGATGACGCCCTCCACCAGATTCAGAAGCAACGTACTGGTAATGATTTTGTCAAAAAATCCGCCGATGACCATGGGCAGCAGGAAAAACAGGCCGATGGAAAGCAGCAGTCCCATGGCCACGGCAATGCCGACGATGGCCTTCTGGAAAGCTTCGCTTCCCAACTTCTTTTCCAGCCACTTGTCAAATTTGGACGGCTCCTCCTGCATTTCGTCGGGAGCCAGATCAGCAGACCGCAGCAGCGCCTTCACGCCCACGATCTGCGCGTCGAAGAAGTTGAAAATGCCCCGGATAAACGGCCAGTTTTTCCAGGAGCCGGGCGGGTTCAGCTTCCGCGGCGAAACCTCCACGGTCAAGCCGTCCTTGCCCCGGATGACGATAGCGTCCTTCTCCGGCCCACGCATCATGATGCCCTCGATCAGTGCCTGACCGCCGATCATGGTCTTGAATTTTTCACAGTTCTCGGTTTCTTTGTTTGCCATGGTTTCTCCTTAATGTTCCGCCGGAAGACGGATGGTCACCAGCGTGCCGCCGCCCTCGGCGTTTTCCAGCGTCAGCGTGCCGCCATGCATTTCCACAATCTCGTCGCACACCGCAAGGCCAATGCCCGTGCCCCGGACGCTGGAGCTGCCCTTGTAGAATTTTTTCTTCACCAGCGGCAGCTCGTCCTCCGGAATGCCGGGGCCAAAGTCCCGGATATAAACGATCACATCTTTGCCGTCATAGGACATGGATGCCTCAATACGCTTGCCCGAGCCGCCATGCTTGGCGGCGTTGTCCAGAAGATTCAGGAACACCTGCCGCATCCGCTGGGGGTCGCAGGGAATTTCCGGAATGTCCTCGTCGTTGTCCAGATAGACCAGTTGAATGCCGTCCTGTGCCAGACGGCCGCCGTACATATACACCGTGTCCTCGAATTCACCCCGGATGTCCGTCATTTCCACAGCCAGCGTCATGCGGCCGTCCTGCATCCGGGTGAAGTCCAGCAAGTCCATGACCATTTCCGTCAGGCGCTTTGCCTCGCTGGAAATGATCTTCATTCCCTGCCGGGTGTCGTCGTTCAGGTCGTCTCCGGCCAGCAGCGTCTCACTCCATCCGTTGATAACGGTCAGCGGGGTGCGCAGCTCATGGGACAACTGGGAGACGAACTCCGCCTGCATTTTTTCGTTCTGGGCAATTTTCGTGGACATTTCATTGATGGTGTCCGCCAGATCGCCGATCTCGTCCTTGAAGGGCGTCTGAATCTGGACGCCGTAGCTGCCGGAGGCAATTCTCTGGGCTTTTTCCGTGATCTCCGCCACAGGATTTAAGATGGAGCGGATGCAGTAGCCGCTGCTGAGCAGCACCACCGCCAGCACCACCGTCAGCACAAAGCAGCAAACCAAGCACACCAGAATGATCTGCCTGTTCACCAGCCGGGTGGAGGTCACGTAGCGCAGTACGCCGATGACCTCGCCGTTGGAATAGATCATGGGGCAGGAAACCGCCATGATGCGTTCCCCGGTGTCCGGGTCGCGGCCAATGTAGGAGCTTTTGTCCCGGATGCTGATGGCGTCCCAGATATCCGACGTGCTGGGAGACGGCCCCGCCCAGGGGCCGTAGGAGGACGCCACAAGGCTTCCCTGATTGTTGATGAATTGCAGCTCAATTTTGCCCTTGTCCTCAAAGGTCTTGGCATAGGTGATACAGGACTGGTAGTAGTCGCCGTAGTCCTGATTGATATAGTCGGCAAAAAAATCCGTAGTGGTTTTCGCCCGGTTTTCCATGTCAGACTGCATGTTGGAGTAGTAGTAGGTGGCGTAGGACGCCGTTACCGCCATCACGCACACCAGCCCCAGGGCGAAGACAACGCCGACGGTGTTCAGCAGCCAGCGTCTTCGCAGGCCGCCCGTCTTTTTCATGGATTTCATGTTCATTCCGGGTTAGGCGCCCCACTTGTAGCCCAGACCCCAGACCGTGGTGATATAGGTGGGATTGGAAGTATCGTCCTCGATTTTCAGGCGAAGACGGCGGATGTTCACGTCCACGATCTTCAGCTCGCCCTCGTAATCCCGCCCCCAGACGGCAGAGAGAATGTCCTCACGGGAAAGCGCTCTGCCCGGATTCTGCATGAACAGCTTCAGGATCGCGTACTCCACCTGCGTCAGGCGGATACGGTTCCCATTCTTTTCCAGCGTGTGGTTGCGGGTGTTCATCACGAAGGGTCCCTGGGTCAGCAGCTCGGAGCTGGCGGAACTGTCGCCGCCGATACGGCGGTACAGCGCGTCAATGCGGGCAGTCAGCTCGGCGGGAGAAAAGGGCTTGGTGACATAGTCGTCCGCGCCGGTCATCAGGCCGGTGACCTTGTCCATCTCCTGCGTGCGGGCAGTGAGCATGATAATGCCCATCTGCTTGTTGGAGGCGCGGATGCGGCGGCAGACCTCAAAGCCATCCATGTCCCCCGGCACCATAATATCCAGAATGGCAACGCCAATGTCCGGGGTCTGAGCGATGGCGTCCAGCGCCTCCTGACCGTTCCCCGCCTCGATGGCGTCGTACCCCGCCCGCTTCAGGTTAATGACCACAAAGCTTCGGATATTCAGTTCATCTTCCATAATCAATACTTTTTTCATATGACACCCCTCAAGTCTCTCCCGTTTTCCAATCCTGCTGAATCAGATGGAAGTTGTTGATAAGTTGATTCTCTGTAATGCCGAATTCCGCCGCGTTCGCCTCCAGCTTCGCGGCGTAGACCACGCCCTCTGCCCGATAGAAGGCAAACCGGCCGTCCACCGTGGCGTCTTCCTCCCGGCTTCCGCCGGTGAGCGCGTATATGGAAAACACGTCCAGCGCCTGCCGGTAATCCTCGTCCCATACGTAGAACGTATACTTACCGCCCTCCTGCTCCACCGACACCCGCGGCGCCCAGCTGCTCGCCAGCTGCATGTACCAGCCACCTAAGTAATTGTGGAAGGTAAAGAACTTGTCCATTTCCCTGCCCTCCAAGTCCATGGCGAACCAGCGGATGAGGAACTTCTGCTTGCCCTCCTGTTCCGGGAAGACACGCTTCATGGTAATCAGGCTGGGAAGCTCCATCACGCCGTCGCCGTCGATGTCCTCGGCGTAGACGTAATAGTTCCGCAAGGTCTGGACGCTGGTGTCCGACTCCCGGGAATAGGAAATATTGGAAAAGCGGTCGTTTCTCCAGGCAAATACGTCGGTTACGATGGCGCTGTTATTCACCGCGCTGGCGACGAACACCGCGGGCGTTCCGCCCAGCAGCCGTCCCACCGTGATCCGCCGGATGTGGGTCGCGTCCTCCGACACGTTGACCTCCACCGAGCGTTCAATATTGCCGTCCTGCATCCGGTACAGCACCGCAGAGCCTGTCCCGGTTTCCGATTCACCGGGAAGAATGACCATCAGCTCGCTGCATCCGTCGTCATTCAAGTCGCAGGTAATAAATTTGGAGTAGCCCACCATCATCAGCTGCTCGGCGCTGCCACTGGAAAAGGAGTACACCGACACACTGCGCAGCACCTGATCGCTGAGCTGCCGCCCGACCACCAGCTCGTAGCCGGGGGCGTTGTCCATCTGCACGTATTCCACCTGCTCAAAGGCGGAGCCATTGCTCTGGATGACCTCCATCAGGCGGCACGTGCCGTCCTCCTCCTGCCGGAAAATCAGCACCTGCAAAGGGTTGGCAGAGTTTCCCTGCGCAAAGACGATATATTCCTCCACGCCGTCGCCGTCCAGATCTGCCATCTGCACCGTCTGCTGGTTTTCTCCGGAGACCGGTGCGGAGTAGCTCAGGCCGTACATGGCGGAATCGATGGCGGATTGCAGGCTGTCATACTCCTTCGAGCGCTTGGGCAGCGCATACATTTCATCCACCGTCTGCAAGGCGCAGCCGGTCAGCAAAAGCGACGCGAGGATAAGCAGCGGAAACAGCAATATTCGCTTTTTCACGGCATCAACTCCTCTTGATTGATTATTATACCACAATATGTTCTAAAAGAAAAGCTATTTCAGTACAACATTTGCTTCTCCGAGCACATTTTTCAGCTCAGAAAGCATACTTTCCCGGATGCAGCACTGCGTGCCCCTGCGCCGGCCGGTGTCCGCAAAGAACAGCACAGCCTTGCTTTCGCCGGGGAACATGTTCAGAATGCACCGTATCTTGGGATACAGCATCCCTTCCTCCCCCGGCAGGCGGAGATACAGCGTGCCGCTCTTGTTCACATTCTGTGGCTGCTCCGGGGGCGCGCTGCCGTCGGCGTAGTCCGAAATGGGGCGGGCGCGGTTGATGACGATCTGCGGCTCCTTATCGTCCCGGAGGGACAGCCGCCCGGTGATGACCACGGCGCTGTTTTCCCGGAGGTAGCCGCCGTACTGATCCAGCACATTGGAAAATGCCAGCATCTCTATGGACGCCGTATCGTCTTCCACCGTGACATACGCCATCATGGAATTGTTCCGGGTGGTCTTCATTTTCACGGTCTGGACAATGCCCGCGACGCTGATGATCTGGTCGTCCTGAAAGCCGTTGTCCTCTTCCATAAGGCTGCCGATGTGGACAACGTGGGTGTTGCGCAGGTACGGCCGGTAATCGTCCATGGGATGGCCGGAAATGTAGATGCCGGTGGTCTCCTTCTCCATGGAGAGAAGCTCCCCCTTGTCAAGCTCCTTGAGCTTGGGGATCGGCACCTTGCCCGCCTCGTCGTCCTCGTCTAGCATGGCGAACAGACCCATCTGCCCTTCCAGATTCTTCTTTCGGGAGGCGGACACGCTGTCCATCATCTGGTCGTATACCGCCAGAAGCTCGCTGCGGTGATAGCCGAAGCAGTCCATCGCGCCGCACTTGATGAAGTTTTCCACGGCGCGCTTGTTCAGCTCGCCCTCCCCCATCCGTTCCAGAAAATCTTCCAGAGAGCGGAAAGCGCTGCCCTCTGCCCGTTTGGCCGCCATGGAGCGGATAAGGCCGCGGCCTACGTTTTTCACCGCGCCGAGGCCGAAGCGGATGGCGTCGCCCTCGACGGTGAAGTAGTCCTCGGAATGGTTGATGTCCGGCGGCAGGACCGGGATTCCCAGCTCCCGGCACTCGGCGATATAACCGGAGATTTTGGTCGCGGAGTCCAGAACGGAGGTCATCAGCGCCGCCATGTACTGCCTTGGATAGTGGCACTTGAGGTAGGCCGTCTGGTAGGCGACCACTGCATAGCACACCGCGTGGGCCTTGTTGAAGGCGTAGTTGGCGAAATCCACAATTTCGTCGTAAATCGACTGCGCCACCGCCTCGGGTACGCCCCGAGCAATACAGCCGTCGATTTTCTGTTCCCGGTCGCCGTAAACGAAGGTCTTCCGCTCGGCGTCAATGATCTTCTGCTTTTTCTTGGAAATTGCCCGGCGGATATTATCCGCCTGACCCATGGAGTAGCCGCCCAGAGTCCTGAAAATCTCAATGACCTGCTCCTGATAGACGATACAGCCGTAGGTCACCTTCAGAATTGGCTCCAGAAGGGGCGTTTTGTAAGTCACTTTCCCGGGGTTGAACTTATTTTCAACGAACTTGGGAATGGATTCCATAGGGCCGGGGCGGTACAGCGCCACAATGGCCGTCAGATCTTCGATAGAGGTGGGCTTCATGCTGATGCACACCCCGGTCATGCCGGTGGATTCCATCTGGAACACGCCCTGGGTCTTGCCCTCAGCCAGCATGGCGAAGGTCTCCGGGTCGTTGTCCGGCACTTTTGCAATCTGAAAATTGGGATTTTCCTGCCGCGCCAGCGCTTCCGCGTCCTGAATCACTGACAGGTTCCGTAGACCCAGAAAGTCCATTTTCAGAAGTCCCAACTCTTCGATGGTGGTCATGGTGTACTGGGTGACCACGGTATCGTCGTTCCGGGACAGCGGTACATAGGTATTGACCGGCTGCGCCGTGATGACCACGCCGGCGGCGTGGGTGGACGTGTTCCGAGGCATTCCCTCCAAGCGCATGGCCGTGTCGATGAGCGTTTTTACCCGCTGGTCGCCGTCGTACATCTCCTTGAGTTTGGGGGAAATCTTCATAGCCTCCGCCAGCGTCAGGTGGAGCGGCATGGTGGGCACCAGCTTGGCCACCACATCCGTCTCCGCATAGGAGAAGTTCAGCGCCCGGCCAACGTCCCGGATGGCGCCCCGGGCGGCCATGGTGCCAAAGGTGACGATCTGGGCGACGTGATCCGCGCCGTATTTCTCCATGACGTATTCCATGACCTCGCCCCGACGCTCCGGGCTGAAATCCGTATCGAAATCCGGCATACTCACACGTTCTGGGTTGAGAAACCGCTCGAAAATGAGGTTATACTTCATGGGATCGACTTCCGTGATGTGCATACAGTATGCCACAATGGAAGCCGCACCGGAACCGCGTCCCGGCCCCACGGGAATGCCGTTGACCTTGGCATAGTGGATAAAGTCCCAGACGATGAGATAGTAGTTTACATAACCCATACAGCTGATGACGCCGATCTCATATTCCAGCCGCTCCCGGTATGCTTCGGGCGCGTCAGGATACCGCTCGGCAAAGCCCTCAGCGCACAGCTTACGGAAATATTCCTCGTCCGTATACCCCTCCGGCACCGGGTAAGAGGGCAGATGATATTCGTGGAAGGTAAATTCCAGATTGCACCGCTCGGCAATGCGGACGGTGTTTTCAAAGGCTTCCTCGCAGCCGGGGAACAGACCTTTCATCTCGTCTTCGCTCTTGAGGTAGAACTCCTGCGTCTGGAATTTCATCCGGTTGGTGTCGTCCACGGTCTTGCCTGTCTGGATGCACAGCAGAACGTCCTGCATTTCCGCGTCCTCTTTGCGCAGGTAGTGGGCGTCGTTGGTCACCACCAACGGCAGTCCCAGCTCCCGGGCAAGGCGCTGGACGCCCTGATTTACCGGACGCTGCTCCGGAATGCCGTGATCCTGCATTTCCAGAAAGAAATTCCCCTCCCCGAAAATGCCGGACATCTTTTTTGCGTATTCCTTCGCGGAATCGTAGTCTTCTTCCATCAGATACTGCGGAATCGCACCGGCAAGACACGCGGACAGGGCGATCAGCCCCTCGTGGTGCTGCTGGAGCAGCTGAAGGTCGATTCTGGGCTTGCCGTAAAAGCCGTGGATAAAGGCTTCCGACACCAGATAGCAGAGGTTCTCGTACCCCGTTCGGTTTTCGCACAGCAGTACCAGATGGTAGGGGTCATTGTCGATCCCGTGGACCCGGTCGGCCATGCCCCGTCGGGCGACGTAGACCTCGCAGCCGATGATGGGCTTGATCCCGGCGGCTTTGGCGGCTTTATAAAAGTCAATACAGCCGTACATCACGCCGTGGTCGGTGATGGCAATGGCGGTCTGCCCCAGCTCCTTGACCCGATCCATGATGCCGTCAATGCGGCACGCGCCGTCCAGTAAGCTGTACTCCGTATGGACATGCAAATGTACAAAGCTCATGCCTTCACCTCTTCCGCCAGCTCCAGCAGCCGCCGCATCCGGCTGCCCATGGCGGGCTTCGTAATGGGCGGCTCCATCATCCCCGCCAGCTCGGACAATGACGCGGAGGGGTTTTCCTCCCTCGCAATCGCCGCCCGTCTGAGCTTTTCGGGAAGCTTATCCATCGCGCCCGTCTCTCTTATCATGCGAATTGCCGCAAGCTGTTCCTGCGCAGCCTCCACCACCTTAGAGGTGTTGGCGTCGTCGCAGTTGCAGCGGCGGTTGACTTTGTTGTTCAGTTCCTTTTCCAGCCGGGCTTCCATAATGCCCATGGCCGCCACCGGTGCGCCGAGGAACGTGAGAAAATCGGAGATCAGCTCGCTATGCTTCAGGTACAGCACCTGCCCGCCGCTTCGGCTGGCCATCTTTGGGGAAAAGCCCATGACCTCCCGCATCAGCGAATCCGTCTCCCGGGCAACGCTCTGGTGAGTCGTCGCCAGCTCCATATGATAGCCCTTCCCCGGGTCGGTGACGCTTCCCCCGGCGAGGAACGCCCCCCGGAGGAACGACGCCTTGCAGCAGTCCTCCTCCACCACCGGCAGGTTCACATGAAGTGCCAGCGTGTCCTGCGCGTCAAAGCCGAAGGCTTCCATGATCGTCTCGATTTTATCGCTGTCCCATATCTGGAACACCAGCTTTCCCGGCGATGCAAGGCTGGGGTAGCTGTCGAAGGACAGATCAAACGCTTTTTTGAACAACTTCGGCAGAATATAGGCAAAATCCCGGCTTTCGGTGATGATTTTAATACCGTCAGCGGAGAAATTGTTGGCAAACAGCAGAACGCCGAAGCACTCCGCCAGAGCGCAGCAATGTTTCTGGGGCAAAATCCGGCAGACCTCCGCCTTGGCGGCAGAGGAAAAAGAGCTTGCCATGGGGAGACCACCTTTCCGAATGTTATCTATACATTACCAGATACGAACCTCCGGCTCCAACCGGATGCCGCTTTTCTGATAGACCTGCTCGGACACCTGGGACAGCAGGGCCTTCACATCCGCCGCCGTCGCGCCGCACAGATTGACGGCAAACCCGGCGTGCTTCGCGGAAATCGCCGCACCGCCCACCTGATAGCCCTTCAGTCCCGCTTCTTCGATCAGCGCCGCCGCATAACCGCCCGTCGGGCGTTTGAATGCAGAACCGGCCGAAGGAACGTCCAACGGCTGGGAAGCGGTACGGCGGGCAATTAGGTCCTTCATTTTCGCCCAGATTTCTTCCGGGTTCCCCTTTTTCAGGGCAAAATCCGCGCTGACCACGATTCCCGGGCGGTTTTCCAGTACGCTGTGACGATAGGAGAAGGCCATCTCGGCGTTGGACAGACGGGAAAGATTGCTGTCCAAATCCATGACCTCAACACTTTCGCAGATCTGGCAAATCTCGCCGCCGTAAGCCCCGGCGTTCATATACACGCCGCCGCCGACGGTTCCCGGTATGCCGTGGGCGAATTCCATGCCGGTCAGGCCGAGGTTTGCGGCATTCACCGCCGCCCGCGCCATGGTCACACCTGCCATCACCCGGATGCGGGTCTCGTCCAGCCGTTCCATGCCGCCAAGGCAATCCTTCAGGCAGACCACCAGCCCCCGGACCCCTTCATCCGGCGCCAGCACGTTGGTTCCCGCGCCCAGAATGGCGCATTTGCAGTTCAGCTTGGCGCAGGCTTTCAGGATATCCGCCAGTTCGATTTTGGTTTTGGGAAACGCCATTACCTCGGCGTCTCCGCCGATGCGAAAGGAGGTATGCTTTGCCAGAGCTTCTTCAAACCGAAGCTCCACATCGGGCAGTAAAGCGGAGAGTTTCCGCTGGAATTCAGTCAACTCAGTCATAAACGCCTCCGGGTGTAAACTAAAGTACAGTATAGCATATTCCCCGACGGTTTGCAATTATGACAAACATGAAATTTATGTAACAAAAGCCCATGCAGAAAGAAATTGCGGGAAAGCACTGCTTCCCCGCAATCTTTTCACATCAATCCTGAATCGGCACCGTCTCGGGGATCTCGCCCTCGCCCTCGGTGATCGCCCGCATGTAGGCCACGTTCTTGTCCTTATCATACAGCATGACACTGTGGGTCATACCGTCTCCGTAGATGTCCACCATGTCTCCCCATGAGTAGCCCTTGGCACGCACCGGGCAGGTGCCGCTGGATTTGATTTCCAGACCGGACAGCATGGGCAGCATCTTCATAAGCAGATCCGTGATCTGGGAATTGGTCATGCTCACGGACACCAGCGGCAGAACCTCATTGGCCAGATTCTGCACGTCGGAAAGGCTCATCTTCTTGACCTTGGCCAGCAATGCCTCCATAAACTGACGCTGACGGGCGGTACGCTTGATGTCGCTCTCGCCGTCGCCCTCCGCCTTCCGCATACGGACATAGGCAAGGGCGGTGGAGCCGTCCAGCCAGTTTTTGCCTTCCTTCATCTCGTAGTAATAGCGGTCATGGAAGTCGTTGAGGTAGTTGGCTTCCGCCTCAGTCAGCTCAATATTCAGGCCGCCGACCAGATTGATTGCCTTGATAAAGGCGTCAAAGTCGATCTCCACATCATAGTCCACTTCGATACCGAAGTTCTTATACAGCGTCAGGTTCATCAGGCCCATGGCATCTGCCGTGCTGTTGGTGCAGATGTAGCCGTTGTGGTAAATGCTGGTAAGCTTGATCTTGCCGCCGCTGTGGTTTTTCCCATTGGTGTCCGTATAGTTGGGGTACTGTACAAGTGTGTCCCGGAGCAGTGAGGTCAGCGTCACGGTCTTTTCGTATGTGTTTACCGTGCAGAGGATCATGGTATCGGCAAACCGTTCGGCCTCGCCATCACGGGCAGCCTGGCCAACCAGAAGGATGTTGATGTAGTCCGCGCTGGAAGCAACATGCGGTTCCGTCGTGGCAACAGTGGTCTCCTCTGTGGTGACCGTCGCTTCCGTGGCAGCCGTCGTCTCCACCGGCTCCGTTTCCAAATTGGAATAGTCGATGGTCGGCACCTGCACTCTGTTCAGCTTGTTGAGCATGGAGTTGTAATATACCACAGCCGCAACTACCAGCGCGGCAATCAAAATCACAACAATCAGAACCGCAATCAGCACCGGCTTCTTCCAGCCGCCTGCCTTTTGCGGCTTTTTTCTTTCATAGCGTCCGCTCATGTCGTTCCTCCTGAGGGATAGTATTCGAAGATACACTGGGAAACATTATACCATGATGCCGCCGAGATTACAAGTCTGTTTTTCATTTTTAGCCTTTTCTTAAAAATGGAAAGATGGGCAGCCAAAGGCTGCCCATCCGGTTGCTTGACTTATTTCTCCACGATTTCCAGCAGTTCCATGGGGCAGGCCTTGACGCAGATGCCGCAGGCAATGCACTTGGAGGCGGGGCTGCCTTCCTCGAACACGATCACGTGCATTGGGCAGGCTTCGGCGCACTTGCCGCAGCTGACGCACTTCTTCTTGTTGATCATGTACACGCCGGTCTTGGGGTTCTGGGTGATGGCTTCGTGCTCACAGGTACGCATACACTTGCCGCACTGAATGCAGGTATTGGGCTTGGCGCCGGTACCCTTGGCCACGATGCGGACACAGCTCTTCTCCTCGTCAAATTCCTTATAGAACGCCTCGGAACAGGCGGCGACGCATTGCAGACATGCCATGCACTCCACATTTTTCTTAGCAGCGAGCTTCTTCATAGCGCAGAACTCTCCTTCGTTTTTTTATTCCCATTCATTATACATGTCTATGCAAGAAAAAGCAACAAAAAATTTCAGAAAATCCGATTTTGCGAGTTATCATATGCTAACTTGCAAAAGAAAATAAAGAAAACGTCCACTTCGCAGGAAACGGAAGAAAAAGTGTTTGCTCTTATAAAGTTGCAGAAAACTGGGTATTATTACCAGCGTAAACCCCGGCATACGGGAAATAATACGTTTGAAGCAAGATTCATTTGGAGGTAAAAACATGAAAAAATATGCCATTCTCGTACTGGTTCTCGTCCTTACCGCGGCGCTGTTTACCGGCTGCGGCTGCACCAACCAGGACCCCAGCAGAAACACTACCGTTCCCACCACGACGCCTACCGCCGTGACCACTGAGACGACCCGGGCTACCACCGCGCCCACCACGATGCCCAGCGTTGAGCCTTCTACCAACGCCACCATCGACAACGGCAACGGCCCTCTGGACGGGATGGACGACATCACGGAAAACACCGCCGCCCGTCAGGGTACAGCTGGTGTCCGATAACACCCCGGGCCAGTTCGCCCCGGTACATATTACCCAATGCATCTCCGTTTCGCCGTCCGCGCCTGCACCCGCAGACGAAGTACACGGGTTTTGGGTATCACGGCAGTGCTGTATGGGAAATCCTCGCCCCGGTACTGCTTCATGATCAAATCCAGCGCCCGGCGCTTTTCCTCCGGCTCGGTCACGTCCTCCAGATAGCCCCAGCCGATGACGCTTTCGTAGTTGATGGAGCACATCCCATTTTCCAGAACCAGACCGTGGGTACAGTCCAGCTCAAAGCTGGCGCGGTTGTCCTTTTCTATCAGGGCATACTTAGCCCCCTCCCGCGCACCGTGGATGTACAGGGTCATTCCGTCCGGCTCCATTCCGAAGTTCACAGGGAGAATGTAGGGTACTGTGTCCGTGTTCAGCGCCAGATGAAGCACCTCGCAGCGGGTCATCATTTCCGCGATTTCGGCGGGGTCAGTCACTTCCCGGTCAGTTCGACGCATCACGTTTCCTCCTTAAAGAATCGTTACATATCTCGTCAGATTTTTCTTCATTCTTTCGGCGGCAGCCACGGCCTGCTCCAGAAAATCCCCGCCGTCGGACTGTGCCTGCTTCCATGCGCAGGTGATCGTCTCCCCCGCGCACACCACCGCGCCGTGCCCCAGCCTGTCAAAGGCGTAAGAGCAGTTTTTGGCATTGGCGCTGGGGGAATCGTAGCCGTCCACCAGGAAAAACACCCGGGGATACTTGCCGCGAAGACTGCGGAGGCTTTCGGCGGAGCTGGCCGCCGTCAGCGCGCCGATCCGGGAATAGCCCAGCTTCCCCATCGTCTCCGGCGCGAACCGGTTTATCAAATCCACCGCCACCGTATGCACCAGCCGGGAGCCGCAGAGCAAGTCCTGCAATTCCGGAGCGGATTTATTTCCGGTGCGCGCTGCCACGAACAAGTCCTTCTTCCCCTCCCGGCAGCCGGGCAGGAAGGGCTTGATGATATCGCTGCCCAAGTATCCGGAAACGACCAACCCGTCACAGGGATAGTCGGTTTCCCCGCCGAAAAACGCTTCCGCCGTTATCTGGGCGGCGGTCGGGCTGAGCAGTTCCGGCGCATCCAGCACAGTGTAATAGCCCATGTTCCGGGCGGTGTTCAGCGTCTGCGCCAGCTCCTGCAAGCCATCGCCGCCCAAAAGGGCAAACGCGCCGAAGCTCAGCCGAACCGCCGGGACGATTCCCTTCAATCCGCCGAGCAAGTCCCGGCAAAATTCACCGTACCCTTTAGCGTCGTGAGCATACCGGGGCGGCAAGTCGGTCAGCGGCAGCATCAGCTCCACCACGGAAGGATTCTTCAGCTTGCGAATCTTTTCTTGTAATATATCAATAGACATAATCCCGCCTCCGGAATGTTTTTTGTTTATTGTATCACAACTTTTTCCATCTGCAAAGATAAAAACCTTCCAGTCCTGATTTTTTTCCTTTGGGGTATACTACCTGTGAAGGGAGGGAGAATTTATGAACGCAAAAGGATGGATGCTTTCCGCCGGTCTTGGCGCTGCTGCGGGTGCGGTAGCGGTTCTGATGATGCCCAGGCAGAATCCCGTGCGGCGCGTTGCGGCAAAGGCTGCCAACAAGGCCGAAGACCTTGCCTGGAAGGTCGAAGACAAAATGAACGAGGTTCTTTGACAAGCAAACGCAGAACATCCCGGAAGGCTGTCCTTCCGGGATGTTTCAGTCTGTCAAATAACCCTCACTTTCAATAAGCGAAAGTGAGGGCATTCTTGTAGATGGGGCAACAACGGACGAATAGTAGCGAGAACATGGAGTCCTTCCAACTCCATTGGGCCAGTTTTTTCAGATTCATGGCAGCAAACTTGAGCCTGACCCATCTGGTAACTGCGGCCAAGCCTCGGTGGTGTGTATAACGCATGGCGTGTTTTTCTTTCGCATCCGCAAAGACCCGCTCAATGGTTTCTTTTCGCTGGGCGTAAATTTGCTTGCCTAAGTCAGTCTTTCGGATGCTCTCCACAATGTCCAGGTATTCCTGCCAGATGTGGGTTGTGAATACCTTTTGCCCTTTCTCGTTTGCCTTGCAGTAGGATTTGGAGAGACAATTGACACAGTATTTCGGAGTACTGCGGTAGATTCTTTTCCCGTCTCGGTCTGTTGTGGTATGGCGAAGCTCCTGACCGTGGGGACAGGTGAACACATCTTTTACTGGATCGTATTTGTAGTCCCAGGGGCGGTATCCTTCTTTGCTGCCTTTATATCTTGTATAGGGGAGAACCGGGATTTTTCCATCATCCAAAGTCTTCTTTGCAATCCAAGGGGTCTTATATCCCGCGTCCATGGCCACGAACTGAACATCAAATTTGCTGGTTACATCGTCATATACCTTATCCCATGCCACACTGTCATGGATATTTCCGGCAGTTACCTCTACTCCCAGAATGAAACCTCTTTTGTCACAAGCCGTATGCGCTTCGTAGGCAAATTGCCGCTCATGCTCTCCTTTTACGAACATTCCACAATCCGGGTCTGTGGTGGAAACGGTCTTTTCTACGGTTTCCCGCGAGCCTCCACCACCCTGGGGATGATTTTCATCATCGTCATCTTCAATGGGCTTCTTGCCCAGCTTTTCTCTTTCCGTGTTAACCTCTCTGCGAAGCTGCCCTGAATAGACTTTTGCCGCTTTCGCGACCTGCTCCTTCTGGAACTTTTTCTTATTTGCGCTAGCTTTGATATGTGTCCCGTCAATGAAAATTGCGCTGGGGTCCAGCATCCTGTTGTTCAGTGCCTTGTTGAGAATGTGCTCAAATATCTCACTGGTCAGTTCATCCGGGAAACGCTTGCAGAAAGCATAGCTCACCGTTGCAAAGTGAGGGATATTATCCAGCAATCCGTACCCAAGAAACCACCGATATGCCACATTCACTTGGATTTCTCGGTAGG
>OLOU01000558.1_pt1 | contig 32031 bp, 21 predicted proteins | sample 1672101 | NCBI WGS metagenome assembly OLOU01 (sample SAMEA3136645, study PRJEB25190) | human gut metagenome | biome: human gut; feature: human-associated habitat; material: faeces | place: Austria | collected 2013
TGAGTATGGACCCTTCGAGGTCAGTACTCCAAGTGACCGGAGTGGCATCGCTCTGCTTTTCGGCGACACCGACAATGCCCACGTCAAGGCTGTTCATCACACTTCCCGTGACGAGGCCTTCCTGTATGGCCTTGGTAGTGGCTTCTATATTGGATGCTGAACCGAAAAGTACCGGGACTCGCAGACTTTCGTCGTGTATCCAGGCATTTTCATCTTCCCTTGCAGAATCCTTGTTGCATCCTGCAAGAGAAGCCACAGCCAAAGCTAATATGCAAATGTATTTCTTCATTTTTCAGAAGTCATTGACAATAAACAAATTACATCAAATCCGGGTCAAGAACAGTAGAACCGCCCTCTTTCCAGTCCTCGAGTTCAGCTGTAATTTTGACTTCCTCAAGACCGTAGATGACGATCTTCACCTTATATGAATAACCGGCCTCGAATTTGGTCGCGCCTTCCGGAGCACCTTCTATCTTGGCAATGTCGAGAGTCCACTCCTGAGGAGCGATTTCTGTGGTCACGCCATCCTGACGTGTAGAGACATAAAGCTTATATGAGGTTTCGCCAGGGATAACCATGATGCTCTCACCGATAGCCTTGTAATTTGTCTTGCCTTCTACGTAAGCTTCAGGTTTAACTTCCGTAAGAGCCTGAACGCCATTGACTCCCTTCTCCATAAGAGAAAGTTCTGCAGTTTCATCTGCAACATCTACAAGGCCTCTGTTCTGGCCAACGACCTCGAGACTTCCCTTGAATTTGGAAGCAATCTTCACGCCAGTCACATAGATATTGCTTCCTGCCTCGGAGCCTGCCACTATCTCGAAAGTGAATCTTGTAAGCTGGTGTTTGAACAGAAGATTCGGCTGCACACCGCGTCTTGCTGCAAATGAGCTGTAGGCTTTGTCAGCATTGACCACGTCTGTCTTGCCGGCTGCGTCGATATCGGTCTGCTGGTCAGCCTTTGCAAGCATAAGGTCCTGGGAACCTTTGAGTTCGAATGGAACTGACACTGATGTTGCGGTCTTTACAGGCTCTCCTGTAGCGGCATCGTCAATGTGGTATCCGTAGAAATCATAGTATTTGCCTGTAACATAGTAGAATGGCTCGTTCTGAGCGGCATTGTTATGCACTTCGATAGCGCCTTTGTTGCCGTCAGCCGGTGCTGTTGCTGAGACATTGTCAATAAATGCCTCGCCTGTGAAGTCAGTGACTGCCCTGTCATAACCGTAGATCTTGAGTTCCTGACCGCTCCACGCCTTGTCAACTGCGCCTACAGATTTCACCTGTACTCCTGTTGATGGGGAAACAGCAGAGAAAAGTACCGGAACCGGTGTTCCGTCCTCGAGAGGATCAGTAACTTCAGGAACATTGGTCTGTCCGTTCTTGGTGCAAGCTGCCAACGCTACGAAGGCAACAGCTGCGAGTAAATGATACTTTTTCATAATCATTTGGGTTTAAAATAGTTATGTTGTTTATTTAATTTTGTCTTCTTCGTCAAGGATTATACTTCCTCCAGTTCCCCACGGCTCCGCTTCCACATTCGGACGCACGTCCATCATTCCGTATATGGCCAGTCTCACCACATATTGTCTGCCTGCCTGAAAGCCGGACGAGGTGCGTATGGTAAAGGATGATGTCGTCTTGTATGACTGACCTTTAGCCTCTCTCATCTCTATCTTTACTTCATATTCCGTGTCTGGTGCAGCAAGGAGCGAACCGCCTACCTGGACGTGAGGCCTTTCATACAGCACATCCGTGAAATCTCCGTTGTAATCCGTATGATAGGTGTCCTGTTTCAACGCGCTGCCGTCTGCCTCCGCCAGATAGAGCGGACTGCGGCCGGAAGAGAAATTCACTCCGAGTTCCGACTCTTTCCTGCTCACTACCGTAAATGTTCCCCGCGTTTTGGAGCTGACTTCTACGGAATTGACCATCACCGTGTTGGCTCCGTCTGACGCCGGATAAAGTTCAAAACGGAGACGGGTGAGATGGTGCGTGAATTCAAGTTTCGGATTTATGTTTCTCCTCGCCGTATATGAACTGAATGCATATTTGCGCACCAGCGCCTTCTCGGTTTCAGAGAGCAGTGTGCCTTTGAATACATTCTCGCTGAGAGGAGCTTTTCCTGTCATCAGGTCAATGCTGCCGTCGATCGTGACCGGAAACGAGATCTTGTCCCGACCCCGGCTTATGGAAGACTGCGGAATATTCAGATTGTCAATGTAATAGGCATAGAAATCATATATCTCCCTGCCTGTAGGGTAATAGGCCTCCTTCTCCGAATCCACCCATGAGAGATAGCCGTCGGAGCCGTCATAATAGGCTTTGCGGCCGGAACGCCAGCCGGCATTGTCCAGAGACGCATCCACAAGACATCCGTTCCCGGATGAAGCTGCTGTGGTGGAGAATGACGAGCCGTCCTGATTGAACGCATAGACATAGACATTGACATCAGCCCATTTCTTGCCGTCAATGCCGTCAACGGCTCCGCTGCCCTTGCTGTAGGACACACCTGAGCCGCCGACTCTCCCCCTCCGAAGTCGTCGTAATCGCCGTCCCTCACTCCCTGCCAAGAATTCTGGCAAGCCGTGAGTATCAACGCGATAAGCGATATGCGTAACAGTTTATCCAATTATTATATACTAAATGTGTCTTATATTTCTACATCTATCACTCCGCTGTCGAACCAGGCTTCCACGCCGTCTCCCCCGCCTTCACTGCTGAAATTTTCAGCCCCGATCCGCAACTCATCCCCAATCTCCAGTCGCGCTTCACGTTTTGCTATGCGTCTTCCGTCCGAACCAGGCACTGACGTCATCAGAGAAGCTGATACTATTTTGTCTCCTATGTTAATTGCCGGGTAAAGTATCCTTGTCTCGTCTCCTCTTGCCGCTTTAACGCTCAGCCTCAGTATGCCCGGACCTGTGCGCAGACTGCTGTTTTCCGACGGAAGCAGCCCAGGAACAGCTACAGTGCCCTCGTAGCCATATTCCGAACGGGACATTGAGAATATGACTCTTGCGATATCTTTCTCTGAAACTTCTCCTGCAAGAAGTGCAAACGATGCCGGGACTCCTGAAAGTTCTGCTGTGACCGAGATGATTCTGACGTCTTCTTCAGGGGTAATCTTGACTGCCACAGTGATTTTCTGCTGCATCGGCTGCATCGTGAGACGATAGACATTCTCTCTCGTGTCTGAAACCACTCCTTTCAGCGATGCTGTCCATACAGGCCCTGGAGTACGGATAAAGCGGTAAGCCGAATTGAAATCCACTTTCGAGCCGCCGCGGAAATCATCCAGTTCCTCTGCCGGAAGGTCATTGACAGTAGCGGTGAAATCTCTCACCGAAAGGGTTTTGTCCTTCATGAAGCGCTGCGGTCCCGAAAGACTGTAATCGGTTCTGTCACAATAATATGCCAACATCACATAGTTACCATACACGGCATATTCACGGTGCACTCCGGTAGTATCTTCATCTGTAAGGAAGAACGCTCCGGCTGCATCGGTCGAGTATGAGTACCTGATATTGTCGGAGATCTTGTTCATCGCAATATAAACCGAGTCAGGATGCGACGTGTTCTCTTTTTCGCCCCAATCCACTGAAAAGGCAATCTGCGCCTCATCCGAAGTATCGTCTGCGGTCTTCAAGTCGAGCTGGACGCAGGACAATGCAAAAGCACCGATGAGGGTCAGCGGAACAATTACTTTCATTGTGCCACCTCCTTTTTCTTCCGTTTCAGTTCGGCCTTTTTCTCGGCAGCCAGACGCTTGGCATCCTCAGCTTCCTGCTTGAGAATCAGTTTCTGACTATCTACTTTCTTATATTTCTCCTTGATGGACAATGTCCTGAACACCAGACACGCCTTGATTTCAGATACGACAGGGAAAGGACACACGTGCCATCCTTTGGAATGTTCCGGGGCTTCCACAAAGTCAGTACTGCTGCGGTTCATTGAATATCCTGTATAGGACGTCACGCCGACTCCTGCAGCAGCCCCGAGTTCAAAGTCTATCGCAAAATGCCTGTATGTATATAAAGGAAAGTCATATCCGAAAAGGGCTCCGACACTGAAAAGAGGTCCTTGAATGCCGTATTTTCCCGGTTTTATGGAATATGTGCCGCCACTGACATAGCCGCCGATGAAGTACGCGCGCTCTTTAACAGGATCTTTCGAACCTTCTTTCGGCTTCATTCTGAACCATTTGCGGAATTCCGGCCGCACCTCGAACATATTGAATACATGAGATGGAGGGACGCTGTGCCAGGTGTTCCAGTTATATTTTGCAGTAAGTCCGAGAGTCCATCTGTTATAAGGTGAAGACGAAATGTCGAACTCAGCATTGACATTGGGAACTGTACAGAGAAGTTCGAGGGCATTGACCCGGAAAGACCAGCGGTCGATTCCTAAAATCTTGTCGGAATTGGCCTTGGGGCGTGTGGCAGTTATATTTATGCCCGCACTTACAGACTCATTGGACTGAGCCTGAATAGCATGAGTTGTAAGTATCGCAGTCATGATGACCGCTGTATATAGCCCTGCCTTTTTCACCAACGGATTTGGTTGCGTATTAAATCAAACGTCTCCTTAGACATACCTTGCTAACGAAAGTTTAATTCTTTCACGTTACTTAATTACCCGCAAAAACGCCCAAAGTTAAAAAAATTCTTCTTTGTTTCCGCACTTTTTCAGCGTAAAGTAGAATTTTTCAAATATGCCTTCCCGTCGGCATCCAGCGCAATGCTGTTCAGAAGTGGCAGTTTGTTATCGTCGATAAGCTTGAGGATTAGTTCTCCGAAGAGCGTGTTCTGCCAGGCAAACCACTCACGGGTGAAGTCATATTGGTCATCCTTATAGAATGATTCGTGAATAAACCCGGTGCCGGCATCTGTATTCATCAGCATCAGAATGCAATCCAAAAGTTCATCGTCATCGGTGGAGGTGAAAGCGCGCATCATTATGCTCATCGGCCAGATATTCTCAAAACCGATATGCGGTCCGCTGATGCCTTCGCCTGCCGTGCCCTTATAGAAATACGGATTGCTGTCACTCCATACGAAACGTCTGGTATTGAGATAGATAGGATCATTGGCCATGGACGGATCGAGGTATGCAAGCGACAGGAGGCTTGGTGCATTGGCATCATCCATCAGGAAATGGTTTCCGTAGCCGTCAACTTCGAATGCATAGATGTTTCCGAACTCAGGATGATATACGACTGCTTCCTTCTTGAGTGCTGCAGCCACGTCATCTGCGATCGCACGGCATTCCTTTGCCATTTTCTTGTCCTTGTTCACTTTTTCGAAGATCTCGGCTGCTTTTCTGAGTGAAGAAACCGCGAAGAAATTGGACGGAACGAGGTATTCAAATGTAGTGGCATCGTCTGACGGACGGAACGCTGAGGCGATCAGGCCGCACGGTTTCACCGGATTGCCATGTCCCCGATAGCATTTTGTGTCGAGCTGACGGTCAGTTACACGCAGGAATATATAAGAGCCCGGGCCGTCTTTGCGCTGCTGTTCTCTCATCACCTCGAGGACACGTTTCATTCCGTTCATCCATTTATCACCAAATACCGATGTATCACCGGTGACTTTCCAGTACTCGTAAGCAAGGCGTATAGGATAACATTGAGAGTCGATTTCCCACTTTCTCTCATAGACATTCGGATCTTTTGGCGAACCAGTATCGTCTGTCGTCCAGCCTTCTCCTGTCGGGCCGTCATTGAATGCATTTGCATAAGGGTCAATGCCGAGGGACAGGAACTGCCTGTTTATGACTCCGGCAATCATTGCCCGAAGATGCTCATCTTCAGACGCATAACGGACGTACGGCCAGACCTGTGCTCCGGAATCCCGCAGCCACATCGCATGAATATCGCCTGTATAGACGAAAGTGTCAGGGTTGCCGTCACTGTCTTCGCGGAAGTGCACGGTGGTGTCAAGTGTATTCGGGAAACAGTTGCGGAACATCCACGCGAGCTTCGGATTCGTAAGCTGCGCCGTGACATTGTCTATCACGCTTTCTATTTTCTCTGAGGTGAACAGCCGCTCCCCTTCAGCAGGTCGCCTGGATTGGAAGTTCTGTGCTGAGACAGCCACTGAGGCTGTCAGGGTGAAAAGAAGTACTGTCAATCTTGCTTTATTCATAACATTGAAAATTATATTTTCCGTCGGCAAAGATAATATATTTGTTAACTTTACAAAAACACAGATTGACAGACAGTTATGGCGATAAAGATAACTACCTCATTGACAGATGGTTCTCTCCAGGGAAAGAGCCATTGGTGGGGATTTCCCGACCTGCCGGACGGGGTGGAGTTTCCGCTTCTGCAGGACAATGACGATGACTACGATGGCGAAGGCGAGCTGCTGATGACGTTCATCTGTCAGATAAAGCTGGACGAGATCGCCGGATATGATGAGGAAAACCTTCTTCCGCATAAGGGAATGCTGTATTTCTTCGCCGACCTCGATTATTTCCTTGGCGACATGGAAGCGCCAGCCGAGGGATTTGGTTTCTGGCCGAGGGAGGCGTTCAAGGTAATCTATACGTCTGAGGATAAGAACTTTAACACTCATATCACCATCAATGAAGACGGCGAGGCGGCATGTCTATGCGACGAAGCGATCTGTTTCAAGACAACTGCTGATTTCGACTATGGTCACAAGCTTCTCGGCATGCCGTTTTTCGAGGAAGTCCACGAGGCGGCCCCTGAGTACATCTCCCTTCTCCAGATAGACGAGGACGAAAGATGGAACCTGCGCTTCTACGACTGCGGCATGCTGAATTTCCTCATCCGCAAAGAGGACCTGGCCGCTCGGCGCTTCGATGCCGTCAGGCTTTACTTCCATTGTATGTAACGGTGAATTGGGACTTTCGCAATCTGCTATTTTTTCAGTAATTTTACAGCAGAAATTATGAGGAAATGACAAAAGTGCTTTTTGTGTGCCACGGAAATATATGCAGAAGTCCGATGGCTGAGTTTATAATGAAGAAGATGGTCAAGGATGCCGGGAAAGAGAATGAATTTGAAATAGCATCCGCAGCCACATCGACGGAGGAAATCGGCAACGACATCTATCCGCCGGCCAAAAGGACATTGACTCTGCACGGAATTCCGTTCGAACGCAGGGCCGCACGCAGAATAACGGCGGAAGACTATTCCCGCTTTGACCATATTTTCGTCATGGACAGGAACAACCTGCGTAATCTGGAACGCATGTTCCCCGGGAAAAACGCCAACGTATCCCTGCTGATGTCACTCACAGGCAATGCACGTGACGTGGCAGATCCTTGGTACACTGGCGATTTCGAGGCGACTTACAATGACATCACACAAGCCCTCTCACAATTCATCGGATTTTGATTTAAAATGCTCCTGAAAGATAGACTTCAACGAATTGCTTTCGCACGGATATTGTCAGACCTGATAGAAGCTGATTCCATCATTGAAGACGATGAAATGAGATTTCTTGAAGATCTGAATGAGCGTTTCCGTCTTATAAATAATTCAATACCTTTGCCATGACATTCACCCCAAAGATGAACAAATCATACTTATCAAGCTGCCTTGCGCAAGGCTCTCCGGAAGTGATGAACGGAGCCGGAAAGAACATTATACCCGAAGCGGAAAAAGAATCTCCGTGGAAGAAGTTCCTGGACAAGTTCAGGGACCCGATCATAATCATTCTGCTCATAGTATTGGTCTTTTCGGTAATCGTATCCGTATATGAGGTGTATTGGCTTGGAAAACCGGCATCATCCCTGATAGAACCTGCCGGGATACTTGTGGCGATTCTGCTTGCTACCGGTATCGGTTTCATATTTGAGGTACGCGCCGAGAAAGAGTTTGAAGTGCTGAACAAGGTCAAGGATGAAAGACCGGTCAAGGTAATCCGCAAGTCCAGCAACGGCAGACAGACACAGTTCTACGAAATACGCAAATGCGATGTCTGCGTAGGTGATATTGTCCAACTAGAAAGCGGAGATGAGGTGCCAGCGGATGCCATTGTCCTCGAAGCTGCTTCCCTGAAGGTGGACGAATCCATATTCACCGGTGAACTCTATGCTGACAAATATGTAACTGTACCTGAAGGCAAACAAGATACTACTTTCCCGGCGAACATGGTCCTGCGCGGTTCCACGATTATCGAGGGGCTGTGCGTTTGTCGCGTGACTGCTGTCGGAACTGACACGGAGGAAGGAAAGGGCGCAAAACTGATTCAGGAAGAACAGGAAGTCACCACTCCACTTTCGCAACAGCTTGACAATCTGGGCAATATGATTACTAAGGTAAGCTACATCATTGCCGGCCTTATAGTGGTGGGGAGACTTTTCTATTATTTCTTCCTGGACGGGAACATTGACAACAACACTGACATAGTCCAGATTCTGGAATACGTGCTGAGTTCGATAATGATAGCTGTGACCCTGATTGTGGTGGCTGTTCCTGAAGGACTTCCGATGAGCATTACCATCAGTCTTGCGCTGAGCATGAAGAAGATGCTCAAGGAGAAGAATCTTGTCCGGAAGTTGCACGCATGCGAAACAATGGGAGCGACCACGGTCATCTGTACTGACAAGACCGGCACACTCACGGAAAACAAGATGAAAGTCCTTCAATCACAGTTCTTCGGAAACGATGACATTATCAGCAGAAGCATTGCTATAAACGCTACAGCCGGCCTGTCCGAGGATGAAGAAGGCAATGTCAAGGCTATCGGCAATCCGACTGAAGGAGCACTGCTGATGTGGTTAAAAGAAGAGAAAGGCATTGATTATCTTCCGATTAGAGAAGATTGCACTATACTGGACAGGAAGAGTTTCTCCTCATTGACGAAAAGCATGGAGACGCTCATTGAGAATCCTGACGTGAAGGGCGGAAAGATCCGGCTGATGAAAGGAGCACCTGAGATAATCATTTCACGATGCACCGCTTTCCCTGAGGGTGCAACTGCCGAAAATATCAAGGACACGCTGACCGGGTGGCAAAGCAAAGCGATGAGAACGCTCGCATTTGCCGCACAATACATTGACCCTGACGGAAATGAAGGCGATCTCACATTCGTCGGAATGGTCGGGATAGCCGATCCTGTTCGTCCTGATGTGAAAGACGCCATAGATATGTGTCAGGGGAGAGCCGGTGTTCGGGTAATAATGGTTACCGGCGACGTGGCAGTGACGGCCAATGAGATAGGACGGGAATTAGGCATCATCAATGATGGTGAGGAGGACCTGACATTGAGCGGCCAATCCTTTGAGGAGATGTCGGATGAACAGGCCATGAAGATCATTCCGCGCCTTAAGATATTGTCCAGAGCCAAGCCGGAAGACAAAGCCAGACTTGTCACCCTGCTGCAAAGGATGGGCGAAGTGGTAGCGGTAACCGGAGACGGGACCAATGACGCTCCTGCACTCAAAAAGGCTCAGGTCGGTTTGTCAATGGGAGACGGCACGGCAAGGGCGAAAGAGGCAAGCGACATCACCATAATCGACAATTCGTTCTCAAGCATCAATACGGGCATCCTCTGGGGACGTTCCATCTATCTGAATATCAAGAGGTTCATTCTCTTCCAGATGACAATCAACGTATGTGCCTGCCTTGTGGTGCTTTTGGGCTCATTCATCGGAATGGAATCCCCGCTGACAGTCACACAGATGCTTTGGGTGAATCTGATTATGGATACATTCGCGGCCATGGCTCTGTCTTCGTTGCCTGCCGATCCTAAAGTGATGAACGAGAAGCCACGTAGCCCAAAGAGCCATATAATAGACAGAAAGATGGCCAAGTCGATATTCTCCGTGAGCATCTGCTTCTTCATATACCTGGCTCTTCTGTGGCAGGTCCTCTGGCATCTGGACATTACCAGCATGAGCGGCCTTTTCACTAAAGAAGCAATGAAGTCATTCTTTACGGAATTCCTGTCCGGCCACACTGCGGACAATGTCCTGACCACTTACGAGAAAGGCATCTTCTTCTCAATTTTCGTTGTGCTACAGTTCTGGAATCTGTTCAATGCAAGATTCTTCAGGACTGGCAGAAGTCTGCTGGGCGACCTGGTCATGCTGTTCAAGAACCCGAAGGAAGGAAAGAAAGCCATCGGACGCGGATTTGTCATCATCGCTTTCGTAATTCTCGCCGGCCAGTTCATTATCGTGAATTTCTGCGGCCCTGCATTCAATGTTGAAGCTCTGTCTCTCCAGGATTGGGGAATCATCCTTCTCTTCACGTCACCGATTCTGATCATCCCGGACATGTTCAGGACAATCCGCAATCACTTTACATACTGATAGGCAAGACGTTCTGTGCCATTCCAGCAGCGGATGACGCCACAGTAGCTGAAGCCTTCCTTGAGGATGGCCGCCTGCATGACTTTGTTCGCGCTGTGGGTGTCGATACGGATGCTGTCGTAGCGGGTCAATGCAAAGTGAACCACGGCGTGGAAGATGTGCTTCACCTCTCCGGAAGAGGCAATCCGGTGGATGGTGGCGTATGGCGCGGAGTCAAGCCATTGGCCTTCATATATTTGCGCATAGGTCGGGTCATCACCGCCGCGCAGGACGAAAGTGGCGACAACACGTCCTTCCGAGACGCAGACGTAGCTGTCCCCACTGCTGATATCATCCAAAATGAGTTCTTCGCTCGGGTAGCCGTCTCCCCACTGGTCGGGATTGCCGGTGCTTTCCATGAAAAGCCTGGCGTGAGCGAAAATGTCTTTCAGACGGTCAATGTCCTCGGGCACGGATTTTCGAACAACAAGATTTTCACGTAGCATCGCTTGGCAGACTACAGACTATTGATGAAGTCGGTCATCTCCTGACGATGATCCATTGCGCTGTGGAACAGAGCCATCTGGGCACGCGCGCGGACAAAGTTATGGTCGATGTACTTGGTCTTGAAATAGGTGTCGCCGTTAAGATAGTCAGCGAGGAACCTCACAGCCTGCATAAACGGGAACATACATGCAGCATAAGGCAGATTCTCCTTCTCCACGTCAGTCAGGAAGCCTTTGGTGGACTCGATATATCCACGTGCGAACGCCTTGAAGATATCCATATTGAAACTGATCTTGGAAGTATCCGGCTCATCCTCAGGCGCGGTATTGGCCGCAGTGCGCAGGAAATCACCGAAATCCGAGAACACAAAGCTCGGCATCACAGTATCCAAGTCGATAACACACAAGACGTTGCCATCCTTGTCGAACATCATATTATTGACCTTGGTATCGCAGTGGCAGATACGTTTAGGCAGCTGCCCGTCGCGATACATACGCTCCGCCTTGCACATCTCTTCACTGTGCTCGTCGATGTCATCCAGCATTGCCACTACCTCGTCACTGTGGTCAGGGTCATCAGCAATCGGCTCCCTTCCGTCGCCATCTTCCGGTTCGTCAATCCTGCAGCGGCAGTCATTTTCCACAGCGTCGATAAGCTGAGCCATACGGAGTTCCATATTATGGAAATCAGGAATTGTCTCGCCGAGTTCGGTGTCGAGGTCAGAAAGCATTGACTCGAAATTACCGAAAGCCTTGCCGGCACAGTAAGAATACTCCGGATTTACAGTCTCGTAAGTGTAGGCGTCAGGAATGAAAACAGACACTCTCCAGAACTTTCCGTCCACCTCAAGATAAGTCTTGGCCGAGTCCTTCAAAGGAATAAATCTCAACACTTTACGGTCAATGTCATTTTCCCCTGCCTCGACAAGTTTCTTGCGGATGTGGGAAGTTACAGCCTCGATATTGTTCTGAAGCATGTCCACATCCTGGAAGATGGCATTGTTGATCCGCTGCAGCACATAGTCAGGCGCATTGCCGGCTGTGGTCACCTTGTAAGTGTCATTGATAAGTCCGTTGCCGAGAGGCTTGATTTCACTGATTTCGCCCTCAATCGCGAAATTCCCCAGTATGGCATTCAATTCGTTCATTATTAGTTTATTATGATTATTTCCAATATTCGTAAAACAGGGTTATAGACTCAATTCCCGCATAGAACTGACGGAGCAGATAACTTTCGTTCGGAGAGTGGATGGTGTCACGCTCAAGACCAAAACCCATCAGCAGAGGGTCCGCACCGAGAATGTTCCTCATGCCCGCAAGCACACAGATACTGCCGCCGCCTCGACTTGGAACAGGCTCAATACCATAGACTTCCGTCATCGCACGGGATGCTGCCTTGTAAGCCGGAGAAGTGATCGGAATCAGGAATCCGTTGCCCGCCTCCATCTTCTCGACGCTGACCTCGACATAAGGAGGCGCTATCGCGAGGATATGCTTTGCAGCCAGATCAATGATCTTGTCAGCCTTCTGGTTCGGCACGATGCGCATGGAAATTTTGGCATGAGCCTCTGACGGAAGCACCGTCTTGCTGCCTACTCCAGTGTAGCCGCCCCAGATTCCGCATACATCCAGACAAGGTCTTATCGCTGTACGCTCAAGCGTAGTGTAGCCCTTTTCGCCCTTGACTTCCTTGATGCCGATGCTTTCCTTATACTCTTCCATATCGAACGGCGCACGTGCGAGTGAAGCCCTGTCCTCTGCAGAAAGTTCCTCCACATCGTCATAGAACCCAGGAATGGTGACTCTTCCGTCCTTGTCTATCAATGACGAAATCATATCACACAGGGTATTTATCGGATTGGCCACAGCCCCGCCGTAATGTCCTGAATGCAAGTCCTTGTCAGGTCCCTTGACATTGACCTGAAGATAAGTCACGCCGCGCATTCCGCAGTTGATGGAAGGCACCTTGTCGGACAACATTGTCGTGTCCGAAACGAGAATTACGTCGCAGGCAAGCCTTTCCTTGTTAGCTTCGACCCACGCCGGAAGATTCTTGCTGCCGACTTCCTCCTCACCTTCGAAGATGAATTTCACATTGTGCTTGAGCAGTCCGTTCCTGACAAGGTACTCGAAAGCCTTCACGTGCATAAAAGTCTGGCCCTTGTCATCATTGGCACCGCGTCCCCAGATGGCTCCGTCGTGGATTTCCGGCTCAAAAGGATCCGAATTCCATTTTTCGAGCGGTTCTGCCGGCTGCACATCATAATGACCGTAAACCAATGCCGTCTTATATGTCGGGTCAATGATCTTCTGGCCGAAGACTACAGGATTCCCCTCTGTCGGGAACACACCGGCCTCATCTGCACCGGCCTCCCTGAGAAGTTCGGCATAACGCTCCGCACACTTCCACATGTCCTGTTTGTTCTCCGGCTTCGCGCTGACCGAAGGTATTCTCATAAGCGAGAACAGTTCCTCGAAGAACCTGTCCTTGTTTTCCTCAATGTATTGCCTGATTCCGGCCTGGTCTGATGTCATATATCGAAAATTTAGTCGTTGTTTCCTATCTTCAAATCCGCCACAATGAAATAATGGTCACTCGGTAGAATGCCATTGACAGTATCCGTCAGCATCTTGCAATACACAGGCTGCACAGCACCGCGCATGAAGATGAAGTCGATTCTCGGCTTCGGTTTCTTATAATTCTCGCCCTTGAATCCCTGGAACGAATTCCGTTCAGGGATGCCGAGCGTCTCATAAGCGTCTTTCCATCCGGCCTCACGCAAAAATCCTGCTGCCGCCTTCTTCGGTCCGGAATTGAAATCACCGCACAGGATCTGCGGAAAATCTTCCGCATACTGCGAGGTCTCGCGAATAGTCAGCTTGGTCTGTTCCTGACGAGCCAGCTCAGTCTTGTGGTCCAGATGGATATCCATTATGCGGAACTCCTCTCCTGTTTTCTTATCTCTGAGTCTCAGCCAGTTACAATGTCTCGCACGAGTCGTGTTCCATGATAGGCTGCCACCGATAAGCGGATCTTCAGAAAGCCAATAGCAGCCGGAACCGGTCATTTCATACCTCGAAGTCCTGAAGAAAATCACATTCTTGCCGATGTAATGATACCCTTCAGTGTACGGATCCATCTCCGGCCCGGTAAAGCCGAATGAAGTATAGCCCTTGAGCTCCTTCTTCATATATGCATATGACTCATAGATCACCTCCTGCATACAGATGATGTCCGGTTTCTGCGAAAGAATCACGTCCCTGCAGACCTCCTTCCTGTTTTCCCATTGGCCCGGAGTATTTTCGTCCTCACTGAGTCCGGTAATTCGGATATTGCAGGTCAAGACCCTGTGCGTGCCTTCTTCCTGAGGAGCACGCACTATCTTGGCTGTCGCCGCTACTGTCATTGTCAATGCCAATGCAGCTGAAAGTATGTATTTCAATGTTTTCACGTCGGTTCGGTGTATTAAAGATGTGTGATTGCCTATTAGTCTCTGAGATACGCTCCGCTTTCACGCAGGTCCTTCCGGACTTCTTCCACATTGACCTTGGAAACAGGCACGCCTTCCTCGATTGCGATTCGGGCAGCTCTTCCTGCGCCCTCACCCATCACCATACAGGTGGACATCACTCGGGCTGAAGCCATAGCCTCATGCGTCATCGAGGCACAACGGCCCGCAACAAGCAGATTCTCAACATTTTCCGGCACGAGCATACGATACGGGAGGTCATAACAGTCCGGGCACCACATCATAGTGCAGTCATCTCCGTGGCTGTGATGGATATCCACAGGATAACTTGCCACACCTATCGAGTCCTCGAATTTGCGGCAGGAAAGGATATCATCCGCCGTCAGCACATATTTGCCTTTTATCACACGGCTTTCGCGTATTCCCATAAATGATGCGACCTTGTCTCTCCAGGCATGTTCGAATCCCGGTATGAAGTCACGCAGATATCTTTCGATTTCATCATTCTGCGTACGCGCAGTTATTTCACCGTTGGTGTAGCTTTCCGGTTTCGTGGAGTCCACACCGCAGACTCTGGACATATTGACCCAGATCTCATCATCCGCAAGTCCGGTAATGAGGATGGTCCTCGCTACAGGAATCGAATAACCTTTTTCGCGGGCTTCATTGATCTTGTTTCTGAAACCGACCACGATGAACGGTCCTTCCTTGAACTGCTCAGGCGGCATCACGTCCATATCATACTCCTCGTGGTGGTTCACGATGGCATCACGGAGTTCAGGGACATTGACACCTCTCATGCAGAACATGAGTGTAGGAGGCTGCATTCCGCCGTCCTTGTCGCCCTTGTGGCATTCCACGCCTGCACGGTAAGCCACATCTGCGTCACCGGTACAGTCAATGACGGTTTTCGCAAGAATCGCTTCACGGCCTTCCTTGCTCTCTACGATTACTCCTTTCACCTCATTGCCTTCCTTGATAACATCTGAGCAGAAGACATAAAACAAAATCTTCACACCGACCTCTTCGAGCATTCCGAGAGCCACATCCTTTACCTCTTCCGAGTCAATGATGGTAAGACTGACGTGATTCTTGCAAGGCTTATGTTCAGACGCCTTGCCCTTCGCGCGCAATCTGTCGATAAGCATCTGGGGCAGGCCTTCGACTACCTGATTTCCCTTCCTTCCGAGGAAACCCAGAATCGGAAGACCGATGGTGAGATTGCCACCTACATATCCCCTGCTTTCTATAAGCATGACTTTCAACCCTTTAGCGGCAGCAGCCCTTGCTGCCATAATTCCGGAAGGGCCTCCGCCGACAACCAGAATATCTACCTCATCTTTCACCGGAATGTCTCTTGCCGGCTCCTGGACAAATCTTACCATATCTTGATTATTAATAATAGGTCTTGCCAGCACACCGCTGACAAACTGCTAATTTAACTATTTTCCGCCTAAAACGTATAAGTGGGCCCTTAAATATTGCGCAGGAAATCCACAGCAACAACTGCAGCCTTCAGACGGATTCCTCTGGAAAACAGATGGTCGGCATGAGGAATGACATGAATCTGAGCCTGCGGCAATGCTTCCTGCAGTTTTTCGGAAAGATTCAGCTCCACGATTCTGTCCCTTTCGCCCATCAGGACACAGACAGGCCCCTTGTATTTGGCTATTCTTTCAAATATCCCCAAATTCTGCGCTGTGGTGAAGTAAGACCGCGAAAGCCTTGAGCCCCAGACTTCCACAAATTCAGGAATATTGACCGGATCGAAAGTCTCGATGGCGACACGCCCGGCCCTGGAATCCAGTTCAATGTTCACTGCCGGAGCCAACAGGACCAATGCTGAAATTGACGGGTCCTCGGCAGCTGTCATCCACGAAACCAGACCGCCCAACGAATGGCCGCAGAGCACGATACGTCTGTCCTTGTAGTGCGCGACAACATCCTTCAAGTCATCCACTTCCGTAAGCGGAGTCATTTCAGTGATATCGCCGCTGCTGAGTCCGCTTCCACGAAAATCGAAACGCAGCGTATCATATCCGGCCTTGTTGAGACTGGAGGCAAAACCCATAATCGGATTCTGCCTGCAGTTCATCATCAGTCCGTGACACAGTATCACCAACGGCTTCGGTCCACGCCCGGAGTCGTCATCCGGACGCATTGATTCAGAAGCGTCTCCCTCTGTATATATGGCGAAGATATCTCCCCGCGGAGTAGGAATAGTCAGTTCCATTTCGTTCATTATCTGCGGCCGAAGCCCACTACAAGTCCAGCCTTGGCAATTATACCCGGCTGAGGCACATTGCCATAGTCGAAATATTTGTGGTTCAGCACATTGTTCACCTCAGCGTATATATTATAGGAAATTCCGCGACGCACCTCGCTCCATGACACACGTGCATCGACCAATGAATATGGACGATACGGCACCATTCCCTTGGAGACCTTGTTCTCGAAGAGTTCATAATTTCCTTCCCTGTCCTGCCATCTCCACGAAGCATCTGCGCACAAGCCCTTCCAGATATGGAAACCTGCCTTCACCACCACCTTATATTTAAGGTATTCCAATGCATATTTAGACTGCACATCCGCTCCAAGTTTCTTGTCCTGGTCAATGTGGCTGAACGCGACATCCAGATTCTTCAGGAAGAAATCATCACGGACAAGCAATGCCGGGAAATCCACCCTTGCGGAAAGCTCCTGACCGAAGGCATTGACCCTGGTATAATTGCCAGAACGCCACTCTGCATTGGCCCCTTCCGACAAGTCCTTGGTCCAGTCAATCATGTTGCGTCCCATATTGTAATACACTGTCAGAACGGCATTTAGCCACGGCCTCGAGAATTTCAGACCGCCTTCCATAGACTGCATTTTCTCTGCCTTCAGATTCTTGTCGGCCTGATGTCCGCCCACGGAATAATACAATTCCGTAAACGTAGGCATTCTCAATGAGGAATTATAGGATGCATACACCTTCCAGTCGCCCAAAAAGCGGTAACTCAGATTTACTCCCGGATAGAACTTGAAAGGCTCGTCATTTCCGGTATTCTTCACCGCCGCCACACCTGCCGTAGCCGCCAGATTGCGGTATTCGTAACTGTGTTCGAGATAGATACTGTAATTCGTGCGCCTGAGCCCTTTCTTGTACTCGGCCTTCCCTACTTTCTTGACAGACTCGAGATCCTCACCAAGATTGGTACTGATAATGTCTTCATCTCGGACATCGGCACCGAGCGCGGTCTTGCCTGCCACGGTTTCTATCCAGGCCGTCAAACCGCCACCTAAAATACTGGTACGGTGATAGTTGAACGGAACTTTGGACTCATCGCCGCGTACAAGTTCGAACCTGTCTTGACCACGGTTCCAGTAGAATTCAGGCCTGAGTTTCACAAAACCCTTTGTCAGGGCCTTGACAGCCACGAAAGACTTGAACGTATGCTCGAACTGGTTGTCGAACTTGGCACTGTAGAATGTATTGGAGCCGAAATCGCGCAGACTTATGCCGGTAAACCAGTCCACATCCGCCTTTGCAGAAGTGAAACCGCCCTGATAATAAGCCTTGACCGTCTCATAGTCTGTATTCAGCCCACCGTCAGCATTGCGGCTGAAACCGTCTGAGCGCAGATAACTTGCTGAAATCTGGTTTGAGACTTTTCCCGTGACGATGCCAAGACGTACTCCGCCATTGAAATAGCCATAGGAGCCGCCTTCGACATGTGCAGCAACTTCCTTTCCCACAGGCTTTTTTGTGACAATGTTGATGGCCCCGACAAGGGAAGACGAACCGTAAGCCACGCCTGCTGGCCCGGAAAGGACCTCGATATGGTCAATGTCATTGACATCAAAAGGGAAATCTACTGCATTGTGGCCGGTCTGCGGATCGCAGATATTGATGCCGTTAAGGAAGACGGCCACCTGGTCGCTCGTACCGCCGCGCATGGAAATATCCGTCTGCGCGCCCATGTCGCCCCGCTGCCGCACGTCGATGCCGGCCACATATTTGAGCACGTCATTGACACTTACCACCGGCAGGGACGCTACCGCCGTGCTGTCCAGCAATGTCACGATTCGTGTGCTCTTGCCCAATGCCATAGGCACTCTCGCCCCCGTGACCGATACTGAATCCAGTACAATGTTCTTTTTGAATGAGTCTGAAAGTCCTGCTGAAAACGCAGAAAAATGGTTTGACGAAATCATCGTCAGGACTGCCAAGAAACGGCAAATCCGTGTTCGTTTCATAAAAAAATCTATAGTTTTGTAGTTATGACGCGCCAAAGTTATAAAATTTCGCGGAATATCTGTGAAATAACGGAACACGGACTGTCAAGATTCTTTCACTTTTTCGAGATAGGTGACACGGTTGCGGGCCATCAGTTTATCCTGCTGTTCCACGGAGATTGGTTCGCCGGAAGGGCAAAGCAATCTTGTACGGATGCGCGCTTCTTCCTTGATGTCCATCTGGCAAGTCCATGAGTCGCTTTTTTGGGGAGTTTGCCGCGGCCAGGTTTTCAAATGACGACATAAGAAAACGCCACCGGAATTCGTCACTCCGATGGCGTTCAAGCAGGAGTCGCTTACGCAACATGACCATATTCCCGAAGGAAATCGTCCCCAAGCCTCGCTCTGACGGCTGCACGCCCTCTGCTCAGACTTGTAGAAACCACACCGGAAGAGTACCCTGTGAGGTCGGCCATCTCACGTGTCGACAAATCCTCCTTAAGGTTAAGCCTCAGCATATCACCAGGCTTTCCCGAAACGGATTCCACAGCCCCCCGAATCTGGTCGAGAGCCTCGTTCGACTCGACTTCACAGCAAGTCTCACATCCGCAAGCAGAAGCCTCAATAGCAGGATCAATGTACACATCACCCTCCTCATTAGTGGTTTCAAGCGGAATGAAAACGGCCCTCCGCCTCATTTCCTTCTTCAACGCATCCTTGTAGCAGTTCACTGCAATCCCGTTCACCCAAGCGCTGAGTTTGGACTTGGCTGGACTGTATGAATTCCAGTACTTCACTGCTTTCAAGACAGTGTCCTGAAACAGATCCTCCAAATCGTCCTCACTCATCCACCTGGAGCCCTTGCTGTCCAAGATCAGACAGCTTTTCTGAGCGGCTGCCATAATGGCTTTTATGGAACGAGTTGTGTCAGGAACGACTACGGATGTGATGGTCATGAAATTGGTGTGGTTGTTGTTTCTCATATATCTGTCTTATTAGAGAATCATTGCTTGCTGTCGCCCGAAGCAAATGGGCAATTTGCGTCACCGAAAGATTCCGTCCGCAAAATTTTAATAATAAATAAAGGAACGCGTCAGGAACCAACTGTGCAATAATCCCTATCAGGACATAATATATAACAAAGAACTACACTCCAACTCCTTCTTATATATACCGGCCACTGCAGAAATTCTTACACACTTTCCGAAAAAAGTTGCCATCCTGCAATCCGTCCGGTAACACCTGCAAATATCGAACTGAAACCTGGATTTTCCAATACCCCATGAAAGATTTTATGATTTTTGAGGTATTTTCAAATACAAATCGTATATTGTTCAAGGAAATCAGTAACTAACAACTGGCATGAAAAGAAAACTCAACATTGATCCGAAAGAAGCAGCAATTAGGAAAAGAAATATTAGCGTCTATAATGATAATTTGCGAATTATCCTGAAGGAAGGCGGGAACTATCATTGCGATAACGGAGAATTCGGTATCGTTGAACGAGATGGAATGCTACAAAATGACACCATTATGTATGACAAGCCATTCTCGGTAGTTGATGTTCCATGTTTGCCAAAGGAAGAACACACATCAGTCAGCGTTGTTAAAGGAGATTGCCTGGAAATCGCACGTAGTCACATTAATATCGAATCTGGACTAGGCTTCTCTTATGATCAACGCGTTGCTGTCTTGAATTGCGCCAGTTATAGTAATCCCGGTGGCGGAGTAAGGAATGGCGCCACCTCTCAAGAGGAAGACTTGTTCAGAAGGACAAATCTATTTCGTTCTCTATACCAATATGCTGACTACGCACCATTATACGAATTAGAACGCAAATTCCCTCAATATCCTCTAAACAAGCATTTTGGAGGAGTGTACTCGCCTAATGTCACAGTATTCCGAACAACATCCGCAAAAGGCTACAAACTGATGGAAGAGCCATTCTGCATTGACGTGATTTCCGCGGCTTCTGTAAATAGGCCTAAACTGGATATTACCAAGCGTCATTTTGCTGACAAGGAGGATATCTCTACAGTCAAGGATACTATCCGTACAATATACAGAATCGGCTTAGCGAATCGCGTTCAGTGTCTCATTCTATGTCCAATAGGTTGTGGCGCGTTCAAAAATCCACCTTACGACGTAGCAAGATTCTTTAAGGAAATCCTTGAGGAGCCTGAATTCAAGGACAAGTACAAAGAAGTCGTTTTTGCTATCTTAGACAAGGAATCGATTAGAGGAAACAAGCATCAGGGTAATTTTATACCTTTCTTCAATGTTTTCAATGCCGAGAAGATTGTGCAAGAAGATTCAATGTATTATAGAAGATATTACGATAACGATTTTGAGACAATGGAATTCGTCACCATACAAAATGTTTTGCAAAGCATTGCTGACAAAGAGTATGGATGCGGAGAATTTAATGAGAGACGAATTCTACAGCGCTTGATGAACGAATTATCGACCATTTCAGACTGCGTTTTAAGTACAAACCCTTGTCGGGAGTTTATCTATGTGGACGGCTTCATTGAAGCGATACGTGATGCTGAATACGTAGACATGTCAAACATTCAAGTTGTTGAAGATAAAGACACTGCCTACATATTTCTAAGACTTAACCACTTTAATTGTAAAGTGGAAATAAAGAATGATAATGCTGCTTTTGTTATGATTGACAATGCTGGGATTGCACCAGAGCGTGTATCCTTTTGGGTATCATGCCTTGCATCCAGCATTCTCTGGATAGACAGATTATATAGTGTTCTAATGGCAGACGTCCGCAGAAGAACCACTTCCGGAACAATGACAGCAGGGAAAGCCTCCCCAACAAGATAGAGAGTCTCAGCAAGCCACATTTGAGACCGATAGTCAGGTATTGTTCTGCAGCATCTTCATCAAACGCAGCGCAATGGCTACCTTGGGCTGGTTCATTCTATTGCTTCATTTAATATAACTCTACTGGATCATATTTCTTCAATCGTTACATCAAACTTGATATCCTGGTTCCTGCAGATATCGACCTCTGTTTTATATGAAATGCTAGCTACGTCATAATACCTGCGCACTCCCGGAGCATTATATATCATCCATCCGTTCATGAAACCGCCGTCAGGATAGATAGACAACTTCTTGCCGGCACATTCAAATGAAAGTACTCTCCAGTGCGTCAACGACCGCTTTTGAGATGCAGAGATCGGAACGAGCTCGCCAGCAATTCCATCCTCCAGTTCAAGAGACTCAATCATATCTTCCGCAAGTTTTCTCAGCCAAGCATCTCTTTCCTGTGAAGTAGGAAGATTGGCAACAACGCTATTGCTCTTACCGTTTTCGGCAAAATACTTCTCAACCATGAACTCCAGCGTGAATTGATTTTCAGCCTTCTTCAAGAAGTGGCTGATAGTCTGGAGCGTCAGTATCATTCCCAAAATACTTTTAAGATGCTCATCTTGATATGATACAGCTATCTTCTCGTCCTCATGAGCCCTGCAGTGTACAACAAACTGGTCAATGATATCGCCCGACCTGTCCTCAATCAACGCAGCAAGTTTGCTAGTTCTGATGGCAACAGGATCCCCGTCTGACAATATGAATATCTTTGTTTTATCTGCAACTACAGCAGTATCTATAAACTTAGCCTTTGTAGCAAAGTTGTTCGTCTTGATATAGTATATGGTGCCGTTACCCCATTTGTCGTTCAGAGTGATATGATTAGGGTTATTTGTAAAGAACAGGCGGCCATCAATATAAGCTAACGGATACAATCCGTTCTCGGAGTAAGGGTTCTTGATAATCACGACCTCGTTTGCCCATCCCTTGATAGAACGCACCATATCAATGACAGGCTCATTCATACTGTTATCTGAGTTCTGAACAACACAGAAGGATGTCTGCTGACCGTGCGCAGCAAAATGGTTAAGGAATTGTCCTTTCCAGCAATAATCTGTGTCCTCGTACTCCCAGTTGCCATAGTCGTCATCCACAAAAATGAATTTTTCATTTTGTGAAAGCGCAAAACATTTCTGCATCTGCGCAAGAGAAGTCTCTGTTACTGTATTTCCGAACACGTTTTCCACCTCATCAGGGAGTTCCTTCCTTGCAGTGCGCTCTTCATTTATCCACGCCCTTGCAGCGCGAATATCGATATTATTGATGAACTGCAGGGTGCACTTATCAATGAGCGCATCCTTGTTTCCCGTTCTCTCCGCAGCCTCAATAATCTCAGCAGAACGCTCTATGACTGATTTCATGAGGTCCATAGCCGCCAACTGATTAGAGTAGCCTGAACCACCAGGATTGGCATCAAAGATACATATATGGCCGTTAGGAGTTATTGTGAAATCGATGTCTGTTCGCTCCACATTCAGTTCCTCTGAAAGTGACCTTGCGAACAAAAGGCCAAGAGTTATGAGGAGATTCTCCTCCTGATTCCTGGAGTTGATCCAATTCTTCTTTATGTGACGTACACGTATTTCCGTATAATCAGTCTGGATCATATCGCCCAAGACAACATTTCGCTTGATATACTTAGGGTTACTGCATCCTAGACACTTATTAGGCTTTTTACCTTTCTTTATAAGGGCAAAATGGTAATCAGGCTTGTCGGATTCCTTAGGGGTGATAGTGTTCATTTCCCATGGAAGTTTGTCAGGGTCGCTTGAAGATGCAGCTGCCCAGTTCTCTAGCACAGTCTTTCCACACTTTGTACAATGGCAGTAACCATAACCAGTCCCCTCGTTGTAGTACAAAATCTGTCCATTGCCGCTTTCACGGCTGCTTTTTGTATCAAAAAGATGAGGCTCAATGCGGTCCTGCTTCCATTCATCGGCACCAATCAACTGAGCATTTACCCGAGTATAAACATTCTTGTCCAGTATACGGCTCGCTGACTCATTCATGTCTGGAATGAATTCCGCAGGCTGCAACAAATCAAGTTCAGTGCTTGCGCTTACTCTCCATTTTTCAGCATTGGTCAATTCATCCTTGTTGTCAATAACCACCTGATCTCTATTGAAGAACAGCTTCTTGAACGTAACTTCCGGTTTGAAGAAATTGGTGTATCTGATACCACGCACAATTCTGACCATACCATCTCGGGCGATAGGGTTGCCTGGAGCATACTGCGACAGTGCTGTTTGCAGAGGGTAAGACGGATTGGATACGGTGACAAGCGAATACGTATTCTGCGAAGTAGAATTAATGTCAAACTCAATTACGCTTACCGGCATATTTGCATTCGGAGTAAACCTGTGCGTAGCCCAGTATGAGAGAAGTCTTGCAGCCAACGGTTCAATGAATTTCATCTCAAAGAATGCCTGCTGCTTAGGACTCTTCGCGTTTCTGTACGGTTCAGCATAATCCTGTATACGCAACTCCAGTTCTGCATAGCAGTCCTCATTCATCTTCCTAGCTTTGGACACCACATACTGAGGCTGCCTGCTGCTGAAGATAGTACCGTCAAGCAGAATCCTGAGCTTGCGTCTCAAGTCATCACTCAATGCCTCGCTACACTTATTGTTGAATGCCTCGTATGGTGTACCTGTCTCATCACCCAGTCCGTCAAGAGGGCTCACAGGAGAATTGTCTGCTTTCCTCTTGATCTTGATATGATTGCTTTCTCCATCCGGAACAATCGCGTAATTGGTATAATAACTTATAGCTTGCTCTATTATGCTGCCACCGGCCATGCCAAAGACGCCGAATTCCCTGATAAGAAATGAATTGACATGCCTCTGGATAACCTGTGCGCTATTCAGATCAACTGTAGGAGAATTAACGCTACGTAGAATCACATTTTCCATAGGATTCATAAGCGTTCTGATACCGATGGCATCGGAGCCGCACAAAGTAACGCATGCGCTGCGCACCTGTCCTCTTCGGCCGCTTCGTCCTGCCCTCTGCTTATAGTTCGAAGACATAGGCGGAACCGATGTCATCATTACAAGCTCCAGGTCTCCAAGGTCCACACCCATCTCCATGGTTGTAGAGCATGCAAGGATATTCAGACAATGATCTTTGAAATCCTCCTGCACCTGACGAACGATCATCTTGTCAACCTGCGCTGTATGTTCAGCCTGAATAAAGAGTTGAGGGAACTGATGAATCTGAAGAAGCCGATCTGCAAAAGTACCATTCTTTCCCCAGAGCTCATTGTCCCAAAGTATTTTTCGATTATCAACAGCCCATGCCTCAATCACTTCTTCCGCAGGATTAGGATTACTGCTGTGATTATGGTAAGGGAATGCCGTACACTTCTCATGCAATTCATCCTTTACAGCCACCGGTTCACCGCCGATGATGTACGGAGAATAGCCATGGAAGATTGTTTCCACTGGCCTCAGCCATTCAACATGGTGGTTATCATTGTTGGCATTGGTATCGCAGAGATATACATCATCATACAGTTTAAATCCTATTCTGGCAAGGTTTAGACGGTATGGTGTAAGATGGGTGTCATCAATAATTTCATCCTTATCCTTTACATGCTGGCGTACTTCATCATCGTAATGGGTACTATGCTCCAGAAGCGCATATTTCAGCGTGAGTTCATTCCACATACAATCAATCACGTCCTGAATATCGCACTTGTAGCTGCTGATAGTATCCGCAACACTAAGGCGTTTGTCAACAGCAATGAGCTTAGCAATCATTCGGATGATACGCGAACGGTTACCACCCTTGTCCTTAATTACCGGCTTGTGAACAGGACGGCGGCGCTCCTTCTGCGTAGCGAAACGCACGCACTCAAAAATATCCATAGGGTCTCGCTCATCCATTCTCAGGAATACAGACTCATTAGAGCGCACCACATAATCAAGGAAAATCTTCAACAGTGCGTACCAATCAGCACGGGAGATACGGTTCTCCTTGGAAAGCTTGCTGTTGAACTTCTCAATATCATCAGGCAGTTTCGCCTCTTTCACCCCTGCAAGATCAGCATAATAAGATGTAAACAAGCCCATTGTCTCTGGTGCCGCAGATGTTAGTGGACGTTTCGACAGGTAATCTACCATGATCGAGAGTATGTATTTCCTCTTGATGTCCGGCTTGATATTGCCGTTCGCATCAAGCTCTGGACTCAACTCAGAGCGTTCTGCAAACTGCTGGCAGAACGTGTCTGAGTATTGGTCTTTAAGCAGAACGTCAAGAATATCTTTCCAAGACAAGAATTGCGGCGGCCTGAGTTCCGAAAGCAGAGTTGCAATCTCTTGCTCACTCCCGCTCTCAAGAATATCCAGTTTTTCCTCCGCATCCTTGTGCTCAGGACTCTTTCGATGGGTAGAAGAATAGATATTCTCGTAGTACTTCATAGCCTCCTCGGCGGTCATATTGCCTGCAGTAGCCCTACGGCAAAGTTCGTGGAATATGGTTCCATATACCCACAGGCGTTCCTCTTCAAGATTCTGCTTTATGGTAGAGCGTGCAGCCATCTGGCGGCTGTCAACGAAGCTAATATACTGCTGACCATTGTGCAAAGACAACTTTGCCGGATTCTTTGGCTTAGCCTCTGTCATCAGGTCCAGAGTGGATGGTGCAATCAGGCGCGAAACAAAATCGGAAGCCACACGGAACTTCTGCAGTTTCTTCATATCCTCCTCATCTACCTGTATGGCATCAGGATTATCCTCATCCTGCTTGTTCAGTTTGGTGAGTTTAGTTCCGCAGTAAGGGCACTGACATTGAGTGTTAGCAATAATCCTCCATCCATCAGGAGCAGGATTGACGGCCGTAACATTCAACATCCTCTTGCCTTTGATGATGTATGGAACGTTGTTATCGTATTCCGTACCGTCATCATGTGTAGTACCGAACACGTAATAAGACTTGCCTGTATTCTCAGTGCTATCCAGATCAAACATGTCACTGTCGTCAGATGTGATCGGCTGGAAACCAACGCTTCCGTCTTCCAGTTTCACCTCCTCAGCTATTGCAACATACTCGCCGCAATGCTTACATCGGCTCATTTCCAACAGCGGAGTCTGGTCAATGTCATTATTCTCTATTCTATTGTCTATGAGAATCTTGAAACTTCCATCCTCTTGATAGTGTTGGTCGGCTAGATCAACATAAAGTCCTTGATTAGGGACGCGGTAGAAATAGTGCACCTTGACGCGGAGGTCTTCCAACCCACTGTCTTCAGCCCTCTGGCACATCGCATCGAGCAGAGCAAGCTTATCCTCAATAGTATCTCCTTCACGGATAAGATCGTCCAACTTCATGTACCCGTCGCGGTTCTCATTTATAAGACGCATCCAGACGTCTTTATCCTCCTCCGGAACACTGTCAATTCCTTTCCTCTTTCCATCCACATACCTTACCTGATTGGTTTGCAGTCCGGTGATGCCGGCAATGAAATGAATCAGTTCCTCCTTGGCCTCATCACTTCCATTTCCTATTGTTGCCGAAGATGTCGCAAAACGCACATCATCTGTGGTTACACCGTAGGCAAGCAAAACTCGCCGCAGCAGCATTGCAATCTCAGTAGCTCCGGCGCCTGTGTATGTATGAGTCTCATCCAATACAATCCATCTCAGAGTTCCTTCTGCCTCGTCATCCGTCTTCTCATGGATAAGTCTGCGGTCTTTATCCCTAAGTAGGATGTATTCCATCATAGTAGGGTTGGTCAGAAGGATATTCGCAGGATGGTGGCGGAGTTCCTCTCGAGTGGAAATCACATGAGGGTACTTCTCCTCTATGACATTACCGTCTTCATCGCGGGTAATTCCTTTAATCGCATCTACCTTTCTGAGCACCTTCTTATAGTTCTTGTCATCTGTAGGAGGAAGGCACTGAGGCATGTCCCCGTTGTAAACGGCAAACTTGAGTTCCGTACCCTCAAGCAGTTTCTCCATTCTGGCTTTCTGGTCCTCCATCAGGGCATTCAGAGGGTAGAGGAAGATTGCTTGCACCGTCTCCGGATGGTAGTGGTCAAGAATATCCTGAACCAAAGGGAGCATGAAGCACTCCGTCTTACCGGATCCAGTACCTGTTGTTACAACGATGCTCATATTCTTTCCGTCGGAAGACTTCTCCCTGAGAAGAGTCTTCCAACACTGATACTGATGCTCGTATGGCTTGTAGAACACTCCAGGAGCCGGCATAGTCTTGCGCCAAAGTGTCCCCAACATAGCCTCAGCCTCCGTCTCATGCTCTGGATAAACGGTCTCATAACTGTTCATGCACTGCACAAGCGGCATCGCATCCTTGGGCGCAAATACTTCTGGAATGATATTCTTCAGCTGTTCAACATAAGCCTTCTGACTCTCATTTCTGGCCTCTCCACACCACATAGCAGAGAGTGTTTTCTCTACTGCATTGCGATTGTTTTTATATAGGTCTGTAAATCTAAATTTCTGCTTCATATCTGTTATCGTTATTATTTACGATTATTGCCTTACTCATTTCGCTGAACTTGAACCTGCAATCGTCATATATCTTAAGAAAATCTTTCAGGCCATTCATGCCGTTAAGTGCATCCGACTTATCCATTATTAGCTTCAGGGCTTTTTCCGCCACGGTGTCAACCTTCGGATAAGCGTCAAAGTTCCAGTATCTCTCCAGAAATTGGCCAAGCGAATATTCTTCGCGCTCGTCAGCTGCTTTTGGTATTGCAGCAAATAATGCGATCACGGCTTCCCTCAGCTTTCTCTTCTCATCCTCGTTGTTGCTAGCCAGACCTATCTCCTCAACCCACAGTTTGCGAGGCAGAAGCATCCAATCAAAGTGAAACTGGACCGCAAATCTGTATAGCTGGGAAATGTCAGCCTCATTAAGCGCGTAATTGCACTCCTTGATAAGCGGAATTGCTATATCCTTTATCTGCTTTCTTTCTGAAATGGTCTTTACCATAGGTTCAAAAAGGAAGTAGTAAGATTTGTGTTCTCCGATAGTTTTAAAGCACCTCAGAGTATCTACTGCCAAAGTGCCTTGGTCTGTGATGGATGAATCGTTATCACTCCAATCGTCGCCGGAGTTATTCTTAATTACTGGACACACGTAATGACGTGGAGAACTGTTGTCCTTCAAGCTCTGGAAGACAATACCGGACTCAGTCACATCTCTTTCGCTAGCTACCTGCACAGGTTCATCTTTATAATTCCAGAAATACAAGTCACCAGCTTTATCGCCAAGCTTGGAAATGTATATCTTCAAGTAATCCACAGGGACCCCGAAGCCTAGCCTCTCTGCTGTATCCTTCCTGGTATATTCCTGTTTCGGATCAAAGCCCAGCTTGTCGAAAGTTGGGAAATTGTAATATATGGTGTTACGGTTCTTAAGATTATACTCCTTGACGCCATTCTCAGAGAAATCTCTCAATGAGAACTGTTCACAGTTTATCAGAGGGATTTCAATATCATCGCCCTTGTCGCGGTACTCAACTACCTTGCTTTCGGTCTCACCGTCGCACTTCTGGGACAATTCCCCAAGGATAATAGGCCTGTAAACATCAACAAGGATTTTGGCCTTATCATTACCAATCTCAAGCCGCCTCGTTGAAGGCTGTTTCTGGTCAAAAACTTTCTTGAACTCATCCTGAATATCATCCACTCCAACCAGCGACGTGCATATCTTCATATGCTCAAAATCTCTCCAGATTGGTGCCTGATCAGCGGATTGGGGCTCGAACGGAACATAATATACCGTAGTTGTGAAGACTAGTCCGTTTACAGTAACTCTAAGACGAACGATTCCTTGTTCCGGAGATTCATTTTTCCAGTCAACGTATTTCCCATTCTTCTTCCACTCCAGTTCATAATCAGTAACCGAGGTTCCTTCTTTGAGTTTACTTGTCTCATAATGACGAACTTCAAGACCGCTACGTCCAAACAATACAAGCCATTTATCTTCCTGCAACTCAAATTCGTCATAGTCAGCATCAATGTATTTGTACATCACAAATAGATTGTCCTGATACTTTATGGTCTGCAGATACTTTTTTGTAACAACCTGATACAAGCCGTTCCTGTTAAAGAAAGGTGGCAAGACCTCTTTGCCATTTGCATCAGCAATAATCACCTTATCATTGATAGGACACCAGCAATAGTCTTCACTATTCTCCTCACCATTACAGTAGTGGGCATATGCAACCGGAAGTTCCATGAATGGTTCGGTAAGATGATATGTAGAAGAGAATATCACAGCGGTAGCCGCCTGAGAGCTTCTTCTGCTGCTGAATTTGTTGCTCGTTTTAGGCAAAGCATAAACCTGCATGTAGTCTAGGACCTCAAGTTCCTGGACCACCTTACCCATAGTTGAAACACTACCGTCTGCCTGTGGGATGTCATATTTCATAACCATCTCCACCTTGTCAAAACGGCCTACAGGAACATTGGTATACGTGTTCTCGCCTATCTTGTTTACAGACAGGAAACTTTGTGTGAATATGTCGTTATCGTACTTGAACAAAGGATCCTCGTTCTTCTCCTCCTTCTGGATATAATAGCCACCATTCTTAAACCTCAGGTAGAATCTGATTCGACCGACTTCCTCAGGGTGTTCGATGCCCCATTCGGGAAGAGAAAGTCTGTCGTAGCCTATGTACTGCTTCTTGCCGCCACCAATTACCTCCGGCTTCATCTTCACGCGTAGATGGCGCACCATCCTTTCCTTGCTGGCCGTGTAGGCTATAATCCACTCAAAGTCGAATTTCTCTTTCTTTGCTTCCCGGTCTGCTTTCAGGATACGTTTAAGGAACTGAGGGATAGCGGTGTTTTCATCCTTCAAGTCGCTCTTTGCGAACGGCATTTCTTTCTCCGTGTCCAGGATACAGTCCAAATATGAATAAAGACTATGCTGCCTTGCAATAGACTCCTGGAATGCAACTGCTCTGTTGCGGTCTTTCAGATCATCAAGGTCAATTTCCTCTCCATGGAATATCTTGCACAGCTGTGAGAGTAGTTTGTCGTTGCTGTCATCTCGTTTCAGCTCTGCTTGTACCGCAAGGCCGCCGAGCACTTGCAGCGACTCCATCCATCTGTAGGAAGTCCTGTCAGGGTTCGTTGAAGCGTTATAGACAAATGTGCTGCTGTCAATCCTTGCCAACTGATAGAGTTTCTTGAGTTCTTCGGTGTTCAGTGACAGGACCTTGTTCTCGTCCATGGTATCAGCACCCTTGTAGAAGCGCTTGTACCATTCCGCAAGGTACATGACTACAATAACGGCGAAATCCTCGCATAGCAGGTGATGATAGTCCCCAGAATGAGAGGAAATACTGCTTCCTATGGCAGCTTCAAGCACCATGAACTCTTCCAGAGACAATCTGAGTGCCCAAACATATGGCTTACCCTCATCAATCAGATGTTTGAGCTTTTCAACCCTGCCAGGGAGGCATTTGAGCAATGATGTATCTTCGGCAGTCATCGTAATTTACTCTTTAGTTCTTCTGGTGTCATACAATTTCCACGGCCTCCCATGCCGTAATGAATCATTCTGTGGCAGTTTGCACAGAGTGGGATAAGATCCGTTATGGCATCAACTGGATGTTCTCCTTCGATGTGAGAGAAGGGATGAATATGGTGTACTTCTATGTAGTCGCCTTTTATGTCATAGGCTTTGGCGAACTCAAAGCCACAGCACTCGCATACTATGTGGCCATCATGCAGGGACTTGTAATAATCAATACATGCCTGACGCAACTCCATGTTTCTCTGGCGGTATGTGACTTCCTGAGTTTCTCCGGCTTCGCCTTCGAGATAAACGGTTGATAAACATTTTTTTGGCGCACAGGAAGAACCTGTTGGCGTGGTAGCGGAAGCTGGTGTGCCTGCAGTCTCTCCTAGTACCGGAATCGGTGCTAAGCTTGAATTTGCTTTTTTTATGAACAGGCGATAATCCCTCAGGACCTCGGTGTAGCGGGGCTCTACAGCCATGTCCTGAGCTCGGAGGACAGGATGAGCTTTGATTCTTTTCCTATAATCATCTATCTCATTAACATCTTGAATCTCATAGATTGAACCATAGCTGGTGCCAAACGACTGATTGATCATGTCGGGAATGACATTCTCTGCAATTTCAATCGTTTGGGCTACATCGGATTCATCGCCAGCAAAGCGATCCATGAGGTAATCATGGAAGGCTTTGCTGTTAGATATTAATAATTTATTAGAATCAACCATCTTTAACTGCTATCTTTATCTAATCAAGAGAGTCAATTATTCAACCATAATTGAATAGAATAAGAATAAGTATTGTCAGAAAAGTTTAAAATTATAGATTATTCGTTAACATCTTCGATATTGTCGTTCCAGTCTGCAATTAAGTTGTTAATGTATTCACTATCTGGCTTAGAGAGTTCGAACAATGCAAAGAGCTTTTCATCATCCCATGACTCATTGAAGTCTAAAGCCGGAACAAACTGGTATACGTCATTTGCTGCAGACTGCGTGATTTTCACAGCTGATACCATTGCTCTAAAGAACTTTGTTTTATAGTAGCTTATAAAATTCTTTGCTTGAGTTTCACTGTCAAAGTCAGCATAAATAAATGTCTGCGTACAAACGGATGGATTTTGGAGGCTGACCCAAAAGGTCAGCTTCTTTGTTTATAAGGATAGTATCTGAATGTGA
>OLOU01000559.1_pt1 | contig 32010 bp, 23 predicted proteins | sample 1672101 | NCBI WGS metagenome assembly OLOU01 (sample SAMEA3136645, study PRJEB25190) | human gut metagenome | biome: human gut; feature: human-associated habitat; material: faeces | place: Austria | collected 2013
AGCGTTACGCCGGTTCTCTCAGCCGCAGCTTCTATGTGGGCGAGGATGTGGAGCCGTCGGAGATCTCCGGCAAGTTTGAAGACGGCATCCTGAAGCTGTCGATCCCCAAGGCCGAGAAGAAGCTGCCCAAGAACTCCTCGATCGCGATCGAGTGATCGCTCCCGCCGCTTCCGCGGCCGCCGAAAAGTGAATGAATCCTGCACGACGGGCCCCCGATTGTATAATCGGGGGCCCGTTGAACTGTCAAAAAGTCTCACAGAGTTCGCGGCGGCGCAGGCGGCGGGACAACGCGCGAAGTCTGCTTGTCAAAAAAGCTTTGCTTTTTGACAAACGAAAGGTTCCGATCCATACGATCGGGGCCGCTTATTCTTTGTGCAAAAGGTATAAGGAATTGGTATGATTCGTTTGGAACATCCCGATACAGCGATGCGAAAAAAATCTCATTTTTGCCGCGTTCCCGCCTTTTTTTGAAACTTTTATCACACCTTTTCTTTTCATTTGAAAAAATGGTGAGAATTTACCTGGATAAAGCTTTTGTTTTTGTCAGATTTGCCAAAATCTCATTTTGGTTGTTTTGCCGCCTGACGGGACGCCCCCGGAACATGTATAATAGGTGTTATGAAATTCGGGTATCCCTACCCATTTTTGAGTGAACGAAAGGAGCGATCCATCTTCATGCACACCACCGAGATCAAAAAAGTTCTGGTGGCCAACCGCGGCGAGATCGCAGTGCGTATTTTCCGCGCCTGCTACGATCTGGGCCTGCACACGGTTGCCATCTACTCCAACGAGGACACCTACTCCCTCTTCCGCACCAGAGCCGACGAGGCCTATCTGGTCGGCGAGAAGAAGTCCCCGCTGGGTGCCTATCTGGATATTCCCGGCATCATCGGTCTGGCCAGGCGCCGCGGCGTGACCGCCATCCACCCCGGCTACGGCTTCCTGTCCGAGAACGCCGAGTTTGCCCGTGCCTGTGAGGATAACGGCATTCTCTTCATCGGCCCGTCGTCCGACGTGCTGGCGAAAATGGGCGATAAGCTCAGCGCCAAGGAGATCGCCGTCAAGTGCGGCGTGCCGATCATCCCCGGCTGCACCGAGCCGCTGAAGGACGGCGATGACGCCGTTGAGAAGGCCGTGAGCTTCGGCTTCCCCGTCATCCTCAAGGCCTCTGCCGGCGGCGGCGGCCGCGGCATGCGCCGCTGCGACACCGTCGAGGAGGTCAAGACCGCCTATGAGCTGGTGCACCGTGAGGCCGAGAAGGCCTTCGGCTGCGGCGACATCTTTATGGAGAAGTACCTGATCGAGCCGAAGCACATTGAGGTGCAGATCCTCGCCGACCAGTACGGCAACGTCTATCACCTCGGTGAGCGCGACTGCTCCCTGCAGCGCCGCTATCAGAAGGTCGTCGAGTTCGCCCCCGCCTGGTCCGTCCCGCAGAAGACGGTCGAGGCTCTGCGCCGCGACGCCGTCAAGATCGCCAAGTCCGTCGGCTATGTCAGCGCCGGTACCGTGGAGTTCCTCGTCGACAAGAATGGCGACTATTACTTCATTGAGATGAACCCCCGCATTCAGGTGGAGCACACCGTTACCGAGATGGTCACGGGCATCGACATCGTCCGCGCCCAGATCCTGATCGCCGCCGGTCACCCCCTGAGCGACCCCATCATCGGCCTGACCTGCCAGGAGGACGTGAAGATGGACGGCTACGCCATCCAGTGCCGCGTCACCACCGAGGATCCCGCCAACAACTTTGCCCCCGATAACGGCAAGATCACGGCCTACTCCTCCTCTGGCGGCTTCGGCGTGCGTCTCGATGGCGGCAACGCCGACGTCGGCACCGTCATCTCCCCCTACTACGACTCTCTGCTCGTCAAGGTCACCAGCTGGGACCGCACCTTCGCCGCCGCCTGCCGCAAGTCGGCCCGCGCCATCAACGAGGTGCGCGTGCGCGGCGTCAAGACGAACATCCCCTTCGTCACGAACATCCTCGCCCACCCCGCCTTCATCAACGGCCAGTGCCACACGAAGTTCATTGACGAGACGCCGGAGCTGTTCGACATCACCGACTCCCGCGACCGCGCGACCCGCGTGCTGAAGTACATCGCCGAGATTCAGGTGGCCGCGCCCAACGCCGAGCGCCACCAGTTCGACATTCCCCGCTTCCCCGAGGCGAAGCAGCCGCTCGGCCCCGGCCTGAAGCAGATGCTCGACGAGAAGGGGCCCGAGGCCGTGAAGCAGTGGGTGCTCGACCAGAAGAAGCTCCTGCTGACCGATACAACGATGCGCGACGCCGGGGCGTCCATTTTATTACAGCTGAACCTGTGCGACGAGTATGTTCCTTACATCGAGGAAATTCAGCGGCTGTCCATGGAAAAGGTGGGGGCGTACCCTCAGGTAGCGCTGACGAGAGACGAACAGCGCAAGCCCTTTGGCATCTTTACCAAGGGAACGCGGGAAGAATACCTCGCCAACGGCGAAAAATTCCACTCGCCGCTGTTTGATTTCACCACGAAAAATTTCTGCGTGAAGCGGAAGGAATTCTGCTTCGCCGGGGACTGGTCGGGAACGCTGAATTTACAGACCGGCGTGCTGACCAAATGCTATGCCGATTACGACGGTGTGAACATTTTCGAGGATGTGGACGCGCCCATTCCCTTTGAAGCGGTGGGAAAGCACTGCGGCAGTCCCTACTGCATCAATTCCAGCCACTTCATGAGCCTGGGGGTGATCCCCAGCCTGAAAACCCCGACATACGCCCAGTTGAGAAACCGGCCGGAGGCCAAATGGTACACGCCGGAGATGGAGGCGTTTCTCAGCGGGAAGCTGGCGGACAGCAACAGCGTTTTCGCGGGCAAGCTCCGCTATTACCGCTCCCGGCTCACGGTGAAGGAGCTGAAAAAGTGGTATCCTGATTCCTGGCTTCACCGTTTCCTGCGCTGGGGGAAGAGGACGGTTTTCCAAATTCTGCGTCTGGACAGACGGGAGAGATGACAACAATGCGCATTTCGGATTCCCTGAAACGATTCCTGCGCCCGGTCTACTGGTGGTATCACAGACGGTGGGAACACCATCTGGAATGGAAGCGCCGCCTGAGAAAGTGGCGGGAGATCGTATTCCCTCTGGGACAAAAGGTCTATCTGATCGGAACGCCGTCCCATGACAATCTGGGGGACAGTGCGATCGTTCTGGCGCAGAAGGCGTTCCTCAAGTCCTGCGGCTGGGAGGAAGAGCGGATCGTGGAGCTGACCGACGAGGACTATGACCGGGACTGGGAGCGGATCCGGAAATGGGTGCCGAAGAACGGCTTCATTGCCCAGCTTGGCGGCGGGCATCTGGGAAATCAGTGGCGGAACGAGGAAAATCTCCACCGCCGTCAGGTCTCCGCCTTTGCAAAAAACCGGAATGTCATCTTCCCCCAGACAATCTGCTATTTGCCGGGGGAAGACGGAGACGCGGAGGGAAAAGCCTCCGCGGAGGTCTACGACGGACGGAAAAAGCTGACCATGGTGGCGCGGGAAAAGCAGTCCTACGACATCATGACGTCGCTGTACCCCAACACGCGGGTGCTGTTGACCCCGGACATCGTGCTTTCGGCGTCCATGGACACCTTTGGCGCGAAACCTCAACGGCGGGAGGGCGTCCTCCTGTGCCTGCGCAGTGACAAGGAGCGTTCCCTTTCTGTGGAGGAACGGGAGAATCTGGAAGAAATGCTGCGGTCGAAGGGCATTGCCTTCGGCTATACGGATATGTATTCCGGCCAGAAGGTCACGAAGCAGAGCCGGGAAATGCAAGTTCGGGAGAAAATGGAGGAGCTTGCCTCGGCGCGGCTGGTCATTACAGACCGGCTTCACGGCATGGTGTTCTGTGCTCTCGCCGGTACGCCCTGCATCGCCATGAGCAGCAGTAACCACAAGGTTCGGGGAACCTATGAATGGATTTCCTACCTGCCCTACGTCCGCTACGCAAAAACCCCTGAGGAAGTGGAGCGGTATTTGCCGGAGCTGCTGGCGATGGAAAACTGCCGGTATGACAATGCGCCCCTGCGCCCATGGTTTGATAAATTAGCGGAGGTCGTGAGAAAAGATGCCCACAATTAGCGTGATCGTGCCGGTGTACAAGGTCGAGCCTTACCTGAACCGGTGCGTGGACAGCATTCTAAGGCAAACTTATCAGGATTTTGAGCTGATTCTGGTGGACGACGGCAGTCCCGACCGCTGCGGGGAGATTTGTGACGAATACGCCCGTCAGGACAGCCGCGTCCATGTCATCCACAAGGAAAACGGCGGCCTGTCCGACGCACGGAACGCGGGCATCGACTGGGTGGAAGCCAACAGCGACAGCCAGTGGCTGATTTTCGCCGACAGCGACGACTGGGTACATCCGGAGCTGCTTGCCCGGCTGCTGGACGCCGCCACGGCGTTTGACCTGAAAATCAGCGTCTGCGGTTATCAGGAGACGGGGGGGGCAGACCCGGCGGTTTTGCCGGAGGATATGCGCCCCCACCGCTGGACGCCGAAGCAGTTTTACATGGAGCATTTTGTCGACGCCACCGTTGCATGGGGGAAGCTCTACAGCAGGAGCTGCTTCCGGGACATCCGCTATCCCGTGGGGAAAATCCACGAAGATGAGTTCGTGACTTACCGTCTCCTGCTTGCCCAGAAGGAAATTGCGGTGGTTCCCGCACCGCTGTACGCCTATTTTATCAATCCTAAGGGAATCATCCGCAGTGCGTGGTCGCCGAAGCGGTTCCACGCGTGGGAGGCGTATGACCAGCAGCTGGCGTTTTTTACCGCCATGGGAGACGAGGAACTGGTCAAATTTCGGATACGGGGATATCTGGATAACGCCCTGGCGAATCTGTACACCGCCGAGCAGGCGGACAACGCGGCGGAGCTGACGGCGGAGATCGGGCAGATCGAAAAGAAAATCCGCAGGCTGATACCCCTTGCCTGGAAGCACGGCTGTATTGATTTTTGGCCGGATTTTGATTTTCTGTACCGCTTTTTCCCTCTGAGAACCAGAGCCTACCGGCTGTGGCTGGAGGTGCGGGCGCGATTGGAGAGGAAGAAAGATGCCTGAGATCAGCGTGATCGTGCCGGTTTACAGGGCGGAAGCATATCTCCATGCCTGCATCGACAGTATCCTTTCCCAGACGTTTTCTGATTTTGAGCTGATTCTGGTGGACGACGGAAGCCCGGACGGCTGCGGCGCCATCTGCGACGATTACGCGGCGCGGGACAGCCGGGTGCGGGTCATCCATCAGGAAAATCAGGGACAGGCCGCGGCAAGAAACCACGCCCTTGCTGCTGCCAAAGGAGAATGGGTCTGCTTCGTGGACAGCGACGATGCTGTACATCCGCAGATGCTGGAGCGTCTGCGGCAGGCCGCCGACGAGAGCGGCACGGCTATGAGCATGTGCCGGATGCTGGAAGCGCCGGAGATTCCGGAGGACTTTTCCGCGCCGGTGGAGGTCAGCTGGGAGCTGCTTTCCATGGAGGAAGAACCCTTGACGGCGCTGTTTGATGCGGGAAAATACCCCGGATGGGTGGCATGTGCCAAGCTGGTTCGTCGGGAACTGGTTCAGTCCTATCTGTTCTGCCCCGGGCGGGTATACGAGGACAACGAGGCTGTGTGTCACTGGATTTACGGGGCGAAAACCATTGCGAGCATTCCTCACAGCATGTATTTTTACCGCACCAATCCCGGCAGTACCACCCAGAGCCGATTCTCCATGAAGAAGCTGGACTATCTGTGGGCGCTGGAAGGGATCATCCGCTTTTATTCCTTGGTGGGATACCTGACCCTCCGGGAGCGTTTCGGCACATTGTACGCCGAAGAAGCGGCGGGGGATTACCACCGGGTCAGGTACGAGCTGAACGACCCCAAGGCCGCCCGGGACATTGAAAAGGCCGCCCGGCGGCTCAGACGGGAAATTCCATTCACGAAAGCGCAGTTTGAGACCATGTTCAGCGCCATGCACCCAAAGCTGGTGCGGCTTTACTGGCCGCTGGAAGGGGCGGCGCGGACACTGCGGGAAGACGGCGTGTCCGGCCTGACGCGGAAAATCGGGAAGCATCTGCGGAAAGGAGAACATGAATGAGCGTTCCAAAAATCATTCATTACTGCTGGTTTGGCGGAAATCCCAAGCCGAAGCTGGCGGAAAAGTGCATTAAAAGCTGGAAGAAATTCTGCCCGGACTACCAGATCATCGAGTGGAACGAGGAGAATTTTGACGTTTCCGCCGCGCCGGAGTACGTGTGTCAGGCTTACGCGGCTAAGCGCTGGGCGTTTGTCACGGACTATGTTCGCTTGAAGGCTATGACGGAAATGGGCGGCATTTATATGGACACGGACGTGGAGCTGGTGAAGCCCCTGACGCCCTTCCTCGCCCACGACGCCTTCGCCGGATTTGAAACGGACGCCAGCGTGCAGACGGGGCTGCTTGCCTGCTGTCCGGGCTTTCCGCTGTTTCAGGAGTTTTTGCAGCATTATGACAGCGCGAGTTTTGTAAAGCCCGACGGCACCCACGACGTGACTACCAATGTCTCCGTCCTGACGTCCCTGTGCCGGGAACATGGGCTGGTGCCGAATGGAAAATTTCAGGTCGTGGACGGCTTTGCGGTCTACCCCAAGGATGTGTTCTGCCCGGTGGACTTTGACACGGAGCAGCTGCACAGAACGAGGAAAACCTTTGCCATTCACTGGTTTGCCAGCAGCTGGAAGACGGAGGAGGAGCGCAGGGAGCTGGAAGCGGAGCGGGCACGGCTGCACTACGAAAAGGTGTCCGCCGCCCGGTATGCATTCTTCACGAAGTTGCTGGGAGAGAAGACCTATCACAAGCTGAAAGCGCTTTTTCTGAAGCGCTGAACGATACAAAGGGGAGAAGTCTATGGCCGCAATCAGCGTAATTGTCCCGATCTACAAGGTGGAGGCGTTCCTGCACCGGTGCGTGGACAGCATCCTTGCCCAGACGTTTGCGGATTTTGACCTTGTGCTGGTGGACGACGGCAGCCCGGACAGCTGCGGCGATATCTGCGAGGAATACGCCCGGAAAGACGGTCGAATCCATGTCATTCATCAGAAAAACGGCGGCCTTTCCGCCGCCCGGAATACGGGCATTGACTGGGCGCAGGCCAACAGCGGCAGCCAGTGGCTGGCCTTCGTGGACAGCGACGACTGGGTGCATCCGGATTTCCTGCTGCGGCTGTACACGATGGTTCAGGAAACGGGGTGCCTGCTCAGTGCCTGCGGCTATTTCCGCACCGGGGGCGGGGATTTCCCGGCTATGGGTGCGCCGGAATACCGCGTTTTGTCGGCGGACGACTATTACTGTCCCGACGAGGCCGAAGAGGATGTCCCGGCGATTTCCTGCGCAAAGCTGTACCATAAGAGCCTGTTTGACACCCTGCGCTATCCCGTAGGAAAGCTGCACGAGGACGAGTTCACCACCTATCTCGCTGTGTACCGCGCGGGAAAGGTGGCTGTGACGCGGGAGCCTTTGTACGCTTACTACCAGAATCCCGTGGGTATTATGTTGTCCAAGTGGACGCCGAGGAAACTGCACATTCTGGAAGCGACGGAAAACCAGATCGCTTTCGCACGGGAAAACGGCAACCAGAGACTGCTGAAAAAGACGGTCAGACAGTATATTTACAGTACATACGAACAGATCGGCTTTGCAAAGCAATGGGACAATCCGGGCAGGGGGCGGCTCCTGAAAACCCTGCGGAAAAAACTCCGGGAGGGCCTGCGGCAGGGAAAGGAATTTGACCTGTTCCCGCTCTGCCGGGAGCTTTTCTGGGTGTATGAGGAAGCCTATCCCATGAAGCCGTTCTGGTGGCTGTACGGCAAGCTGGGCAGGAGAGAGGAGCGTAAGGAATGAAGGACGTGATTTCGGTCATTGTGCCGGTGTATAACGTGTCGGCCTACCTGCCGGAGTGTCTGGACAGCATCCTGTCTCAGGATTACGACAAGCTGGAGGTCATCCTTATCGATGACGGCTCCACTGACGATTCCGGTGCCATCTGTGACGCATATGCCCAGCGGGACAGCCGCATTCGGGTCATCCACCAGAAAAACGGCGGCGCGGCGGCGGCGAAAAACGCGGGACTGCGGGCGGCTGCGGGAGAATACCTGAGCTTCGCGGACAGCGACGATTTCCTGGAGCCGGGGGCATATGCCTATATGATGTCGCTCCTGAAAGAAAACGGCGCGGATATCGTCCGGTGCGCGTTTCAGAACCGGTTCCGCACCCGCACGGAGCAGTGGCTCGCCGACGAAAGCCGGGGTGTGATGGAGGGAAAAGCCTTTCTGGCGCGTTTCGCCACGGACTGGACCTGCGGGCTTCTGTGGAACAAGCTGTATAAACGGGCGCTTTTCGACGGAATTTTCTTTGAAGAGGGACACAAGATCGACGACGAATATTTCACCTATCAGGGTGTCATGAACGCCGCGAAAGTTGTCTGCGACCCGCGCGTTGTGTATAATTACCGCCAGCGCGCGTCCAGCGTGATGCAGTCCCCGGCGGCCAGAGCACAGATCGCCGTTGACCGGATCGATTTCATGGCGAAGCGCCGGGAAAAGGTGCTGGAACGCTTCCCGGAGCTGCGGCGGGAGTTCGACATCAGCTTTGTGGACGCCCTTTCCTATCTGGCGGATTACCCGGACAATACGGAGGAAAGCATCCGACTGCTGAAATACTACGCCAGACGCTATTTCCTGCAAAGGGGAAATACGTTCCCGCCGAGGTATCTTCTGAAAGCGGTGTTTCTCATGTATGTTACCGGCACGGAAAAGCTGCTGAAACGGCCGCAGGCGAAAAAGCCGTCACCGGAAGATTACTATGCATAACAGGAATGGAGGAATGTGCTTTGAAAACGGTAAAAATCAATTATGCGCGTGTCGATGATTATTTCGATAAAAAGCAGAACCTGATTTATGACATCCTTAAAAACCACGGGTATGACGTGCAGATTTCGGATGAGCCGGATTATATTATTTGTGATGCGCTGGGAGCGGAATACTACGAATATTGCAAATATCCCCAGGTTCGGATCATGTATTCCGGCGAAAACTACATCCCGGATTTTAATTTGATCGACTACTCCATTTGCCCGTACCCAATCCAATTTGGAGACCGGAATTTCCAGCTTCCGCCCTGCGTGTGGCCGAGAGATCGATGGCTGAGCATAGTAAACAAATGCAGAGATGGATATACTAAAGAATTCGTACATAGCAAGCAGTTTTTCGCGAACTTTATTGCCAGCCACGAATCGGAATTCAACATCCGCGGCGATTTCTTCAAAAAGCTGAATGAATACAAGCGTGTGGAATCGGCAGGGACATACCTGAATAATATGCCAAATGGTGAGGCCGTGAACTGGCTGGATGGCAGCAAAACGGCGTTGCAGAGAAAGTGTAAATTTACGCTGTGTTTTGAAAGCACCAATCACTATGGCTTCGTTACCGAGAAGATCATGGATGCATTTTATTCGGACACGATCCCGGTGTACTATGGAAGCCCGACGGTAGCAGAGATTTTTAATAAAGACGCTTTTATCAACGTGGCAGACTATCCGTCTTTTGACGCGGCAATTGAGAAAATAAAGGAGCTTGACCAGGACGATGAAAAGTATCTGGAAATGCTGAATCAGCCTGTGCTGGTTGACCCGACGTATCCTGAGCGGCTGGAAAAGGAATTGGGAGAATTTATCTGTCATATTTTTGACCAGCCTGTTGAACAGGCTTACCGCCGCAGCCGGGTGTACCTGCCCAAGCGAGTGAATGATCGCCTTGCCAGAGCGGTAGACGGGGAAACATTGACAATGAAGAACTTGATGACGCGAATGGCGGAAAAGATCAAGAAAAAAGTAATCAGGTAATATTTCATCCCTTTCTGGAGACCTGATTGCGTGGGTAGCATAAACCTATATAGGAAATATTGAGTTTAAGGCGGGAGTGGTGCAGTGCGAATGGTGCCACTCCTGCTTTTTTGTCCGGGTGCAATTTTTTCAGAATTGGGAGGCAATAAACGCCGGGAAGCAAAAGAAACTCTTGCATTTGCGCAGTTTGTCAGATATAATAAACTGAATTATTATCTTTTACTCTCTTTTACATGAGGTTATGCTGTGTATCTGAAATCATTGGAACTGCAAGGCTTTAAGTCCTTCCCGGACAAGACGCTGATTCGGTTCGGCGACGACATTACCGCCATCGTCGGCCCCAACGGCTCCGGAAAATCGAATATTTCCGACGCCATTCTGTGGGTCATGGGCGAACAAAGCTCCAAAACCCTCCGGGGCGCCAAAATGGAAGACGTGATCTTCGGCGGCACCCAGAAGCGCACCGCCGTTGGCTTCGCCGAGGCGACCCTGACGCTGGACAATTCCGACCGGGCGCTGGCCTACGACGCCGACGAGGTGATGGTCACCCGGCGCTACTACCGCTCCGGGGACAGCGAATACTACATCAACAAGCAGTCCGCCCGTCTGCGGGACATCAACGAGATGTTCATGGACACCGGCCTTGGGCGGGAGGGCTACAGCAATATCGGCCAGGGCAGAATTGACGAAATTTTGTCTTTGAAGAGCGGCGACCGCCGGGAGATCTTTGAGGAAGCCGCCGGCATCTCCAAATACCGCCACCGCAAGGAGGAGACGGAGCGGAAGCTGGCCGCCACCGAGGACAATCTGCTGCGCATCGGCGACAAGGTCTCCGAGCTGGAATTGCAGCTGGAACCGCTGAAGCAGCAGTCGGAAAAGGCAAAAAAATATCTGGAACTGAAGGACGAGCTGAAAGGCGTGGAGGTGGCCGTGTGGCTGGATACGCTGGACAGGCTTTCCGCCGCCGCCAAGAAAGCGGAGGAGGACTATGCGTCCGCGTCCTTCGTTTTGCAGCAGGCGCATGACGATCTGGACGCCCTGTACCGTCAGGCAGACCAGCTGGGGGAAGCCCTGCGCACCCGGGACGGCGAACTGGAAACCGTCCGTCTGAAAGTGAATATGCTGTCCGCTACCCACCAGCAGCTGGACGGGCAGATGGCCGTGCTTCGGGGCAATGTGGAGAACAACAACGCCAACATTTCCCGCATTGAGGAAGAGCTGAAAGGGCAGGAAGACCGCTCCGGCGGCATCGTGTCCCAGATCGACCAGACGAAGGCCAGAATTGAAGAAATTGAAGCGGCCCTCACGGGAAAACGCCGGGAGCTGGACGATTTGCAGCACAAGCTCACCACCATGACCGCCAGCGCACAGGGACTGACCAAGCAGTTTCTGGAGCTGCGGGGGAAGGAATCCTCTCTGGCGGCGGATGTCGCGGGACGTCAGGCAGACGTGCGGGGTCTGGAAGAGAGCATGGCGCAGACCAAGGAGCGGTTGGAGCAGCTGAATGCCGACCTGTCCGCCGGTGCGGCCAGACAGCAGGAAGCCCAGACCAATCTGGATAACTGCCGCAGGGAACTGAAAAAAGCCCAGGAGGAAGTGACCGCGGCCAACAACACCATCGCGGGCTACACCCTCCGGCAGAATACCCGGGTCAAACGCCGGGACGAATTGCAGGAAAAAATCCGGGACATGACCTCCCGGTGGGATTCCGTGACGGCCAAGGCCAGAGTGTTCCGGGCAATGGAGCGGGACTTTGAAAGTTATAACAAGGCCGTTCGCTTGGTGATGCAGGAAGCCCAGCGGGGCGCGCTGCGGAATATCCACGGTCCCGTGTCCCGTTTGATCCGCACCGAGGACAGCTACACGGTCGCCATTGAGATCGCGCTGGGCGCGGCCATGCAGCAGATCGTGGTTGGGACGGAGCAGGACGGCAAGGCGGCCATCGGCTACCTGAAACGCACCGGCGGCGGTCGTGCGACGTTCCTGCCTATGTCCAATATTCAGGGCAGGAGCTTACAGGAGACCGGGCTGGAAAATTGCCGGGGCTTCGTGGGCATTGCGTCTGAATTGACCGCGAGCGATGAAAAGTACCGGGGCATTGTGGAAAATCTGCTGGGCAGGACGGTCATCGTGTCTGATATGGATGCGGCCATCGCCATGTCCCAGAAGTACCGGGGGCGGTTCAAGATCGTCACATTGGACGGTCAGGTCATGAACCCCGGCGGCTCCATGACCGGCGGCTCCGTGAATAAGGAAGCGGGCATTCTGTCCCGTGCCAACGAGCTGGAAAAGCTGACGGCGCAGGAAAAGAAGCTGGAACAGGAGCTGCTGGTTGCCCAGGCGGATCTGCAGGAAGCCCAGCGGCAGTGCGATCAGGTGGAATTCCAGATGAAGGCGGCGCAGGATCAGCTTCGCGGCGCGGAGGATCAGGTGCTGCGCCTGCAGGGGCAGGAAAAGCAGTTTGAGATTTTGCTGAATGCCATCGTGGAGGCGGAGACCTCCGCCCAGCGGGAGCGGGACGCGCTGAACGCGCGGCAGACCTCCGACCGGGAGCGCTATGCCGCCCAGCAGGCAAAAATTCAGGTGTACACCCAGCAGCTTGCCGAGACCCGGCAGACGCTGGCACAGCTGGAAGGCAGTCAGACGGAAGCGGCGGAAGCGAACGCCGCCATCACCGGACAGATGACGGAGCTGAAAACCGCGGAAGCGGCGCTGGAAGCCGAGCGGGGTACGGCGCTGACCCACATTGCGGACCTCCAGAACCTCCGGGCAGCCATGGAGGGCGACCGGGAGAAGAAGGAAGCGCTGGCGGATGCCATCCGGGAGGACACCCACCGTCTGGAAGGAGAGATCGCCCAGCTGAAAATCAAGCAGGAGGAAAACGACGCGGAGTCCGACCGGATGAACGCCCTGATGCAAAAGACGCTGGAAGACCGGGCGGAAGCGGAAGCCTCCAAGACCCGCGCCGAGCGGGACGCACAGGAAAAGAACAAGGACATTCTCAACATGGAGCGCGCCTGCGCCCTGCTGGAGCAGAAGAAGGTCACTTCCTCCATGGAGGAAAAGCAGATCGTGGACAAGCTGTGGGATTCCTACGGCCTGACCCCCGGCACCGCCCCGGAGCATCGGGGCCAGATCGAAAACGTCACCGCCGGAAACCGTCGTGCGGCAGAGCTGAAACGGAAAATTGCCGCGCTGGGTACGCCCAATCTGGGCGCCATCGAGGAATATGCCCGGGTCAACGAGCGCTACACGTACCTTGCTTCCCAGCGGGACGACGTTCTGACCTCCAAGCGGGAGCTGGAAAGCGTCATCCGGGACATCACCAAAGAGATGACCACCATTTTTGTTTCGGAGTTCGGGAAAATCGACCACTATTTTGGGCAGACTTTTGAAGAAATGTTCGGCGGCGGCAAGGGACAGCTGGTTCTGGAAGACCCGGAAAATCCCCTGACCTGCGGCATTGAAATTCGCGTCCAGCCTCCCGGAAAGCAGGTCAAGACCATCACGCTGCTCTCCGGCGGCGAGAAAGCATTCGTGGCGACGGCGCTGTACTTCGCCATTCTGAAGGTGCGGCCGACGCCCTTCTGTCTGCTGGACGAGATCGACGCGGCACTGGACGACCGGAACGTGGAGCGGTTTGCCAGCTATCTTCACAATCTGGCGAAGAAGACCCAGTTCATCGTCATCACCCACCGCCGGGGCACCATGGAAGCCTCCGACGTGCTTTACGGCGTGACCATGCAGGAGCAGGGCGTGAGCAAGCTGCTGCGGCTGGACTTGAACCAGATGGAAGAATATTTGGGAATCGTGGAATAAAAAGGAGATTTTTATGGGCTTTTTTGACAAGATCAAGGCCGGACTGACCAAGACCCGGGAAGCGCTCAGCGGCACGCTGGGCAGCGTGTTCTCCGGCTTTTCCGAAATTGATGACGATTTTTACGATGAGCTGGAGGAAAGCCTGATCCTGGCGGATCTAGGCGTGGACACCTCCGTCAAGGCTGTGGGGCGGCTGCGCAAGGCCGTCCGGGAGCAGCACCTGAAAACCACGGAGGAAGCGCGGGAAGCGCTGAAGGAAATTCTGGTGGACATGCTTTCCGTGGGGGACACGGAGCTGAATCTGTCCACCCACCCCAGCGTGATTCTGGTCATCGGCGTCAATGGCGTGGGCAAGACCACCACCATCGGCAAGATCGCGAAGCAATTGACCTCTCAGGGAAAGAAGGTCATGCTGGTGGCGGGAGATACCTTCCGGGCGGCGGCAGCCGACCAGCTGGAGATCTGGGCGGGCAGAAGCGGCGCGTCCATCGTCCGCCAGCACGAGGGGGCAGACCCGGCCTCCGTGGTGTTTGACGGCATTCAGTCCGCCAAGGCCAGGGACGTGGACGTCATCCTCATCGACACCGCCGGACGGCTGCACAACAAGACGAATCTGATGAACGAGCTGAACAAGATCAGCCGCATTGTGGCGCGGGAGCTGCCCGACGCTGCCAAGGAGGTTCTGCTGGTTCTGGACGGCACCACCGGCCAGAATGGTCTGATTCAGGCAAAACAGTTCAAGGAAATCGCGGGGGTCACGGCCATTGCCCTGACCAAGCTGGACGGCACTGCCAAGGGCGGCATCGTCATCGCCGTGGCGGACGCCCTGCAAATCCCCGTGAAGTTTGTGGGCGTGGGGGAGCAGGCGGACGACCTGATGCCCTTCAGCGCGAAGGAATTCGTGGAAGCGCTGCTTTAAGGAGATACCATGAAAGTAGTTTTGGCAAGCAAAAATAAACATAAATGGGAAGAAATCCGGAAAATCACCGAGAAATTCGATATGGAGCTGGTGATGGAGTCCGACCTGGGCGTGGATATTGACGTGGAGGAAACGGGAACTACCTTTGAGGAAAATTCCTTTCTGAAAGCCAACGCTGTCATGCGGGCCACCGGGCTTCCGGCGCTGGCGGACGATTCCGGCATTGCCGTGGACGCCCTGAACGGGGAACCCGGCATCTACTCCGCCCGGTACGGCTTCGACGATACGCTGGACGACTGGGGCAGGTTGCAGCTGCTGCTGAAAAACACGGAAAATGTTCCCGACGGCCAGCGTCAGGCGCAGTTCGTCTGCGTCATCACCATGGTCACGCCTGAAGGCAAGGTGATTCAGGCCCGGGGCGAGGTGCACGGCGAGCTTTTGCGCGCCCCCGCCGGGACGGGCGGCTTCGGCTATGACCCCATTTTCTACTATCCGCCCTTCGGCAAGACCCTGGCGGAGGTGACGCCTGAGGAAAAGAATCAGGTGTCCCACCGGGCGGTTGCTTTGCGGGCATTTTACGACAAACTCAAGGAGGAAGGCTATGCTGACAAGTAAACAGCGCGCCGAGTTCCGGGCGCAGGCGAACAGCTTGGAAACCACCCTGATGGTGGGCAAGGACGGCGTGACGGAGGCGGTGGTCGCGGAAGCGGACAAGCTCCTCACCGCACGGGAGCTGGTGAAGGGCAAGGTGCTGGAAACCGCCCTGATGAGCGCGCGCGAGGTGTCCGACGCCATCTGCGAGGCCACCGGCGCCGACGGCATTTCCTGCGTCGGTTCCAAGTTCGTCATCTGGCGGTTCAGCGAAAAATGTCAGGCCGAGCGCAACCAGACCGGCCGCGCAAAGCACAAGGAGACCCCCAAGTCCAAGGCTGACCCGGTAGGCAAGGGCGTTCGCGCCCGCCGTCAGGCAGCCCGTCAGGCGCGGGAGCAGCGCAACCAGTATTTCCGGGAACAGGCCATCGAAAAGTCCATTGAGCAAAGCCGGGAACGGCAGCAGAGAAAGCAGAAATAACCCGAACGGTGCCACAAAGGAACAGCAGCGGAATTTTTCTTCCGCATTTTGCGGGATAAACAGGTACAGGAGCGGTGCAAATGGAACGAATCGGCATTTACGGTGGAACCTTCAATCCCCCACATGCTGGCCACATTCAGGCGGCGAAGCAGGCGGTCACGGCGCTGAACCTCGACAAGCTCGTGATCGTCCCCACGAGTATTGCGCCCCACAAGACGATACCGGAGCACTCGCCCACCCCGCGACAGCGTCTCGAAATGCTGCGCATTGCCGCGGCGGACTGCCCGAAGGCCGAGGTCTCGGACATCGAGCTGAACCGGGGCGGCGTCAGCTACACCTTCCAGACCGTATCGGAGCTGAAGGAGCGCTATCCTGACGCGGAGCTGATTCTGCTCATGGGTAGCGATATGTTCCTGTGCTTCGATCAGTGGAAACAGCCCGACGACATCCTGAAAAATGTGGAGCTGGGCGTTTTCTACCGGGGAAACAAGGGAGAAAAAACCGCCGTTGCCGAAAGTAAGGCAAAGCTGGAACAGCGGGGGGCAAAAATCCGACTGGTGGAAAACGACATCGTCGATATTTCCTCCACCCAGCTGCGGCGGATGCTGGCGTTTCACTGCGCGGGGCCGTTTCTGTCCCCCGGCGTGGCGGCGTACATTCGGGAACATGGGCTGTACGATGTAAATGCCCAATGGAAAAACCTCCCCATGGCGGAGTTGGAGCAGGTGGTCATCCGGCTGCTGAATCCCAACCGGGTGGCGCACGTCTTAGGCTGCCGGGATACGGCGGTGGCGCTGGCCAAACGCTGGGGCGCGGACGTGACCGATGCCGCCAGAGCCGGCATTCTCCACGACATTACCAAGGCGTTGGACGGGCCGCTGCAGTTGACAGTCTGTGCCGAATATGGTAAAATATTAGGCGAATTTTCAAGAAAATACCCCCGAACCCTCCATGCACTCACCGGTTCCATGGTGGCGGAGCGGATTTTCGGGGAAAATGAAGCGGTGGTCTCCGCCATCCGCAGCCACACCACGGGAAAAGCGGACATGAATCTGCTGGAAACCATCATTTATGTGGCAGACTATATGGAGCCAAACCGGAGCTTTCCCGGCGTGGAAGAGCTTCGGGAGCTGGCGTTTTCCAATCTGACCGCAGCGCTGAAGCTGGGGCTGGAAATGACGCTGGAACATCTGAAGGAGCAGGGGAACGAGGTTTCGCCGGAGTCCAGAGAAGCTCTGGACTGGCTAAACCGTCAGGAAGCAGAAGCCCTGTAGAAAGGAAGAAGTTATGTTAACCCCAAAAGAAATCGCTTACGAGGTTACCAAGGCGCTGGACGCCAAAAAAGGACAGAACATCAAGCTGCTGAAAATTGACCGGGTCAGCTCGCTGGCGGACTATTTCCTGATCTGCACCGGCACCTCCAACACCCACGTCAAGACGCTCTGCGACTATGCCGAGTACACGCTGGAGCAGCTGGGGGAGCAGATGCTCAGCCGGGAAGGCCACCGGGGCAATTCCTGGGAGCTGCTGGATTACGGCAGCATTGTCGTCCACGTTTTTACTGAGGAAGCCCGGAAGTTCTACGATCTGGAACGCCTGTGGGCGGACGCGGAGACCGTGGATATCCGGGATATCGTCATCGAAGAGAATTAGTATATATCCGGCTGACCGAAATGCAGCCGGTTTGAGAGGTGTGTTCGGCATGAATTACGATTACGCAAAAATTGAGGCCAAGTGGCACAAGTACTGGCAGGAGCATAATACCTTCTACACCGACGTGTGGGATTTCTCCAAGCCCAAATACTATGTGCTGGATATGTTCCCGTATCCCTCCGGCGTCGGCCTGCACGCGGGTCATCCCGAGGGCTACACGGCGACGGATATCGTCTCCCGCATGAAGCGGATGCAGGGCTACAACGTGCTGCACCCCATGGGCTATGACTCCTTCGGCCTGCCGGCGGAGCAGTACGCCGTGAATACCGGCCATCATCCCAACGGATTTACCCAGAAGAACATCGAGACCTTCTCCGCTCAGCTGAAGGAGCTTGGCTTCGATTACGACTGGTCGAAGATGATCGCCACGTCCGACCCGTCCTTCTATAAGTGGACGCAGTGGATTTTCAAGAAGCTCTACGAGGCGGGCTACGCCAAGCGCATCGAGATGCCCGTGAACTGGTGCGAGGAGCTGGGCACCGTGCTCAGCAACGACGAGGTCATCGACGGCAAGTCCGAGCGGGGCGGCTATCCCGTGGTCAAGAAGAACATGATGCAGTGGGTCATCGACCAGCCCGCCTTTGCGGAGAAGCTGCTGGAAGGTCTCAACGAGATCGACTGGCCGGAATCCACCAAGGAGATCCAGCGCAACTGGATCGGCAAATCCACCGGTGTGGAGGTGGATTTCCAGCTGGTGGGCGGCGGTGAATTCTCCATCTACACCACCTGTATCGAGACAATTTACGGCATTACCTTCATGGTGCTTGCCCCCGACGGCAAGATCGTGCAGAGCCTGATGGACCGGGTGCAGAATAAGGAAGCGGTTCAGGCGTACATCGACGAGTCTGTGAAGAAGAGCGACATGGACCGCACGGAGCTGAACAAAACCAAGTCCGGCTGCCGTCTGGAGGGCGTCTACGCCATCAACCCCGTCAACGGCAAGCAGGTGCCAGTGTTCATCGGCGACTTCGTCTTGGCGAGCTACGGCACCGGCGCGGTCATGGCCGTGCCCAGCCACGACCAGCGTGATTTCGAGTACGCTCAGGTGCATAACATCCCCATGATTCAGGTCATTGACGGCGCGGACGTGTCCGAGCACGCCTTTGAGAAGCAGGATTATCTGGGCAAGGGCTGCAAGCTCATCAACTCCGAAGAGTTCACCGGCCTGACGGTGGAGGAGGCCAAGGAGGCCATCACCTGCAAGCTGGAAAAGGCCGGCGTGGCCAGAAGAAAGGTCAACTACCATTTCCGGGAGTGGATCTTCGCCCGTCAGAGATACTGGGGCGAGCCGGTTCCCTGCGTGTACACCGACGACGGAAAGACCTACTTCCTGCCCGACGACGAGCTGCCCCTGATCCTGCCGGAGCTGGAGGATTACAAGGGACGCAACGGTCAGGCACCGCTGGAAAACGCCACCGAGTGGAAGAAGTATGACCGTAACGGCATTCACGGCGTCCGGGAGACCTCCACCATGCCCGGCAGCGCCGGTTCCTCCTGGTATTATTTCCGCTATATCGACCCCAAGAACGACAAGGTGTTCTGCGACCCCGAGCTTGCGAAGCACTGGATGCCCGTTGACCTGTACGTTGGCGGCCCGGAGCACGCCGTGGGTCACCTGATGTATTCAAGGATCTGGAACCGCTTCCTGTACGATCAGGGGCTGTCTCCCGTAAAGGAGCCGTTCAAGAAGCTGGTGCATCAGGGCATGATCTTGGGTGAGAACGGCATCAAGATGGGCAAGCGCTTCCCGGAATTCGTGGTGAATCCCAGCGACGTGGTGCGGGAGTACGGCGCGGATACCCTGCGGCTGTACGAGATGTTCATGGGGCCGCTGGAGGTGTCCAAGCCCTGGAGCACCACCGGCGTGGTGGGCGCAAAGAAGTTCATCAACCGCGTGTGGAACTTCTTCACCGAGGAAAAGAACATCACCGATACCGACGATGGCAAGCTCACCAAGATCTATCACCAGACGGTGAAGAAGGTCACCTCCGACTTTGAGGCGCTGGGCTTCAACACGGCCATTGCCCAAATGATGGTGTTCGTCAACGAGGTCTATAAGAACGGCAGCTGCCCCAAGGCCTATGCCGAGGGCTTCATCAAGATGCTTTCCTGCATCACGCCTCACGTGGGCGAGGAGATCTGGCAGCTGCTGGGACATGACGATACCATCGCGTATGAGAGCTGGCCGACCTATTCCGAGGAAAAGTGCAAGGATGCCGAGGTGAACATCGCGGTGCAGGTCAACGGCAAGATGCGCGGCACGGTGCTGATGGACGCCGACCTTTCCAACGAGGAAGTGGTGGCAAACGCCGTGGCGGACGGAAAGATTTCCAAGTTTCTGCAAAAGCAGGGCGGCCAGATCGTGAAGACCATTGTGGTAAAGAACAAGCTGGTCAACCTGATCGTCAAGTAATTCGATTTCCGGAATGGTTTCAGATTTTCTTTGGAGTTCGGTATAATTTGTGAATTTTTAGAATTATTCCTTGACAATTCGGGAAAGAACAATTATAATGTATCAAGCCGGTATGGCCCTGAAAGCATCCTGGATCGAGCCGGATGCCATCGGAGGGAGGGAAAACAATGTCTGAAATTCGCGTCAAGGAGAACGAGTCTCTGGAGAGTGCTCTGCGTCGTTTTAAGCGTAGCTGTGCCAAGGAAGGCGTGATTGCTGAGGTCAAGAAGCGTGAGCATTACGTCAGCCCCAGCCTGAAGCGGAAGCAGAAGTCCGAAGCTGCCCGTAAGAACAAGAGAAAGTTCTATTGATCCCTCATGAAAACAGTTAAAACCGCTCTGGGTAACCAGAGCGGTTTTTGCGTCCTGCCTTTTCAAAAAAAGCTGCCTCCTGCGATTCTTGAAGATCGCGAGGGGCAGCTTTTTGCAATGTTACATCTTCTCCGGGGCGGAGAAGCCGAGGACGTGGATGCAGGTTTCCAGAATGTTTTTGGCTAAGCCCAGCAGGGCGATGTGTCCGGCCTTCAGGGTTTCGTCCGCTTCCTTGAGGACGGGAGTTTCGTGGTAGAATTTGTTCACCGCACCCGCCAACTCGTAGATGTAGGCGCAGATCAGGTTCGGTGCGGAGGAAGCCAGGGCGGTTTCCAGCGTGGGCTGTAAGCGGGTGATGACGTTCATCAAGTCCTTGGCGAAGGGGTTCGCCGGGGGCTGGATGGGAAGATGCGCCCAGTCGCCGTATTTCGCCAGAATGGACTTGATGCGGACGATGGTATAGAGAATGTAGGGTCCGGTGTTGCCCTCGAAGGCGGCGAAGCGCTCCAGATCGAAGTTGTAATCCTTGGTGGGCTGGTTGCTCAGATCGCCGTATTTCAGGGCGGCAAGGGCGATTTTCGCGGTGGTATCGTCCACTTCGGAGGCGTCCACGATCTGGTTTTCCACGACCTTGGCACGGACGAAGGCCGTCATATCGGCGATAAGGGTCTCCAGCCGGAGCACGCCGCCGTCCCGGGTCTTGAAGGGCTTGCCATCCTTGCCGTTCATGGTGCCGTGGCCGATATGCTCCAAGGCAGTGGTGTCGGGGACGATGCCGCATTTCCGGGCGGCGCGGAACACCTGCTCAAAGTGCAGCGCCTGCCGCTTGTCGGTGACGTAGAGCATCTTGTCGGGGTGCCAGTCCTGCATCCGCTGAACCATGGTGGCAAGGTCGGTGGTGGCGTAGATGGAGGAGCCGTCGGACTTGACCAGAATGCAGGGGGGAACCGCCTTCTTGTCCGTTTCCTCCGCCACGGGGATGACCCACGCGCCTTCGGAGAGAACGGCGTAGCCCTTTTCTTTCATCTCCGCGACCATGGCGGGGATATAGGGGTCGGCGTCGCTTTCCCCCAGCCACTTTTCAAAGTGAACGTCCAGACTGTCGTAGATCCGCCGCAGGTCGGGCAGGGACACGTTCATGATGTGCTGCCAGATGGCACGGTAACCCCGGCGGCCCTGCTGTAACTCAAAGGTCGCGGTGTGGGCGCGCTGGGCAAAGGCTTCGTCTTCCTTCTTCCGGGCGGAGGCGGCGGGGTAAAGCTCCTCCAGATCCGACAGGGTGAAGGGCGGCTCGGTGGGGTACTCTCCCGTAAAGTCCGGGTCGAAATAGGGAAGGTTCGGCTGACGGTCCTGCAGTTCTGCAATAATCAGACCCATTTGCAGACCCCAGTCGCCCAGATGCACGTCGCCGATGGTGTTGTAGCCGAAGAAGGCGTACAGCCGCTTCATGGCTTCGCCGATGATGGCGGGGCGCAGGTGGCCGATGTGCAGGGGCTTTGCCACGTTGGCGCCGCCGTAGTCTACCACAATGGTCTTCCCCACGCCGGTTTTTGCAACGCCAAAGTCGGGGGCGGTGCGCATGGCTTCCAGATAGGTTTCCAGGAACGCCCCGGAGAGCTTCAGGTTGATGAAGCCCGGCATGACGGCCTCCACCAGAGAATAGTCGGCGGCGTCCAGCTTTTCCGCTACCGCTTTCGCAATCTGGATGGGGGCACAGTGGTACTGCTTCGCGGCGGCCAGAGCGCCGTTGCACTGGTATTCGCACAGGTCGGGGCGGTTGGAGACCGTCACCCGGCCGTAGGAGGCATCATAGCCGGCGTCGGCAAAGGCACGCTCCATTTTTTCGGTGATGATATCAAGAATTTTTTTCATATCTTACTCCATATTTCTGAAATAGAAATCAGCCTTGCTGTTTCCGCTCGGCCATCCAGGCGAGGTAGTCGTCGTAGGTGCCGTACTTGTCGATGATGGTGCCGTCGGGCTGGAAGGCGATGACCCGGTTACAGGTAGAGGTCAGCAGCTCGTGGTCGTGGGAGGCCAGCAGCACCACGCCGGGGAATGCCTCCAGACCCTTGTTCACCGCCTGAATGGACTCCATGTCCAGATGGTTGGTGGGCTGGTCAAGCAGCACCACGTTCGCACCGGAGAGCATCATCCGGCTGAGCATACAGCGCACCTTTTCGCCGCCGGAGAGGACGTTCACGGGCTTGAACACGTCCTCGTTGCTGAACAGCATCCGCCCAAGGAAGCCCCGGAGGTACACGTCGTCCTTCTTGGCGGAATACTGACGCAGCCAGTCCACCAGCTCCATTTGATTCCCGTCAAAGTAGGGGGAATTGTCCTTGGGCAGATAGCTGCGGATGGTGGACACGCCCCACTTGACGCTGCCCTCGTCCGGCTCCAGCTCGCCCATGAGGATCTTGAACAGGGCGGTCTGCGCCAGCTCGTTTTCGCCCACGAAGGCGATCTTGTCCCCCCGGTTCACGGAGAAATACACCTTGTCCAGCAGCTTCACGCCGTCCACGGTGACGGATACGTCCTTGACGGTGAGCACGTCCTTGCCCAGCTCCCGCTCGGACTGGAAGCCCACGAAGGGATAACGGCGGGTGGAGCAGGGCATTTCCTCCACGGTCAGCTTGTCTAAGAGCTTGCGGCGGGCGGTGGCCTGCTTGGCTTTGGCCTTGTTGGCGGAGAAGCGCTGGATGAACAGCTGCAATTCTTCGATCTTTTCCTGATTGCGCTTGTTCTTGTTGCGCAGCATGGCCTGCACCATCTGGGAGGACTCGTACCAGAAGTCGTAGTTGCCCACGTACATCTTGATTTTGCCGTAGTCGATGTCCACGGTGTGGGTGCAGACGGTGTTCAGGAAGTGGCGGTCATGGCTCACCGCGATGACCATGCCGGGGAAGTCCAGAAGGAAATCCTCCAGCCAGTTGATGGCTTCGATGTCCAGGTTGTTGGTGGGCTCGTCCAGCATGACGATGTCGGGGTTGCCGAACAGTGCCTGTGCCAGCAGAATTTTCACCTTGAGACGGGGATCCACGGAGGCCATCTGCTCATAGTGCAGCTCCGTGCCGATGCCCAGACCCTGCAGCAGGCGGGAGGCGTCGGATTCCGCTTCCCAGCCGCCCAGCTCGGCGAATTCGGCTTCTAAGTCGGCAGCCCGCAGGCCGTCCTCGTCGGTGAAGTCCGGCTTTTCGTAGATGGCGTCCTTCTCCTTCATGACTTCGTACAGGTGGGCGTTGCCCATGATGACCGTGTCCATCACGCTGTATTCATCGTACTTGTAGTGGTCCTGCTCCAGCACGCTCATGCGGTCGTCCGGCCCAAGGGAAACGCTGCCGGTGGTGGGCTCCAGCTCACCGGACAGAATGCGCAGGAACGTGGATTTTCCAGCGCCGGACCGGCCCAGGATCGCCACGATCTCGCCCTCATGCAGGGTGAAGGAGATGTCGCGCAGCACGGTCAGCTCCTTACCGCGCTTGGCACGGTAGGTCTTGCCCACGTGCTGCGCCTCGATGATCGCGGTGCCGGCGGCGTTCGTCGCGGCGGTCTGCGGGAAGGTTGCGGTGCGGTCGGAAAAAGTTGCGATGGTCATGATAAATGGTCCTTGCTGTTACGTTTTTTGCGGATGATCGCGGCGGATTCGAATGACATGCGCTCGCCGCCGATGCTGTTGGATTGTTGCGGGTCGATGGGCCAGGACGGCCGGTGCGGCTTCCGTCAGGCGACGGAGAAACGGCGCTCGGCGTACGTCTGCAATGGACGCCAGAACAGCCGGTTGACGCCCACGACGAACACGCTCATCACGGCAACCCCGATGATGGTCTTGCCGGTGTCTCCCACTGCGGTCGCATTGGCGATATATGTTCCCAATCCATTTGCCGTAAGCGTGGTGTGCCCGTAGGCCACGATCTCGGAGACGATGGAGGCGTTCCATGCGCCGCCCGCCGCGGTGATGCCGCCAGTGCACCACGAGCCGAACACCGCCGGCAGGATCAGCTTGGTCCACCGCTGCCGCGTGTCCAGATGGAACGCCCGCGTGGCCTCGCGCAGGTCATCGGGAATGGCCGAAGCGCCCGCAATCACGTTGAACAGGATGTACCACTGCGTTCCCAGCGACATGAGCAGAATGCTGCCCCAGCTGATGTCGATATGCCAGGCGATGAACCACAGTGTGACGAACGGGAACGTGAAGTTCGAGGGGAAGCTCGCCAACACCTGCGCCAGCGGCTGCACGAACCGGGAAATCCGCGGATTCATGCCGATCTTCACGCCGATCGGCACCCAGATGATGGAGCACACCACGGTCAGCAGCGTCACGCGCATGAACGTGATCAGTCCCAGGACCATCGCGTGGCCGACCTCGGCGAACCCCTCGCCGTCCGAGATGAAACGCACCAGCATCCACAGACCGGCCAGGCAGGCCACAGCCATGAGCGCCATGAACGCGATGTCGAGCGCACGACGCCGGGTGCCGGCGGCCGGCCAGCGTGCGCCGGTACGGCCCAGCGGGCGGGTCAGCCAGAACATCAGATCGGCGATGGGCCGGCCCACGAGAGCCAGCGCATCCGAAATGCCGGAACGCCGCAGAATCGACAGCACCAGACTCGTCTTGGCCTGCACGGACTCGTTCTGCGTGATGCGGAACTTCTCGGCCCACGCCGTCAGCGGCTTCCATAGCAGCACGTCGATGAGCAGCACCACGATGACCATGGTCACGATGGCCCACAGCACCTTGCCCAGCTGTTCGTGCTCGGACGCCACCGCCACGAAGCTGCCGAGGCCGGGCAGTGCGTACGTCCTGTTGTTCACGGAGATCATCTCCGAGGCCGTCAGGAAGAACCAGCCGCCGCCGACGCTCATCATGCAGTTCCATAGCAGCGGAATCATCGAATTCGGCACGTCGAGCTTCCAGAAACGCTGCCAGCGCGTGAGCTGCATGGAACGAGCCGCCTCATCCAACTCCTGCGGTTCGCTGAGCAGCGAATGGTAGAAGGAGAAGGTCATGTTCCATGCCTGGCTGGTGAAGATCGCGAAGATCGACGCCGCCTCCACGCCGAGAATGGAGCCGGGGAACAACACCATCCAAATGGTGACCGTGGCGGACAGGAAGCCGAGGATCGGCACCGACTGCAGGATGTCGAGCAGCGGTATCAGCACCATGCGCAGTCGCCGGCATCGGGCCGCCGCCAAACCATAGATGAAGCTGAACACCAGTGACAAAAACAGCGCGATGAACATGCGGAACACCGAACGCAGCGCGTAATACGGCAGCAGATGCAAATCGTCGCTCACCGTGCTCGGCACGCCTGACGGGCCGATCGGTTCGTTGATTTGCGGCAGCAGCCAGGCGACGACGCCGAACAGGGCGAGCACGCCCGCGGCCACCACCACGTCTGCGGCGATGCGGCGCGCGGCGCTGCTGCGGGACATGTCGGCAGTGTCGACGTCGGAACGCGGGCGAATGCCGGGGAACGAGGAGTAATTGAATAAGTTGGACATAACGGAACCTGTGCGCTCTCATGTCATTATCTCGAAGGAGATAAACGGTTCCCGTTCGGTGGGCGTTCGACTCGGTATCCGTGCGGCAAGTGCGCGCCATGGGCGTCAGCGGTCGCGTGCAGGCGCGCCGATATGCGGGTATGTCTGCATGCAGATAGCCGATCGGCGTCGTCATATGATGATGCCGATATGCCGGGAGCCCGGAGAACGGGATGTGGATTCGCGATTCAGGCGTTCGGCGCGTACGTCATGCGGGATGTCGCAGCCGTCGTGAGGCGGTGAAGTCGACGCGAGCCGAATCAGTCAGTGATCGGATCGCCCTCGCCGGATACGGCGGTGTCGTGACGGACGGCCAATGCCATGGTCGCGGTACAAACGTGTGAAGAGAATGGGCCGTATGCTGCGCCCGATGGCATGTGATATTGTCCGCCATCGCGCAGCCGGCTACTATGACCTAAATCGCCGTCCATGACATTCACCTCCTCAATGGAACCAGTACGCCGTCGGACATTGACGACATGAGGAAGTGCGACTTCTCGAAGAGTTGCCCCTAGTCGTGTCATCGTTCAAGCTTCAGCATCGCAGGGCGGTGGAGTTGCGTTAGTTCATGCCTTAATCCGACAAGAACTGCTGACCTGCGTGCAGTGTCTCCACTGTTAGCGGCAGCAACCCATATCCCTGCGGTAGCCTCGCCTACCGACGCTCTCAGGGTAAAACCGTCGGCAGACCATGTCAACTCCGTAGTGTCGCGCCCAAACTACGCCGGGCCATATCCTGCCCCGCCGGCGGGGCAGGATCGGATGGATGTCAGGCGAGCAGGCTTTCGGCTGTGGCTTGGTCGGTGGCGAGGGCGGAAATATAGCTGCCGATCAGGCAGGCCTTGATGGCCTTGACTTTTTCCTGCCCCCATGCCACGCCGATGACCAGCGCGATGCGCTTCAGGCGATCGAGCTCCACCGAAATGATGCGGTCGGACAGCTCCGAACATACGGGCCTTCCCTGCGCGTCGATGAAGTGCCCGCATACGGTGGCGACCGCGCCCTGCGCCCGGATTTCCTTGACCATGTGTGGTGTGACATAGGCGTCGAACACCGGGCTGAGGCGGTCGCCTTCGGTCGCACCGACCCCTTCCAGGGCCACGTCGGCGCCGCCGCCGAGCGCCAGCGCGGTGGCGATTTGCGGCTCCTGGCGCATGGCCGCGGCGATATGGGCGGAGGAGAGGATCATCGGTACGTGGAGTGTGGTGACGGTGCCGCCGAGGCGTTCGGCGAGCATGCGGCAGATGTCGGGCGAATCCGTCATCGGATTGCTGGGGGAGAGGGCGCCCACCATCTGCGCCACATTGGATTTCGGCCAGTCCTGGATGGCGACTTCGCGGACCGTGGCGGCGACGGCCCGTCCGTTGGAGACGGTGATGAGCGAGTCGGGCGACGACTTTTCGGTAAGCAGGGCCGCGGCATATCGGGGGACGATGGTGCTGGGATCCTGCCCGGGATTGACCTGCGCCACTCGTGCGCATTTCAACCCGTACCGTCTTACCAGCGCGTCCTCCAGCTGCATCAGACGCTCGAGTGGATGCCCGATCTCGATGCGTACCATGCCCCGGTCGCGCGATTCGCTGAGCAGCCGCGAGATGGTGGGGCGGGAGTATCCAATCTGCGCGGCAATCTGCGCCTGCGTCAGATTGTCCGTGTAATACATGCGAGCGATTTTCAGCACGAGCTCGATGTGGTTTCGCGACTCAGTTGTCGTCATTGTCAGCTTGTTTGCAACCATGGCATTATTCTATTCCATCCGATGTGACCGGTGAACATATGTTAGTTTTTCTAGTGCAGCAACGATGCTGAACAATTGTTCAGAGCGCGAAAGAACTCAATGAATCCTTGATATGTGAGCGCTCCCAATTGATTGCAAAAAAGAAGGTCGATTACATGTGCTCACTCAGCTCTCATGTGTTCGATGAACATGTGTTCATCGCGCGGGTGGTGTGCAAGACCTTTCCGCCGTTAGCTAGAGGCTGTCGACGCGCAGGGCTCATCGAAGACCGACGCCGACGGAAAGTGCGGGGCAACAACGCAGAGCAGCGGGCGAAGCAGCCTGCCTCGTGCACGGGAAAGGAACATTATGGAAATCATCAACACCATCATCGGCCTGGGCGCCTCGGTGATGATGCCGATCATCTTCTTCGTGGTCGGACTCATCTTCCGCATGGGAATCGGCAAATCCTTTAAGGCCGGCATGACCGTCGGCGTCGGCTTCGTCGGCGTCAATATGGTCATCAACCTGCTGCTTGACAACCTCGGCCCCGCCTCGAAGGCGATGGTCAACCGCCTCGGCCTGCACCTGACTACGGTTGACGTGGGCTGGCCCACCGCCTCGACGGTCGGCTGGGGCACGCCGATCATGGTCGCCACGGTCGTCGGCTTCCTCGTCATCAACGCCATCATGGTGTTCTGCAAGCTCACCAAGACCATCGACGTCGACATCTTCAACTACTGGATCTTCCTGCAAGTCGGAGCGCTGGTCTATGCCGTCACCGGCAACTTCTGGTTCGCCGTCATCTTCACTTGGGTCATCTTCGCCATCGTGCTGAAGGTCGCTGACCTCGCCGCGCCTTACATCCAGAAGGAATACAACCTCGAAGGCATCTCGTTCCCGCACCTCGCCGGTCTGGCCTGGTCGCCGCTCGCCATCGCCGTCAACTGGATCATCGACAAGATCCCCGGCCTTAAGAACGTCGACTTCAACGCCGACAAGATCCGCAAGCGCTTCGGCGCCATCGGTGAGCCCGTGGTCATCGGTTTCCTCCTCGGTCTGCTCATCGGCGTGCTCGCCGGCTCCAGCCCTGACCAGTCCGTGACGCTCGCCATCAACATCGCCGCGGCCATGGTGCTGCTGCCCAAGATGATCGACGTGCTGATCGAAGGCCTGATTTCCGTGCGTGACGCCGCCGAGAAGCAGCTCAAGATCTGGTTCCCCAACCGCGAGTTCTACATCGGCATGGATACCGCGCTGCTCATCGGCGACTCCTCGGTGCTCGCCACCGGTCTGCTGCTCATCCCGATCACCATTCTGCTCGCCTTCATCCTGCCCGGCAACGAGATGCTCCCGTTCGCCGACCTCGCGTCGCTCGTGTTCATCCTCGCGCTGGTCACCCCGTTCGTGCGCCGCAACATGTTCAAGATGCTGATCGTCGGCACGCTGAGCGTCATCATCATCCTCTACGTCGGCACCGATATCGCGCCCTGGGTCACTCAATCGTTCACGCAGAGCAACATCGACCTGCCCAAGGACTTCACCGCCGTCACCAACATGACCGGCGCAGTGAGCACATGGATTGGCTGGGTCGCCGTCAAGATCGGCGAACTGTTCAACATGATCGCCTGAGCGGCTGCGATATCATCGGCACATATTCAATAAGGAATCATCATGACAAACGCAACGAAGCATTTCCTCACCATTGACAATGGCGGAACCAACACCAAGGTCATCATCGTCGACCAGGATGGCCGGCAACTGTCCGTCTCGTCGTTCCCGACCGACGCCATCGAGCGGCGTCCCGGCTTCCGCGAAGTCAACCCCGGCCAGATGTGGCGTGACATCGGCAAGGCGGTCAAGGCCGCGCTGGAATCCGCCGGACTGGATGGAAGCCAGATCGACGGCGTCGTACCGGTCGGCCACGGCAAGGGGCTGTACGTGCTCGGCAAGGACGGCAAGCCGTTCATGGACGGCATCCTCTCCTCCGACAGCCGCGCCGCGGACCTGGCCAACGAATTCGAGAGCCGCGTCGCCGAAATCTACCCGATCAGTCACCAGCACGTCATGGTCATGCAGTTCCCGGTACTGCTGCGCTGGCTGAAGGACAACGAGCCGGAACAGTACGCGCGGATCGGGCATGTGCTGTCCAACAAGGACTTCATCCGGCACTTCCTGACCGGCGAGATCCTCGAGGAGCGTGGCGACGCCTCCGGCAACAATCTGGTCAACCTCGAAACCGGTGAATATGACGGCCGGCTGTTCGACTTCTTCGGCATCCCGGAAATGCTGGAATGCATGCCGAAGCTCGTCAGCGCGACCGACCGCTGCGGATCCATCACCGCCGAAGCGGCGGCGAACACCGGCCTCGCCGAAGGCACTCCCGTGTATGCCGGACTGTTCGACATCGACGCCTGCGCGCTCGCCACCGGCGTGCTGAGCGACGATATCTTCAGCATCACCGCTGGAACGTGGAACATCAACGTGTTCCCCAGCAAGACCATGGCACCGCTCGACGGCGGCTGCATGAACTCCGTGTTCCCCACCGGTGGCACCTTGGTCGAGGCGTCCAGCCCGACCTCCGCCGGCAACCTCGACTACGTGTTGCGCATGATGACGGCAGACGGCTCCAAAGCCGCCAGCTACGACGAACTCGGAGCGATGCTGGAACGTACCGGCGCCAAGTACACCGACGTGCTGTTCTTCCCGTTCCTCTACGGCAGCAACGTGAACCTGGGGGCGGAAGGCGCGTTCATCGGACTGCGCAGCTCCAGCGAGCGCGACCAGCTGTTGCGGGCCGTGTACGAGGGCGTGGTATTCGCCCACCGCCACCATGTCGAGCAGCTGCTGCGTGTGCTCGGGCACAAGCCGAAGGCCATCCGCATCTCCGGTGGCGTATGCAATTCTGATCCTTGGGTGCAGATGTTCGCCGACGTGCTCAACCTGCCGGTCGAGACCGTGGCCGTAACCGAACTGGGCGGTCTTGGCGGTGCCATGTGCGCGGCGGTCGGATCAGGCCTGTACGGGTCGTTCCAGGAGGCGTTCGACAACATGTCGAAGCTCGCCAAGCGGTTCGAGCCGCACGCGGACCAGACCGCGGTGTATGACCGCAAGTTCGAGGCGTATGAGGCGCTGCTGACCGCACTCGACGGCGGATGGGCCGCGCTGCGTGACATGCAGAACTCGCTGGAGCGCTGACATGGTCACCAACGCGCTGGGAATATATGAAAAGGCACTGCCGCGCGGCCTGAGCTGGGAGCAGACGTTCGATCTGGTGCATGAGCTGGGATACAACTTCCTTGAATTCTCGGTCGACGAAAGCGACGAGCGACTGGCCCGTCTTGACTGGACCGAGCATGACCGGGCACGGTTCCGCGACGCCATGTGGCACACCCACAGCCGCATCAACACCATGATGCTCTCCGGTCACAGGCGGTTCCCGCTCGGGTCAAAAGACCCCGAGGTGCGCGAGAAGGCGCTCGACATGATGCGCAAGGCGATCGACCTCGCCGTCGATCTGGGCATCCGCAACATCCAACTCGCCGGATACGACGTGTATTACGAGCCGAAAACCCTGCTGTCTCGCGAATACTTCGTCGAGAACCTGCGCAAATGCGTCGACATGGCCGCGAAGAAACTGGTGATGCTCTCCATCGAGACGATGGACGACCCGTTCATCAACTCGCTGGACAAGGTCGCCTATTACAAGTCGCAAGTGCGCAGTCCATGGCTGCAGGCGTACCCGGATGTGGGCAACCTCACGGCTTGGCCCACCAACGATGTGGGGCGCGAGATCGAATCCAACATCGACAACATTGTCGCCGTGCACCTCAAGGACACCAAGCCGGTGGGCGAGACCTCGAAAGGCGTGTTCAAACGGGTGCCCTTCGGTGAGGGGACGGTCGACTTCGAGGCGTGCCTGCGTATCTTCAAACGACTGGGATACCAGGGCAGCTACACGGTCGAGATGTGGACCGATGAGTCGCCGGATCCGGTGGCCGAGGTGACTCGGGCCAAAAAGATGTTCGACGGGCTGTTCGACGTGGTGGGCATCGAACAGGAGCCGATCGCCGGCATCGGAGAATACTGAGCCCGCTCGTGGGTGCCGGCGCGCCGGCACCGCCTTTGATGAACGTCCCGATATATAAGTGCGAATAAGAAAAGTGAGTGGTGATTATGGTTTCGTTGGCTGATTTTGGTCCTGAGGTTCGTGCTGAGGTCAAGCAGGTGCGTGAGGTCGTGGCGGCCTTGCATCAGCAGCTGATCAAGTGGAACCTGGTGGTGTGGACGGCGGGTAATGTGTCGCAGCGTCTGCATTCGGCGGATCTGATGGTGATCAAGCCGTCGGGTCTGCGCTACGAGTACCTGACGCCGTCGAGCATGGTGGTGTGCGATCTGGACGGAAACGTGGTGGATGGGGCGGAGGCGCCTTCGTCGGATACGGCGTCGCACGCGTACATCTACCGCAACATGCCGGACGTGTACGGCGTGGTGCACACGCATTCGACGTACGCGACGGCGTGGGCGGCGACGGGTCAGAACATCCCGTGCGGCCTGACGATGATGGGTGACGAGTTCGGCGG
>OLOU01000584.1_pt1 | contig 31209 bp, 36 predicted proteins | sample 1672101 | NCBI WGS metagenome assembly OLOU01 (sample SAMEA3136645, study PRJEB25190) | human gut metagenome | biome: human gut; feature: human-associated habitat; material: faeces | place: Austria | collected 2013
ACAAGTTATCACTGAAAGATTCTTCTGAACTTGATTTTGTTTCAAATACTGTGATCTTTTTTCCAGTGTTGTTTGTCATCTTCAACGATTTTGAATCCTTGGTTTTTTGACCAAGTGTCTTTACTTCTTTTTTCTTGGCAACTTCTGTAGTTTTTGTATCTTTTGTTCCTGTCGATGAAGCAGAACATCCAGTCAAAATCATACTTAATGCAATCGCACCTGCTGTTAAAATTTGTTTTGTTTTCATATATAATACATCCTTTCCTGATCTATTTTTTAAGGCAAATTGCCTTAATTTTTTAATCAATCTTTTTACAACTATATTTTACCATGTATCCTTTCAAAAAAGCTAGATTTTTGTGCGAAATTCAGGGTGAATTTCATGTTTTTTGCTGTACTACACTGTGAATATAAAGAAACTCGACCTTATTTTAATATTAAGGCAATCTGCCTTAAGTTTTATTTATCCCATCCACTGATTTTTACATCATAGAGCACTTGAATCTTCTCAATGCATTCTTTTATGATTGGATGTCTATATCTAATAAGTGCAGACCATATTTTCTCCCATCTTCTTTCATCATCTTCATCATCCATAATCTTCTCACCAGCCAAACCAACCACGTTATCTAAATCTGTTTTCTTTAAATGTTTAAATAATTCTGCAACTGGAATTGTATTTTCTAAATGCTGTAGAACCAAGGACTGATATTTTCGTAAACAATCGTCATACTTTTCAAAGCAAGCTACTTCCTCAAATTCATCCGATCTCACATCATCATCTAGTTTACTTGCGAGAACATAAGGCTTTATAGTGCAAGCATAATATAGAATTGCAAAATTTGTTTCTCCATTGAATGCTAACAATTCAGGGGAATAACCTCCCTGATTGTAAAGTATAATAGACTTCATTTTTTCTTCCTCCATTCTTAAGGCAAATTGCCTTAATTCTTGAAATCATAAAAAAAGACAGAATATCAAATTCTGCCTTTTGCTTATGTCAAATTATTTTAAATGGGCACATATAAATTTTTAAGGGAAAGATATATAAAAGGGCTTATTAGTCATTATTATATGCACCCATTTAAAGCAATGAGCAGGCTCATGTTTTCTGCTCTGTCCAGAACACTGGCTTGTGGATCGTTGTCCCATGTCTAAGTTAGATGTTTTAGATTTTGACATTCTCCTTAAAATTTTAAACATCATTTGTTAAGAAAGCTTTTCACAGCTAACATTGTAGCAACATGAAAAGGTTACGTTGGAAAGCAGGAGTTTCACCCCCTATTGTTATGTTTGTTGCTACTCTTGAAATAAAAAGGTTGAAGGTTTCAGGAATTGCACCTGATAATACTAAAACCTTCATAAAAAAACTTATAAAGAAAAAAGCTGTTGTCTGTTTGATATATAGTGAACCAGAGAAACTATTCAGACATTTGCAAATTTCATCATAAGTATGTGTCATTCGATTTTAAAGCAAAAAGTAGTCTTTAAAAGGAGATTCCTCCCATCTTTTTTATTATGCTTTAATTTAAATCAAATGATGTCCACCAACAGATAAATCTTAGTGTGAGCTATCGTAGAAGGACCTATCTCCTTGTATTATTTAGAAAGATTTATGTGTTGGTAGGATGGTATTTGAGGATTGTGGGAGTTGCACCCACGGAACTTGCATCCTCATGTAATGGCAGGCTCATGTTTCTGCCGTGGTCATTTTTGATATCCGTTTATGGCAATCTGTTATATTAAACTGCAAGCGAAAAAGTTTTACTTTCTATATTATCTCAGTTACCAAAGGGAGATAAACAATAGAACAGGTTCTGAAAACGGATATCTGGTTTGACTTCATGTTTAATGTTGCATCAATAGTTCCGGTGAGCAACTCATGAGAACAAAAAACAACCTCATGTCTTATCGTTTGGGTCGTGCATTGTAGGCGGTCGAACTACTCGGCACGATATGAAAACAGGACTTACGTGTATGCAGGAATACCACGTCATACAGTGCCCGCTTTTTTTCTAAAATGTGCTGTACTGCAACATACAATGTACAATGGCAGAGAACAGAAGACCTTCACTACCATCAAAATTTGTACTGTACTGCAACTTCAAACAATGGCATTACAGACTACTATAGAATTTTAACCTCTTCACGAATGAAGTAAGTATGATTCTAATTCATCTGTACTTTCGGCATTCCTGCCAAGGTCCGTGAATCGACCTTATTTAATACATCTATATTTTATCATGTATCCTTTCAAAAAATGCTAGAAAAATGTGCGAAATGAAACTCAATCTTTGCAAAACATATGAATATATATCATATCCTTAGCATACATGTTTTTTACGAACCGCACGCAAAAGTTTGCTTCGGGTGTAGAAGCATAGAGCTGATATCGACTCAATCCAATCGTTTTTAAATTTAAGCGATTCACCAGATATTCAATCGACTCATATCCATTCGGCACGATCACATCTTTAATGTATTTACAAAAAGAATGTATTTTTTCTTCATACACTGAATTCAGACTATCATCAACATTCAGATGATATTGAGGTATCCATACTCCGTTACGAAAGGATAGATTCGTATAGCCTATCAGGCTGTCCTTGTTTCTGTTGAAACTGCATTGTTTCGATAAAACGTATTTCATGTTCATCACTCCTTTCGCACGAAAAAAGGACCTAAACGCACGTTTCAGGTCCTATGTATACACTTACTTGATGATATCATTATAGCACAACTCTCGGACAAAAATGCTAGAAATTTGTGCGAAATTTGTTCAGAGTAAAAATGAGCATTTTGAGCAAAAAGAGCTATATATGCTTTATATAAAGTACATTAAGGCTCAAAAATGCTCAAATAAAAAATCCAACAAAATTTTCACAAAAAAATTTATTGTTGACAAAAACAGGAAAATGAGCATTTTCACGCTGTATTACGCACAAAGAATAAAAGAATTAAGGCATTTTGCCTTAATTCTATAATTCCATACAGCTTTCATTTCTTTCTTCTTCTAAATCATCCTCAACAACTACTTTACTGTTTTCATTTCCAGAAGTATCTAATATCTTGTTGATCTCCTTTTGGCGATTTCTTGCACTTGTTAATTCATCCTGTAATTCAAAAGGTTTATTCACCATCTCTTTTGCAATTTTTAGATTTCCTTCGTAATTCTGAATGGTTTCAATCGTTTTATTCAATGAATATCGTATATCATTGATACGTTTATACATTCGATTGAAATTTACTCGACCTACTGGATTTACCGAATCAACATTGATTGTACGCAATGGTGTTTTCATTTTGATTACAATTCCTTCACCTGCTAAACCTAATCCAATCAATACGTCCGCTTTCATAAAGCGACCTACAAATTTATTTTCTTTAAAATCATTCAGCTTGTATCCCTTTGTACATTCCTGAATCGCATCCCAAGCTTCCTTCAGATCGTGATACTCATTCCCATTGACATCATAAAATGTAAAGTGTTCCATATCTCTAAGATTGTTGGCTTCAATCTCATCTTTGAAATATTCACATTCTTCTGCAAGAATTGTGCGATATTTCTTTTCTGTTTCGATTCGATCTGGCAAAAGTGCAAAATCATCCTGTGCCTGTAGTTTCTTCTTCTGCCATGATCTACGCATTGTTTCCAATCGTTTCACTTCATTGTCAACTTCAAATTTTTCCTTAATGATAGGATTTCCAGATGCAATCGCCTTGACCTCGGCATATGAGAAACTATTCTGTGTATCTTCTTCAAATTCACGTGTATCTCCCGTACCTTCTAGAAGCTGTGTTACATAGCTTGATTTTGTTTCGACCATCTGCCATGAATATGCATCAAATGATTTTTTAGTAACATAGCGGAATTCGTAAATTTCGTTATACATATTTCCTTGTCTGAATGCTCGTCCATTCTGCTGTTCAATATCGCTTGCACGCCATGGAACATCTACATGGTGTATTGCTATCATGCGTTCCTGTATATTCGTTCCTGCTCCAAGTTTTGGTGTTGAACCAATCAAAACACGCATTTCACCTTTATTCATCTTTTCAAAAAGATTCTGCTTTTTTAATTCTGTGTCATAATCATGAATAAATGCAATCTCGTTTTCGGGAATACCTAATTCTACAAATTTTATCTTTAGATCGTCATAGACATTGCTGAACACATAGCCACCTTCCCCATCATCTTCCTTCTCATTCTTATGAGGTGTAGACGAGTCACAGAAAATAAGCTGGGTCGCTTTATCATTGTCATAATCCTTATAAATCTGATATACCTGTTTTGCAATCGTCCATAGTTTACCATTTTCTTCGTCTGGATAATTTGGATCAATCAAACGCATATCAATACTTGCTTTTTTACTGTCTGATGTAATCTTAAGCATATTGTCGATATGCGGATCCACATTTCCATTATGAATGCTTTCGGTACGTTCAACAATTTCACTGATGTAGTTTTCCAGTACATCACTTGGCTCAATGGCAATAACGGTCGGCTTACCTCCAATATGTTTTGGCGGTACAGCTTTCACTCGACCTAGCACCGATTCTTCCAGTGATTTTCTCAGCATTCCGGCTGTCTGAATCTCCGCAACCTGTCTAAAGTGATTCATCAATTCTTCCATGTTGAAGAATTTACAGAAGCGGGAACGATTGACAAAGCCTGAGCCATCCACACTGATTTCAAAGCTGTTGGTTACTTTACCAAATGTCTTTGCCCATGCATCAAAGCAACGGATATTCTGTTTTCTTAGATCGTTCTCCTGCAAATATCTCTGCATAGTATAAAGCTCTGCCATAGTATTCGTTACTGGAGTCCCTGTTGCAAAACAGATACCACCGCCATTATCCTCAATGATCTTGCATTTCATATACATATCCATAGCTTTTGCGGAATTCTGCTGTGGAACACCTGCAATATTTCGCATAGCCGTATAGCTGAAAAGATTTTTAAACTCATGTGCTTCATCAACAAACATATAGTCGATTCCTAGATTTTCAAATGGAACTACATTCTCATCCCGTCTGGAATCTGCCAATCTCTGTATCTGCATTTCGATAGATTTTTTCGTTCTTTCCAACTGCTTTACAATCTTTGTTTGGTTTTCATTGTATGAGTTATCCAATTGTTCGATGGCAGCATTCATCTCATCCATCTGTTTTCTCATCAGTTCAATCTGTAAATCAGTGCCGATTGAAATCATCTTAAAGCTGGAATGTGCCATGATAATTGCATCATAGTTTCCAGTAGCAATCTTTGTTGTAAAAGCCATTCTACGCTGTTTTGACATATCTTTTTTGGTTGCCACCAATACATTGGCATTTGGATATAAGCGCATAAAATCGTTCGCCCACTGCGATACGATGTGGTTAGGTACAACATACAGAATCTTGTTTCTTAGTCCTAACCGTTTCATTTCCATTCCACTGGCAACCATTTCAAATGTTTTTCCAGCTCCAACCTGTTGCCACAGCAAAGTATTTGTATTCGTATCCATGATACGTGCAATTGCATTTTTCTGATAAGGCTCCAGATTGTAGGAAGGTGCCATTTCCGGAAAAGAAATGAATGAACCATTATAGACTCGGTTTCGGATGTTGTTGAATCTATGATTGTAAATATCTACCAAATCTTTCTTTCGTTCATAGTCCTGATAAATCCAATCCTCAAACTCCTGCTCCAAATCTTCCGCAAGCTGTCGAGCCTGTGCGGTTCTTTCAGGATTGACTTCACTTTTTCGATGTATTTTTCCGTCATCATCTTCCTCCGTCCAGTAGTTTCTGATCTCAGGCATTCTGGAATTAATAATATCTGTAAAAAGGTCATATCCATTGTAATCCGGCTGGCTTTTCCAGAAGTCTACATTATCAGATTTTTGAACTCCCCAGTTTAAAGTAACCTCACTGTTGATGTTCCAACGACTCGGCTGTGTTGTAAAATATTTAGCCGAGTATTCATCATAGTCAATTCTCATACGTGAATAATCATACCCAGACTCCTTAAAAATGTGACTACTGAATTCACGGATATATTCAATAGGAACCCATTGAGCACCTAACTGTACATGGATGTCCTCAGCCGACAAAGGTTCTGGTAAAACACTTTTTAATGCTTCGATATTGTTGTCAAAACCATATCTTTCTGCAATCTCAATCTTTTCATAGATATCTCCGCTCAAATATTCATCCGCCATGAGTAATTTGCCAGACTCTGGCTGAATAAAAGCAATCTTTTTATCTAGCAGTTCCTTCTGTACGCTTTCTTCTGTCACAGAAAGCAGTGAACTCATGTATTCTAAATTTAAAGATGCATACGTATCTAAAGATACACGAACAGCATCTTCCAAACTTTCAACCGCTTTTATTTCACGTTTTGGTTGAATCGTTCTTTCTGAAAAAATTTGAGTTTTGCTTGCACGCTTTGTTTTTGCATCATAGTTTTCAAGTGAATCCAATAGAGCCATCCGAGGGTCGTTGTCTAAAAGACGGAGGTTCGTTCTTTTATGGATAGGACCATATTGCTTAACAAAATCATCATATAAAGCATTCAACTCTGCACGCTTTCCAAGGTAAAGAATCTCATCAACATCATTCACCTGCATACGAATCAATTCGTTGGCTGTATCGGCTAATTTGATAAGGCAAATTGCCTTAAGGCGGTCTGTTTCACTTTTGAACGATGCAATATCTTCATCTGGTTTGTTTGTAATCCCTACAGCATAGTAATAGTCAGCTTCTTTGAAATACAGTTTGTCATTCTCAACAAAAAACGCATTGACTGCCAGTTTTGAGTGCTGCACATCCATTGGAATAAACATTTGCTGTTCTTCTGATATTTGTTCTTCCTCATAGATTCCTTCAGGGAAATCATTAATGACAGCATCAAAATAAATCTGCAATGATTTATCTTTATCTGTTGTAACTTTCAGTACATAATTATCGAACTGTCCTTTTTCTTCCGTAACACGACCAAACACATGATCTGGATGCATAACAAAGTAATCATTCATCTGTCGGTGTTCTGTTACATATCTTCTTTGTGTGAATAATACATCATGATTGATTTCCTTTTCGTCATTTCGCTTTAGAAAAACAATATCACATGCTACATCTGTATTTGCTCCGTTTTCATGGAATAAATTGGAAGGTAAACGCAATGCACCTAAAAAATCAGCTTTTTCATTAATATAGGATAAAATGTCGCTCTTGCCATCCATAGTATCAGTTGATGTAATAAAAGCAACGATACCGCCATCCCGCACCTTTTTCAAAGCCTTTGCAAAGAAATAGTTGTGGATGTTCCAGTGATGTTCATTTAAATCACGTTCCTGCATATCATGCACTTGAAAAAAGCCAAATGGAACATTTGAAATAGCCAGATCAAAATAATTGTTTGGGTAGGAATTGCTTTCAAAGCCGGTATTTTCTACCTCTACCTTATCATAAAGGTATCCGCTTATCGTTGCACTCATGCTGTCAAGTTCTACACCACACAGTGTTGAGTTTACATACATATCATTAGGCATTCGTCCGAAAAAGTTACCATTCCCCATACTGGTTTCTATAACCTTTCCCTGATTGAATCCCATCCGTTCAAGAATATGATAGATATTGTCAATTACATTCAATGGAGTATAAAAGGATGTCAATGTTGATTCTTTTGCATTTGCATATTCATGCACAGTCAAAAGCTCCTTGATTTCCTTTCTTTCCAAAGTGTAATCCGTATCACTCTCATTAAATACATGAGGACAGCCACCCCACCCTGAAAAACGTGCTAGTTTTTCTTTTTCTGGTAAAGTAGCTGTCCTGTTTTCTTTCTGTAGCTGACGAACAGTTTTTAAAGCTTCAATATTGTATTGTATCTTTGTTCTTGTCGATAACCTTTCATCTTCTAGATGTACTCTCTCCAATACTTGGTTTGTAGCACTTTTAGAGTCAGAATCCACTGCCATGTTATTTCTCTGGCTTGATTCAAAAGCTGTTCCTTCTTCTGTAATTTTTCCATCCAGCTCAACTCCTGTGATGCTGGATACGTTGTTTCCAGTTCCTTCAGCACCTGCGTGAAGTGTGAATTGATCTCCTGATAAAGCTGAAATTCCAGATTGCTCAACTGTTCTGGATCCCTCTCCTTCAAAATGGTATATAATAGATTGTTTTTTTCCTTCAGAAGTTTCACTACCTCTACTTGATTCATCATCCCCCATGCAGAGTTCAAATAAGCTGAGTTGCTCGAATCGATTGCTTTCATCCACATTCACACCTTTCTTTTTTATTTTCCTCATATATATTTTACCATGTATCCTTTCAAAAAATGCTAGAAAAATGTGCGAAAGCATATCCTCTTTCGCACATAATTATTCAAAATTAAGGCAATCTGCCTTAAAGCTCAATATCCCCTTTTGAAATGTTGTAATAATATTCTTCCATAGCTTCATCCACTGTCTCATTTTCCAATTGCACTGTCGATAGAAACTCACCATTTGCAGTCCAAACCTGATTTACATTTTCATCAGGGTCCCTCAATAACACATAATCATTATCACGATCAATTAGAATCTCATGTTCTTCCATCCAGTCTGGTCTTGCCACAGTCTGAGAATTCTTTGTATAGTCTGACAAGCCACATTTTTCTAAAAGCCAGGCAGGTAGAATTTCATCCTTATTCATGGAATTATAATGTTCCATTTCTTCATCCGTAAAATATTTACCTGTTGCAATCAGCCTTTCTATGCGTGAGCTAACATCTTCCCACGAGAAAGTTTTTGATTCAGAATCTTTAAATAATGATGCTGAATCTTTTGATGAAACACATACAGTCAATCCTTTTGAATCATGGTCAATGTAGCCTTTGTCTTGTTTTTTATTTTTAAAATCATAGGTTCTGCCACCAATACCATATTCATTTTTAAGAAAAATTGCTTTGTCTTTTGCATTGACATTCATAGCTGTATACAGATGATAGATACGATATTTTCCATTCACAAAACCTGAACCAATTCTTAGAATATTGTTGATACTTCTGTCAGACCATGGACTAAAATCATTTGTATCTTCTTCATGAAAAACATCATCACTTACATCAAACAAATTGACTTCCGTATAATGTGGCTGTGATGTCGACACCTCATAACTTGGAGGAAGCGGTGTTTCTTTCACCACTAAAGGAAGCGGAATCAAAACATCTTTCACCTGTTCATTTGAATGGATCACAAAATCATCATCTTTATTCAGTTCTAACGGATCACTCAAATAATTGTCCGTAATGTTCCAAGCATTCGTGTATTTCCCATCCTCGTCCACCATATCCTCAACATTGCATAGAATATCTTCTACACTTGGTAGTGTAGTTTCTTTTGCGGTGTCCAGTCCGGCTTTTAAAATACTGTCCTGCTTTATTCTGCAATCTTCAATAAAATGTTTCACTTTTGTCTTTCCTGCATCCGTCAGACTATATTCATTGCTACTGTATAGATCATGTTCCCATTCATCTTTGCATAGCCAGATTTCTTCATTATCAAATCCTTGTTCATATTCCAATCTTTCAAAAGCTTCATTCAGCATTACACGTGGATTTTGAATTTCATCTAAATTCTCATTCATCGCAATATCAGAAAGACGTTCCAATAAATCAGGCAACGAATAATCATGATCCAGCATCCACTGTAGCCTGTATTTTTCGTGCTCATTCATTTACAACACTGCTCCTCTTTTTTAAGGCAATCTGCCTTAAATCTCCATTTCCTGAATCTCCATTTCAACAGCGTTTATAAACAGACCTTGAATATCCTCACAATGTGCGACAAAATCTTTCAATTGATCTTTTCCTTCACATTTATTGACAAGTCTTGAAAGTTCGTAATCATCACAGATACCATCAAAAACTACTTCTGCAACATCCGATTCTTCAATCCCTTTTTCATAAACGAAGTCCGTTTCATCATAAATATTATTTAAATTATTACTAATATTAAGAACATCAAGTTTAAACTCCTCATCACTAATCATCTTTTCGAGATTTGTGAACGGGTACTGCTTGTTAGGAAAAGTTGAATATCCTTCCTTTGCAAGCAACTCATTGAAATCATTTAATTTCATGTTTTGGTGAAGTCCATGACTAAAAACAAAATCAGCCACTGTCATCCCAATGAAAGCACCTTCCGGTTTTGTTTTACTATCCCATTTCAATGGAGCATCAATAATATCCTGTATTTTTAAATTTTCTCTCCGCTCATTTTCTTCAATGATATCCAATGCCATAGGCACAATTTCACGATCTAACAAAGATGCAAAATCATCATTCTGCATAAAGCTGTCATATGCCTGCCACACTTCATCATCTGTTAAAGTGCGTGAAAGCATAGGTTCAATATCTCTACGCAACAAGTATTCAAACATTGCTTTCATAGGTATATCTGACTGCGTATGTTCCAGTACAGATGATTTGTATTTTCTTACACAATCTTCATAATTAGCAAAATACCCTTCCGAATTAGATCAAGTAGCTGATTTCGTATCCAGTCCCTTAACCACAACATAAGGTGTTGGTGAACCAGTAGAAGTGCGATCTAAAATTGCAAAATTAGCTTCTCCATCAAAAGCAAGAACATTAATATCAAATCCTTCTTTATCTTTGAATGTAATTTGATTCATTTTATATACCTCCTTAAGGCAAATTGCCTTAACTATAATTCCATTTCATCTGCATCTTTCTGTAAGTCATCAATTTCCAGTACATCTTTAACGACATCCTTGTACACATCATCTTGATTGTAAAGTGCTCGTTTATATCCAAACTCACCATCTGCATTGACTGCATTTTCAACTTGAGTTTTAAATAGAAAGTTGTTTTCCATATTATCCTTGATTCGTTCATATAGAGCTTCTTCAACTTCAGAAAGATGATTTAATACTTCATCATGAGTCTTTCCTGATATATCGCCATTGTTGTACAGCTCATCCATTTTTTCTTCTACTCGCATAACATCACGTGCTGTATCCACTGTTTCAAAATGTTCTCTTGTGAAATTGATTGTCTTATATTTCAATTCCCTTTTTAGCATTTCATCAAAAATCTTGTCGACACGTTTGGCTTCCTCCACCGACAATTTACGTCCTGCTTCAGCTTCGGGAATAAAATCATTTTTAAAAAGCAATGCATTCTGATCGTTTTCATGTTCAATTTTCCAATCCAGATAATGGCTGATTGTATCAATGATATCTCCATTTTCACTTCCTATATCATATCTTCCAGAATAAACATAAGGATCAGCATCATTTTCCTTGTAAAGTGTGATTTCATAATCTGTTTTGTCATATCCAAGCATAGTATCCTTGAGATGATCGTTCATTCTTTTTAGCAGTTCATTTGCTTCTGCAAAAGAAAGCTTATCTTCTGGGGCAATATTGCTTTCTTCTGAGTACTGAGCAACAGTGCCATTTTCTGACCAGTTGATTGCAATTTGAACATTGACTTTATTTTGCTCCTGCTGTGCCTGCAATTGTTCCATGTACGTATCAATTTTAGATGTTAGATCAAATGATGTACTTTTAATACACTTTAAATTCTGCTTTACATTCTCCAAGTCTGATGGCTCAGTCGATAATCCCCACGTAGCAACATACGGGAATGAATAGTCCGATGTATCAATGCCAAGATGGCTTGAAACGATATATGCAATTGATTCTGCCTGTACTTCTCTTTCGCTTTTACTGAATTCAATATTTTCTTTCTGTTTGAGCTGATCTAGATTTTCGTTGCTGTGAACAATCGAATGAGCAATCTCGTGAATCATGGTCTTGATTGTCTGGACCTCGCTCATGTTAGGTTGAATCTTGATTTCGTTTGTCAATGGATTATAGCATCCTTTTGCAGATGCTTTGAAAGCTTCAATCTTTATTGGTACTGGACTGATCTCCATCAAAGCTTTCGTCAAAGCTTGATAATCCTTTACATCACCCTCCAGTTCCTTTACTGGACTTAATTCAATCACTTCTTTTCCTTCGATCTGTTCTGTTTGAGACACATCGAATGTATATCCAATTTTAAATGTATGTTTTTTTACTACAACTTCTTCCTTTTTGAATTTTCCGTCATCGCCTAGTATTCGATTCCCATTTTCATCCAGAACATATTGTTTTTCTTTTACTTTGATTTCGACAGGCATCCAAATCATCAAGCCTTTTTCACCTCTTTTGACCTGACGATTAAAATCCTGCTGCCACTTGTTATAGCCGGCAAGGTGAGTGGCATGAGGATTTTGCCCTAAAATCAGCAATGTGTTGTTCATGCTGTAATCGTGGAACTTTGACATTGTGTCTAAAAGAGTTTTGAATCTATCTGAATCTAGGTATTCATAAATCCCTTTATTCATCGTTTCAATAGCCTTATCTATAGTTTCCTGTCTTTTTTTATCTTCCTCTTCTTTTGACATTTTCTTCCAGTTTCTTGCCATAATTAACTCCTTTCAAAATTAAGGCAAATTGCCTTAACGAAAAAAAACTCTCAAGTCATTGAATCTCAAGAGTTTATAAACATTCTTCTAAATCATCCTTTTCCAATTCATCACCGTATAACATTTCTGTCATTTCCTTGACTTCCTGATTCTGGTTGACTTCTTTGTAGATATAATCTTCATAATGTTTCACCGCCTGCTCCCGTGAAAGCATATTATTAATCACTCTGCCATCCGGCAATGTAAGACATTCTTTATCCGCATTATATTCAATAGGATGTTGTTCGCACATCTCATCAAACAGAGTTTGACGAAGCTCATACCTTTCTTCATCCAAATCACAATAATCACCAAATTCGTAACCACCATTGACACGATCTGAACCAACTGCAATACCGAAGTATTCTCCATTCTCATCTTCATCCCATTCGCACTCTGAATCGAGAACATAGAAATCTAAGTTCATGTAGTCATAAATCTTGCTTAAATCCTCATCAGTAAGATTGATGTCAAAACGTTCATTTGCAGTAAATCTCAGATTGTCCGTGCTCACATAATAAAATCCTGTGGATGTTCGATCGTACACATACTCTAAAGTTTCATCCGCCAAGCAATGCAAAATTGCATCTTTCCTATCCTCATCCATTGTCATGTCTTTCATATCTGATTTCATTTCAACCATACCCATTTCGTCCTTGCGGAATTCCTTTATGGTTTCCATTTCCTTTAATTTTGCTTCTACCTGACAAATACGTTCATCCAGAATATTTTCATAATCTGCTGTCATCTTTTTAATATTTTCAACATTAATATTCTGATAGTTCATGCCTAGATACTTATTGCGGTCAATAAGTCGACTCTCAGGCTCACAGATTCGCTCATACATTTTGATTTTATCTTTATACTCAACAAGGTCTTTTTCGTAATGTTCCTTGTAATAATTCATATCTTTCAAGAAGCAGTTTAAACTGCAACTTTCAAGATAGTATCCATTTTCGTATAGCTTCAGGTGATCCAACCTATCTTGTAAATAATCTATATGCTTATTGAATATCTCATTCACTTCGGGAGAAACACGTACAATAAAAAAATCTTTCAACATTTCCTTTGGAGGTTTAATAATTGTCTGCCATTCGTATCTGTAGTGTTCCAATTTCTTAGAACATTTGCTGATTTCTTTTTTCATTTCATGAAGCTTAAACTGATCTGCTTCAAAAGCTTTTTTCAAAGGTGCCGTATCAACAAGCTCAAATGGTCTTGATTGATAGGTGCTCCCTAAGCGATACGCATCCTTATTATGCTGATTTAAAATTTTATCCTTTACTTTTAATACTTCCATTACTGGATGTATGCTTTCTTCAAAATAAGGAAGTCCATTTTTCAGCATAATCAGATGTGACCTTAAATCCTGAAATGCTTTGTATTCACTTTCAGTGGGTACGTCTGTTGTGGACTCCATCTTTCTTTGACTTCTTTTTAAAATACGAGCCATATACCATTTTCCTTTCTAAATAAAAACAGTTAAGGCAAACTGCCTTAACTATAATTCCATTTCATCATGTCCAATCTCATCCTGATATTGTTCCAAACCACTTTCAAATTCTTCGCTCACAAAATCAAAATCATCTGGAGCATCTAAATACTGGTCAAACAATTCCTCCAGATGATGATGTAACTTGTCATCATCTGCATACAGATAAACTTGGTCACCTGCATCAAATTCATGTTTATTGATTGCACTCTTTAAAAGTGTATTTATATCGTGATCGGATAGACTTGAATTGATTGCGTACAGCTCATCTTTAGTTTCATTCATTGCATAGGAAATTCCATCTTTGATACAGTATGTTTCAAATGTACTCAACACATCTTCTGGAATATCCTTTTCAGAATGCAAAACAGGTAATTCAACATTTTCTAGAGACATTTCCTTTTTCTGAATTTCATTTTCAGCTATCCGTTCAAAATTTTTAATAAATTCTGGATATGCTTTAACAAAGTGCTCATAAATGATGGCAGTTCGTTTATTCTCATCCATTGCATTAAAAACATCAACACTATGTCTATCTGAATACGAATATCCATCCTGATGTAAGATGATATGATTATCCTTATTTAAATAAATTTCAACACTTAGATAATTCCAATTTATCCCCCAATCTGGATCGTCGAATCTCATTCGTAAACATGGAATGTAAGCTACTTTGCCACTTCCATGTCGGTGTCCAATACCGATTCGGTCCAAATCTCGATCTTCCGTATAATCAGGTCCACCTGCCCATCTCGAATCTGGACAAACATCTTTCCATTGTGGATTTACTTCATAAGGATGTCGCCCAAGCTCGTGTTCCCAATAAAATCGTGGTCCACCTAAAGCTTCAAATAAATCAAAAATCTCTTTCAATTCTTCAGCCTTAATCATATCGAAAAATTTATCTTGAGCCTTGTCACATCTTTCTTTCCAATATTTTTTTTCATTTTCTTTATTTACCTCGTTCACATAATCCGTTTTAATTTTAGCCTGATTCGTTCTATCCAATAAAATATCCCATCTACTCATAAAATTAATCTATCCTTTCTAAATAAAAACAGTTAAGGCAAATTGCCTTAACTATAATTCCAAATCATCTTCCTGTTGATTTTCTCCTAGATCAAGTTCATCCTCAATAACTTCAAAATCATCAACTAATGGGTCCAGATTCAATCCAGAGCCATTCTCCCATTTCACGTGTACCAGTCCGGCATCATCCACCTGCTCGACAACACCACGTGTTCCGTCAGGTACAGGATGAGAAGGATCCCGCATATGGTTACATTGAATCACTGTTCCTTTTACCAACAAATCACGAACAGCACTGATGGAGATTGCGTAGTGTGGATCAAATCGTTTAACGTAGTTTGAATCTACGCTTTTTTCAAATTGCAGAACATCATCCAACAGTTTTTGAATTTTATCATACTGTTCCAAATTGCCACCAGCACAAGCACTTTTATAATCCTCAAGGTTCGTGATGATATCGTCTGTATCTCCTGTAACTAATGCTTCATATACTGCGTGTTTTTGCGTATCAATATCTATATCCCTGCAATCCATAGCTTCATACGGGTCCATATCTTCAAAACATTCCATTAATCTGTCGCATAGACTGTTCGCCTGTTTTGAAAGAGAAGCTGTCCACATCTGGTCTTTGTAAAGATCAATCATTTCATTGTTTATCCATACAGGCTTGTCCTGCTCGTCAAAACTTTCATAGATCATTTTCATTGCCTGTATGTGATTATCAAGATTGTTTGCCCACAAATATTTTTCAAGACAATTTCCATTTCCTAAAAAATATTGACAATTACATTGCAAAGTGGAAAGTATTTGATATTTATATTTGTTATCCTGATTCAATACTTCATTCTTTAAGTTGTTTTCAAATTCCATTTGAGCTACTCGTTCAAATACTTCATGGTACAGATAATTGTCATGATAGTATTCCGCCTGCAAAGGTGACAACACATTGTTCACCTTTGTTCCATCTGGTAGCCATAAACACTCCGCCTTTGCATCGTATTTCATTGGATACTTCTTTAAAAGTTCGGCATATAACTGTTCCTTTTGATCGTATACCGCTTGTTCCTTTTCCCACAAGCCGGAAACTCCACCTTTCACTCGTCCATAACCTACTACTATATCTAATGCCTTCGATTCCAAAATGCCTGCATTATCATCTAAAGAAAGAAGATATTCATCCTTTGCAATCAATGTTTTAAAATTTTTGTAATCCTCATCCGTAAAATCCATATTGAATCTTTCTTTTGCTTCTTCCTGCAATTCATCCATGAACACTATACGATTTCCATATTCACTTTGCGTGAATGGTTTCTGCATGGTTTCGTCAGCCAGGCAGGCTACAACATCTTCTTTAAAATATGTTTTCTGTCCTCTTTTTAAAATCCGAGTCATAAGCTAATCATCCTTTCCAACAAAAATAGTTAAGGCAAATTGCCTTAACTATTCCATAGCTCTTTCTTCTTTACTCTGCTGATCCTGAAGCTGACCTGTCATTTCATCCATATTATCAATGAATGTACGGATATCTTTATATTCGACCTCATTATAATCTTCTTCTGAAACAGTATATTGAAATTCGCTGTTTGCGTTCATGGATTGAATATATGTTCTTTTCAATTCATCTGGTTCTACTTGCTTCATACTTCTGAATCGTTCATCTGTAGCCGTTTCCTTGATTCGGTTCACAACCAAATCCGATTTTGGTGAGTTTTCAAGAATATAGGTGATATTCTTTACATCTTTCATGAATTCATATTTATCGCTGTTTTCCTGATAATATTTAACCATATTATATAAAGTGGTAATGTCTTTTGAAGCAATTACACTTGCTTCTGTATCAATGCTTAAATAAGCCAACGCATTCATAGGTGAGTCGAAGATTATAATATCGCTTGCATGGTCTTGAATTTGTTTCCATCCAACTGATGTAAAAGAACCCGCAGCTTCGTGTTTGTACGGTGTATCTTTGATACCATATTCCAATGCGAAAGCTGGATTATTTTTTTCATCGTATCCAACAAATACTGCATTATGCATATTTTTGCTCATGTAAAGTGACTGATTTAAAATCAGAGTATCCACTACATTCCCTTCAAACGCCATTGTTTGTGTAAAATAATCCTTCATCTCATTAAAGTTACCACTTTCTCTATCAGGTAGACTGATTCCTGTATGCTTGTACACTGCATTTTTTGTATGAGAATATTCGTATAGAACAAGATTTCTTGGATCCCTTTCCATATAATATTGATTTACCTTTTCTCTGGCTTCCATAAAACTACAGTTTTCATAAAACTGCACAAAGTCATAACAGTTCATACCATTTGTAGTTTTAGCATTGTAGAAAACTAAGTTTTTCTGCAAATCAAAAATTAATGAAGGATGTTCATAGCATACAAGGTATCTTGCATTATTTTTCTTTGAATATAATGTCAAACCATAAACATTGTCTGCAATTTCTGCCACAGACAATTGTCTGATATTTACAGCTAAATCTCTTAATTCATTTTTTTCGTCTTTTGTATAAAATTCAACACTCATGATAGAGCCTCCTTATGTTATTTTTCTAATTCAATAAAAGAATTGTTTTGCAAATTCTGCACACATCATATTTCGTAATAATAGTCTGCCAGTCTTTCTTCGGCTAGTTCTTCTTCATCTTTCGTAAAGCAATCCAGATTGACATCATCATAAATCTTGTTTATCACATCATCCCAAATACGATAGGATTCGATTTCATCCGCATCTTTAAGCTGTTCATTAATTTCCTGATGTTGTATTGAGTAGTGGAAAGCCTGTTTACTCAAAATTTCTGTTTTACTGTATTCTGCCATAATCAATTCATCTACATGATCGATCTGGTCCTGATCAAAATATACGTCCCTTATCTTTTCATTCTGTATATAGCCATAAAAATGACGGGATGGTACATTTTCGTTTATAAAATTGTATAACCCATCCTGTAATGGAATTTCTACATTTGCCATGTTACGTGTTATCGTATGCTCATAGCTAAACAGTCTTACATCCTGCACATCATCCGCTTGGATATTTCTGTAATCACCATTGCGTATCATGGACAGATAATCTTCGTATCTGTCCAAAGGTAATTTTGAAAATGTCTTATATAATTCCATAATTACGCTTAGTGTTCAAACTGTCCTAATTCATTCAAGGTCAGCTGATCTTCCTTCTCATCCTGCGGAGATGGAGCATGGACTGTTCTCGCATATTCATTTTCAAGCTGGACACGTGTAGCTACATCATCAATCACCTGGTTTAAAATTGCAGGTGTAATAGGTTTAACGTAACCATAGTAGCGATACGTAAGTTCAAGTGAATTTTTTGTTCTTAATTCACATTGATTTAGGATATACTGAGATGCCTGCTTTCCGTTGATACCAAAGCGTTGTAGATTTTTCACTTGATTGGGTGTTAAAAAAACACCCTTGTACATTTCAAATGCATCAGGGTGTTTTCCAATTTCTTCAATAACTTTTTTTGTTCGTTCATTCAGTGATAAATTGTTTTGGTTCTTCTTCAGGTACATCAGTCTTTCATACATCATGTCATAATCATCATAGGTCATCATACCGATACCTCCTTCCAAAATAAAAAAAGATAAGCAGGGCAACAGGGAAGGTTGCAGATTAACCTACTTATCTTTTGTATAAAAATTGTGGATGATAATGTGTGCAATCCTTACAATTCCTCTACATTAGCATTATATCATACTCACAATACAAAAATGCTAGAAATTTGTGTGAACATTGTTCATCAAAGTTCATTAAAAATGAACTTTTGCTTTATATAAAGCACCTAAAAAAAGAAGATATTAAGGCAAATTGCCTTAATATTATTCATTATCTAATTATTTTTTATTGTCTCTTTAAAAAAAGCATCCAAGACTCCGTTGATTTAAGACGGAGAGGGATGCTTTTTTGAATATCTACATAAGCCGTATACTTATGTCAATTCCAAAACATTATATCAACCAGATTATCATTTTTTTATATTCAGATAATCATGAGGTGTAATACTTAAAATTTTCGATTTTTCAAAGTCTTTTGTATTCCTTGTTAAAATATATTTAGCTTTTTGCCTTTCCGCAATTGCAGAAACAACAGCATCTTCAAAATCTGAAATGTCACTGGAAAGAGCTTTTTCAATATCTGCTCCCCTTGTATCTGATATCTTTATTAAATCTAAAAGATTTCTTATACATTCTTTTGCCTGTTCACTTCCAATATATTTTCTTGCAATATAGAATATGTCTGTGATTGCCGAAGCTGATACAATAATAGTGTGATTATCAATACACTTATTTAGTGCATTATATGAATCTTCAAAAAACGGCTCTCTTTTACATAGAATATCTATAATTACATTTGTATCAACCAATATTTTCATTGCTTAGAAATCCTTTCGTTTTTTATATTTTCAATCTCTTTGTCAGTTAATGAAGGCAATATACCAACTAAATTATTTAATGATCTTTTCTTTGCCTGCTTTGGTGAAATAATACGTGCAATCTCTATTCCTTTATTTGTAATAATAATTTCTTCTTTGTTTGCCATAGTTAAATAATCACTAAGATGTGTTCTTAATTCTGTAGTATTGACTTTCATAGCAATCCCCTCCTGTACATTAATTATAATATAAATGTACATATGAAGCAACAATAACGTACATTCGTTCAATTGTTTTTTTTAAGGCAAATTGCCTTAATCTAAAAAGTGATTATGAGTATTCCACGCACTCAGAGCCACCATAGAACATTTAGCAATCACCATTTTAATTAATCATTTTAAAGAAAAAGTACATACAAAAGACCAACCAGATAATAGAAATAATTCCTGGAATTCTAAAACAATTTCTCTCAGACCTGTCATTTTTAAAAGGGACAAACCAATATAAAATCTCCGTAATAATCTCAATCATTGTTAGTATTACCAAAACTGTTTTTCTTGCATCCATTACTCTACACCTCAGAAACGATTTTCTCATCCGCAAGCCTGAATTTAAAAACATTTTTCATGAATATCAACCTTCTTTCTTTAAGGCAAATTGCCTTAACATCTAGTGAACAACAATTTGTTCATCATACTCTTCCAAAAAACCAGACAGTAATAATCTTCGATTTGAATGTAACCCATAATCCAGATCGCACGTTGATAAAGTAACCATAGATGAATATGTATCTACATCCTCATTACAATAAAGTGATTCATTTTTTAGTTTATCTAAAGTATCCTGTCTTTCCTCTCCAAAGTCTTTTGCATAAAACACAGACTCATTGTTTGATTTTGAATAACAGAAAACATTACATTTATAGTTTTGCTCTGGTGTAAGCAAATAGAAATCTGGATGGCTGTCAAAAAATGATTTTGATGAAAAGTTCTTTAGTAAAGTAAACATTCCCCCACCCTGAACAGAATGCCCATAAATAATATTGTTATCATCTGAGAAGTCTCTATTCGTATTGCAGTCTAAAAATGCTGAACCCATATAGTTGCATCCCTTATAGATTGTGTGATCTAAATAATAGGAATTATTTGATCCCTGTACTACAGGATATGAAATCGCACAGTCTGGAACATATATCCAACCAACTATATCTGGATTGATAGCTTTTAATGAACCCCAGTCAGGAGATAAAATCTGTTCCCCATTCTCATTCTTTTTCTCAACACATTCTTTTTTTATCTTATCTGTCTGTAATTCCACTTCATTATCTTCATTGTATATCTGCCAAGCCTGATAGGCACAGAACCCACCAACGCATATACAAATAATCAGTATGATTCCATAAATCCACTTTTTCATATTTTATTTTTCCTTTCATTAAAAAAAAAGACATCCAAGACTCCGTTGTTTTAAGACGGAGAGGGATGCCAGTTTGAATATATACATAAGCCGTATACTTATGTCAATTCCAGTTTAGTGTAGCATAACACGTAAGTCCTATAAGCACAAGCATACCCGCAAAAATAAAGCCTGTTTTTATATTAAAATCTTTATCACTTATACATAAGTGTGCCAACCATCCAAATGACAGTGCAACAGAACCTAAAAACAATAAATCTCTAAACAACATATCTATACATCCACTGTCTTTGATTCTTCATCAGCAGGTTTGAACTTAAATCAATCATATTTCTCAACCTTCTTTCTTTAAGGCAGTTTGCCTTAATTTTGTAATAATCATATGTATCGAACCTCTTTATGTTATATTTTATATATTGCAAGGAGGTAATATAAAATGCAATTCATTAAAACATTATTTGTAGCACTTATTCCATTGTTTATATCAATATATTTAAACCGCAAATATCAACTAGCTGATAAAGATAGAACGATTGTCGAAAAACAATTTGAAATCTATAATCTGCTATATCTAAATATTGCAAGAGATACATTGAATCAACCTATCAATGGTAATTTAGCAAAAACTAACATAATAAAATTGACAAATGAGATTCAAAAATCTACAACATTATTCAATTATTTAGGTCCTAAATTGTATGAATACTTATTATTCTGTAAATTAAATGGAATATCCAACATCACACTTGGAAACATTCAACTTCAAATCGAGTCGGATTTAGAACAGATAAAATACAAACTTGGATATCCATGTAAATTAAAATACAAGAATAGATTAATAATAAGCCTTACAATACTAATTTCTTTGATATATATCATTATCAATATTGTTAAAGAAATTAATGAAAACAATATATTATATCCACAAACCACGAAACTACTTATATCATATGCTTGCTTCATATTATTCATAGTTTCATGCTATATATTTTGGACATTATTAAATAATTGGATTTTTATAAAAAAATACGTTGAATGGGCTAAAACATATGCAAAAAATAAAGTAGAAAAATAAACATCGCTATTAAAAAAGAGATAAAACCAACAATTAATAATATAGTTTTAAAATTCATAAATCTGTCGTCAAAAAAGATATGTAAAAATCCAAATAGTGCTATACATCCCATTGCACTATACAAAAAATAAATTGCAGACATACATTACACCTCAACAACTGCTTTTTCATCAGCAGGCTTAAATTTGTACTGCTGTATTTTCTCACCATTTTCATAATAAATGGTGTTTTTTCTTTTTGTATTTTTATATTTCAATTTTTTCACATTCACTTTTGAATCATTGGCACTGGTATTTGTTATATTCAATCCACTGTCCATAGAATATAAACTTAAATCTGATAGCAACGAACTTTCCAACACAGAACCATTCGGTACTGCAAATACTACATCAGGATACATAGCTTTGAATGCTTGAAATGTTGTACGGTAAATATGGATATATCCATAATCTCCGTTACTTAGTGTGTAATTCCCTTCGCTGATCCACAGATTTGTTCCGTCAAAGGCTTCAACGAAACCTACATGACCAAACTGCGGATATAGAGTATTCGCCTGAGCTGAAAACACTGCACCTCCGCTTGGTGTACTGCTCAAACTAAATTTATCTCCATGTACAGCAACTATCTCTCTAGCATTGTCTTTTCCATTACCAAAGGCACCACTTGAAAAACCGTACACCTGATAAAATCTAGACCATGCATAATACGTACACTGTGGCATTGCAAATGGATTGCCCACCAAAATAAATTTACTCCAGTCCTTTGTCAGCAACGATTCATATTTCAGTGCGTTTTTAACCGAACTGATATATCCAGTTGCCACAGTTTGATTAGTTGAAATGTCAACCTTTTCATTTCCTTCATTCTCATCAGGAATAATCGTGATCGTTCCTGTTGATGTCTCAGGCTTGCCAGGTTTTTCTGTACCTTCCGTTTGATTGCTGTTATCAGGATTAGATGTATCTGGTTTATCTGTTGTACTGCCATCCGCTGTAGGTGGCTGTGGTTCTGGTGTTGGAGCTGGTGTTACTGGTTCTGTTGGTTCAGATGGTTCTGGATCAGGAGTTACTTCCGTATCATTCCCATCTGTTGTAGGTGGTGTTTCAACCTGCATATTACATACATGGCTTGCATCCACAATTGTTCCATCTTCGTTATATTCAACATTTCCGATGTAATACGTGTTGTGATCGGTATTGATTCTGCTTTCATCCGCTTTGACAGTGGATGTCATACCGCTAAGAATCAATGTACCTGTAAGTATACAGGCAGAAAATTTATTTAATGTGTGCATTTAATGACCTTCTTTCTTTAAGGCAATTTGCCTTAATCTTCTGATTTACGTCCAATTAGTTCATCTAGCGAGATATTAAAGTAATCTGCAATTTTTATTAAGGTGCTGATTCTTGGATCTTTCTTTTTACCATTTTCAATATCACTGATTTCGCCACTAGACATATTTATTTCTTTGCCCAATTTATCCATTGATAAATTATTTAATTTTCGTAATTGTTTTAATTTTGTTTTCATAATTTCCTTTCTGATACTCGCAAAAGCGAATATAATAGTATTTGATTAAAGGAGATTTTTATGATTGATTTAGTATTTACTTACATGAAGAACAACTTTTTTAATAGCCCAGATATTTCAACTAATAAACAACTAATAGAATGTATTGATAATCTTCATGAACAATTTTTAAAAGTATCAAATAATTATTTTACTTCCAAAATATTAAGCAAGTATTTCTGCTTATGGAAAGGTGTTTTTAACACATACAAATATGACGACGTTTCTGATTCTTTTTATAGATACCTTACGAGTAATCCAACCATGAACGATTCATACGAAACATACCCTTACCACTTTTATTTCAATGGATTTGGTTCAATTTATGCTAATTTTGATATTGAATATATAAAAACAATAAAACATCAATTACCTACTGTAAATTATTCAGATATTAAGCCATTTCTTGATTTAAATGCGACGCCTGATAATATTTCGGACTTTACAGATTACTGTTTAAATGCAGGTTCTTTAATCGTTGTAGAATTATGTGGTTCTGATAAATGTTGCAAAATAATTGACGGTAATCATAGACTATATTTTATTGAAAAGCAACATCTTGAGAATTTTAAAGTATCCATTATTTCATTTGAGTCATTAGAAGAAAAAATGTTTATTAACAAATTTAATTATGCAGTATATCTGTTTTTTAATGAATTGAATACATTCCCAAATTGTAACAATATCTTCAAATTGTACAAACAATATTTACATTGTAAATATTTATTATCAAGTAAGGACTTAATCTGATTTTCTAAAAATTCTATGCTGTCCTGACATAGTTTTCCCAATCATCATTCTTTTAGAAAGTTTGTATTTTTTTAACTCAATTGAATTTACATACAAATTAACACTACTCTTTTCTTGTCGAATGAATCCATTTGTAAAGATTTGATTATTTCCTAAAATCAATTGATTTCCCTGCTCTAGATCACGGATAGTTTTTTTTCGCAATATACGCTTAAAATAAATAATTGAAAAATCGTTTAAGAAATATTGATTAATTATGCGTGCTTCTATAAAGTAACCAATTAATCTTTTCTTAATAGAAACAATTAGTTGAACATTATCTTTGGGACTCATTAGCATCACTCCTTTCAGCATAGCAGTACTGCCTTTTCTTTATCTATGAACTATCTCACTCACAATTTTCTAACATTTCATTAACTTTCTTTAGCTTCTTATAACTAAAATTGTAAACAGTATTAAATTCAGAATTGTAATTACATAGTACCAAAACGGATAAGGTTTATACCTACATTTTTTTGAACTGAATGCGTTCAATAACGCAAACCAAAAAAACATGTCTATTATCCATAACAATGTCAAATTATCGAATAGTGATTTTTTTATAGGAATTCTAATTTTAAAAAACAGGCACAATAGAGTTACAATCACATCTACTATGGAAAGAAAAATCAAATGTTTGAGATACTTCTTTTCATACTCTTTCAAATGTATAGTACTCATCAACAACACTCCTTCCTACATGGCAGCACTGCCACATTTTCTTTTGCTTAAAGTGTGCATCATGTTGATTAGTACACAATAATAAGGATTGAAAATATAACAGACATAGATGCAAAAATAGAAATAAAGTAAAACCATTTTGGTACTCTAGAACAATTCAAGGTAATCCAATTTAATGAACATATCCATGCCAAAATCATAATTATCCCTATTAGACATATATACTGGATAAACGGTTCAAAATATGATGTTCCTATCAAATTACATAAAGGTATAAAAATCAAACATTCTAGAATCATTGATACTACCAAAAATCTTAGATAAACTTTCTCATCTTTTCGTAAATCATCAATCAATTCAAAAATCGTTTTATCTCTTTGGTTTTTAGTATTTGGGATTTCACTCATCTCATCACCTTCCTAAGTGGCAGCACTGCCATGTTTTTTATTTGCAAGAATCAATCATCTCATACTCTACTGTCCAAGTTGCAGGATATGCAACTTCAATTGAAGCAATATAATCCTCCGTCTTTCCATAGTCTGGAAGTTTTTCAAGACAATTTTCTGGCATAAGCAATTCCGGAAATTGCTCCAATATTTTATTACGTACAAGATCAAATTTAATCTGATCGTATCTCGTATATGGCAACAATAAGCTAATGTAATCACAGTCATCTGTCTTCCACATACATTGTGGACTTGCACCAACATCACATACTTTAAAAAAGTATTCCAGTAATGTAACAATCTTTTCTTTACTAGAAGAAGGATAGAGTTTTAACATATAAACTGGTGTATATACACAGCTGTCGGCATTTCTAGTAACAAATTTATATCCTTTTAAATCTCTATTTTTATTTACTACATAAGTAGTTAAACTATCTAGCGTTACATACAAAGGTAAGTCATCCTTTATTTGTAATGTTTTTAGTTCTAAGGATCTCATTTCAATTTTCTCCTTTCATATATTTTAAATCGAGTAAAAATTCTTTCTTCAAAACGATTTGGTTTGCCTTTCTTTCTACAATTTTGTGCAAACTACATATTCTGCTATTATCAACTTCTGATAAGCAGTCAGATTCTTTTAAAACATTCTCCAACTCATCTTTATACTTTTTTAGACATTCTGTGTCATCTTCAATTTCTATAGTGTACATTTCAATTAAAGATTCAAGTCGTTCTTCAATCATTTGATACTCCTTTGTTCATTTGTTCGTGACGTACTTCTTCATCTTTCTTTTCCATAATCATCACCTGATCTTTTTTTAAGGCAAACTGCCTTAGCCTAAATCGGCAACCTGTTCATCAAAGATTTTAAGTGCAACATCATAAGAATCCCCAAAACCATAGGAATGAATTTTGCCATTTGCATTTACGTATACTACATAATCAAACAATGTATCATCAGGATACATTCTAGATACAAGACTTACACAGCCGTGCCTTTTTAATTCCACTTCTTTGAACCTTGCCATAATCAATCTCCCTTATTTTCATTTTCATCATTCGACTCATCTGTTTTTAACATCTGATGTATGTGCATACCATATCCAGTCATTTTTCCGCCAAGAAATGATATCCATTTGTATAGTGCAACCATGCATAGAGCAAGGACTAAAAGTAGTCCTGCTCCTGCCATGACAACCATTATAAAATCTTGGTTTATTCTCATTTCATTTCTCCATTATCATCAAATCCAAGGATATTTAGAATGCTGTAAAAATCATCTGTCTTTTTAGATTTATCTGAAAACTGGAAGCACAACCATCCTTTTTCGATTTTTACAGAACGACCCATTGTTTCTTTTAAGTTTTTAACAATATGTTTGCGATTTTCCTTCTCAGCACTCGATTCGGTATCTTCTATGACTGGCTCAGTCATATTGGCATCAATGACCAATTGTTCGATTACATCCTGCTCAATTTCGTCAGGATCTTTACGTACACGTTCATACCCTTCAATCTCATGGATGAATTTCTCAACCTTTTTTTCACCGATTCGATTTCCTAAACGCTGAGCAATCCATTTTCGTTTTTGTATACCTTTAGGCTTTTCGCCTGCTTCCGCTTTTCCATTCCAAACTTTCAAATACAGTTCAACTTTTCGTTTGAAATCTTCTTCCTGCAATGGTCTAACTTCATTCAACAAAAGAATCATTTCTAATTCTTTTGTTTCATTTTCTGGTGTAGGCAAAACAATTACAGGCACCATTTTCTGAGCATCTGGATACAATTCTGCATTTCTTAACAATGCATCTAGGCGGAAGTGCCCGCCAAGAAGCATATATTTCTTGTCACTGCCATGACGATGTGATTTATTGCGATAGACATGTAGTGGTGTATACACCATACCTTGTTCGTGAATTTTCTCAGCATTTTCGATTTTATCTTCTTCTGAATCATTTGCATCATTCAATGGGTTGAAATCAATCTCATAGATCGAAACATTTTTTGTCGGTAATTCCTTTGTACGGTCTACAAAACTATCCACTGTGTTATATCCATTGTCGTTGAATCCAATCATTAAATCTTCAAAACTTGCCATGATTTTCTGCCCCCCTAATTAGTCCTTGTTCTCCAGTAATGCGATAATTTCTTCACCTAGTGATTTATAGGCATTACCTACATTTGTATTTGTCAACACAACTTGTCTGTTCATCATACTGGCATCCTGTGTTGGCTTTTTCTGATACGGAATAATCGTTTGAAATATCATGTCATCCATGTGTTTTCTAAACCATGGAATTAAGTTTTTTTCTGTCTTTCCACGAGGTGAAACCATCGTGAACAGTACTTTTAAATCAACATTCTTCTTGTTTCTCTTTGCAATCGTAATCGTATTTTTAAGAGAAACAATCATTCCCTTAATAGATTTTCTATCAAGTTTTACTGGAATGATATTCAAGTCGCTGGCTAGTAAGGTGTTTGTACTTACTAAAGTCTGAGCTGGTGAATTATCAATCAGAATGTAGTCATATCTGTCCTGCACATTTTCAAATGCACATACTAGACGATCAACCGCAGAACGTGTTCTATCATCGGATAAATTCTTATCAGCCTGGCACAATCGAATTGAAGCCGGCAATAAACTTACGTTCATGTGTTCCGTAGGTACGATTACATCTTCAATCATGTCTGGATCATCTAAAACCTCACATAGGTCACTGGCAACATTTTCAATTAGGCATTCGTCTAAAACATTGATAAAGTTTGTTCCACTTTCGATTTTTTCATCCATTGCCTGTAATTCCTTGATTGTCAAAGGTTGTCCTTTTGCACCGATACAGTCTGTTGCACTAGCCTGCATATCGGCATCCACAATCAATACTTTTTTGCCCTGCATACCAAAGTAAGTTGCCAATTCAATGGCTGTCGTAGATTTTCCAACACCTCCTGATACATTTGAAATGTTAATAATTTTTGCAGTTTTGTTCATTTTAATTTCCCCCTGTTTTTCTAATCTGCATATGCAATTAGGCTTTCCATTGATAAACCATAGCCTAATAAAGCACGTTTATAATCTTCGTAAGGTTTGCCAAACGAATATGCACATCCTGACTGTAGATTTCTTCGCTTTAAGCAAAGTAAATGTACGCAGTACAGTATCTGCTTTGATAAAACATCCATTCTCGATAAAATTTCGAGATCATGTTTTAAAACATCGTCATATGGTGTTGAGCAATTGATTGTCAACAAGTCCATAAAATCTGTATCCTCGTCGATCTCATATAGAGGAACTTTTTTGATCTGGTAATACCCCGCTTTGATATACTTCGTAAGAGTATCCAAATGCTTTTTAGTAAGTACTTTAGTCTGTTCGTAGTTAATCTTCAACATACCTATCATCCTTTCATTTCACACATTTAATCTAATCCACAAGTAAGCCAAGTCCCATTGCGAAATTCTTAAGTGCCTGCACATATAATCGTTGCATATATCGTTCTGTCATTTTTCCATCTGATGTCATGTTTTTGTACGAAAACCCTAATATACCATGTCCAATCAGAACTCTAGCTTCGTTTGGTAACATCTTGTTAATCACACGAAATGCCTGTTGTAGAGCAACGATTACTTCTTCATTTTTAGAAATTCGATGAATCATTTTGTGTTGATAATCTTCTCTTGAATCCGAACTTACGGACACGATTGAACTAGATACTTGAATGGAATCAGTTAAAAAATTATCCTGATTACTCAAATCTAGTTGCAACCCTGAGAATTTCCAGAGTGGTGAAATATTGTTTTTGTTCATGAAAAACTCACAATTATCAAATGTTATCCCTTCAGAAGTCGTAACTTTGATGATATATTCTCCACCTCTGAACTTCCCTCTAAGATCAAATTCAATAAAATCTTTAATTTCAGTCCATACACCCCTTCCTTTGCACACATTCCTCATCTCCTTCTACTCAATAAATTTGCAAATTATGCTTTGGCTTTTAATTTCTCTACTAATTTCTGATCCTGCATGAGCATTGTTAGCTCGGCCAACTCCCCATTGTTCAGGTCGGCTATAGAGCGACTGTCATCTGGCTTTTTGTACATTTCCCAAAATGCAGATCGTGATAATGCAGCTTCGCTGTTAGACGAGCCAGTTCCAAATAAATTCATAAAATCATCCTTTGAAAAGCTTTGATTCAAAATATCATCTAACTCATCAGAATCACTGTGGTTCATTTCATTTTGTTGACCTTGGTGTTTCAGTATTTCTGAAACAGATGATGACACTACATCATTTGCAACATTTACTTTTTCTTCTTCCTGTTTTTCTTCGGCCAGTTCATCTTCCTCTGATTTGTTCTCATTTAGCTTTGCACCTTCATAATTTGCTTGAACGTTCATTAATGTAACTAAAAGATACTGTCTCATATTTCGAATTTCTTTTTTTGGATTTTTCTTTAAACATTCCAACAAATAATCAATGTGATTGAAGTTTAATGTTTCAAAACATTCATGTACTTCATCTGAACTATATTTGAAATTTTTAGATGTGATTGATGCATCATCAGATAACAGCTTTTCAGCAATAATTTTACTTATCAATCGTAATAGTTGTTCATCCTCTGGATGTTCTTTAAGTAGAAATTCAAACCCAATCTGACTTTGAATTTTACCAATCACAGAACTTGCACTGCTGTTTTCTTTTTCTTTAGATAGATTTTCTTTTTTATATCTTTCTATCTTTCTTTCTATCTTAGTTTGTGTTGGATTTTCCGTATGCGGGTTTTCCGACTGCGGACTATTTAAAGGCTTTTGACCGTATTCGGGTTTTCCGACTGCGGTTGCGGATTTTCCCGTATGCGGATTTTCCGCCTGCGGTATTTTTTGACCGTACTCGGATTTTCCGACTCCGGCATATCATCTGCTTTTAGAAAGAACGGATTATCTTCTGGAGATTCGAAAATATACCATTTTGTTATTCCAAAACTACCATTTTCATTTCTTCCCTGCATTATATATAAGTATCCATTGTCCTTTAATTCCTTGACTGTTGAGAGTACTAAATCCCGTCCACCTTTAATTTGAGTTACCAATCCATTTACCGAAATCTTCCAATTCTCGTTGCGAGATTTTAATAAAAATATCTTTCCTAAAATACCCCATGCTTTGGGTGATAGATTCAAATCGTCATAATACCGAATTGGAAGTGTTCCATATCTATTGACAGCCGATACCACTTCAATCTCAGCTCCGTCAAATTTAAAATAATCCATATGCCTTTCTCCTTTTCTATAGCCAACCATTTTCTAGCAATACCTGATGAATTGCTTTGTGCAGTTCCATGTCTACAACCGGATTCATTTCTTTCCACTCTCCATCCGTTTCAAAATAATGAGAATGAGAAACTAAATAGTTCGCAATACCATACGATTTGAAGATACGTACGATCCAATAATCATTTTCGGTACGACATCGGTATGTCACTTTATCTTCACTAGTATATTCATCCACTTTTTCAAATCCTGCTTCATACATCATTTCATCAGCATTCATACTTTTTTTCCTCCAACTACATTTTTTCATTGCCATTTTTCAAAAAATAAAACCGACAAGATCTAGAAACTCGTTCTATTTCCTGTCGGTTATTCATAGTATTTATTTTTTTAAAATTGAAATTTTTTGAAATTAGTTCGATCGTACAAATATATATGGTGCCAGTTTGAAACTTAAAACTCTCAAAAATGCTTTATATAAAGTGGATTTGAGAGTTTTTTTGTCGCCAAAAAGTCGATTTTTACCCGTTTTG
>OLOU01000589.1_pt1 | contig 30990 bp, 29 predicted proteins | sample 1672101 | NCBI WGS metagenome assembly OLOU01 (sample SAMEA3136645, study PRJEB25190) | human gut metagenome | biome: human gut; feature: human-associated habitat; material: faeces | place: Austria | collected 2013
CTATTCCCAGTCATTCTCGAGTAAGCAGAAGACATCAGCTTCTGTCCCCAAATCCCCTCCCCCTGTTTAATTCACTTTCTCCAGCCACAGCACAGAAGCCATTGCCCCCAATAAGGCATATTTGTGGTCTCGGAGCAAGTGTTGGATGCGAGCGAATAGAGCGAACATTCAACACGCCGCGACTAAAATCACAAATATGCCTTATTGGGGGCAATGGCTTCGTCTGTAGTGTATCTAATGAATTAAATAGTAATCTACTTGACGTAGGAAGACAGATAGTATAAACTGTGTATAGCATAATGTATTAGACTAGAGTGTTAAATTATTAAATTAAAAGAAAAAGATTTGCAAAGGAGAAGGATATGAGCAATAAAGAAATCCCTTACAAAATTTATCTTGAAGAGAATGAGATGCCTGACAGTTGGTATAATGTGCGTGCAGATATGAAGAAGAAGCCGGCACCTTTATTAAATCCAGCAACATTAGAGCCTTTAAAACCAGAGGAATTAGAGCCTGTTTTCTGTAAAGAATTAGTGAAGCAGGAGTTAAATGATACGGATGCCTATATTCCAATTCCACAGGAGATTAAAGACTTTTACAAGATGTACCGTCCATCACCATTAGTACGGGCATACTGTTTAGAGAAGAAGCTTGGAACACCTGCAAAGATTTATTATAAATTTGAAGGAAATAATACAAGTGGAAGTCACAAGCTTAATTCTGCGATTGCACAGGCTTACTATGCAAAGCAGCAGGGATTAAAGGGAGTTACTACAGAGACAGGAGCAGGTCAGTGGGGAACTGCACTTTCTATGGCATGTGCGTATTTTGATCTTGATTGTAAAGTATATATGGTTAAAGTTTCTTATGAGCAGAAACCTTTCCGTCGTGAAGTAATGCGTACTTATGGAGCAAGTGTAACACCATCCCCATCTACTACGACAGAAGTTGGAAAGAAGATTTTAGAAGAATATCCGGGAACAACAGGAAGCCTTGGCTGTGCGATTTCAGAAGCAGTTGAGACTGCAACGAAGCATGAAGGGTATCGTTATGTTTTAGGAAGTGTATTAAATCAGGTACTTCTTCACCAGTCTGTCATCGGATTAGAATCAAAGATTGCCATGGACAAATACGGAATCAAACCAGATATTATTATCGGATGTGCCGGCGGTGGTTCTAACCTTGGGGGCTTAATCTCTCCATTTATGGGAGAAAAGCTTCGTGGAGAAGCCGATTATCACTTTATTGCAGTAGAGCCGGCGTCCTGCCCAAGCTTAACTCGTGGTAAATACGTCTACGATTTCTGTGATACAGGAAAGGTATGCCCAATGGCAAAGATGTATACATTAGGAAGCGGATTCATTCCATCTGCAAATCATGCAGGAGGACTCCGTTATCATGGAATGAGCAGTATCGTATCTGAATTATACGATCAGGGCTTAATTGAGGCAAGAAGCGTAGAACAGACATCAGTATTTGAAGCAGCAGAGCAGTTTGCAAGAGTAGAAGGAATCTTACCTGCACCAGAAAGCAGTCATGCAATTCGTGTAGCCATTGATGAAGCTTTAAAATGCAAAGAAACTGGAGAAGAAAAGACAATTCTTTTCGGACTTACCGGAACCGGATACTTTGATATGGTAGCATATGAAAAATATAACAATGGTGAGATGAGCGACTATATTCCTACCGATAAGGATTTAGAAGCAGGATTTGCCGGCTTACCAAAACAACCGGAATAATAATGTAAACAGACCGTTTCTGTGTTTAATTATAAGCATTTTTCAAACACGCTCTAGTGGATGATTACCGAATATCCTATAGAAGATTTAATTATCATATCTGGAGCCAGAGAACAGAAAAAAAGAAAGCCAGCCTATAGCAAAGGTAATGTCGGAGCAAGTAAAAATGCCGGTCAGGCATTTTCTACGCCGCGACTATCTTTACCTTTGCTATAGGCTGGCTTTCTTTTTTTCGTCTGTATCTGCTAAATTAAATCAAAAGATATCCCATATATGCCAGGTACAGTCCGATGCAGACAATTCCTTCGAGTTTTGACATATGCTGCTTTGTTTTTGCAAAGATGAATAAAAGGATACTGCTAATTAATAAAATACCACAGTCGATAATCGATTCATTTAGTACGTGCAGTGGTGAAAGGATGGCTGAGAACCCAAGGATAAACAAGATGTTAAACAGGTTAGAGCCGATAGCATTTCCGAGTGCAAGACCGCTATCTCCTTTTTTGGTGGCAACAATGGAGGTTACCAGTTCCGGAAGGGAGGTTCCGATTGCAACGATGGTAAGTCCGATAAAGTTCTGGCTTACGCCGAAGTTGGTGGCAATGATGCATGCTTTATCAACGACTAAGTCACCGCCGAAGATGACTGCAGCGAGACCGGCGATCATGTAAATAATACTTCTTGGCAAAGAAAGAATTTTTTCCGGTTCGTTTTCCGATTTATTTTTGATTGCGTGATAGATCATGACAGTAATATATAAAATCATTCCGGCAAAGAGGATACCGCCTTCTATCCGGCTGAGTTTTCCGTCAAGAAACATAAGGCATAAAATAAATGTGACAAGGATGTTGAGTGGCATATCTCTTTTTAAAATATCACGATTTGTTTTGAATGCAGATAAAAAGGCACATACCCCGACAACGACTAATCCATTGAAAATATTCGATCCGACAACATTGCTAATGGCGATATCGTTACTTCCTGCAAGGGCGGCGTTGATGCTGACGGAGGCTTCCGGTGCGCTCGTTCCCATTGCAACAATGGTAAGACCGATCACAACGCTGGGCACTTTCAGGATTTGGGCGAGAGAAGAACTTCCTTCTACAAAGAAATCTGCCCCCTTGATTAAAAGAACAAATCCGACTACTAGTAATACATATTCCATATATTCTCCTTTCTTGTGATAAAGGAAAATAAAAAAAGACCTTTATCACATCAAAAATAACTGTGGTATTCAGAATTAAAATACATAAATAAAAGTACATAATTCTGAACAGTTACAAAATGATTGATAAAAGTCTCGTTATTTCAATAACAACCGGCCTTATAGCGTGATGACGACTGTTATTCATCCATAGAGATGGATATTAACTACTCCCTCTTATTTTCTTTATTTTATATTAAGATAGATTGTCCTGTCAATAAAAATTTGGTGAGAGGACAGAAGAATGAGGCTGCCTGGGAAACTAAATTTCAAAGGATTGACACAAAAATGCATAAGAAAAATTATTATTTTTACATATTAAAACAACAATATGAGTGTCAAACTCTCATGACTCAACTTTTCAAAAAGCCATAATCTGCTTTTAAAATCTATCTGATTATTTTACCGTAATATCCCCATCTTTAGAGTCTATCGAAAGTTTTGTCTTCCCATCTTTAGAATCTGACTGGAATGTATTTACATCATCATCTTCGTCTAGCGTTTTGTTTCCGTTAAGACCAGAAGCAGTAATCGTTCCATAATGGGTGGCGAGGTCAAATCCAGATACTTTCTTTGTGGAGTCATTTAAGGTGATTTCAGCATCACCATAAGAGAGCGCGATTTTTGTTTTTCCTGATAAAGTAAGTTCATTTACAGTAAGATCGCCATCTTTTGAAGTGAGAGAAATATTGCCGAGAGAAGCTTTTTGCAAGTCGCAGTCACCGTAGGAGAAAGTAAGCTTTCCACTATTAGCAGTAAGTGTATTTGCGTCAAAATCTCCATCGTCAAGCTTGATGTTAATAGTATCAAAAGCAGCATTTTTTACATAAAAATCACCATATCCAAGATAGATTTTTGCGGAAGATACGAGTTTATCTTTTGGAAGATAGAGAGTAACGTAGTTTTCGTATTTAGAAGACTCTTTTGTGTAATCTTCTATATTTTTACTGCTGAGAGCAGCCTGTAAGAAGCTTATATCAACATTAATGTAGTAAGAAGCACCCGTATTTCCGGCTTCTTTTAAGGTTAATGTGCCATTCTCTATGGAATAGGAGACAGGGTTTTTCTTATCCTTTGTCGCCTGTGCATATTCAATATAGCTTTTTTCGTTGGGAGATTCCTCAATGTTAAGGTCGGAATCTTCTAAGTTTATATTTAAAGAAGTAAAGTCAGGGATTTCTGTTTTCTTTAAAGTAAAACGATTTGCAGACTCTTTATTATCTTCCTGTGCGTTCATGGAATTTAAGTTTGTGTCATGAACGTACTTTGTGCCGCCACTGGTAAATCCGATACTAAATAAAAGTGCTCCAATCAGGCAGAATGCCCCACCAATTCCTAAAAGAGTTTTTATAATTTTTCTCATCTTATTTCACACTCCTTTTTCTGCTCATATTCTGAATAAAATGAGCTAATACTAAAACAATCCATTTGCAGAAACAAAAAACAGCTAAAATGGCAAGAATACTAATGCCAATACTAAATAATCCTGCACCAGAAATCAGGCTCGCACCGGAAAGCGATGCAGTGATGGCAATTATTCCTCGGATAAAAAGTTTTCCACCAACGAGGGCAAATGCAATTCCAAAAGAGAAAATCGCTAAAAGTCCTGCAACAATTACTAAAACACCGGCCAAAGCAAGAGCAATTATAGTAAGTGCCAAAGCACCGCCGATAGGAGCGGCACAAATTGAAAGAAATGTAAGAAAAATAATCTTCCAAATCGGCGTATCTGGGTCTTTTCTCTTCTCAGTTATCAGATTATCAAGAATTTCATAAGCTGCTTCTTTCGGAGTACCGAGTTCCTGTATCAAGGCTGCTTCGCCTTCTGGCCCGGCATCTTCAAAATATTCTGTAAAATAATCCATTGCATTGTTATAATCTTCTTTTGGAAGTCTTTTTAAATATTTCTTTAGCTGGGCAAGATATTCTTCTTTTGTTAAATGGATATCTTGTTCCTTTTTATATCTTTTATTTTCCATCAGGTATCATCCTCCCTTCGATGATGTCATCAATTGTGTGATAATATTCGTTCCATTCTTTTTTTAAGAAAATGAGCTGCTCCTTCCCGGAATCGGTAATGGAATAATACTTGCGGTTACGTCCCTGAAATTCCTGACTGTAAGTATGCAGGTATCCATTCTGCTCTAACTTTCTTAAAATCGGATAAAGCGTAGATTCCTTAATATTGGACACCAGCTTCACTGTCTGACTGATTTCATACCCATAAGAATCCTCTCTTTCAACAATCGAGAGAATCAGACACTCAATCAATAAAGAAGAAAGCGGATAATAAAACATAATATCACGTCCTTTCTATGTTTTAAATTTCTATATATAAAAATTTTATATATTGAATTATAATACATATATGGCATTTGTCAAGGGAAAAGCTGATGAAATTGAGAAAACATAGTATCATATCTGATATAACTATCAGAGTTAGCAGCAACATTCTGACTTCTCCCTCAAATCCTGCCAAAGATAGAATTTTCACTTTTTCGCCTCCCCCTTGACATTGGGGTATATCTAAGGTATATTAAGTGTATTAATAATGTTAATACACTATTAACATATTTGGTACAGTATATGTTGCGTTTTCCTGAAGTATTTGAAGATTTAGCAGCGTTAGCTGCGGAGTAATTCGTGACATCTGATTTTATGAGTATAAAAAGGAAGGAGGTTCGATGTGATTTTTATTGACTATAATGACAAAAGACCAATTTATGAGCAGGTTACAGAGAAGATTCAGACATTGATTTTGAATGGAGTGCTAGATCCGGATTCAAAGCTGCCATCAGTGCGTTCACTGGCGATGGAACTTTCGATTAATCCTAATACGATTCAGAGGGCATATAGTGAGCTGGAGAGAGAAGGATTTATTTATTCCGTAAAGGGAAGAGGGAATTTTGTGAAGATGAATGAGAATCTGATTATAAAAGAACAGGAGAAGCTTCTGATTAAGTTTAAAGAAAATGTAGAGGAGTTGAGAGCGAGAGGTATTTTGAAAGAACAGGCGCTGGCCTGTATTAATGAAGCTTATGAGGAGGTGGAAAGATGATAGAAATTAAGAAGGTCAGCAAGCGTTTCGATAAGATTGAAGCTGTAAGTGATGTCAGTCTTTCTATTGAAGAGGGACAGGTTTTTGGTCTTCTTGGAACGAATGGTGCAGGAAAGAGTACACTTCTTCGAATGATGGCAGGGGTGTTAAAGGAAGATGAAGGAGAGATTCTGATTGATGGGGAAGCTGTATGGGATTGTGTGGAAGCGAAGCAGAAGTTTTTCTATATTTCTGATGAGCAGTATTTTTTCCCAAATGCGACACCGTTAGATATGGCAGCGTTTTATAAGACGTTGTATCCTGCGTTCAATGAGAAGAGATTTCGTAAGTTTCTGGTGAAGTTTACTTTACAAAAAGATCGTAAGATTCAGACATTTTCTAAAGGAATGAAGAAGCAGCTTTCCATTCTTCTTGGTGTGTGCAGTGGTGTGAAATACCTGTTTTGTGATGAGACATTTGATGGGCTTGATCCGGTTATGCGTCAGGGAATTAAAAGTATTCTGGCAAATGAAATTGATGAAAGAAAGTTTACGCCGATTATTGCATCTCACAATTTGAGAGAATTAGAAGATATTTGTGATCATGTCGGACTGCTGCATAAGGGTGGTGTTCTCTTATCGAAAGATTTAGAAACGATGAAGTGTAATATTCAGAAAGTACAGTGTGCATTGCCAAAAGAGGATGACAAGAAGCTGGAGAAAATGTTTGACATTTTACAATTTAACCGAAGAGGAAAGCTTGTCACAATGACAGTCAGGGGCAGTGAAAAACAGGTAATGGCAAAGTTATCTGTATTAAAACCGGTATTTTATGAATGTATTCCGCTGTCTTTAGAAGAAATATTTATCAGTGAAACGGAGGTAGTAGGTTATGACATCAAGAATCTCATACTCTAAGCTAAGCAGGGAGAATAGAAAGAGAATGCTTGGCATGACGATTATTACAGTGCTTACATTTTTTATAAAAGCCGTTTTTTTAGTAATGGGAGTAAATAAATGTTCCTCACATACGGAAGTGCTTCGTTTGTTTCAGCCCAATATGGGAATGGCAAGCGTGGTAATCGTCCTGGCGGCATGCAGTGCGGCAGTAAGTCTTTATTATTTACATTCCAGAAAGCAGACAGATTTTTATGAATCCCTTCCAATAAAGAGAGCTACATTATTTCGTCTGGTAGTACAAAACAGCCTGTTTATTTTTCTGATTCCGCTTGTAATAGAAGAAGCAATAGAATTTGTCATTGCACAGCAACAGATTTCTGGAGGAGGATGGGAAATAGTCAGTTCTAGTCTCTGGTATTTGTTAATTTTTGCAGCAACATGGCTGACGATGGCTCTGGCAATGATTATGACAGGGAATATTATCGTTGGTATATTAGGATTTGGAGTATTTGCAAGCTATTTTCCAATTGTTATTTATAACATTTTTCCAATATATGCGGACTCTTTTTTCGCCACCTATTCCGGGAATACGGCAGATAATGTTTATAATAATATAATCAACTATCTTTCTCCGGTATGGGTCGGACTTCGGGGAATGGCAGATATCAATAGCAGCAGAGAAATACAGATAAAGTATATAATGATTCTTCTTTTATGGATTATCGGTTTATATGTACTGTGCCGCGCGCTCTATAATAGACGACCGGCAGAAAGTGCAGGACGGGCTATGGCATTTACAAAGGCAAATACAGTAATTAAAGTGTTATTAGTCATCCCATCTGCCTTATATTCAGGAATTATTTTCTATTCATTGGGAAATGCAAGCTCCATTTTCTGGCTTATATTCGGAGTTGTATTTGGTGTGTTCGTCATACACGCATTAATTGAATGCATTTATGAATTTGATGTAAGAGCGATTTTTTGTCATAAAAAACAACTCATAGTCATCATGCTTGGTTCCTTGTTTATCATGGCAAGCTTTAGTGCAGATCTTTTTGGATATGACAGGTATATACCAAAAGCATCCAGCGTAGAGAGCATCGAAATAAAGCCATCCGAAGTGAATAGTTACGGATATTGGGGGAAAGGAGAAGAACGAGCAGGATTAAAAGGAGAAGAAAAACAGCTTGCTCTTTCCGTAATCAAAGAATCAGCAGAAGTAAAAAACAGTGCAGCAACATCCTCTTCAGGGTACTATGAGAAAAACAGCAAGTTTTTATTCTTTTCATCTGTATCTAAAAAAGAAGTGATGAGAGGTGATATTGAGATTTCTACAACATTTTATATGAAAAACGGAAACCGTAAAGTAAGAAACTATATCCTTCGTTCCCAAAAGGCAAAAGAACTTTATAATAAACTGTATGCGACAAGAGAATTTAAAAAGAATATCTATTCTCTCTATACAGGAAATTATAATGATATTAAAGAAATAACCTGGTCAGGGATAGAAACAGAATATTTAAACCTTACAAAAGAAGAGAAAAAGCAGTTCTTTGATACTTATTTAAGTGAGTTAGACGGTTTAAGCTACACAGATGTACAAAAAACAGTTCCCGTAGGAAATATAGATATATCAATAGGTGGAACAATGGGAAGTGAAAATGCAACACAGGATACGTATTATATTTATCCATCTTTTAAAAAGACCCTTGCATTTTTAGCACAAAAAGGCTGTGCTGTAAACCAGACAATAGATAACTTGAATATCAGTAGTATTTGGGTTGAAGGATATGATGAAAATACCAGATATAGAATAACAGATAAAAAACGAATTAATAAACTAAAAAAGAAACTCGTTCTTCAGCAGATGGAAAATGTTCCGGGAATAACCGTAATAAATGGAAACATGGACATTCAGGTAAATTATAAAAATAAAAATGGAGGAAATAGCATATATTGCTATTCTATTTGTACAGATGATGAAATGCAGCAATTATTAAAGGAGTAATTTCATTTATTCAAATGTGGGAGGTGAGTATGAGCAGCTATATTAGCTATATTATAGATGGAATCTGGGAGGCTAAGCAATGTATTTTATTAGGGATGATTCTATGGCTTCTTTGGAATATTATTTTGTTTTTAATGAAAAAAAGAAGTGGAGAGAGACTGAAAAAATATGGATTTAAGTATTTGTTTAATTTAACTCCTGCAATGGGATGTACATTGCAGGAATGATTTTTTCAAACACGCTTTAGAAAATTTAAAAATTACAGAAAAATGTATTTTAAGATGAACAGTATTGCCAATACATACATCAATGCACTGATCTTCTTGTCTTTTGCCTCTCCAGTAATAAGGTTAAGAACAACATAAGCGATAACGCCCATAGAGATACCCTCAGAGATGCTATAGAAGAATGGCATTGCAATGATACATACGTAAGCAGGGATAGCCTCGGACATATCAGTAAAGTTAATGTTTGTAACATTACTAAGCATATATAATCCAACAATTACTAAAGCAGGTGCGGTAGCAAAAGATGGAATCGCAAGGAAGATTGGTGATAAGAACAGAGATAATCCAAAAAGGATTGCTGTTGTAACAGCAGTAAGACCTGTTCTTCCTCCTTCGGATACTCCAGAAGCACTTTCCACAAAAGTAGTAGTGGTAGAAGTTCCGAGGATTGCACCAACAGTAGTCGCTACAGCGTCAGCAAGAAGTGCCCCTTTAATATGAGGAAGCTTTCCTTTTTCATCTAACATATCTGCTTTGGCAGATACACCGACAAGTGTTCCAATCGTATCAAAAAGGTCAACGAATAAAAATGCAAATAAAATTACGATAAAGTCTACAGAGAAAATTCCTTTAAACTGAAGCTTTCCAAAGATAGGAGAAAGACTTGGAATAGAAAACCCCTTGCTAAAGTCAGGTAAAAGACTGTAGAATCCTAAATCTGCATTCGGTACATAAAGTCCTGCAAACTGGCAAATGATGCCAAGTCCCCATGTGATTAAAATACCCCAGAGGATATTTCCCTTAATATTTTTAACAACTAAAATTCCGGTAATGATAATACCTGCCAATGCAAGAATTACTGTAATTCCGACATTGTTAAAAGAAGCTTCCACACCATTCGCTTTATTGTATGCATCTACAGAAAATAACTGGAGTAATGTAGAACCGCCCACAACGATATGTGCATTCTGTAAACCAACAAATGCAATAAAAAGACCAATTCCCACACTAACGGCAGACTTCAGATTCATTGGAATTGCATTAAAAATCGCTTCACGCACATTTGTAAGGGAAAGAAGGATGAAAATAATACCTTCTGCAAATACAGCAGTCAGTGCATACTGCCAGGTATATCCCATACCGATTACAACAGTATAGGCAAAGTATGCATTCAGTCCCATACCCGGTGCCAGAGCAAATGGATAGTTCGCGAAAATCGCCATCAGCAAAGTTCCGATAAAAGCAGCAAGAGCAGTCGCAGTAAATACAGCACCGGAATCCATACCGGTAGCAGCCATAATACTTGGATTAACCGCCAAAATATACGCCATTGTCATAAATGTCGTAATACCAGCCAGAATTTCCGTCTTCGCATCCGTGTGATTTTCGGATAACTTAAAGAATTTTTCTAACATAATACTTTCCTTTCTTAAAATAGAGAGTCCTCAAATATTTTCAAACATTAGTAACATCCTCTCCGTGTGATAATTAATTTTGCGACTTTGATGTTTTTTACAATGGAGTCAAAATCAATTATTACACGGAGAGGATGTTTGTTAAATACTTATTCGCAGCGGTGAAAGCCACATTTGTAATAATAAGCCTTTTTATTTTTCATTAACATTATTTTGTTCCGAAAATTCTATCTCCGGCATCTCCAAGTCCAGGGCAGATGTAAGCATCCTCATTTAACTGACGGTCGATGTTACCACAGTAAATCTGTACATCTGGATGAGCTTTTGCAAGACGTTCTACTCCTTCAGGAGCAGCAATAATAGACATAAACTTAATATTCTTTCCACCATGCTTTTTGATAAAGTTGATGGCAGCGATAGCAGAACCACCAGTAGCAAGCATTGGGTCTAATACAACGATAAGTCTCTGGTCAATTGGGTCTGGCAGTTTGCAGTAATATTCATGAGGTTCATGAGTCTCCTCGTCACGGTATAAACCGATGTGACCAACCTTCGCAGATGGAACAAGAGCAAGGATACCATTTACCATACCAAGACCAGCACGAAGAATAGGAACGATAGCAAGCTTCTTACCGGAAATCATAGGTGTTTTGCAAGTTTCGATTGGTGTTTCAATCTCAACATCTTCTAATGGGAGGTCGCTTAAAGCCTCATATCCCATTAAGATACCAATCTCTTCGATTAATTTACGGAATTCATTTGTTCCGGTATTCTTATCTCTTAAAATAGAAATTTTGTGCTTGATAAGCGGATGTGTCATCTCAATAACGTTATTCATATCTTTCTCCAATCTGTAATGTAGTAATGCGGATACATTAAAAAAATCTATTTCAGAAAAATAGCTTCTCCTGAAACATACTGATTTAGTACCATAACACTAGCACTATTGTAGTAGACAAAAAAGAATAAGTCAATAACTTACTGAGTTGCCGAATGGCAAAGTTGACGCCGCTGTCGGAGAAATCTGTAGTCGGATTGCTAGAAGGATTATCGAGAAGAAGAACTAAAAAATTTACCCCATTTCATTCCCAAAACAATTCGTCGAGTGTTTTCCCCAGTTCATGGCAAATAGCAATGCACAGTTTAATCGTAGGGTTATAGTCCCCTTTTTCAATCGCAACAATAGTCTGTCTCGACACATTAACACGTTTCGCAAGTTCAGCCTGCGACATATCAAGAGCAGCGCGGGCAGCTTTTAATCGTAGGTTTTTCATAAGGCTACTCCTCTTTTTGCAGATGTTCCATAATAGCGCGGGTAATAACAATAGCATCGGCAAGTAACAGTAGAATCCCTGAAATCAGATTGATATTATTGAATTTAACAGGGCTATGTTGTGAGATAATTTCTTGCTGATTCATGATACCAGTATAAAGATTTATTCCACCAATTAATGAAAAAAGGAAAATGCTTTGAACGATATTTTTTACCGGTGTTTCAGAATAAGAAAAATAAGCATCTTTAAAAACACAAATGGTAAAAAATACGATAAGACCGATGCAAATAATGGTAAATGATTCTGCTAATGGAGTACCCCAGGATGATTTTGTATAATATTCTATGAAACCATTGACTGCAGTTGCAAGAATGAGAGTAAAAAAACCGTACTTGTAGGCAATGCTCTGCATATATTTTTGCCGCTCATCGTATTGCATTTTTCTTGAAGAATAAACACCGTATGCAATAATAGCATAAACAATGAGAAAAATAATAAGAGCTAGTAATGAAAATGGCATAATAAAACCTCCTTAAATTTTTGCATTAGTAAATTGAAAAACAAAATGGAAATACGAAAAGAGGCTCATAATAACTGATATGTAGTGAAGCTGTAAGATAGCATTTTATGACACTCTTTTGTATGATTTATATATAACACACAAAAATTGCGATATCAAATATATTTTACATAAAGACGTAAAAACTTTACTTGATGAAAATGCTTGATGAAGAAGAAATATCATTAGAAAACAGACAAAAAACAACACAAAATAGAAATTTTAACATAATATAGCAAGAATTCTCCTTCCTCTGCAGGTGGGAGATGAATTGCGTAAAAATAAAAAGAGAACACTTGTTCAATAATGCAATCCATGGTATAATAGAGTCAGTAGAAAAGGAAAAATAAATCATAATGTGCATTCAGTATATCTGATGTACTATCATCTGATCATGGTAGTGAGATATCGAAGAAAAGTCATTGATAATCCAATTTCAGAAAGGGCAAAAGGAATATGGGAACATATTGCTTCAGGGTATGGGATTATTCTGGAAGAATGGAATCATGACATTGATCATGTGTATGTAATGTTCCATGCACAGTCGAGAACGGAACTTAGTAAATTTATCAATGCCTGAAAAAGTGCCAGTAGCAGACTATTGAAAAAGGAGTATCCGGAAATCAGGGAAAAGCTTTGGAAAGAAGCCTTTTGGAGTCAGAGTTTCTGCCCTGCTGACAGCAGGAGGGAATCTGGTAGAAGTAATCCATCAAGACATTGAAACCCAAGGAGGGAAAAAGTATTGAACATAGCATATCGTTTCCGAATTTATCCGACAGAAGAACAGAAGATACTTCTTGGCAAAACATTTGGCTGTTGTCGTTTTCTGTATAATCAGATGCTCAATGATAAGATCCGGGAGTATGAAAAGACGAAGAAAATGTTAAAAAACACACCGGCCATGTATAAAAAGGAATATCCATTTCTGAAGGAAATAGATTCGCTGGCGCTGGCAAATGTCCAGCTTCATCTGGAAAAGGCCTATAAGAATTTTTTTCGGGATCCCAAGATTGGATTTCCAAGGTTTAAGTCAAAACATCATTCCAAAAACAGCTATACAACGAATGTGGTCAATGGAAATATCCTGGTGGAAAGTAAGCGGATCCGGCTTCCTAAATTAAAATGGATCGCCATGAAAAAACACAGGGAGCCAGCAGAAGGCCTTCGCCTGAAATCAGTGACAGTCAGTATGGAATCATCCGGAAAATACTTTGCAAGCCTGCTTTATGAAGGATACAGCTGTGAAAACCAAGCTGCTGGACCGGATTACAGTACTGCAAAGATACTTGGGATTGATTATGCAATGCAGGGAATGGCAGTGTTTTCAGAAAAGGTTGAGACGGAAGAAGCAGGATTTTTTAGAAAAAATGAAAAAAGACTGGCGAGGGAACAGCGAAAGTTGTCAAGATGCGTACGGGGAAGTCATAATTATGAACTGCAGAAAAAGAAAGTTGCCAGATGTCATGAAAAGATACGAAATCAGCGAAGAGATCATCTACACAAACTTAGCCGAAAGATTGCAGACGGTTATGATGCGGCTGCAGTGGAAGATATCGATATGAAAGCAATGGGTCAGTGCCTGCATTTCGGAAAAAGCGTACAGGATAATGGATATGGAATGTTCAGGGAAATGTTAGACTATAAGCTGGCATGGAAAGGAAAGAAAATGGTAAAGGTAGACCGTTTCTTTCCTTCTAGTAAAAAATGCTGTAAATGTGGAAGGATAAAGAAAGAGCTGAAATTATCCGAAAGAGCCTATCACTGTGCGTGTGGAAATAAGATGGACAGAGATCGTAATGCGGCAATCAACATACGTGAAGAAGCAAGAAGGATGTTGACAGCATAAACTGTCCGTATCCGGACAAGCTGATAATAAGAAATATGCCCGTATCCGGGCAAAAGAATCGCGGGGCACGCGAGGATAGCTTGTAGATACTTGGCTCAGTAGAGCCATTGAGCAAGAAGCCCCCACTTCAAAATCTATGATTTAAGTGGTGGGAGCATGTCACAGAATTCCCCCTTGATTTTGGTTGGAAATAGTAGTAAAGTTTTACTTGAATAACGATTATACTATTTGAAAGAAGGGTTTAAGTTGAGTAAAATCGAAGAAGTCCGTACCGCAATGTACGCAGCAATGAAAGCAAAAGATAAAGAAAGAAAAGATGCATTATCCATGCTTCTTGGTGCTTTAAAGGCGAAGGCAATCGATAAGAGAGAAGATTTAACAGAGGCAGAGGAGAACAGTATCATTGCAAAAGAAATCAAACAGTGCAAAGATACGATTGAGATGTCACCTGCTGACCGTACAGATATTATCGACCAGTGCAAACTGAGAATCGCTGTTTATGAAGAATTTGCGCCAAAGCAGATGAGTGAAGATGAAATCAAAGCAACAATTCAGTCCGTACTTGACGAACTTGGAATTACAGAACCAACAGGTAAGGACAGAGGTAAAATCATGAAGGACCTTATGCCAAAGGTAAAAGGTAAGGCTGATGGTAAGCTCGTAAACCAGATGGTTGCCTCGATGTTGAAGTAATTGCCGCAGGCAAAAGAGACGCCCCCGAAGAGAATCTATCTAACCCCTATATTTGTGGCCTCGGAGCAAGGTTTGGATGCGAGCGTTTAAAGCGAGCATTCAAACCGCCGCGACTAAAGTCACAAATATAGGAGTTAGACTCTCTTCGGGGGCGTCTCTTTGCCTGCAGCAAAGTCCTATTTAGCTTTTGCCAGTAATTCTTCCCATTTTCTATCAACCTCTGCCTGGATTCTTGCGATTAATTCTTCTTTTCCGGGTTTGAATAAATGTTTGAATCTTCTCTGTGGGCGTAAGAAGTCTTCGATTGGCAGTTTTTTCTTAGGAACATAGTTTACGATCCATTCGCCGTCAATGACCTCAAATAATGGCCAGAAGCAGGTATCTACTGCAAGCTGACAGATTTCTAAAATGTCTGGTGTGTTGTAACGCCATCCTCTTGGGCATGGAGCCATGACATTTAAGAAAGCAGCCCCTTCTGTGTAGATTGCTTTTTCTGCTTTTGTGTGCAGGTCTTTGAAGTTCTGCACAAAGGTAGTCTGTGCAACATAAGGAATATTATGTGCAGCGATTACCTGTGTTAAGTCTTTTCGATTCTGTGCTTTTCCGTCAGATTCGGAACCGACAGGAGTAGTTGTTGTGTCAGCATACATTGGAGTTGCGGAGGAACGCTGGATACCGGTGTTCATGTAAGCGCCATTATCGTAACAGACGTAAACCATATCATGATTTCGTTCCATTGCACCGGATAAAGACTGGAATCCGATATCGTATGTACCGCCATCACCACCGAAAGTGATGAATTTATGAGTGCTTTTTTACTTTTCCTTTTTTCTTTAAAGCACGATAGGCAGCTTCTACTCCACTGCAGGTTGCTCCGGCATTTTCGAAAGCATTATGAATAAAAGAATCTTTCCATGCAGTGTATGGATACATGAAGGAGGATACTTCAAGGCACCCGGTTGCACAGGTGATAACCGCTTCGTCTTCTTCGTGAAGTCCACGCAGTACATTTCTTACAGCGATAGTTGCACCACATCCGGCACACATTCTATGGCCCGGGGATAAACGTTCTTCTGTGCGAAACACTTCTGCAGTACAGCTTCCGACGATGGTGCATCCCGGAGTAAGATTCTGCCATTTTACATCAAGTTCGAGTTTGTTGATATCTGATATCATTATTGTACCTCCTGTAAAGCAAGGGAGAGAGCCTTCATATTACCCTCGATCACCTCTGGTTTTGAAGCAAATTTATGTGCGTACGACTTCTGCATCTCTGCAAGGAAAGCTTCGTCATCCATAACACCGGATACTTTTACGATAGCAGCAAGCATCGGTGAATTTGGAAAATACTTTCCAAGTGCTTCTAAGGAAATCTTTCTGGCATCAATTGTGTATACGCGGCCTTTATAGCCATTTAATTTTGGTAAAAGTTCTTCTTTTGCATGTTTTGTATTGATGATGATTGCCCCTTCTTCTTTCAGGCCTTCTGTTACATCGACAGAATCTAAAAGCGTTTCATCCACAACAACCACATAATCAGGGTCATAAATATTAGAATGGACGCGAATCTGCTTATTGCTCAGACGATTGTATGCAGTAATCGGCGCACCCATTCGCTCTGGACCATATTCAGGGAATCCTTGCACATACATTCCAGTACTGAAAGCTACATCAGCAAGCAGAAGTGCCGCGACCATGCCAGCGGATTTCAATTAAATCTTTCATGTTATCCTCCAATTTGTATTCTGTGTACTCTCAAAATGTTAAGTAATCGCAATTATATATCCGTTTTAGATTGTGTTTGAAAAATAAAAAAGCATTTTCAAATACGTTCAGATAGTAGAAATTCTGAGAGTACATTTCTTCCTAAGTAAAAGGAAATGTGTTTCTATAAAAAACTCATGTCCGTACTACACGGAAAAAAGACGTAAAAAATATAAACAATGGTAATCGTATAAAAAATCATTGTTTAAAATAGCCTTATATATGAATTTTGTTAAACCTATGTACTACCATAAATCCGACAAAAAGAAAATGAAATAAAAGTTGAGAAAAATGTCGATTTATGATAGAAACGAATCGATTATAACAGACAAACTTTCATTTGTGAAGTCTAAAAGAGAAAAAAATTCAAAAATTAAGTTACCAGCCTTCCGGCAAGAAGATGCATGCCTTTAAGGATACCACTGAAAAGTTCCACAGAAGGGAAGGATGTTACTCTTTGATAACACTACTTCCCCTGCGGTTATTTTTAAAATAAACATTTAAAGTATTCTGTTGATTCCCTGTTGCAAGAAATATGTCAGACAGGCGTTTACAGCCATGTGCAGAAAGCTGTTTTCTGAGCCATTCCTCATCTTTTCCGGAATGTAAGAGATTCTCATAAAGAATTTTCCCATCCATGATATAGGTTGGAAGCAGCCATTCTTTGTGCGGCGATAAATTCAAATCCGACGGTGAGACAGGACGATGCTCCGATTTTGCAAGAAAACTGATGCGACCATTCTCTTCAAGAATCGCCGTCTGTAATTCCTTCAAATCAAAAAATCCATTTAAACGGCATTGCACAAGAAATTCGGACAGATCAATATGTCCTTTCTTAAAATTTCCTTCATATAAATGCCCATCATTAAACAAAATATAAGGCGAACCAGAAATAAAATGCCGTATCTTCATATTTTTTCCCGTAATAAAAGCAAGAAAAGCCGTTAGTAGCCCATAAACAATCATAGCTGTAAGCGGTTCTAAAAAACTCGAATCAGGAGCTGTAGCCATTTCAGCAGCAATCGAACCAATTGTGATACCACTAATATAGTCAAACATGCTCATCTCTGACATTTGTCGATAACCGATTAATTTTGTCAGAAGAAAAAGGACAACTAGAGAAAAAACAGACAGAAAAATAACATATAAAATATCCATAAAACCTCCTTGGAGAATTTGTGCTTTGGGGCTGGCTAAAGAGACGAACCTTCCAGCATACTATATGGCATTTACTCTGTAGTCGCTGCGCGCAAAATGCCTTTAGGGCATCTTGCACTTGCTCCAAAACCGTAAATGCCATATAGTATGCCAAAAAGTTCTGACTTTGGCATGTTGCAAAGCAGAAATTCTAGTTGTGTGAAATGCAACAGCAAATTTGAGTACTACTTAAGTTCTAATTAAGATGTGAAATTGAGGTAAAAAATATACATTTTACGGTAGAAAATTTTCGTGGTAAAATGTTTATCAAATGAAAGAAAATATGTCTTTTTAAAAATAGTCTATTTATTTTATTACTGTAGGAAAATGTGGATAATACGAAATTTAAGATGCCATTACCTTCAGAATACAATTACAAATAGCGAAAAAATTTTTGATACCAATAGTATAAATCACTTTACTAATATTGCAAAAGTGTTGAGAGGAGGAGTTTCAGAGCTAATAGGTAATTACGAATATTTGCGCATATTGCCACAGCCTAGTGAAGTCAAAACCTTTGGGATGGTAATGATTCGCAATTGCTTTACTAATGTTATAAAAGTATTTAAGGGAGGAGTTTCATACCAAACAGGCAAATACGAATATTTGCACATATTGCCACAGCCTGGTGAAGTTAAAAACTTTGGGATGGCAACGATTCGTAATTGCCTGTTTGGTATGAAACTCCGGTCTAAATATTTTAGAAAGGAGTATATTTTGAGCAAAAATTACAGAGCAGAACTCGTTGGTCTTTTTGGTAACCCAGTAGATGAAAATCCTACCGGCCCCATGATGGAGGCAGGTTTTGCAGCACAAGGATTAAATTACAGATACATTACCATGAAGGTAGAAAAGGAAAACTTAAAAGATGCAATTGCAGGAATACGTGCCATTGGCATGAGAGGATTGAATCTTACGATTCCACACAAGATTGCAGTCATTCCATTTCTGGATGAACTTTCTCCAGCGGCAAAGATTATTGGAGCAGTAAACTCCATTCGTGTACAGGATGGGCAACTCATTGGGGAAAATACTGATGGAAAAGGCTTTGTCACATCATTAATGGAGACAGGGATAGAACTAAATGGACGGATAATAACTGTACTTGGAAGCGGCGGCGCAGCAAGAGCAGTAGCTGTAGAATGTGCGATTTCAGGAGCGGAAACAGTTAATATTGTTGCTCGCAATGAAGAAAGAGGTAAAGAACTTGCCGATTTAATTTCTGAAAAAACAGAAGCGCAGGGAGTTTATTTTACATGGAAAGGAAGCGTACCTATTCCAGAAGGCACAGAAGTTCTCGTGAACTGTACTAATGTGGGGCTTTATCCTGATGAAAATAAACCAGATATAACATATGAAGATATCAGGAAGAACATGACGGTATGCGATGTTGTATTTAATCCACCAGAAACAAAGTTCTTAAAAGAGGCGAAAGCTCGCGGAGCAGCTACCGTCAACGGACTTGGTATGTTAGTAAACCAGGCAGCATTAAATTATTGTCTCTGGACAGAAAATATGGCACCGAAAGATATGATGAAAGAAGCACTTTTACGAGAGTTTAATTTGGAAAATGAAACTGTACAGGAAGAGAAAACTATACAGAAAAATATAGCGATACAGGAAAAGGTAACAAAAGATACAGTAAAAAATATGAAAACAGATATAACAGATACAGTCAATATAATGGAAAATACTAGGAGAACCCCAGGGCGTTTTCAGGCAACACAAGGAGAAGAGAATATCATGGATGAACAAGACAGAAAACTAATAGAAAAAATGATGGAATATTACGCCGGAGACCCCAAAAGAGTACAGCATTTTCTCAAAGTCTACGAATTTGCAAAATTAATTGGTGAGTCAGAATCCCTTGATACGGAAACAATGCATATCCTCCGAACCGCAGCGATTGTTCATGACATCGGAATAAAAATAAGCGAAGAAAAATACGGAAGTTCCAATGGAAAATATCAGGAAAAAGAAGGCCCTGCAGTAGCAGAACCGATGTTGCTTGCACTGGGATATGATGAAGCGGTCATCGACCGGGTACTTTTCCTTATTGCCCACCACCATACATATAACGAGATAGAAGGACTAGACTACCAAATCCTTGTGGAAGCTGATTTCTTAGTAAATCTCTTTGAAGACGGAAGCAGCAGGGAAGCAGCCCAAAAAGTACAGAAAAATATTTTTAAAACCAACACCGGAACGAAATATCTTTCTGGCTTATTCCTTAATTAAATAGTAATTCAATTGACAGTTTTCCCTCTTTGGTATATGATAAACTTACATTATTTTACTTGCTAAAGGGCAGATGCCCGATAAAGGAGGAAACATGGTTTTTGGAGTAATTTTAGCCGGAGGAATCGGCAGCAGAATGGGAAATGTTGAGAAACCAAAGCAGTATCTTAGCGTTGGTGGCAAGCCGATCATTCTTCATACATTAGAGAAGTTTTATGTGAACAGTAAGTTTGAGAAGTTAATCGTACTTTGCCCTTCTCAGTGGATTAATCATACGAAGAATCTGGTTAAGAAGAACTTTAATGATTCTAGTAAGATTGTAGTGATTGAGGGTGGTTCTACCCGTAATGAGACAATCATGAATTCTATTCGTTACATTGAAAAAGAATATGGTCTGGATGATGATACGATTATCGTAACACACGATTCTGTTCGTCCATTCCTTACCTATCGTATTATTGAAGATAACATTCGTTATGCGCAGGAATACGGTGCCTGTGATACCGTTATCCCAGCCTCCGATACTATTGTAGAAAGTGCAGGACATGAGATTATCAGTAACATTCCTGACCGTTCTATTATGTATCAGGGACAGACACCGCAGTCTTTTAAGGCAAAGAAGTTAAAAGAGCTTTACGAGGGACTGACAGAAGAAGAAAAAGAGATTCTTACAGATGCCTGCAAGATTTTCGTTATCAAGGGGCAGGACGTACATTTAGTAGAGGGAGAAGTTTTTAATATCAAGATCACTTATCCATATGACTTGCGAGTTGCTGAAACTTTGATTAAAGGAGAAGAGAAATAATGTTAAATACAGTGTATCGTCTGGTAGCACCCAGGAGATTTGAAGTAGCATTTAACGATATTGATTTAAATAGTGATAAGGTAGTTGTGCGTCCAACGCATTTATCTATCTGTCATGCAGACCAGCGTTATTATCAGGGAACACGTCCGGCGGATGTTATGGCAAAGAAGCTGCCGATGGCTCTGATTCATGAGGCGATTGGTGATGTGGTGTATGATGCGACAGGAGAATTCAAGCCGGGTGAACTTGTTGTTATGATTCCGAATACACCAGTGGAGAAGGACGATGTTATCGCTGAAAATTATCTGAGAAGTTCCAAGTTCCGTGCAAGCGGTTTTGATGGATTTATGCAGGATAATGTCGCTTTAGACAGAGACAGACTGGTGCGTTTACCGCAGGATATTGATCGAACTGTAGCTGCATTCACAGAGATTGTCAGTGTTAGTGTACATGCCCTTCGTCGTTTTGAACGTTTTACTCACGCGAGGAAGAATGTTGTAGGTATCTGGGGAGATGGTAACTTAGGTTACATTACCGCAGTATTTTTCCACTATATGCATCCAGATACCAAGCTGGTTATCTTTGGAACGAATGAAGATAAGCTGAGTGGTTTTACTTTTGCCGATGAGACCCATCTTGTATGGGAGATTCCGGAAGACCTTAAGGTTGACCATGCGATTGAGTGTGTAGGTGGTGACGCTTCTCAGAAAGCAATTGATCAGATGATTGATATTATCCAGCCAGAAGGAACAATTGCCCTTCTTGGGGTATCAGAATATGCGGTTCCAATCAATACCCGTATGGTATTAGAGAAGGGGCTTCATCTTTATGGAAGCAGCCGAAGTGGAAGAGCCGATTTTGAGAAAACAGTTGAATTATATCAGGAATATCCAGAAATTCTCGGTTACCTCAGCAATATCGTAGGAGCGCAGGTTGAAGTGAACTCTATTGCAGATATGACAAGGGCATTTGAGATGGATATTAATAAGATGATGGGTAAAACCATTATGATATGGAATAAGTAGAAGCTTTGATGATTATAGAAATTCAAAGCTATAAAACTGAAAAATGCAGGAATTAAGAATTAAAAATGCATATTGACATAATTGACATATATGATATACTTAATTCATAAGTTGAAGGAGCAACGATTTTCGTTGCTCCTTTTTGTTGTTTCGTATACTTTTTAAGAGATAGATTTAGAGCGTGTTTCAAATATGCTCTGGAATATTGCAAAATAGGGCAGAGAAATTTTTGCAGACTCTTATATGAAATAACAGAAAAAGTCTTTTGTAGACGAAAATCTAAAAAAAGAGAGGAGCAAAAAGTATGCTAAAAATAAGTAACATTGTATCACAGATAGACTCTTTTGTATGGGGACCAGTGATGCTGGTTCTTTTGGTAGGAACAGGAGTACTTCTAACAGTTCGGTGCAATTTCCTAACCTGGAGAAATCTTCCCTGGGCATTGAAAAAGACGTTGAGTAAAGAAGCACGAACAAAAAGTCGAGGAACAGGAGATGTCTCACCATTTTCCGCACTTACGACAGCACTTGCCGCAACTATAGGAACCGGAAATATTGTAGGTGTTGCAACAGCAATGGTTTCCGGAGGCGCAGGTGCCTTAGTATGGATGTGGATTTCTGCCTGTTTTGGACTTTCTTCAAAATTTTCAGAATGTATGCTGGCGATTAAATATAGAGAGGTCAACGAAAAAGGAGAAATGTCCGGCGGCCCGATGTATACAATGAAAAAAGGACTGAAAAATAAGAAGTTAGGAGCAGTCCTCGGGTGGCTCTTTGCTCTTTTTGCAGTTATTGCCTCTTTCGGTATCGGAAATATGACACAGGGAAACTCCATTGCAACGTCTGTTCATGCAACATTTGGAATATCAGTAACTACTGTTGGAGTTGTAATTACAGTACTTGCCCTGTTAATTATCATTGGAGGAATTAAAACAATTTCAAAAGTTTCCTCTGTGGTAGTTCCTGTGATGGCGATATTTTATGTTATTGCCGGAATCATTGTTATTCTTGGAAATATACATAACCTTCCAGCTGGAATTATCATGATATTTAAAATGGCATTTAGTGTGAAAGCAGTAGGTGGTGCTTTATGTGGAAATATCGTAGCATCCATGATGAATGCAGCACGTTACGGTGTAGCCCGTGGGTGTTTTTCCAATGAAGCTGGAATGGGTTCTGCTGCAATCACAGCCGCAGCCGCAACAACGGATAATCCGGTAAGGCAGGCTTATATTAATATGACTGGAACTTTTTGGGATACGATTGTTGTCTGCACGATCACGGGTCTCGCCATCGCAAGTTCTGGTGTGCTTGGACAGATTGACCCGGCAACAGGACAGCTTTATGTTGGCTCCGCATTGACCATCGCTGCATTTTCCACAGTACTCGGAAAAGTTGGTGGATATCTCGTAACAATAGGTATTACATTATTTGCTTTCTCCACAATTCTTGGATGGGAATATCATGGAGAAAAAGCTTTTGAATATCTGGTAGGAACCCATAAACTGAATATGGTTTATCGAATTATTTTCTCACTGGTTGCTTATGTTGGTGCAACACAGACTTTGGAACTTGTATGGAACTTTTCAGATATTGCGAATGCGTTGATGGCGATACCGAATTTGATCTGCATGATATTGTTAAGCGGAGAAATAGCGAAAGATGTGAAAGCATTCCAGAAGATAATCGATAGGGAAAGATAATTTCTGAATTTGCTTAGATAGCCAAAACATAGACCACAGGGAATATAGGATATTATATTCCCTGTGGGCGTCTTCTTTGCTGCGCAAATCAGAATTCAATGGAAAAGTTCCCTCATTTCTGATATACTAATACAATGTTGATAAAGTAAAAATTTATTTTGGGAGGTTTAATCATGAGCTTAAATACAGGAATGAAAATGATAAAAACGGAGACAGTAACAGTGGAGAATGCAGCCAAGACTTTAGGCAGCGGCAGTCTCTTAGTATATGGAACTCCAGCAATGCTTTTATTAGTAGAAAAGACAGCCGTTGCGCTCTTAGACGGACATCTCGATGAGGGAATGACAACGGTTGGAACGAATTTAAATGTAGATCATGTTTCTGCAAGCCCAATTGGCTGTGAAGTAAGCTGTGAAGTAACGCTTACAGAAATTGACAGAAAGAAGCTTGTTTTTGCTGTTGAAGTGAAAGATCCAGCAGGAGTGATTGGTAAAGGAACACACGAGAGATTCATTGTGGATGCAGAGAAGTTCCAGAATAAAGCGAATGGAAAGTTTGATAAATAATGGCGGCGACAGGAAAGAATAATCAGGGAAAAAATGACTCAAAAAGGAATAATCTGAAAAAGAATGCCACGGATTTTAAGGAAAAGATATCGAACGGTGAGCCAATGCGTCTAAATAAGTTCCTTAGTGATGCAGGTGTGTGTTCAAGAAGACAAGCAGACCGCTATGTGGAACAGGGACGTATTTTGGTTGACGGAGAGCCGGCGCAGATGGGTCAGAAAGTGCATGCTGGACAGGATATCCGTGTGGATGGCAAGCGTGTCAGTGTGAGTCGTAAACAGATTGTTCTTGCGGTGAATAAGCCAAAAGGCATTGTCTGTACGACAGAGAAGCGAGAGAAAGATAATATCGTTGATTTTATTGGCTATCCTGAGAGGATTTATCCGGTGGGACGACTGGATAAAGATTCCGAGGGTCTTATTTTGATGACCAATGACGGAGAGTTGATGAATGAGATTTTGAAGGCGAGAAATTATCACGAAAAGGAATATGAGGTGACAATTAATCGTCCAGTAACAAATGTGTTCTTAAAGCAAATGAGTGAGGGTGTGGAGATTCTCGATACGGTGACACGTCCATGCAAAGTAAAAAGAACGGGCGTGTATACATTTCGCATTATTCTCACGCAGGGCTTAAATCGCCAGATTCGTCGTATGTGTGAGGCATGTGGTTACCGTGTAAGAGAGTTAAAGCGTCTTCGTATTATGAATATTCATCTGGGAAGTCTGCCGACAGGAAAGTATCGGGAGATTACCGGGGAGGAGCTTTCTAAGCTTGAAAAACTTGTTGGAAGAAAACCGGGAGGAGTTTATCATGGATAAGCAGGCGAGAATGAAGAAACTTGTAGAAGTGCTGAATCAGGCTTCTAAGGCATACTATCAGGAAGACCGGGAATTATTTTCCAATAAAGAATACGACGAATTATATGATGAATTACAGGCATTAGAGGCAGAGACTGGTATCGTGATGAGCCAGAGTCCTACACAAAATGTCGGTTATGAAGTACTCAGTGAGCTGGAAAAAGAGACACACGAAAGCCCGATGCTCTCTCTTGATAAGACAAAGAGTCCAGAAGCATTAAGAGACTGGATTGGTGAAAAAGAAGGCCTTCTTTCCTGGAAAATGGATGGACTTACGGTGGTGCTGACTTATCGTGATGGCGTTTTGCAAAAGGCAGTTACACGAGGAAATGGTGTTGTAGGCGAGGTTATCACCAATAATGCCAGAGTATTTAAAAATCTTCCTGCAAAGATTCCATTTGCAGGTGAGGTTGTTCTGCGTGGTGAGGCGGTTATTAAATATTCGGATTTTAAAAAGATTAACGAAGGCATCGAGGACGTGGATGCCCGCTATAAGAACCCTCGTAATTTATGCAGCGGTTCCGTCCGCCAGCTTAACAACGAAGTGACCGCAAAGAGAAATGTCTTTTTCTTTGCATTTGCCCTTGTAAAAGCAGAAGGAAGAGAACTGGAGAATTCTGTGGAAAGCAATATGCTCTGGGTACAGAATCTTGGATTTGAGATTGTACCATATAAGAGGGTAGACAGAGAGAATATTATGGGGGAGATTCAGAACTTTTCCGAAAAGATTGTGGAAAATGATTTTCCATCTGACGGACTTGTTCTTATTTATGATGATATCGCTTATGGAATTTCTCTTGGAAGAACAGCGAAGTTCCCGCGAAATTCGATTGCCTTTAAATGGGCAGACGAAGAAGCAGAGACCAGGCTTTTACACATTGAATGGAGTCCGTCAAGAACCGGTCTTATTAATCCGATTGCCGTGTTTGAGCCAGTAGAGCTTGAGGGAACAACGGTAAGCCGTGCAAGTCTCCATAATATCAGTATTATGGAAGGATTGGAACTTGGAGAAAGTGACCATATCAAGGTTTATAAAGCCAATATGATTATCCCACAGATTGCGGAGAATCTTACAAAAAGCGGCACCTGCCAGCCGATAGAGCATTGCCCGGCCTGTGGTGGTGCGACAGAAGTTCGCATAGAGAATAATGTCAAGACACTTTATTGTGTAAATCCATATTGCAGTGCAAAAAAAGTGAAGCTCTTTTCTCATTATGTAAGCCGTGATGCGATGAATATCGACGGCTTATCTGAAGCAACATTGATGAAAATGATTGAGCAGGGATTTTTATCCGAATTAAATGATTTGTACAACTTAGAACAGTATAAAGAACAAATCATTGCTATGGACGGATTCGGCGAGAAGTCGTATAATAATCTGATGCAGTCTATTGAAAAATCAAGGGATACACAGTTGTTCCGTTTCGTTTATGGAATCGGAATCTTAAATGTCGGAAGTTCAAATGCCAGGCTTTTATGCCGTCATTTTGGAAACTCTTTAGAAAATCTCCGTGGAGCATCCGTAGAAGAAATGACACAGATTGACGGAATCGGTGAAGTGATCGCAACAAGCGTACACGACTATTTTGAGAACGAACACAATCAGAAGCTTCTTGAAAAACTTCTGCCATATTTACATTTTGAAGAGGAAAATGTATCGGCAGGAGGCGAGCAGGAACAGAGCCTTTTAGACAAGACATTTGTTATTACCGGAACAGTAGAGCATTTCGCAAACCGAAAAGAACTGAAGGAAAAAATCGAAAGTCTCGGTGGTAAAGTAACAGGTTCCGTTTCTAAAAAGACAGATTATCTTATCAATAATGACAACATGTCTTCTTCAAGCAAAAACAAAAAGGCAAAAGAACTCGGAATCCCTGTGATTACAGAAGAAGAATTTCTTTCAATGATTGAATAAAATGCTTATATATTATTTAGAAAAGAGATGAAAATACATGCCAATCAGAATAAATGCTGATTTGCCAGCAAAAAAAATACTGGAACATGAAAATATTTTCGTAATGGACTACGAGCGTTCCTTAAAACAGGATATTCGTCCATTGAAAATCATTATCATGAACCTGATGCCTACCAAACAGGCAACGGAGCTTCAGCTTTTAAGGAGTCTTTCTAACACGCCGTTACAGGTAGACATCACTTTCTTAAAAACAGAAACACACGATGCACAGAATGAATCCCAGACCCATATGGAAACATTCTATACCATTTTCCCGGAAATCAGGCAGCAGTACTTTGATGGACTTATCATTACCGGCGCACCAGTAGAAACTCTCGATTTTGAGGAAGTCGACTACTGGCCGGAACTCGTAGAAATCATGGAATGGTCAAAAACACATGTAACATCGACCTTTCATATCTGCTGGGCAGCACAGGCAGGCCTTTACTATCATTACGGTGTGAGAAAAGAACTGTTAGACGAAAAGATTTTCGGAATCTTCCAGCATCATACTATACATAGAAAGACCCCGCTGATTCGTGGATTTGATGATGTGTTCAATGCACCTCACTCCAGACATTCACAGATTGTAAGAGAGGACGTAGAAAAAAATCCGGAACTTACAATTCTTGCGGACTCCGAAGAAGCAGGTCCATTCATCATCATAGCAAAAGAAGGACGTCAAATCTTTGTCACAGGACATCCAGAATATGATGTACTGACTCTTGATGGCGAATACAAACGTGATCTTGCTAAAGGAATGGACAATGTTCCATTTCCAAATCGCTACTACAAAGACGATAAACCAGAACTCGGACCGGTGAAGTCGTGGAGATGCCATGCGAATACGTTGTATACCAACTGGCTGAATTACTATGTATATCAGATGACTACCTATGACCCAATGGAGATTCAGAACCTCAAATAATTGATTCTGGTTTGCGTAGGTAAAGGGGACGCTCCCCAAGAGAGAAGATACCCTATATTTGTGACTCTATCACTTGCGGGTTGAATGCTCGCTTATACGCGCTCGCATTCAATCCTCGTTCTAAGGCCACAAATATAGGGTATCTTCTCTCTTGGGGAGCTGTTTCTTGACTGCTAGAGCAAAAGTAGAATTTATTTTTTGATAAATTATTTTAGGTTCTTGAAGAAGAAGGGGAAGAAAGCTGGAGGTATTGGCGATAGAAAAAGGTTTAGAGTAGATGAATTTTGGGAAAAGATTGGATTAGTAGAGACATAGTGGAATATAGGGCCTTTTAAATATCGAAGCACAGTAGAATACAAATTCAGCTAATCAAAACTTGAAAACAATAGAAAAATAAAAAATAACCTATTTCATCTCTCTCCCCCTGACTCTTTTTCATTTTCTAGAAAGTGTCTATTTAGTTTGAAAAATTAAAAGCCATCTACTTCATTTCCAACCCCACCGACTCTTTTTTTATATACAAAATCTATCCAAAGTCAGCTCCCGAAAAGATAAATAAGCCATATCTGTGGCCTCGGAGCAAAGGTTGGATGCGAGCGTTCAAGCGAACATTCAACCTGCCGCGACTAAAGTCACAGATATGGCTTATTTATCTTTTCGGGAGCGTCCCGTTGAATTCACAAAAAAAGAGCCGGACGATAAGCCGGGTTATGTCATGAATGATCATCTGTCTAATTCTGCTGTTGCCAGCAGCTTCTAGCGACCCACCTGAAAACAATCCGGGCCAGATTATCGTTTTACATTCGGTCTTGCTTCGGGTGAGGTTTACATGGCATTCTCTGTTACCAGAGAATCGGTGGGCTCTTACCCCGCCTTTTCACCCTTACCCCTGCGGGGCGGTTATTTTCTGTTACACTTGCTATACCCTCACGGATATCAAGCCGTTAGCTTGCGTGGCGCTCTGCGTTGCCCGGACTTTCCTCCCCCTGTTGCCAGGCGGCGATGGAGCGGACCTGCGGGGCAAAGGTATGAATAAGTCGGGGATAAAAGTAAATTTATTCATGTTTTATCACGCGAAAATATTCGGGACGCAGTCGGGACAAGGGAAAATTTTGCAGGGAATACGTCTGCCGCTTTTGATCGGCTGCCGGCGACAAGGCTATCCGATTTGGTGCAGGTTGCGGCTTGTCGTGCGGGAAAGAGGGTTTCCTTCAGATTGTAATTATTTTATAATAAAAAATAATGTATTTATTGTTTGTTTATGTGAAAATTATTATAATTGTATTGGGTTATTTTGTATAAATCAAGTAGATTGGAAGATGATAAGGAATATATTAGTTGTATTTTTATTGCTTTTTGTTGGTTTTTCATGTGATTTGAAAAATAGAAAAACAAAAAATTTAAGAGATATTTATGGCCAAAATCTTATTTTACCTGGTCATGCGACATGGAAAATAGAAGGTCGTGATACGGTAATAAACATAGAAAATTTAGCACCTAAACTTGTTGTATATTATAGTAGTGGAACATGTGCGCCATGTTCATTAAAAGGCTTGCATCATTGGGGGAAAATAATAGATAGTGTAGAATTAGTGGGACCCTCACTTGAAATAGTCTTTATTATTAAGGCGAATAGATACGACTCTTTGTTTTTTCATAGTTTAAATTCAGAGCATTTTATATTTCCTGTATTATGCGATAAGGAGGGGGAGTTTGAAGAAAATAATCTTTTACCTATAAATAAGGAATATAATGCCTTTTTGTTGGATTCAAATAACGAGGTTGTATATGTCGGGTCACCGCTATTAGGACGAAAAATGCGAAGTTTATTTATAAGTATAGTAAAAGTTCTGAATAATGATTATCGTAACGGTGTCAATAGTGACTTGCCATCATCTGATACCATAGATAATATAAGTAGTTAATCAAGCGGTGAATGGCATAAAATAATAGGATTTATACATATTCATTTAATATGTTTTATATATAAAGATTGATTCTATGAGAAAATATATGTATTTGATATCTATTTTGATATTATCATCATGTCAAGTTGCAGATGTCCAAAATGGTACAGAAAAGAAAGATAATTTTTTGCAGGAGGTTGGTCGCTTAAGTGATTTTGTATTGTCTCAATCAAAAGTTGGAGGGTATCTGTCTGAAGAAGATGCTGTAATTTTAGATAATTGGTTAAAAGAGTTGTCTACTCGATATGATTTTCAAAATAATTTTGATTATTGTGGAGATATTTATACTCGTTCTGATTATGAACCAGATTTTTATGATTATTTGAATTGGATTGAAGAAAATGCTACTTCTGGTTTTTACCAAATTATTTATCGTTGGCTGGTTGATGAAGAATTTGATGATGATTTAAATCAAATTCTTGCAAACACTATTTTGTTGCCGAATGAACAGGTTGCAATAGCTGTTGTTTATCCATTGGTACAAAATTCTTTGGTGGAATTTGAAAGCCGAGGGGGAGTTGATCAATGTTACGATCAATATAATAGTGATATAAAACGCTGTAAAAGGGATTATCATATAACTATGGCTGTGGTGACTGCCGTTTCGGTCTTATCCGGAGGAAGCGCTGCACCGGCTGCTGCGGTATCCCTCGTTGGAAATACCGTTGCTTTGAAGAGTTGCATGGATGGTGCTGCCCGAACTTTTGATATTTGTGTGAAGTATGCAAAATAGAGATTCGAATTGGAGACATTTTCTGGGAGACCGCTGTCGGATCGTGCGATGCGATCCGGTTCCCGGGCGGATATTCACTTCCGAGAGGCTGCTGTGGGCTTTGGCGGGTGTGATCGGAATCGAGCTGCTTGTTTCCCAGGTCATCTCTTGGGAAGTATCGGTTTGGGTAGCGATGTGTGGTGACGGTTTGCTTGCACTCGGGACCTTGGGGTTGTTCCTGGTCCGAATATACCGCAACCGGGAGGTGGACTGGTTGTTGCTTTTCGTTGCCGTGATGATGGTGCTGTTGGCCGCTAATCATTGGGAGATAGCGCAGAGCCATCTCCCAATGATTAGCGAGATCGGAAGAG